>Ga0136615_10001279_pt1 | contig 12107 bp, 9 predicted proteins | sample AntDrymUQ2882206_2_FD_106647 | JGI IMG/M metagenome (GOLD analysis project Ga0136615, IMG submission 106647) | Polar desert sand microbial communities from Dry Valleys, Antarctica - metaG UQ288 (22.06) | ecosystem: Environmental > Terrestrial > Soil > Desert | place: Antarctica: Dry Valley...
GGCGTATCTCTCGCTCGGTGTCTTTACGGGGGTGAAGCCGGACAGGCGGTCGAGCGCCCCTGTCAGCTGTGAGTCGTTCGCGACCATCACGTAGTCCACATCGTTGCGGCGCAGGATCTCGACGCCTTCTTGCAGCGTGGTCCCACTGAAGAAATTCCGCACGTCCAGCGAGCCCTGGGGCACCTCGATCTGACCCGGCGCCCGGTTCTCCAGCTCGGGGAGGACTCTCAGGACCAATCCTCCCCTGCGGCTTACCACGTTCGCCTCGGAGGAGTAAGCTGGGATACGGGCGCTCTGGATGTCTGGCGCGAGCACGACGACGGGCGAGTTCATCTCGTCGCGGAACCAGGGAAAGATAGGGTCCGAAGGGTAGAACCCAGACGTACGGCTCGCCTCCCTGTGCGCCTGTATAGACTCGATACCCTGACGCGCCTGAGGCACGGTCGCGACCGTCAGGGCGACGACCAGTAGGGCCGGCAATGCCCCTGCGAGGTAACGCGCAGGCCCGAGACCCTGTAGCCACACGGTCACATACCCTATGGCGGTCCACACGAGCCAGCCGAGCGTAAGCACGGCGGCGAGCTGTATGGGCCACGCAAGACGCCAGATCTGGCCTGGGAGCACGACGTTGTCACCGAGGAACGTGGTGATCGGGGGTACGTACACGACCAAAGTCGTCACGTACATCACGCCGAAGAGCAGTCGTGCGGCCAGGCTCCGCTTTACGCGCCAGAGCAAGAAAGGAAGCCCGACCAAGAAGGCAGTGGCGATCATGGGGTCGAGGAGCAATGAAGGGTGCATCATGTACGAGCCGTCGGCAAACTCGAAGATGCGATTCCTCTCGGGGCTGACGAAGATCATGTTCCGCAGCACGTCGGGGTCACCTGAGTTGATATCCGAGTCGGCCAGCGCGTTCGACAGCGGCTCATCGGTGAACGCCGAGACGAGGACCGCCGGAATGGCGACGATCGCGACACCGGCGAGGCCCATGGCCGATATCCTGGCCCACGCCGCGCGGCTGCGCGGGGCGGCGGCAAGGTGCATAACGGCGAACCCGGCCATGGAGATCCCGATGATCGCCAGGCCTATTGGATGCACGGTCATGACGGCGCAACACAGGAAGGCGAAACCAACGAAATATCGCTTTGCTCCACCTTCCAGAAACGCGAAAGCGCACGCGAGAGCGAGGGGCAAGAAGAGGAACTTGGCGACGAGTTTGTCCTCGGGCAAACGCTGGACGAATTCGCCCCCCCACGTGATGCGCGACTGGCTCAGGTGGACCAGGAAGAACAGCGAGTAGAGACAACCTGACAGCAGCGCCGCCCTCTCGCTCTCGAACAGGATGCGCGCCAGCGCGTAGAAGACCAGGAACGCTACGACCACGAGTGCAGGGTTCAGGTACGAGAAAGCCAACTCTACGGGATCGACCCCCGAGACCCTGGCGACAGCGGCCTGCTCCAGCAGCCAACCGTTGATCCTGGCGCGCGAGAGGCCGACGTCACCACCGAAGAACGGCTCGACGGAGGCGAGCCTATCTCCCCCGAGGTACTCCCTGACCCAGGAAAGGTAGATCCAGACGTCGCCGTAGTAGCTCGGGGCTGTGATCCTGGCGATGTACGCCAACGCCGCGACGAGGGCGGCGAAAGGCACCCAGAGAACCCCCCCACGGTCGGGGATCTCGACCCCACCAGGCCCGCCAGCCGCCTGCTCGGGGCGGAATGTCAACACCCCGGCGGCCAGCCAGCAGAAGGCGACCGTTATGCCACAGGCCCACAGGTAGGCGGCAAGGGTGACCTGTAAGATGAGCATGGGCACCGCCAAAAGGGCGAAGAGTCCGACGCTCGTTACGAAAGCCGCCGGCGCGAGCGCGGCGCCTGAGAAGTACCCCCTGAAGAACCAGCGCACGATCACTATTCCCGGCGTCAAGAACAAGACCAGGGTAGCCAGCAACATGATGACAGGCACGGTCGCGAGGACGCTCCTGAGCGGCCCGATAACGGTGGATGCCGCGACGACCGCGAGGACGACGCCGGCCTCGAACCATCGAAGGTGGATTCGGCCCTTGATCACTGTCCCTTCCTGCAAGGTCCCTTACGAACGCGTTTGGCCCGTCGAAGCGGTAGGCTCCGCCGGCTTGACCGCCTCAGAGCTACCGAGTATCCGGCCAGAGCTGTCTTTGGCTCTTGCGGCGAGGTAAGGCTCCTTGGTGTCGAGGGTAACGGCGGTCTCGAAGCCCTTGCGGGGAGCTGAGCCTGCGGGCTCGAGCTTGCCAGGATCGCCACCGGCGAGCACCTGCCAGGTGTCTACCTCCGTCGCGCCGTTCCAACTGACGTAGAGCGTTACCTCCTCCCCTGACCCGGATTCGGCCACGACCGCGGGCCGATCCTCCGGCAGGCCTTTCCACGGGAAGCGGAAGGCCCTGTAGGACTCGACCTGGGAAGGGAAGCTGGCATCGAAGAGCAGCTCGCCGTCTCGGCTGAATTCGGAGAAGTGGGGCTCGCTCCCCCACCCGACGAACACGTTTCCGTTGGGCAACACCTGCGCATTGCCCTGCGTAGCCGCGAGTATCTTATCCGGATGCGTGTACTCACCGACGAGGGTGGCCCTCATGTCATCTTCGTCGATCTCGACCACTATGACACGAGACTGGACGTCCTTTTGGACCCCGCCGTTGTCGAAGATCGTTATGAGGCCACCCGGGTGGAGGCGGGCATCGTGCTGCCAGTCCGTTCTTGTGCCATATCCCATGTCGAAGTCGCTCTTCTCTCCGCCGAGACGCCAGACTACCTCGCCCGTCTTCCGGTCGACCTTGTACACGGCGCAAGTCCTGCGGGCCGAGATGATCAGATATCCGTCTGGATGCAGATCTATGGAGTTGATGTGGAAGTAGTCGAAAGCCGCCTCGAGGTCGGGCGGCGGCTCGTAGTAAGACTCGTCGAGCTCGACGTGCTCCAGGCTGTGCCACTCGAAGAGCACCTCGCCCGTCTCGATGTCGACCTCCTGGGCTATACCGTCGAGCACGTTACCGTCCACGGGACCGCCGACGCCAGAGAGGTCCCTGGATACTTTGCTGTAGATCGTGATCAGGGCCGTATCCTCGGGCGTGATGAGGAACTCGTGGTGGTCCCCCTCGTAGCCGTTGCCTGCCCTTACCCGCTTTATTTCCCTATAGGAGTGGTCGCAGATCACGTACTCTCCCTGGCCGTAGCCCGTGTGTTGTCCCTCCCACCAGGTGAGCACCGTCTCCCCCTTGTACGTCTGGACCCCGAAGTTGAACGCGTCATGCTCCGCATCCTGCAGCGGATGGAACCAGACAGGCTCGCCGCCGGCGTCGACTATCAGCGGCGCATCCTGGGTTGGGGCTTCCTCCCCAGGACCCTTCTTGGGGGAGACGAAGATGTAGCCCAGCGCCGCGCCAGGGAGGTTCATGTTCACCTCGATCTCGGGCGGGCGCAGGTCCGGACGCGAGTGGAAAGCCATCGCCTGTCCCTCTGTCTGGGGCGCGGCGGTCGCCCTGGTGCGCGCGGTCGGCTCGCATCCAAGGGAACCCGAAAGTGCGACCAGGGCGGTCCCGGCCGTGGTGGCCCCGAGGAACCTTCGACGTGTGATCTTGCTTCTGAGGCTCCCGCTTCTCGACCGCTTGCCCAAGTTCGTCCTCTCATCTCTAACCAGCGTTGAAAGGGAGTAGGCACCCGGCCTGCTCCCCTACACGCACGAGCGGAAGTCACGAAGACTTCCAGTCGCGCCACATCAGCTCCGTCAAGCAGTTTTGGCTGGCCCGAAGCGCCTCACTAGTGCACACACTCCCTTTGCGTATCGGCCCTGTATCGATGGATCTTCCACGAAACGCCGCAGTTTTGCAAGATCGAACACCGCTGATGGCAGGTCAGCACTTCAGCATTCCTAGCGTCCAGCCTTGGCCTTCGCCCGGAGGAAGTCATCGTAGTTATTGGTGAAGAAGTGCTTCTTGCCGTCTGCCTTGAGTACATAATAGAGGTAGTCGGTATCGGCGGGGTTCAGTGCGGCCTCGATCGACTCGCGGCCAGGGCTGCAGATGGGTCCTGGGGGCAGTCCTTCGTTCTTGTAGGTGTTGAATGGCGAGTCTATCTTCAGGTCGGAGAGCGAGAGGTTCGCCTTGGGTCTCTTTAGCGCGTACTGGATCGTGGCGTCGATCTGGAGCGGCATGTCCTTTTGCATGCGGTTGTAGATCACCGACGCTATCAGCGGCTTCTCATCGGGGGTGGCGGCCTCCTTCTCGATCAGGGACGCAACGGTAACCACTTGATACTCCGTGAGGTCGAGGCGCTCTCTGGCTTCGGAGATATCGAGGTCCTGGGTCTCGAGTAGATACTGCCCGAGGAGCCTGTCGAGTATCTGCCTGGCGGTAACGCCCTTCTCGAAGTCGTATCTGGCGGGAAAGAGGTACCCTTCCGTGGTCTCGACCTCAGGGTTTTCGAGGAACGCGTATCCGTAGTCTGTTCTACGCGCCGCCTCCTCTAACTCTGGCGCGGGGACACTACTTTCGGCGGCGACGGTCCTTGCCGTCTCCTTGATGGTGAGCCCCTCTGGGATCGTGACCGCGATCGTAGGGACAGCCTGGCCAACGCTCAGTGTCCGGAGGATCTCCCCGCTGTCCTGGCCGGGCTCGAAGGTGTAGCGTCCTGTCTTTATCTCCGTTCCATATCCTTCATACCTGGCCTGCAGTTCGAAGACGAAGGCGCTCTCTATGACCCCGGCCCCTTCCAGCTTGGTCGCGACGTCAGAGAGCGTATCCCCTTTGACCACCTCCACCCTCGCTGATTTGTCGGGCGCGGACCCACTCTTGCCCCCCGTTGCCGCAGAGTAAATGACGAAGATGGCCACCAGGACGGCGAGAATGAGGAGGAGGCCCAGCACCATCGGCCCGGCGTTGGAGCGGCGTTTGCGCCGGATCCTTCTTGGACCGGAGGGCTGGAGCGCGTCGAGCCTGGCATCGAGCTCCTCACGGTCTCGTCGTTCGCTCTTGTCGTAGCGCCTCAAACGTTCTTCCTCGCCTCGAGGTACTCCTGCAACATCGTTGCGGCCGCCAGGTGATCCACCCTCCCCTTCCTCCTTCCGCGGCTACCGGCGAGACGGGTCGTGAACCGCTCGTCCCACTCCACGAACCGCACGCCGGGGAACTCTGCCTTCAGGTCGTCTAGTCTAGACAAAACTTTGCGGGCCTGGAAGCCGACCTCCCCACCGAGCGTTCTCGGCACCCCGACGACGACCTCGTAGACGCCCTGTTCGTCCACGAGCCCGCGCAGGTAGGCGGAGAGATCCCCACTGGGTACAACGTCGAGAGGACTGGCCAAAACGCCGCCGGTATCAGAGACGGCGACGCCGACGCGTACCTCTCCAAGGTCGAGGGCGACTACTCGCCCGCGGTCGGCTGGCGACAGGACTTACTCCGGGTCCGCGAGACGCTGGTCGAGGATCTCTCGTACCCTCGCGAGGGCGTCGGGGATGGCTTCGAGGTTGCCGCCGCCGGCCTGGGCCATCGTCGCTCCACCACCCCCGCCGCCCCCGAGTACGTCAGAGACCTCGCGTACTATCTCCCCGGCCTCGACCCTACGGGAGACGTCGGGGTGAAGGTTTGCGACGAGGACCGCTTTGCCGGCGAGCGCGGCGGCGAGCACCACGGCAGAAGGCCCACCGAGTCGATTCTTGACGTCGTCGGAGATCTGGCGCAGCCCCCTGACGTCGGCGGCGACGACCTGTCCCGTCACCACCCGCGTTCCGTTGACCTGCTGGGCGCCTTCTATGAGGTCGCCAACCCCTTCGAGGCCCTGCTTCAGGGTCTGCTCCCTGGCCTCCTCGCGCGACTCTCGCACCTCTTCGCGCAGCCGCCCAACGGCCCCAGGGAGGTCGTCGATCTCGACTTTCAGGGCCTCCGAGACTTCTTCTGCCATCTCTGTCGCGCCGGTCAGGTAGTACAGCGCTTCGCGGCCGGTTATGACCTCGATGCGGTAAAGGTCGGCGCCGTGCTTCCTGTTCGAGAGTATCTTGAAAGCCCCGATCTCGGCCGTGCCGCGCACATGAGTCCCGCCACACAGTTCGCGCGAGAAGCCGTCGACCTCGACGACGCGCACGAGATCGCTGTACTTCTCCCCGAAGAGCATCATCGCGCCGAGGTTACGCGCCTCCTCGAGCGTGGTCGAATAGTACCTGACAGGCTGGTTCTCGGTTATCTTCTGCAGTGAGAGCTCCTGGACGCGACCGACCTCATCGTCTGTTACCTTCCCAGCGTAGCGGTAGTCGAAGCGCAACCTGTCAGGCCCGACGTAGCTACCGGCCTGCACGACGTCCTGGCCGAGGACAGCCCTCAAGGCCCAGTGCAGGATGTGCGTGGCGGTGTGGTTCGCCTCGATCTGCTGGCGGCGCACCCTGTTTATGGAAGCCGTTACAGCATCCCCTGCTTCGAACGCGCCGCTCTCGATCCTGGCCCTAAGCACCTGGTAGTCACCAGCAGGGATCGCGTCGAAGACCTCGAGCTGTCCGTCCTCGGCGGTGATCCAACCACCATCCGCAACCTGCCCGCCACCCGTAGCATAGAACGGGTTCTCGGCCAGTACCACAAACACCTCTCCTCCGGCGTCGGGCACGGGCTCGACGGCGACTATCCTGGTCTCGACCTGCTCGCGCTCGTAGCCGACGAAGCGGCTCCTGATCTCCTGATCCCTGAAAGCGGCGACGACCCGCTCGTAGCCCTGCATGGCCTCCCTGGCACGCTCCCGCTGGGCCTCCATGGCGGCCTCGAAACCCGCCTCATCGAGCGACGAACCTCTCTCGGCGAGCACCTCCCGCGTCACCTCGACCGGGAATCCATACGTGTCGTGCAACATGAAGGCCACGTCACCTGGGAAGTGCCCGCCCCTCATCCGCTCTATCTCGGAGGCCAGGAGCGACATCCCCGACTCGTAGATCTCGACGAACCTGGTGGCCTCGCCCGTGACGGTGCGGCGGATGTCCTCCCGCGCCGCGCGCAACTCCCCGTAGAAGTCGCCCATGTAATCGACCACTATCTCGGCGAGACCGGCGAGCTGGCCTGGGCCCATGCCGAGACGCGAGTGCGCCTGCAACATCGCCCGGCGTATTATGCGGCGAAGTACGTACTCGCGGCGCTGGTTCCCTGGCCTGACGCCGTCGGCGATGAGGAAGGCCATCCCGCGCGCGTGGTCGGCGACGATGCGCAGCGCGCGGTCCGTCATCGCGGAGTCGCCCAAAGAGATGCCCGTGTACTCGTTTGCCTTCTGGAAGATGCATGCGTAGACATCGGTATCGTAGACGTAGAGGACATCCTGTACCGCCGCCGTGGTCCGCTCCAGGCCAAGGCCGGTATCGATGCCGGTCTTGCTCAAGGGAATGAAAGTCTTGTCTTTCAATTGCTCGTACTGGTTGAAGACGAGGTTCCAGATCTCGAGGAAGCGCGGGTCCCCTTCGTCCCCGCCGGGACCGTACTTCGGGTCCTCGGCCGGGTCGCCGTTGGCGAACTCTTCACCGTGATCGTAGTAGACCTCCGAGCAAGGGCCACACGGCCCGGTCTCTCCCGGCGGTCCCCACCAGTTCTCGCTCTTCGGGAGACCGAAAATCTTATGCTCGGGTACGCCGACACCCATCCAGAACTCTTTTGCCTCGACGTCTTCTGGGGCGTCTTCGTCACCCTCGAAGATCGTGATCCACAACCGCTCAGGCGGAATCTTCAACTCTTGCGTAAGGAACTCCCAGGCCCACTCTATTGCTTCCTTCTTGAAGTAGTCCCCGAACGAGAAGTTCCCGAGCATCTCGAAGAAGGTCAGGTGATGCCAGTCGCCGACTTCCTCGATGTCGGGGGTGCGGAAGCACTTCTGCGCGCTCATCGCCCGCGTCGAAGCCGGCCTATCCTGGCCGAGGAAGTAGGGTATGAACTGCTGGACCCCGCCCGTGGTCAGGAGGACCGTAGGGTCGTTGTGAGGAACCAGAGACGCGCTCGGGTAGAGCCTGTGGCCCCGCTGTTCGAAAAAGTCCAGGAATCGCCGTCTTATCTCGCTACTCTGCATGCGCCCCATCCGGAGACAGCTCGCGGTCGCGTTCCATCTGCTCGAGCTCGACCCGCAGGTCTTCCAGGGCGCGCCTCAGGAGGCGGGAGACGTGCATCTGGCTTACCCCTATGTGGTCCGCGATCTCCGTCTGCGTCTTGCCCTCGTTGAAGCGGAGCTTCAGGATCTGCTGCTGCTGGCCCTTGAGACCTTCGATGGCCTTCTTGAGCAGGATCCTGTCTTCCAACCCTTCTATCGCAGATCTGTCGTCGGCCTGGAAGTCCATTACCGTGTCCCCGTCGGGCTCGTCCTGGCTTACTGGCGCGTCGAGGCTGGCCGTGTTGTAAGCCCTTCCCAGCGTCAACGCTTCCGCGACGCCCTCTACGTCGGAGTCGAGCGTCTCGGCGAGCTCTTGCAGACTCGGCGAGCGCCCCGTCCTGACGGTCTCGTTGCGGATCACTTCCTTGGCCGACTGGCGCAACTCCTGCAGGCCGCGCGGGACGCGCATGGCCCAGCCCTTATCGCGGAAGTAGCGTTTGATCTCGCCGAGTATATTCGGGGTGGCGTAGGTCGAGAACTCGATGTTCCTGTCCACATCGAAGCGGTCCACAGCCTTTATCAGGCCGACGGAGCCGACCTGGATCAGATCGTCCAGAGGCTCTCCACGACCCGCGAACTTGCGGGCCAGAAACTCGGCCAGTGGCAGTTGCTCCTGGATGACCCGCTCGCGGGCGTTCTTGTCGCCCTCCTTGTGGTAGCGCACGAGCAGACGCCGGGTGCGAACCTTATCAGGCCTTCGATAGCGCCGGCGGCTCACGACACCAACTCTACTACCGTGTGCCAGGTCGAGGAGCCGCCCGCCCCTGAGGTCGGCTCCTCGACCTCGGCGAGCACTCCCTCGCCGGCCAATGAGAAGCGGAAGCGGGTCGGAGCGTCACCGGCGTGAAAGCCCTCCAGAACCTCCACCGCCTCTTCCAACCCCCCAACTCCTACCCTGGCCCGCGCCGCCATCCCTGCAAGCACGAGGCCAACGCAGGACCGCAGCTGTTCGTGAGGAGGGAGCCTTAGATAAGCGTACTCCTGGGGATAATCTTCGGTCAAGCCGATCCCTTCCTTAGCGTTGCTCGGGCTCTTCTGTCGATACTTCGGTGGTTTGTTCTTCCTGTGGGGCCTTCGCCGCTTCCCCGGCGCCAGGGTCGGCCCGCACTCCGCGCGCGGCATGGTTCCCGCCGCCGTGTTCCTCGAGGTCGTGCAGGATCTCCTCCCGCCGCCTGGCTGAAGCCTCGCGCGCCGCAGAGACCGAACTCCTGTAGCGGCGCCTGACGTTGTCGGGCAGATCCCGCGCCGCCTTCGGCAGGTTCTTGCGTACGTCCTCGTTCGTCGCGTAGATCGTGCCTGCCACCCCAATCACGACGCCGGCCATGACCCTGCGCCAACTCGTCACAGCTACTCCTCCTTCTCAGGACGCTTTTCGCCGCCGAGGAAAGTACTGACCCCGCGCGAGATACCGGCAGTCGCCGAGGAGACTTTGATCACCCCTCCCCTGACCCCGCGGGTGATAACGGCCGTCGTCTGGTCGAGCTCGCCAGTCATGCCTGCCACATCCCCGACGGCCTCGTCGAGCTGCGTGAGTTGGCTGTTTATGTTGTCGACCGTGACGTGCGTCTTCCCGAGAAGCGGAACGACCTGCCCCGAGACGTCCTTGATCGTCTGCTCGGTGGTCGAGAAGATACTCGCCAGCCTCAAGAACATCCACGCGAGGACGAAGAAAGCGACGGCTATCCCCGCGAAGAGCAATCCCTTCATCAGCTCTACGAATAGGTCCAAACTCTACAGCACCTCCGTCCGCGGTCCCTGGAAACCCGGATTATAACTGTGATTGCACGCAATATGTACCGCTCTCAAGGGTCCCTGCGCGCCACAACGCCACCCCCGACGACCCGCTCCTCGTCTTCTGTATAGAACACGGCGGACTGGCCGGGCGCGACACCGATGACAGGCTCATCGAGATAGGCTACCCAACGTCCTTCATCGCCCTCTTCGACGGTGCAAGGGACCGGCGATCCGTTGTAGCGGACCTGCACGCAAGCAGCCTCCTCGGGGTCGAGGAACCAGTTGAGATCCCTGACCTCGACCTCGCGCACCTCGAGCTCATGCTTGCGCCCGACGACGACCTGCCCGGAACGCGGACGCACTTCTGTTACGTACAACGGCGTAGGCGCCGAGACTCCTATTCCGCGCCGCTGTCCGACGGTAAAGTCGACGACACCGGCGTGACGGCCGAGTACCTGCCCTTCACGGTCGACGACGTCGCCTGCCTCCGCCGCCACCTTCTTGCGGACGAACCCGCGGTAGTCCCCGTCGGGGATAAAGCAGATGTCCTGACTCTCCGGGGTGTAGGCGACGGCGAGTCCCCGCTCCTCGGCGATGGCGCGCACCTCGGTCTTCCTGTACTCGCCGAGGGGGAAGATCGTACGCGAAAGGAGATCCCGCGGTACAGGCCAGAGTACGTAGGTCTGGTCTTTGCTCTCGTCCACGGGTCGCGCGAGCGTAGGTCCTTCCTCCACCCTGGCGTAGTGCCCCGTCGCGACGTGTCGGAATCCGAGCTCGTCAGCGAGGAACGAGGAGGCGTGGAACTTGACGTGGGCATTGCAAGCGACGCAGGGGTTTGGTGTTTTGCCTTCACTATAGGAGCCCACGAAGTCCTGCATAACGCGCCTGTCGAAGAGCTCCTTGAGGTTGAGCGTGAAGTGCGGCAGGCCCATCTTGTGCGCCGTGTCGCGGGCGAAGAGCACCGTGTCAGGCGAGCAGCACGAGCGGCTGCCCCTCTCACCGTCGTGCAGCCGGAACGTCACGGTTGCGACCTCGTAGCCGGCCTCTTTGAGTAGCAGGGCCGTCACCGCCGAGTCGACGCCCCCGCTCATCGCGGCCACGACGCTCCTGCCGCCGGTTGCGCGGTCTCCCCGGGAGTCGATGAGCATCTCGCCAGCCGTGCGGTTCCAGTGGTCCTCGAAGGCCTTGTGCATTGCGTCGAGGACGAGCGTGAGCGCGTGCTCCTTGCCTGCTGGGAGGGGTCCGCCAAGGGCATCCTCCAGGTCAGTCTTCGAGACTCTGGCGGCATCGAGGAGGTGTTTGCCTTCGACCGATTCGGCGAGGGCCGAGCCGGCTGCTATGCACGCCGCACAGCCGTAGACCTTGTAGCGGACCCGTTCGAGGACGTTGTCCGAGATCCCGACCGTAAAGCAGGCGACGTCGCCGCACGCGGCGTCGCCGGACTCGCCCCCGCCCGAGGGGTCGGCAATCTCGCCGGCGTTGCGCGGCCTGACGAGGTGGTCTACGACCTGCTGTCTGTAACGATCGGACATCGAAAACCCGCCTTCAGCCCGCGTAGAGCGGGGAGATCTCTCGCAGTTGCGCCACCGCGGTCGAGAACGCCTCGAGGAAGCCATCGACATCTTCCGCGGTGTTGTCTTTGCCGACCGTGATCCTGACCACGGAGAAAGCTTCTCGCTCGGTCAGGCCCATCGCGAGCAGCACCGGTGAAGCTTTGTGCCCGCCCGAGGAGCAGGCCGAGCCACTCCCAATAGCGTAACCGAGCGCATCGAGGTACAGGACCAGGCTCTCGGCCTCGGCGCCCGCAACGGTGAGGTGGACGTTGTTGGACAATCGCCGCTCGCGATGCCCGTTTACAGACACGTCGGGTATCTCGGCCGTCCCTGCCATGATCCGGTCGCGTAGCGCCCTCTCGTGCGCGACGCGGTCGTCCATCTCCTCGCCGGCCAGCCTTGCAGCCTCGCCGAGGCCAGCGATCCCCGCGACGTTCTCGGTGCCGCTCCTGAGCCCCTTCTCCTGCCCCCCGCCGTAGACGATTGGTTCGAGCGAGACGCCTTCACGCACGTAAAGGGCGCCGATACCCTGCGGGCCGTAGAGCTTGTGCCCCGAGAGAGCCAGCGTCGAGACCGGCACCTCCGAGACGTCGATTGGGACCCTGCCAGCGGCCTGGACGGCGTCGGAGTGGAAAGGGACACTCACCTCGGCGCAGATATCGGCGAGCTCTAGCGCAGGCTCTAC
>Ga0136615_10001281_pt1 | contig 12100 bp, 14 predicted proteins | sample AntDrymUQ2882206_2_FD_106647 | JGI IMG/M metagenome (GOLD analysis project Ga0136615, IMG submission 106647) | Polar desert sand microbial communities from Dry Valleys, Antarctica - metaG UQ288 (22.06) | ecosystem: Environmental > Terrestrial > Soil > Desert | place: Antarctica: Dry Valley...
ATGGTCGCCGCCGTCCGGATCCGACTGCCTCCCGAGCATTGCAAGCGCCTCCTCGTTGGCTTCCGACAGGAGTGTACTCAAACGGTAAGCTCGGGGCTTTTCGGCCACACTTCTAGAGGGTGTTATGAACCCGCGCTGAGAATTCCGGCTGCCTGCTGGAGGAAGAGGCAAGCGAACGCGACGAAGTGCAACCCCGCCAGAGTGCCGGGCAATCTCTCGTAATCCTTCGCCAACCGCCGGAAACGCGATGCCCATGCGAAATCGCGTTCTACCACCCACCGACGTGGTAAGAGTACGAAGCCTCGCTTCGCCCCCTCGTGCTTGACGACTTCCAGCCTCATGCCGTGGGCCTGCGCTTCCTCGGCCGGTCGATCCCCGGTGTAGCCCTGATCCACGAAGGCGATCTCCACCGGCTCGCCCGTGGCTTGCTGCGCAGCTTCGGCCAACTCGCCCACCCACGCCCTCTCCTGCTCGTTGGCCGGGCTGACCAGCAGCGCGAGAAGGTTCCCCAGGGTGTCCACGGCTACATGAACCTTCGACCCCTTCTTGCCCTTGTGCCCGTCGTATCCGCCCCGCGATCCGCTCTCCGGGGTCGAGCGCAGCGTACGGGCATCGAGCACGGCCGCGCTCGGATCGGACGCCCGACCCTCCGAAAGCCGCAAAAGTACGCGCAGATCGTGGACCATCTCCTCGAAGACACCCGCCTTTATCCACCGCTGCGTTTGTTGGTAGACCGCCTCCCACGGGGGCAGGTCGTGGGGCATGTATCTCCATGGGGAGCCGGTTCGCACGACCCACCTCAGCCCGTTCAAGACCTCGCGCAGGTCGTGCTCGCGCTGGGGGGCGTCCTCCCGGACGAGCGCCAGATACGAAGCCACGAAGTGCCATTCTTCGTCCGAAACGTCGCTTGGGTACGGTTTTCTCGTAGCCATCTCCAAATGCTACCGCTCCCGAGCCAAAGTTCATAACAGCCTCTACGTGATCCTCCGGGAACAACTGTGAGCAGACGGGATTCGCCAGCCACCACGATCTGGAGCCGAGTACGGCATCCGCCACTTACTCATCCGTCGCGAGAACTTCCCGTGGACGAACTCGAGGAACCGGCCCGCCTTATCTGGTTGAGTGCTCCTACCAACGCGTCTGGACGAAGATCCCCACCCTCCACCTCCAGGATATCCACCGACTGAGCTCTCGCCAGCAGCCCCCTCTCCGAAAGCTCGCGGGCTGTCCTCCGGTAAGATGGTGAGCTTTCCAGTGCCTCCAGTGTTCCACGGTCTTCCCAGATGGTGATAGAAACCGCGCCGTCTCCGGCTTCGCGCAGGAACAGTACCCCGAGAAATCCGGGTTGTTTGCGGAGCATCGGCAGGCACCGCTCCTGCTCGAAACGCTGATACTCTTCCATGCGCTCCGTCACTACCTTGGCGCGCCACACGCGCAGGATCACTACATCTCCTCCATGTTCGCAATCATCGGTGTTCCGCCGCTGGCTCGTAGGACGCTTTCGTCACGCCCGCCACGTGTATGCCACGTCGTCGGGTGAGGCGTATCCAGGCCTCCGCCGCCGAGGTGTGTACGACGAACGCTGCCAGGAATGCCGTAGCGGAGAGCATCTGGAGTTGCCCCTGGGTAGGGTCGGCCACTATGAAGAGGGCCGGGATGAAGATCAGGCGCTGCGTTGCTATAGAGAGTCCTATGGCGAAGGCCCGGATCATCCACTCCCGGTGTAAACTCACCCGTCCAGCGCGGGCGTGGATGAAGCCTTTGATTAGGGCCACCAGGAACAAAGCCCCGAAGACGCCGATGACCACCCTCTCCGGCCAGCCCGAGAAGGGGATCACCAACCCTAACTACAGTGGTAATCAAATCACCCCCCGGGCGAACAGGTCTCCTTCGACCTGCTCTCTGGCCTTGGTTGTTTCGACTGTCGGATCGCCGGGTTTCCCGGTCGCAAGCGGCGTGTTTCAGGACCTTGCTCCTATTCATACGGCGGCCTCCCAGTAGCGACCATGAGGCTGCACACCAGCAGAAAGAACAACACAGGCGCCCAGATGACGCGCTCTGCGGCACTGGGAGTCGCGAGGTTCAGCACGAGGCCGACGGCGAGGAACGCGACCACGATCCAGACGAGCCATCGGGAAGCGTGCGACCACCTTGTAAGGGCCACACCGGCCCGCGACAGGACAACTCCCGCTATGAGCGCAATGAGCGCCGCCTGGAAGATCGAGGCGACGCGCATGGCGGGCGGGTACTGGCCGGGGAACGCTCCGCCCATGGCGGCCGATCCCCACGGCGCCCCGAGCGCAAGTGCGATCTGGAAGGCGACGACGCCTGCCGATATGACCGCGTATCCAATCGCAGCGGTTCGCCTAAGCTCCACGATATCCTCCTTTATGATTGGTTTTGCCTGCCCAGCGCGTCTCTTCCGCGCGGCATCCTCGTCCCGCCTCCTCCGTAGTCACGGTTGGCCGCCCGGTGCCGGATCGTGGGTAGGTCTGGTTCCGCTTGTTTTGGGGACACGGCGCTTTCGGGTGAGGTGGATCCAGACCTCCGCCAGCGAGGAATGTACGACGAGCGCCGCCGACCACGCCGCGATCGAGAGCGTCACGATCTGCCCACCGCTCGGATCGATCACGACGAAGAGCGAGGGGACGAAGACCAGACGTTGCGTGGCGATGGCGAGCGCTACGGCGAACGCCCTTATCATCCACTCCCGGTGCCGCGCCACCCTTCCCGCGCGGATGTGGACGAAGCCCTTGACGAGGGCGAAGAGGAACAGGCTCCCGAAGAGGGCGATGAGCACCCGTTCCGCCCATCCCGAGAACGGGATAACGAGCCCCACGAAAAGCGCCGTCGCCCCGACCACCAGGCCGAGGGCGACAAGGACCCTCCCCATCCGGCGGTGGTAGCCGGGATGGCGGGACCTTACGCGCCCCACAAACTGGAACGGGGCGAACAGAAGCCAGGCGCCGCCGAGGACGACGTGGAGCGCCACGATCGTCGGATACTCCAGAAAGCCGGGGTTGTACGGCTCGTAAAGATAGTGGGTGGCCGACGCCGCGACGCCGACGAACGCCAGAAACCCAACCACTATCCCTAGGGGCCACCTCCAGAATCTCCGCATCGTCCAGTCGCTCCTTCGTGATCCACGTCCGGTTGGGTCCTCTCCGAGAACCACGCTCTTTGTAACGGAAGGCCGAACGTAGCCGCATCGTCCGCAGGGTGGAGCGGGGGGTGGAGATTCAGCGAAGAGCCGAAGCGGTCTCGCGCGCGAACTAGCCCGCGTGTCCCCGCTCCGCCGCCGCTTCCGCTACCCATGCGCGCGCCTCCTCAAGAGGAGATCGCGATGACGAGGGCGAAGAAGCTCACCGCCGAAAGCGCCGCCCGCACGACGTGCGAATACTCCCAACGGTCGCGCAAGCCCGTCCATGCCACCGGACGGGTTTCGCCACGACGGCCAGACCCCCTCTCCGATCCGAACGAGAAGAACCCGGAGCCAAGGGCGCCTAGTCTCTCGCCCTCGAGCCAGAACCCGTTCACCGGGTGCGTCAAGATCCAGTACGCCGCCTGCATGCCCAGGAGCCCGAGCAATGCCACCAGGGCCAGCCGGAAATCCGTGCTTCCCGACGGGGTGAGGAGCAGGAGGACGATCGCCGAGATCGTGCCGCCGGCCTCGCCGATAAGCCCGCCGATGGTGAATCCCGGATAGTAGATGGGCTGCACCGCAAAGTACTCATCCCTGGAGAGACGCATCTTGCCGGGCAACTCGAGAGCGTGGGCCAGGGCGAGGGCCGCAGCCAAAGCGACGAGGATCAAGGTTAGTACCTGGAATACTTGAAGCACGAAAGGCGTCTCCTTTACTGGGCCGGCATGGACCGTGAGTAGCCCTGCGCTGTAGCCGGTCGCGGGCCGGGGTTAGCGCGTCCTCTGCTGGCAAAGCGGTCTTTTTGCTCACGCGATACTCCCTCCGTTCCTAGTCGGGTTTCCTCGAAATCCTCAACAGCTTGAGTAAACGGGCGGCAGCCCTCCTCAGCTTCCATACCGGGGCGGACACCCGGCCCGAACCGCGTCGTTTGCGGGAAGCCCGCAACTCTTTCGCCAACCGGTTCTGCTCAACCTCGCGAATCATCTCTTCGCGACGCTGCTTCCACGTTTCGAAATCCATACTCTCCCCACTTTCTGTCCACTCGATGCTCGAGCCGGGCCTTTGCGGCGCTCGAAACGCGTAGCTGCATGAACACCATCAAGAAGGGGATCAGCAACTCGAGCCCGTTTCTCATGAGCTACTCCTCCTTTGGGTCGGGATCGAGGAGCGGGCGGCAGAAGGCTAGAGCGCCAAGGACCTCACGATCTTCTCCTCTCCGCATAAGGGTAAGCTCCTCCGTCCTCAGAGCCACGTATCTCATGCCTTCCTCGCCTTCTCTCTCGTCCGCGAGGTTCGCACTGGATGGGGCCGGACGCTTGCGCGAGCGCGGCGGATTCCCATTCCCGGCGCGGGTGCTCGACCTGCCCGAGCGAGACCACTTCGCGTCCGAAGAGTAGCGCCATGGCCCAGTCGGCGCAGACGCGCGCCTTGTGGCTAAGAGTGGGCACCCGGCTGAGGTGGTATCCGCGGTGCATGAACCACGCGGGGAACCCCCTGAGCCTCACGCCGTAGACCTCGGCGACGCCCTTGTAGAGTCCGAGGCTCGCCACCGAACCCACGTCGGCGTGTATGTACGGTCTCGGGTTTCTGCCGCGCATAACGGCAACCACGTTGTCCGCAAGCCGTTTTGCCTGCCTGACGGCGTGCTGCGCGCTAGGGGCGCACAACGCGCCCGGCTCGTTCTTGGAGAGGTCCGGCACGGCGGCGGTGTCACCTGCGCTCCAGGCATTCGTTAGGCCTCTGATCCGTAGGTCGGGCTCGCAAACGATGCGGCCCGTGTGGTCCACTGGCAGACCCGACCGGGAGGCGACCGGGTTGGCTTTGACGCCCGCCGTCCACACGACCGTCCCGGCGTCCAGCTCCTCGCCGTCAGAGAGGACGACGCGTCCGTCCACCATCGACTCGACGGTCGTGTGGAGGTGGATCTCCATCCCGCGATCGCGCAGGCGCTCGACCGTGTACTCGCCCAGCGACTCGCCGACCTCCGGCAGTATCCTCCCCGTCGCCTCGACGAGTACCCACCTCATGTCCGACGGGGACAGCCCGGGGTAGAACCCGAGCGCGTGACGGGACATGTCCTCCAGCTCAGCAAACGCCTCGACGCCCGAGTATCCGCCGCCGACAAACACGAACGTTAGAGCCTTACGGCGAAGGTCCTCATCGTCCGTGGTCGAGGCCAGATCCAGGCGGGAGAGGATATGGTTGCGCAGGTGTATGGCCTCTCCGATCGTCTTAAAACCGACGCCGACCTCCGCGAGGCCGGGTACAGGGAGGGCACGAGATACCGAGCCGGGCGCCATCACGAGCACGTCGTAGGGGAGGTCGAACGCCTCCCCCTCGTCGGGGCGGAGCGTGGCGACCCGCCGATCATGATCCACGCTCTCCACCGTCGCGGCGAGCACCTCCGAGCGACGCAGCACCCGCCTGAGGGGCACCACGACGTGGCGCGCCTCGATGGAGCCTGTTGCGGCCTCGGGCAGGAACGGCTGGTAAGTCATGTTCGGCTGCGGGTCAACCACGGTGACCGTCGCCTCGCCGGGGCGCAGCTTCTTTTGGAGGCGCAGCGCCGCGTACATGCCCACGTAGCCGCCTCCTACGACGAGGATGCGCGACTTAGCTATGTCCGTAGCCATACTTCGACTCCTTTATTCGTTGGGCATATAGTTGCGGTGTTCTTCGTAGTACTCGCTCATCAGCTGCCAGTAGACGAGCAACAACGCGACCTCCGCTACCGTGCAGAGGGCGGTCGCCGTCGGCCTCCTCTTCAGGGCGCCCACGACCCCGCCGATGCCGAACGCCGACGCCGCCACGTTCACGGCCATCGCCGTGTCGAGCGGCCTTTCGGCGACCCACATCTCCTCCCCGAGCATCGCCCTTGTCGCCCAGGAAGAATCATTCTTCGGCTTGGGGAACACGATCGGGTTGAGCAGCATCCACGTTCCGACCAGAGAAGCGTGTTTCCAGCTTCGTGTCCAAAACGGGACGAGGACGAGGGGGGTACTCAAGAGGCGGGTCCACGCGCTCCGCGGGTTGGAGTGGCGCTCGAACACTTTTCTGGTCAATCTCTTCAGCGGTGAAGACATACAGATCTCCTTCTTCGGGTCTTCGGTCCCCGGCCGAGCTAGTGCAAGAGGCTGTCGGCTTCGGGAAGACGGGGGCTGGCGCTCCACGAGCAATTCGGCCCGCACCAAGAGGCGAGAGCTGGCAGCAAGGAGCGCGAAGTCAGGGGCGCTACGTAGAACGCGGCCTAATCTGGGGAACGCGTGTATTCCACGCTCGTTCGATCTCTCGCATGAGTGCTGGGTAAACGATCCAATATCGGAACGGCTTGATGAGCGCCATGTATCCCTTCCCGAGCAGACCGCGTGGCTTGACGTAGACGGCCATCTGTCCTTGGTAGCGGCCCTCGCCCTGATCGACCCAGGCCAGGTGCCCCACAGCGTGCACGGTTCGGTTCGACATCTCCTCGGCAAACTCGACGTCGGTGCGATAGAGGGGCGCGAAAGGCACGGAGTCGAAATGCACATCCGTCGCGGTATTGCGCAGATCGTCTGGCAGTCGGTCGGTCAGTGAGGTTTCGTCCGTACCCGGAATCGGCAGTTTGCCTGCGGCATCATCCCGACCGCTATCGATCGAGACCGAGATCCTGCCGAGGCCGAACCAACTGCCGAGACGATCTCGGACACGCCACAGGACGCGAGTCGGGAGAGACTCCCAGTTGGCCGGATCAGGTAGGCCGGAAGTCATCAGCTTGAGCAGCGTTCGGAAGTCCTGGGCGCCACCGTTGGCGGGAAGGGCCCAGACATCCTCCAGGGTGAAGTCCGGCGCGATTTCACGGATACGCCAGGGGCGAGCTTCGTGCGCTGCGTTCGGTAGTCGGCCGACGTCGAGTTCCCCTATATCGAGGCGCTCGATCCTGCCCCTCTTGATGGCGAGCTTCCGGATCGCCAGGGCGCCGATGGCGACCGCTCCTACCGCGGTCGCGCCCACGGCCAGCGCCCCGAAACCCATTCCTCCCAGCGCCGTCGTCGCCCGCGCGAACGCCACCTGGGCCTCGAACGGGGAACGCCTCGTTCGCGTTGCTCTGTTCGTCTTCATCTACGTCTCCTTCCCCGGGAACTTAGTCCGGGCCGCATGCTCGATCACTTTGCTCACTTCCCCCTCCTTTCATCGAGTCGCCTTCGATGGTATGGCGGGATCGGGTGGTGCGGCATCGTCCGCAGGGTGGAGCGGGGGATGGAGATTCGGGCCTAGATCAGGCCGAGGTCCCTGGCGCGGGCCGCCGCCCGGGTGCGACTGGAGGTGCCCAGCTTGCGGTAGAGGTTGTTCACGTGGGTCTTGACGGTCGTGGTCGAGATGAAGAGCCTCGCCGCTATCTCCCCGTTCGACTCGCCCGCGGCCATCAGCGCGAGCACCTCCGTCTCCCGCGCGCTCAAAGGCTCCGGGAGCCGTCCGCCGGCTTTCGCCGTAGCCTTCTCGTTCGGCAGGGCCGCCAGCAGCTTCGCGAGGTACTCCGTCGAGACCCGGCTCGCGCCGCTCCGCTGCCGGGCTCCGAGGGTCGCCGAGAGGAGGTCGCGCATCGCGGCTCCCTCGTCCACGAAGGTGCGGACGTAGCCTTCTGGTTCGGCCAGGGCGAGGGCTTGCGTCAGGGTTCCCACGGCCCGCTCTTTATTGTTTCTGGCCCACAGCGTCAACGCCTGCAGAGCGAGGATCTCTATGAGATCGCCCGTTCGCCCCGCCTCCTCCGCCGCTTCGCGCGGTTCCTCAAGCAACCCGAGCGCCTCGTCGGGGCGGCCTTGGGCGAGGAGTAGCCGCGCAGAGGTTAGCTTGTCCACCACCCGCGCGGCGTCCGTGGCTCCGCCCGCGTTTGCGGCCCGCTCCTGTTCGGTGGTGGCGGCTTCTGCGAGGTTGCCGTGCGAGATGCGCAGCCGCACCATCCAGGATGCGGCTAGGGCGATCTGCAAATCCGCGCCGGAGGCGCGCGCGACCCTATCTGCCTCGCGGGCCATCTCCAGGGCGCCCTCCTCGTCCCCCCGCGCCCGCTTCGTCCGCGAGAGGGCGACGTACCCCCACACCAGGTCGGTGACCTCCCTCGTCCGTTCGGCCAGTTCGATGCCTCGCCGAAGTTCGCGCTCGGCCTCGTCCAGGTCGTCGCGTTCGTAGAGGAGGGTGCCCATCCCGATGTGGACGACTCCGGTGGCGGGCAGCAGCCCGACGCCTCGCTCGGACACGAACCGTAGCGCCCGGCGGAGCGTCTCGTCCGCCTCGCGCAGGCGGCCCCGCTCGGCCTGCACCCGGGCGTGCATGGTCATGGCCGCTAGCGTCCCGTAGGTGTGGCCGGCGGCCAGTCCGAACTCGGTGGCTTCCGCAAGGGCGGCGCTCGCCGACGCCAGATCGCCGACGGTCCGGAGCGCGTCGCCCATAGAGCCGGCGGCGATGAGGCGCTGGCGCAAATCTTCCTCGGGCAGGAGCGAGAGGGCCCGCCGGGCGAGCTCTACGGCTTCGGGCGCGTCCCCCCGGAGACTGGCGCACCAGGATCGGATGGCCGAGGCGAATCCCAGCAAAAACCGGCGGTCTTCGCCGGTTATCCCGGTCGCCTGATCGACTTCTCTTAGAAGGGGCTCGGCGTCGTTTGGCCGGCCGGTAAGCGCCAGGGCCAAAGCGTGATCGGCGAACAGCCGGGGATGTCGGCGCTTCGCTTCGGTCGGTAACGCCTCCAGCCACCGGAGCGCCGTGGGGACCTCGCCGCGCCCCACGGCCGCTTTGGCCCCGCGCTCGATCAGCCGCGCCGCGCGCTCGTGGTCGGGGGCGGAGAGCGCGTGACTTATCGCCTCGGAGTCCAACCTGTTGTCCTCGTACCAGACGGAGGCGCGGAGGTGCAACTCTCCCACCAACTCCGGGTTCTCGCGCCCGAGGCGTCCGCGCAGGAAATCCCTAAAGAGGTGATGGTAGCGGTACCACCTACGCTCGTCGTCCAGGGCGACGACGAAGAGGTTCTCCCGCTCGAGCCTCTCCAGCATCTCCTGACCGTCGGAGCGGTCGGTGACGGCGTCGCACAAGGCGGCGTTCATGCGCTCCAGCACCGAGGTCTCGAGCAAGAACCTCCTCACGGCTTCGGGTTGGCGTTCGAGAACCTCCTCGGCCAGGAAGTCCAGCACGTGGCGGTTGCTTCCGGAGAAGGACTCGACGAAGCCCGAGACGTTCTCGCGGTCTTGCATCGAGAGCGCCGCGAGCTGGAGGGCGGCGATCCAGCCCTCCGTGATCCCTTCGAGCGCCGCGACGTCCTTCGCGGACAAAGCCAGCCCCATCGCGTCCCGGAGGAAGGCACTCGCCTCTTCGGGCGTGAAGCGCAGGTCGGCTGCCCTGATCTCGGTCATCTGGCCCCTCGCGTGCAGCCTGGGGAGGGGAAGCGGCGGGTCGGTGCGGCCGGCGATGACGAGGTGGACGTTCTCCGGCATGTGCTCCAGCAGGAAGGAGACGGCCTCGTGGACCGGCCCCGGGTCCACCACGTGGTAGTCGTCCAAGACGACCACTACCTCCCGCGGGATTTCCGCCAGGTCGTTTACCAACGCACCCATCACCACGTCGACGGGCGGGGATTGCGGGGCGTCCAACGCGGCCAGAATACCGTCGCCGATCCCATCTTCTGCCTCCCGGAGAGCCCCCACGAGGTAGGAGAAAAAACGCGCCGGGTCGTTGTCCGAGCCGTCCAGGGAGACCCAGGCGACCGCGTACTCTGCCGAACGTTCCTCCAGCCATTCGGCCAGCAGGGTGGTCTTGCCGAACCCCGCCGGAGCGGAGACTAACGTCAGCCTGCGTCCCTCGCCCCGGTCGAGAGCTTCGCGCAGACGCGGACGCGCCACCAGGTTGGGGCGCGTCGTCGGGGCGTGCAGCTTGGTCGTGACTAGCGATTGGGGCGCGATGGTTGGTCCGATTCGGTTGCTTTCGATGAACAAGCTTACTACAGAGGGGAATCGCGGCCAAGTCGTGTTACCGAGTAGCAAATATCCGTCTGGCTACGGATCTCCACCCCCCGCTCCACCCCGCGGACGATGCCGCTCCGACCGCCCGGCGCTACATTGGGCAGCGTAAAAGGGTGAAGCCGCCGCCAACCAGCTCGCCGCGGATATGCGCCTAGCTCATACCAGCGCGACCAACCAGCTGACGGACTGGCGGGTAGTGCTCTATCCGAACAAGGCCGACGAGGACGACGGCGCGGATTATTACCTGGTCAGGCTTGCCCAGTCTCACGACGGCGATAACCCTATACGAAGTGCGCCGATGTTGGATCCAGAGACACCTCCCGTCGCGCGCACCCTGCCCGCCAACGTCAGGATCATGGACCAGACGTACGCATCGGGAACGAACTCGGCGGGGTCGCCTATAGTGGACGTTGCGGGCTCTACCTACTACCTGGACCTGAACGAGGCCGTGGGAGTCTCCGGCGCTTTCCGTACCGTCGAGTTCAACTCCGACGGCACCACCGTGGGTTACAACAGCCCGAGCGGGACCGTCAGGGTAACGATCGACGAAGATCCGCAACGCCTGGTCCGGTACGTTTCGGCTACTTCGAGGATCAGGATTGTTCCTTAGGCTCCTGAAGACCGAATCTGGCTATTCGCTGCTGGAGGTGATTGTGGCTATGTTGCTTCTTTCCGTAGCCATCATCCCGATGGTCGGTATGTTCGACGCGGGTCTCAGGGCGGCCACCCAAGGCAGCGACTACGACAAGGCGCGGGCGCTGGCGAACAAGCAGTTGGAGACGGCAAGGAGCCTTCCTTACGAAGACGTGCGGGACGGTTTCCCGGTCGGCTCATCCACCCCCGATACTGGCACGGGAGTCTACGAATCTTCGGACCAGACCGATGAGGACTTTCCTGGTTTCACCTACAAGGTACGCAAAGCCTACGCCAGGCTGGGAACGACGGATATCGCCGAGGACGCGCGCGCCCGGACCATGATGAGGGTGACCGTCACCGTGGATTGGGGCAGCGGCAAGTCGTACGGTACGACCGGCCTGGTCTCGAAATGAACGCCAGAATCAAGAGGTTGTTGCGCGAGGATAATGGCTTCACCCTCTCCGAGATGCTGGTCACGATGATGCTCATGACCATCGTCCTCTTCGCGCTGTACAACATCTTCGACGCGAGCATAAGGGTCTTCAGCTTCGGCAACGACAAGGTCGAAGCCGTCGAGAACGCCCGGCTGGGCCTGGAGAAGATGGAGCGGGAGCTAAGGGACGCTTATCCGCGCGACAAGGTGGGCGGCGACGCCACGCTCTTCACCACCTGGACACCAACCAGGGTGACTTTCGGGAACGAACTGATCGGTGATCGGGAGATCCGGTGTCCCTCTCCGCCTCCCAACCCGCCTCCGCGGTGCGAGATCATAAGCTACGATGTATACAAACCCGGCAACAGCTCCACTTACGCGCTGGGAAGAGCGAACTCGAGTGGCGGCGTCCGTCAGCCCGTGGTCGAGTACGTCGGGTACACCAACCGCACGGATACCGGGCTGAGCTTCGAGTATTTCGCCAGGGACGGGAGTCGGATAAATCCCTCAAGCCCCGGTGCCTACACCGAGGCCGACATAGCCAAAGTGCGAGTCGAGCTGGAGGTGGAGATAGATCGCGGTGCGTTGGGCCGCAGAACCCAGACGCTGACGACCGACGTGGCTCTGAGGAATCGGGACGGTTAGCGTGCGACGGAGGTTCGTAAGAGAGGAATCGGGCGTCGCGTTGGGTTTGGCCATCATAATCATCGTGCTCGTCGGGGTGATGGGGGCCGGGCTCCTGGTCTTCGTTCGGAACGACCTCGAGGCCGTGGTGGAGGTGAATCAGGGGCAGAGGGCCTTCAACCTCGCCGACGCAGGGGTGCAGGCTGCCAGAAGAGAGCTGCTTTCGCAGCCCGCTGCCGACCTGTACGACGGCAACAGCGCCGATAACTCCGTGTGGGCTTA
>Ga0136615_10001282_pt1 | contig 12100 bp, 12 predicted proteins | sample AntDrymUQ2882206_2_FD_106647 | JGI IMG/M metagenome (GOLD analysis project Ga0136615, IMG submission 106647) | Polar desert sand microbial communities from Dry Valleys, Antarctica - metaG UQ288 (22.06) | ecosystem: Environmental > Terrestrial > Soil > Desert | place: Antarctica: Dry Valley...
CCCGGCGCGCCAGTCCACATCGTCGAGCAGCAGCTGCGCGGCCTCGCGGGAGCGCAGTCCCAGACGGGCCAACAACAACACCAGAGCCCGGTCTCGGGCCGACATGTCCAGCGCCAGCATCGATGCCAAATCCGCCGCGGACAGGGCTTTCGGCCCGCCAGCTGGCGCTGCTCACATAACCGCCCGATCAACAACACCGGACCCTGACCCGGCTGCGGGGGCTCCGGCGCAACTCGCTCACTCTCGCAGTAGCGGTATGACGTCACGTGCGACACGCTCGAACTCGTCTTGATGGGCGTCACCGGGCCAGTCGAGGACGAAGTCCGACATCCCGACGTTGATGAACCGGTCGAACACCTCTTCGTAGCTGTGCCTGCTCCACCGGGGATCCCAGGCACCGAAGATCGTGTACGAGCGCCGGATCGAGGCAGGGTCCCGGCCCGCTGCGATGGCGAGCCTGTCCAGTTCCCGCGTCTGCACGGCCGTGGTTCGCAGAGTCGCCGCATCCGTCGCGCCTGGCGGGCCGTGGGTGTTCCACACGTCTGCGACCTCGGCGGCAGTCCGTATCACGGTCGGTGACTGCCCCCCGATGATGATCGGCAGGCGGGGCGACTGCACACACCCGGGCGCGGTCGCCACCTCCTTCGCCCACAGCCGCCTACCCGAGTAGCTGAAAGTCGTGTCGTCCGCTCGCAGCAGGCCGTCGACGATTGCGACGTAGTCGATGAGGCGCAGCATCCTCTCCATGGGTGACCACGGGTTCTGACCGACGCTGTGGTGATCCCAGTCGAACAGACCGGCCCCGATACCCAGCTCGAATCGCCCCGCTGACAGGTGGTCGATCGCGACGGCGTGGCGGGCAAGCTGGGACGGTGCGCGCAGGATCTGGTTGGCGACCAGGGTACCCAGCCGGACATGCGACGTGCTGAGGGCCGCGACCGCGAGCACCGTCCAGCTGTCGTGCCAAGTGTTCCGGCGATCGCGCAGGTCACCGCTGTGGTCAGGCAGGTAGACCTGGTCGAATCCGAGATCTTCGAGCCACCTCGCCCGGTCGACCAACACCGGGAACGGCTGGTCAGGGTACAGCATCACGCCGAACCGACGCGTCACCGCGCCGTCCATCCACCATCCATGACCAGCACGGAACCGGTGAAGAAGCCGGCATCGTCGCCTGCGAGGTACGTGACTGCTGACGCAGCCTCCTCCGGGGTCGCGATTCGTCCGAGCGGATGCAATGAGCGGAAGCGAGCTGCCATCTCCTCGCTGTCGCCGACGGCGGACCGATACATGGGCGTGTCGACTGAGGCCAGTGCGAGTGCGTTGACCCGGATGTTCTGTGACGCGTACTCCAGCGCGGCAGCCTTGGTCAGCCCAATGACGCCGTGCTTTCCCGCGACATAAGCGCTGATACCCGCATCGAATCCCACCAGACCGAGCTGCGAGGCGTTGTTGATGATCACGCCACCACCGTTGCGGAGGAGGGCCGGGATCTCGTGTCGCATTGAGAGGAACGCTGTGGTCAACACGCCGGCCATGTCCGCGGCCCACGTCTGGGGGTCCTGGTCGGCGAGCAGGCCGCCGTGTCCCATCGTGCCCGCGTTGTTGAACGCGATGTCCAGCCCTCCGAACTCCGACTCCGCCGTCCGCACGGCGTTCGAGATGTGGTCATCGAGCGTCACATCCGTACGCACGACGATCGCGATGCCACCGGCGTCGGCGATCTCCCGCTGCACCCGGTCGAGCTCGGTGATCCGCCGGGCCGCCAACACCACGGTCGCCCCTTGGGCGCTCAACGCCTTCGCCGCCGCCTCGCCGATACCCGAACTCGCCCCGGTGACCAGCGCGACCTTCCCCTTCAACCGGTCGGTCACCGGTCCCTCCCGAACGTGCGCTCGATCGGCACCCCGATCAGCGATCCGTACTCGGCCCACGAGCCGTCGTAGTTCCGGACGTCGGGACTGCCCAGCAACTCGCTCAGGACGAACCACGTGTGCGCCGACCGGGCGCCGACCCAGCAGTACGTGATCGTGCCGGCGTTCAGGTCGAGGCCCGCGTACAACGCGGCCAGTTCCTCGTCGCTGCGAAACGTTTCGTCGGGGCCTACCACCAGGTCCCACGGCAGGTTGACCGCGCCGGGCACGTGCCCGGACCGCTGCGCGACCTCGTGCGGGTTATGGCCCGGCGAGAACGCCTCTCCCGCGAATCCGGGAGCGAAGATCGCACCTGAGTACTCCTCCGACGTGCGCACGTCGAGGATGTTCTGGCGCCCGAGCGCGGCGAGCACGTCGTCGCGCGTCGCCCGCACGGCGGTGTTCCCGCCGGTCACGGTGTACCGGGTGGCCTGCCGATCCGGTACGCATGTCGACAGCGGGCGGTCCTCCAGTTCCCACTTGCGCCTACCGCCGTCGAGCAGGCGCACCGACCGGTGACCGTGCAGCGTGAGGTACCAGTAGGCCAGCGCGGCAAGCAGGTTGGCGTTCGACGAGTACAGGACGAGGGTGTCGTCTGGGGTGATGCCGTGTGCCGAGAGCACCTCGCCGAACCGCTCCGAGCCAGCGACGCCGAGCCCGAGGTCGTCCTGGAACTCGTCCCAGCCGATCCACACCGCGCCCGGCAGGTGACCCTTGCCGTACTCGACGTCGGAGTTGCCGGTCTCGACGAACACCACGCCGGGCGTGCCGAGGTGGTGCTCGGCCCAGTCCCCGTCGACCAGGGTTGCCTGGCGCCCTCTCGAGGCGGCGGTCACCCGGCGACCGTTTGCTCGGTCTCGACGACCGTGCGGCTGCTGCGCCAGGCCAAGCTGCTGACGACAACACCGGCGACGGTGATGCCCGCGGCCACGAGGTAGACGGACGGCAGTCCCGGGCCGGCGATCACCGCGCCGCCCAGCCATCCAGCGACAGCCGCCGCGACCTGGTAGCCAGAGGCGTTCACCGCAATGGCGAGCGTCGGCGCCTGTGTCGCGGTGGACATGACCCGGGCCTGCATGCCGGGGATTACGGAAAAGCCCAACGCGCCGAGGACGAACACCATCACCGCGGTGATCAGGATGCTGGCGCTGGCCGCCCACGTGGCGAGCAGGGCCAGCGCGAGCAGGGTGAGCAGCCCCAGCTGTGCCCGCATCGGCGCACGGTCGGACAGCCAGCCACCCGCGAAGTTGCCGACGGTGGCACCGACGCCGAACACCAGGATCATGATCGCGACGGTGCCCGCGGCGAACCCGGTGAGGTCGGTGAGCAGTGGCGCGATGTAGATGAACACCATTAGGACACCCGCGCTGCCGACCGCGGTGACCGCGATCGCGAGCAGTACCTGTCGGTCGCGGAACACCCTGAACTCCGCCACCGCCGAAGTGCCCGCGCTCGCGACGGCGGGAACCAGGCGCAGGGTCATCAGCAGACCGAGCGCGCATACGACGGTGATCGCGAGGAACGTGGACCGCCAGCCGTAGCTGTTGCCGATAAACGTGCCGATCGGCGCACCGAGGACCATGGCGACGTTCATGCCGAACACCAGTGTCGACACCGTAGACGCCTGCTTGCCCGGCGGTGCCGTCGACACCGCGGTGACGATCGCGTTCGCGAAGAACGTCGACGTCACCAGTGCAGTGACGATCCGAGCCACGAACAGTAGGTCGTACGACGGTGCGAACGCCGACGCCAGGTTGCCGAGCACCGTGACCGCCAGCAGCGTGAGCATGAGCGGCTTGCGCGGGTAGCGCGCCGTCAGCGCCGTCAGCGCCGGCCCGCCGACGATCATGCCGATGGCGTAGGCCGTCACGAGGAGGCCTGCGGCTGGGATCGACACGTCGAGGTCGGTCGCGACATCCGGCAGGATACCGGCTATGACGAACTCGCCGGTCGTGATGCCAAAGACGCACAACATCAAGGTAGCGAGGACCAACTGTCTGGGGTTCTTCTGGGGCATTGCACTGTTCTGAGACATGGACTTCTCCGAGGAATGGCTCGCTAGAGGGTGGGGGCCGGGCCGGCATATCCGTACCCGTACTTCTCGCCCAGGGCGATGATGTGGTCGAGATCGACCGGGATCTCCTCGGTCGGCAGCGTGAGCGCGGCCGCCCGCGGAATCTCGGACTCCAGGAAGAGATCGAACTGGGGGCGCTGGCCCTCCCGCGGCGTGGAGTGGATGGTGAGGAACCGGACGTTCGCCGAGATGGCCACGAAGCCGTGCGGAACGGTGCACGGGATGACCATCGTCGAGCCCGCCTCGATGACCTGCTCGCGGCCGTCGCAGACCATGCGCAGGCTGCCGTCCAGCACGATGAACACCTCGTCCTCAACGTGATGCACGTGCAGCGGGGTAGTGTAGCCACGCAGACCGGTGTGCTGCACCACGGTGAAGCTGTCGCGGGTCGCGGCGCCTGGGAGCCGGACCTGGGCGAGCCCTCCCATCAGCCACACGGCGGTCTGCTCGGACTCTGGGATGAAGCGACCTTTGCCGTCCAGCTCAATTCCTAGATTCGTCATCGCGCTCCTTCGAGTAGGCATGCCAGGAACGACTCCATGCCGTCGGGGCTGGACAAGGCTCGCCACATGGCGACCGGGTCGTTGAAGTTGTTCACGAAACCATCGGCCACTCGCCTATCCTCCGCCGCCTTGACCAGGAGTCCGACGACGTGCGGCGGGGGCGGGCCTAGGAAAGCGGTGGACCAGTCGACGACATGCCGCGCGTACGACCACATACGATCCGATGCCCGACGGCAGAATTCGGCGTCGAGGGGGCCGTCGGCGTCTACGACGAGATCGGCCAGCGCGAAGGCCTCCCACGATCCCAGATTCGCGCCCTGGGCCGTGAGTGGGTCATTGGTGATCCAGGCGTCACCGATGGCGAGCGCGCACGTGCCGTCGGACGACGCCGCCCATCCCCGGCGAACCACCGGCGTGATGCCTCCCTGCGCGACCTCACCGGGCGCGATGAGCGCGAACTCCGCGGTGTCGATGCGTTCTCGCAGCCACGGTGCAAATTCGGCGACAAGTGCGAGCACGTCGCGATAGAACCCACGGGGATCCGCGTCGGTGTCGATATGGCTGACGGCCTCCAGCGGACCGCCGGGGACGGCCTCGAAAGCGAGCACATCGGCCCGGCCCTGCCGGGAGAAAAACGGGATCCGGAAGATCTCCCCCACACCGGCCAGCATCTGCAGGTCAAGCGCGTGCGGCCGGTCATCGCTGATCCCATGGTATAGGCCACTGCACAGCACCCGTTGTGGGCTGCGGAATGCGGACCGGTCGTCGTCGCGCGGGAACAATTGCTTTATCGAGCGGTCCCCGTTGGCCACCACCACGAGATCGTGGCGGCGCGCGACGTCGTCGATCCTGGGCGGGCCGATGACGGCCTCGCCGCCGCGGTCGACGAACTCCGCCAACAGGCGCGGCAGGTACAGCCGAAAGTCGACCAAGCTCGACGGGTGTGTCAGCTCCGCATCGAAGCGCAGGGGCCGCACCCCGGTCTCGACGGCCACCGTCCAACCCGTCACCTGCGCGTCCGGGAAAGCCCAGTCCGCGACGCCGAGCTGCTCCTCGCGCTGCTGGGTCGCGTGGAACCGCGCGGGGAAGTTTCGCGGACGTCCGGCCCCGAGCTCGTCGATGTCCTGCGATGAGTACACGACCGCGGGCACGCCGAGCTGCTGCAGCCGCAGGGCGAGCTGCAAGCCGGAGATGCCGGCGCCGACGATTCCGACGCCACCGCCGATCATGCCGTCACCATCGTCTCAGCCGCTGCGGCCCGGAGCTCGGCGCTCAGCCACGGCACTGACTCGACGGTGAACTGCGCGGCCTGCGGGGAAGCCAGCGCCGAGACCGGGATCAGCATGGGATGGCGCATCCCGGCGTCCAGCAGGTCACCGATCCGGTTCAGCACCGTCTGCCTACTACCGACGATCGCCTGGGCCGCTACGACCTCGTCCGGTACCGCGGCCAGTGCCGACTCGACCTGCGCCCGGCTCAGGCGGTGCGGCAGCAACTCCCGCAGGCCCTTATACATCTCGCCGAACGGGTGTGCGAATCCGCAATCACGCCACGATGCCGCACTAGCATGCAGAGCGAGGAACCGGATCAGGGGGGCGTCGAGCAGTTGGCGCGCCTCGGCGTCCGTGTCGGCCACCACGACGGGCACGCCGCCCGAGGCGACTACGAGGTCGGGATCGCGACCCGCAGCCTCGGCTGCTGTCCGAACGACCCCAAGCCGTTGCGCGTAGTCCGCTGGGGCCATCAGCTCGGACGGAAGCCAGCCGTCCCCGTACCGGCCAGCGAGCTCCAACATGCGGGGCCGGTTTGCGCCCACCCAGATCTCCGGTGTACAGCCCTCCGGCGCACGCAGCCCGGTCACAGCCTGATCGAGTGTGAAAAATCGACCCGCGAAGTCGTGCGGGCCTGGACCGGCAAGGGCCATCTGGAGGATTCGCAACGCCTCCTCCACCCGAGCGCACGCGTGGTCGTGCGGGACGCCGTAAGGCCCGAGGTTCTCCTCGGCGCCCGCGCCGATCCCCAGTACCGGGGCCCGCTCTGTGAGCTGCGCGAGCGTCAGCCCGATCTGAGCGAGAACCGCCGGATGGCGGCGGTGGGGGTCGGTGACACCAACTATGAGCTGGACAGGACCGGCATGCGGCGCGAAGTTGCCCAGTACGGTCGCGAAGTCCAAGCACTCGTCGGGGTCGGTCAGGGTCCCCGCCAGGTAGGTGAGGTCCTCGTCCCACGCATGGCGGGGGAAGACGTTGATCAAGTGATCGAACACGAGGAACGCATCGAGGCCGGCGGCGCGAGCGAGCTCGAGCATGGCACGGCCACCCGCGATCGGGCCCACGGCATCCCAAACGAGTCCAACCTTGACGTTCATGCTCCACTCCGCATCGGGGACGCCTGCGCATGCTTGATGAACGCGTCGGTGTGCTCTGGCCGGGAGATGCTGTGCCACATGTCCGGTGGGCGGTCCAGGTTGGCCACGAACGCATCCGCCACCCGCTGGTCGGCCGCCGCGCCGGTCAGCAGCGTCGGCACCTGGGGTGGGGGTTGACCGAGAAACATGTTCGTCCAGTCGACCACCGGCTGCGCCGAGCGCCACAGCTCCTCCGACAGCGCCCGGCAGAACTCCCCGTCGAAGGCCCCGTCGTGAGCGGACAGCGCATCAGCGATCTGGAACGCCTGCTGCGACCCCAGGTTCGCGCCCTGTGCGGTCAACGGATCGTTCACGATCCACGCGTCGCCAACGGCCAGCGCGAACACGCCGTCCGCCACCTCGGCGACACCATGGCGCACGGTAGGGACCAGTGCCCCTTGGAGCTTGTCGATTGGGCGGGCTAGCGCGAACATGCGTTCGTCGATCCGGTCCCGCAGCGAGGGCGCGTAGGTGGTCACCAGGTGCAGTACCTGCTTCGCGAGGAGGTCCGGGGCGTCACTGTAGTCGTCACGGACCACTGCCTCGAATGGACCACCGGTCACCGCTTCGATCATCACGACCGTTCGCGAACCGCCGAAGGAATAGTAAGTTGGCGCGTGGATCTCCCCTGCTCCGGGAACCATGTTCATGGTCATCCCGGCCGGTTCCGGCGGCCGTACCCCGACGAACAGCCCCGCCAACAGCGACCGCGGGGCCACGGTGTACGGCGAGCGGCGTGGGTCGCGGGGGAAGATCTCGCCGAGCGCTCCCCGGCCCGCTGAAACGATAACTAGCTCGTGCTGCACAGCACATACCGCCAGCGCCGCCGCATCGGCCGCATTGTCTGCGACGACGTGCCCGCCTCGGCCCTGGAACTCCTCCAACAGAGACGCGAGATACAGCCGGAAGTCAACCGAGCTGGCCGGGCTCGGCAGCCGGGCGCGGAAGGAGACGCCAGGTTCACTCTCGACCCGCATATGCATCCAAGGGTTGTTGTCGTACTCGCTCGACTCCCATCGGGTGACGCCCAACACCCGCTCCCGTTCCCGGGTGGAGGCGAACCGCGTGACGAAGTTCAGGGGCGGTCCGTCGCGTATGTCGTCGGGCTGACGGGTGGTGTGAAGCGTTGCGTCAATCCCGAGCTGCTGTAGGCGAAGTGCCAGGTGCAGGCCCGTGATTCCGGCGCCGACAATGCCGATCCGATCGGCCATCAAACGACCTCCACTCGCTGCAGGTGGCGATCGGTGGGGCCGGAGAAAGCGTTGCGGCCGTGGATGAGTGAAAAGTTGTCGGCGACGAGGATGTCGCCCGCGCACCATTCGTGGTCGTAGCAGTACTCGCGCCGGTGCACCCGCTCGGCCAGCTCCGTCAGGAACGGATCGGCCTCGGCCCGTTCCATCCCCACGACATCGACCGCCACTGGGTTCTTATATACTGCCGGATCCAGCGGCTCGGCAAACCGGAGCACTGGGAGGCCGTTCGTCGGGTGCTGAGAGACGAGCCGCTCGGTAACCTGACCACCGTAATGGGTCAGTTTTTCGGTGGTATACGTGATGCTCAGCTGCGACCACCGATCTCGTGTCTCCGGATCGGCGTCCCGATACACCGCGCTGGTGTCGGAGAAGACGGTCTCGCCACCGGCACCGGGCGTGGCGTCGAGACACTGGAAGAAGAACCAGCGCGGATTGGCCTCGACGAACGCACCGTCCCAGTGGAATGGAACATCACCGCTCGCGAACAGATAGTTCTGCGGGTCGTCCTGGACTACCAAGTCGATCACCTCACCAGGCGGCCACCGAAGCACCTCGCCCCACTCGCGGCAGTAGTCGGCGAACTCCTGTGTCGCCATGAGGGAGAACCCACGCAACACGACCACGCGAGACTCCAGCGTCCACGCGGCGAGTGATGCCACGGGAATGTCCTGGATCCGCGATCCCGCTGTGCCCTCGACGACTCGGCCGAATGGCCGTAGCGGGGTATGGACCAGCAGACCGGACCGAGCCGATGCGGAGGTTGTCATGTCGAAAGGCCCTTCATCGATTTGATTCCGAGGTGGGGAGCGACGAAATGGCTGGGCCGGCCGTCACGCCACACGGCCGTCGCGTCGATCTTTTCCGCCTCCCACCGTCGGACGAGCGACACGTTCTCGCCGTCGTCGAGCACGACGCCGTGCCAAGGGGTCAGCCACTGGTCACCGGTACGCATAAGGTGGATCCCGAACTTCTCCGAGTGTGGAGCCTGCGGGTGGACCGACAACCGGATCGCGTCTGGGAATCGATCAGCGACAACCCGGCTCCATGCGTTACTTCGTAGGATGGTGTGGTACGCACTAGCCTTCGCGGCGTTGCGCAGCTTCGTTCGCGAACACTCTTTGCCGCGCATGCTCACAGCGTCTTCGAACATGAACCGCTGGATACCATTGAACAAGGAACGAGCGTGATCATCGGTGCGCACCCGACTTTTAAGGTCTTCGATCGGAACGGCATAGTCTCGGTCGAGTACTGTCCGCAGCTTCGGGTAGTCCCGGCTCCCGAATGCGTCATCGAGTCCAAACATCCCCAGGGATGGCCAACTTTCTGCTTCAATGAGGCGGGTCAACTGCTCTCGGTAGGCGGTGACGGACCTGTCACTTACCCCGACTACGTCGCCGAAGACGTGCCCGTCAGAACAGATCGTGAGGTACGCACCCGGTCGGTAGAAGTGGCCCACATAGTCGCAGATCGACTGTAGGAAACCCAGGGAAATGCGTTCACCGAGGTCCGGAAGCTCGCCGAGTACCTTCGTCCGATTTGGAGACTTGGCAGGGAAGGCGGGGATGACGAAATGCACCCGCTGACCGCACGTGATAAACCTCTCAATCTTTGCCTCCAAGGTCGAGAGGCGCCGCGCACGGCTTCCGCCATCAATGGTCCTATTGTCCCCTACGTCGGCGAACGAGTTTCCCCGACGGTACCTGTGCAGGATCTCCAGGACCCTTTGTGAAACTTCGGCGACGGCCAACGGATCTGCCAGCTGGTTACTCAACGGTCCCCCTGATGACGCTGATGAGCCACTTTCCGGAACTTCCTACAGTGCCTTGACTGAGTGAGTACGAGCAGTCGCGCCACCGACTACGATCGACCGTAGAAATAGATGCCCGCGGACCAGCTGGCCCTATTAGGGAAGTCGATGTTTGTCTACCTCGGTGTAATGCCAATGTTACCAACGGCTCCGCGCCAGACGCAACCGTGCGTCGATTAGCATTCAAGGTAGTATGATAGAGCTACCGTTATGGATCAAGGGAGGGCCGTGATCAACGACGACGTGCCGACAGCCCACCAGCTCCGGCTAGTGCTCACGCTGGCCGAGGAACTGCACTTCGGCCGCACGGCTGCGCGGCTCTACCTCACCCAGCCCGCGCTGAGCCAGCAGGTGCGGACGGTTGAGCAGCGGCTGGGAGTGCAGCTGTTCGACAGGACCAGTAGACGCGTCGACGTGACAGCCGCGGGACGGGCTCTTCTGCCCATCGCGCAGAAGGTCGTCGACGCGGCGGACGCGCTGCGGGGCGCTGCGGCTGCCATCGCCCGCAGCGACCAGCCACTCCGTCTGGGCGTGTGCGAGAGCTTCGCGGCGCTGAATGCCACCCGAGACGTGATCGCTGCGATCGCCGACACGCACCCTGAACTCGGCCCGAACGTCCACGTGTCCGACTTCTTCGTCGAGCAGCTGTCCGCGCTGCGTGACGGCGAGGTCGACGCCGCCTTTGTGTACTTCCCCGTCCCGGACGACCTACACGCCCAAGCGCTCACCACAGAACCGAGGCTGCTGTGCGTCGCTGGCACCGATCAGCTGGCTGGCATGACATCGGTGCGGATGGCGGATCTGGCCAGCCGATCCGTGATCAGCCTGGCGCCGGCTACGGCCGTGGCAGCGCGCAGGTTCTGGGCGATGGACCCGCGGCCGGACGGTTCCCCGGTCGCGTACACCACTCACGAGGTCGTCCGGATCGAGTCGCTGCTGTCGGCGGTCTCGTTCAGTTCAGCGATCGCGTTCGTCCCGTCCGCGGTGGCCGAACTCTATCCCCGTCCTGACCTGCGCTATCTCGAGGTCGAAGATCTGCCGCCATGCACGTTCGGCGTCGTCTGGCGACCTGGCGACAACAACACGCCGAAGATCGCGGCGCTAGAGCGAGCGTGCAGGCAACGCCACGTAGCATAAAATACTGCTCGGGTCAGTGTACGGGTTACGCGCCAGCCCAGAACGCTACCGTGCCCACATCGGACGGTCCCGGCCCGTCTGGGCTGGTGCACACCTGCTGAGCTCGGCGGGTGCGCGGACCGCTTGGCCACTCGGTCCGTTCCGGCCCGCAGGTGTCGCAGGAGCAGTGAAGACTCACGCCGGCGCGTGCGAGCGCTGGCCGCAGCAGCAAGCGCTCCCGGTTGCCTGCGTTCGACATCCGAGGTTGATCTGGGACACGTTCGGGCTCTGTTGACAGGTCCCGTCCGCCGCGCGCCAGGGGCAGCGCGTTCCTGAGCACTTGCGACGGGCCAGCCCGCTCGGGTGGGCTCGCCCGCTCGCGAAGGTCAACGGGGACCGGTCTCCTGGGCGAGTTCCTGCAGTGTGTGCTGCAGGACGGTGGCCAGGGTCTTCATGCCGCGGATGGCGTATCCGGGGTCGGCGCAGGCCTGGGCGTAGGCGAGGTCGTCGCGCGCTTCGCAGACCTGGGCCTCGAGGACCTGCAGGCGGGTGGCGCGGGTGTCGGACTCGGTGATCTCGGTGTCGGCGGTGATCGCGGGGGTGGCGGTGCTGGTCATGAGGGCCTCCGGGGCTCGGTGTCGCTGGAACGCGGCAGCCCCGGCGCGCTGACCTCCGGGCGGTCCATCGGCGCCGCGTTCCGGAGGACCGACCCGACACCGCGACTGCGACATGGCCACGGCCACCAGGCGGCGGCGCACAAGACCCCTCCAGCACCGCATGCGATGCGTGCGCCTCGTGTGGAGCTGCTCGTCGGCCGGTCAGCGATGGTCGGGGTGCAGGAACACGATCACGGCCTCGGCAACCCGCAGCGGGTCGTCGTCAAAGCCGTGCTCCGCCGCGACCGCAACCGGTCCGCTTCCCGCGCCCAGGACACCGGACGGAACGCCCCCGGCGCTCCTGGGTGCCCTGGGACGCCCGAAGCGCACGCTGGCGGGCGTTACCGCTGGTGGGAGAACGAAAAACCCCGACG
>Ga0136615_10001283_pt1 | contig 12100 bp, 18 predicted proteins | sample AntDrymUQ2882206_2_FD_106647 | JGI IMG/M metagenome (GOLD analysis project Ga0136615, IMG submission 106647) | Polar desert sand microbial communities from Dry Valleys, Antarctica - metaG UQ288 (22.06) | ecosystem: Environmental > Terrestrial > Soil > Desert | place: Antarctica: Dry Valley...
CGTGAACTCCACGAGGAATGGCGTGACCTTCGCTTTCAGGAGGCAGTGGGCCAACTGACGGCGACTTCTCGCACGCGAGAGATCCGAAAAACGGTTGCGCGCATTCACACGATTCGGACTGAGCGTGAAACCGATGCGGCGACACGCGCCTACCTGGCCGCGACCGGCCGAAGTCGTTCCTAACGCGAAGGGTGACGGAGATCAACTATGACCGAAAAGACGAGCAGCGAGGAGCCGGCGTCGGCAAGCAAGGCAGCCACTCACCAGCGGACCCAAAAGGTGGGACGGGTCGTGAGTGACAAGATGGAGAAGACGGTGATCGTCGCGGTCGATTCGGTCCGACGGCACCCGCTCTACCGCAAACGGATCACGCGCACGTCACGCTTTTTCGCTCACGATGCGGAGAATCGCTGCAAGCCCGGCGATATTGTGCGAATCGAGGAGACGCGGCCGCTCTCCAAGCGCAAGCGATGGATCGTTCGCGAAGTGATTCAGCAAGGCATTCAGATCTAGCGAGGCGACCGATCCACAACTGGGGACGATGGATGCGCGACGGCAACGGAAGTAGAGGGTACGGCGGTGATCCAAACGGAGAGTCGACTGCGAGTCGCAGACAATAGCGGGGCACGCGAGCTCCTGTGCATTCGCGTACTGGGTGGCTCGTCTCGCCGATACGGCAGTGTCGGAGACACGATCATCGCGACCGTGAAGCAAGCGCAGCCGAACGCGGGTGTCAAGAAAGGCGAAGTCGTGCGGGCCGTGATCGTACGGACGGCGCAGGAATATGGGCGGTCCGACGGCAGTCATATCAAGTTTGACGACAACGCGGCCGTATTGATCAACCAACAGGGAGCGCCGCGCGGAACGCGCATTTTCGGCCCCGTCGGTCGCGAGCTTCGCGAGCGACAGTACATGCGGATCGTGTCATTGGCGCCTGAAGTTCTTTAGTACGGGAAAGCGTGAGAGGGACGATGCAAAAGATTCGGAGCGGCGACGAAGTTCTGGTCACCGCTGGTCGCAACAAAGGTCAACGAGGTCGGGTTCGCCAGAATCTCGTCGATCGTGAGCGAGTGGTGATCGAGGGCGTCAACATCGTCAAGAAGCACATTAAGCGGGGCCGTGCCCGTCAAGCGGGCATCGTCGAGATCGAGGCCGCGTTGCATGTGTCGAACGTCAAATTGATCTGCCCCGAGTGTAAGGAGCCAACGCGAGTCGGAATCCGGAAGAACGCGGCTGAGAAGAACGAGCGGTACTGTAAGAAATGTGACCAACGTGTGCCGCGACCGGTTGATTAGCAACCGGTTGGCGCATGGCGAGAGACGGATAGAGGCGAACGGCGGCCTGAGCGCTTTGACGGCGGACCAGGATGAAAACGCCAAACGATGAGATCGAAGGGCGAAAGGGATCAAGATGGCTAGGTTGCAAGAGCGGTATCGCGGCGAAGTGGTGCCAACCCTGATGGAGGAGTTCTCCTATAAGAACGTCATGCAGGTGCCGAAACTGCAAAAGATCGTCATCAACATCGGACTTGGTGAGGCGGTCAGCAACGCGCGTGCGATCGACGCGGCGGTGGGTGATCTCACGCTGATCACTGGTCAGAAACCAGTTGTGACGCGCGCGAAGCGCTCGATCGCGGCGTTCAAGCTCCGGGCGGGGATGCCGATCGGGGCGATGGTGACGCTCCGCGGACCGATCATGTACGAATTTGTGGACCGATTGGCCAGCATCACATTGCCGCGAATTCGAGACTTCAGAGGGGTCTCGCCCAACTCATTCGACGGGCGAGGCAACTACACCCTCGGCTTGCGGGAACAGTTGGCATTTCCAGAGATCGAATATGACAAGATCGACAAGACACGCGGGTTGGAGATGAGCTTCGTCACCACGGCGCGGAACGATGAAGAAGGGCGACGGCTGCTCACGCTGCTTGGAATGCCGTTCGCGCGAACTGAGCAGCGGGTGGCCTAATCGGTCTGAAAGGGAAACGTCGATGGCGAAGAAATCGCAAATTGTCCGGGCGCAGCGGACGCCGAAGTTTCAGTCGCGAGCAGTCAACCGCTGCCGGCTCTGTGGTCGCAGTCGCGCCTACATGCGGAAATTTGGTGTCTGCCGGATCTGCTTCCGAGAGCTTGCCTCGGTGGGGCGCCTTCCCGGAGTGACGAAGTCAAGTTGGTAGTCGGCGCGAATGGTGCCGGTGACGATGGTTTGAGGGACAGCAGATGAGTGTGAACGATCCAATCAGCGACATGCTGACGAGAATCAGAAACGCGGGGATGGCGCGCCAGGTGGAAACAACGATGCCATCAACCAAGATCTTGGCGGCAATCGCGAAGATCTTGAAGGAAGAAGGGTACATCACGGACTTCCGGGTGGTTGAGCGGCGGCCGCAAGACCAGTTGGTGATCGGGCTGCGCTATGGCCCCGACAAGCGCCACACGATTCGCGAGATCAAGCGGGTCAGCAAGCCTGGCTTGCGTGTCTACGCCGGGAAAGAGGATATCCCCCGCGTCAAGAGTGGCCTCGGCATCGCCATCGTGAGCACGCCGCAAGGGGTGATCACCGGCTACGAGGCGCGGCGACGAGGGATCGGCGGCGAGGTGCTTTGCACAGTCTTCTAGGGACCGCTGGCGAGAAACGTGCCAACGTCTTGAGGAAAAGAACGCTTCTCCTTGGGCGGCGCGGCGGAGGATAGAACTCATGTCGAGAATTGGAAAGCAGCCGATCGCCATACCGGAGACCGTGACCCTCGTCCTTGAACCGGGCAATGCCGTGCGCGTGTCCGGTCCAAAGGGTGAACTGGCGGGGCGCTACAACCGTGATCTCAAACTGATTCACGAGAATGGCTCATTGGTTGTCGAACGGCCGGACAACGAGCGAGAGCATCGCTCGCTGCACGGACTGACGCGAACGTTGATCAACAACATGGTGATCGGGGTGACGGAGGGCTATCGGCGGAATCTCGAGATCCACGGCGTCGGCTATCGCGCGGCGCTCGATGGAAAGACGCTCGTCTTGAGCGTTGGGTATTCCCACCCCGTCCGCATGGCGCCACCAGACGGTATCGAGTATGCGTTGGAGACTCCAACCAGATTGTCGGTGTTCAGAATCGATAAGCAGCTCGTCGGCGAGGAAGCGGCCCGCATTCGGCGGGTGCGTTCACCTGAGCCGTACAAGGGCAAAGGCATTCGGTACGCGGGCGAGCGCGTCCGCCGGAAGGCCGGGAAAGCTGGTAAGGCGAAGTAGCACGCTCCGGTCGATGCATGATGATTGCGGTCGACCGGCGATGGGGATTCATTCGATTGGTAGTGGTCGTGGAGATTAGCGATGCGAGTTAAGTTCCGGCGAGCGTTGACGCGGCGACAGCGGCGTCATGTTCGGGTCCGAGCGAAGGTGAAAGGAACGGGGCAGCGCCCTCGGCTGAATGTGTTCCGGTCGTCGGCACACATCTACGCGCAGGTGATTGACGACCAGACAGGTCGCACGGTGGTCGCTGCCTGTGATCTTGAGGCTGCCGTGAAGGAACGTGCGGAGGGAGCGACAAAAACAGCCCGAGCGAAAGCGGTCGGGTTGGTCGTTGCCGAGCGGGCAAAGGAAGCGGGCATTGAAGCGATCGTCTTCGATCGCGGCGGTTTCCTTTATCACGGTCGGGTGCGCGCGGTCGCCGAAGGCGCTCGTGAAGCTGGCCTTACATTCTAAACCGCCAAAATCCCGCGACGGGCGGACGCGATGACGCGGTATTGGAGCAGACTATGGATCGAGATCGAGGTGATCGAGGACCTCGCCGTCGCTCAGACGACGACGGTGGAGGCGAGCTCGAAGAGCGCGTGGTTGGAATCAACCGTGTTTCCAAAGTCGTCAAAGGCGGGCGCCGATTCAGCTTCGGCAGCATCATCGTCGTTGGCGATGGCCGTGGTCGAGTTGGTGCTGGCATGGGGAAGGCGGGCGAGGTTCCCGATTCGATTCGCAAAGGGGTCGAGGCAGCCAAAAAAGGGATGATCACAGTGCCTCTCGAAGGGACGACGATTCCGCACGAGGTTCAGACATCCTACGGTGCCTCTCGTGTCCTCCTCAAGCCAGCGGCGCCAGGAACCGGCGTGATCGCGGGTGGTGGCGTGCGCGCCGTCGTTGAGGCGGCTGGGATCAAGGACATCTTGACGAAATCATTGGGAAGCAACAACCCGGTGAATGTCGTTCAGGCAACGCTGAAGGCGCTCCAAGAATTGGAGTCGGTCGAGGCCGTCTCGCGGCGGCGCCAGCGGAATAAGCCGCTGCGACCACCAGCGCAAGACGCCGTCGCGCCGCTCCCGCGGCCAATTCAAGGTGGACCGCCACCGGGACCGGGCTCCACGGGTCGCAATCGTGGCGGACAGGGCGGCGGAAATCGTGGCCGCCGGGGTGATCGCTAATGAGTGACGGACAAGGAAGCGGAAACCTCAAGATTACGCTGGTCCGAAGCACGATTGGGCGGCGGAAAGATCAGGAAGCGACCGTCCGTTCGCTCGGCCTGCGGAAACTCCATTCATTCGTGGTGCGGCCCGACAACGCCTCGATTCGCGGCATGGTGTTGAAGATTCGTCACCTGCTGACGGTGGAAGAGGTTGAGGCGGCGCAGGGCGGGACCGAGAGTGCGGCGCCGAAGCGGGCGGCGAAAACGTCACGGGCTCGCAAATCGACGAGTTCGGAATAGGATGCTAAACAATGGCTCTGACATTAGATGATCTTCGCCCGAATCCAGGCGCGAAGCGAACGGGAAAGCGACTCGGCCGCGGCCATGGTAGCGGCAAGGGGAAAACCGCTGGCCGTGGCACGAAGGGTCAAAAATCGCGCTCGGGGCGCAATGTGCATATTGGCTTCGAAGGCGGGCAGCTGCCCATCCAGCAGGCGCTGCCGTATAAGCGCGGCTTTACCAACATCTATCGCACGCGGTGGGAGGTCGTCAATCTCGATCGCCTCGGCGAGCTTGAGTTCGAGGGGCCGATTACCCCCGAGCGCCTCTACGAGCAGGGTGTGACGCGAGGGCTCGAGTTCCCGGTCAAGGTGCTCGGTCACGGCGAGGTGACGCGGGCGATCGAGGTGCATGCTCACGCCTTTTCCGCTTCCGCGAAGGAGCACATCGAGGCGGCTGGTGGATCGGTGCAGACGCTCGACCGGACCGATCGTTGGATCACCGCGCGACCTCGAAGTCGACGCTTGCCAATCAATGCCGAGATGAAGCTGGCTCGGGTCGGGAAGGTCGGCGGACTTTCCCGGAAGGAGGCGCTCCGCGCTTCACGGGAGGCCTAATCGATGCTCCAGGCCGTGATCAACGCCTTCAAGATTCCCGATCTCCGGCGGAAAATCTTGTTCACGCTGGCGATGCTCGCCATCTTCCGCTTCATCGCGTCGATCCCGGTGCCTGGTGTCGATCGCGACGGCCTGAAAGAGTTTGTTCAGAACAACGAGCTCTTGGGGATGTTGAACCTCTTTTCGGGCAGCGGCCTCCAGTATTTCTCTATCGCCGCGCTCGGAGTTTACCCCTACATTACGGCGTCGATCATCATGCAATTGATGACGCCGATCGTGCCCCGGTTGACAGAGCTGTCGAATGAGGGCCAGCAAGGTCGCAACCGGATCAACCAGTACACCCACTGGCTGACGGTGCCCTTAGCTCTGCTTCAAGGGTACGGTCAGGCGATTCTCTTCTCGCGTCAGCCGAGCCCGAGCGGTGATGGCGGTACCCTGCTCGAAGGGTTCGGCCTGTTCAACAGCGCGACCGCGCTGCCGACGATCGCGATCTTGCTGTCGATGACGGCAGGTACGATGTTGCTGGTCTGGATCGGTGAGCTCATCACCGAGAATGGGATCGGCAACGGCGTTTCGATCATTATCTTCGGCGGCATTGTGGCATCGCTACCTGGTGCGGTCGGGGCGCTGGTGACCGGCAGCTCCGTCTCCAGCAATGTGATGGGAACGATCATGTTTGCCTTGATCGGTCTGATCACGATCGTCGGAATCGTGCTGATCAATGAAGGGCAACGACGAATCCCGGTCCATCATGCGAAGCGGGTCCGCTCTGGCCGCGTCTATGGCGGGAACACGACCTTTATCCCGCTCAAGGTCAACTCGGCGGGGATGATCCCCTTGATCTTTGCCGTCAGCATCATGGTCTTTCCAGGCATGATCGCGCAGTTTCTGGCAAGCTCCAACCGCGAGTGGCTGCGTAATTTCGCGGGCGACGTCTCGCGATTCCTGAGCCCAAACACGTTCCAGTACAACGTCATCTACTTCTTGATGGTCGTGGGATTCACCTACTTCTATACGATGGTGATTTTCCAGCAGCAGAAGATTCCGGAAAATCTCCAACGACAAGGTGCCTTCATCCCTGGCGTTCGACCAGGCAGAAACACCCAGCTCTATCTGGGCCGGGTCTTGAACCGGATCACGCTCGTCGGCGCATTGTTCTTGGGATTGGTCGCGATTTTGCCGTTCATCGCCTCGCGGCTGACGGGCGTCAACACATTGCTGTTGAGTGCGACGTCACTGCTGATCGTGGTCGGCGTCGCGATCGACACCATGCGGCAACTTGAAGCGCAATTGATGATGCGGAACTACGAAGGGTTTATTCGCTAACGCACGTTGCCGGCTCAGGCGTCGAACTGATTGTGAGGCGTCAGCGATCGCGACGAGAACGGTAACGAAGAAGCGGAATCATGAACGTCATTCTGATGGGACCACAGGGATCGGGCAAAGGGACGCAGGCAGCTCGGCTCGGCCCTCGCTTGAACCTCGTGCTCGTCGCCACCGGTGAGCTCTTTCGCTCGGCGATCGCCACGAATAGCGAGCTTGGCCAACGGATCAAGACGATCTATGACCGAGGCGAGCTCATTCCGGACGATCTGACCGTAAACCTGGTGGAAGCAAAACTCGACGAGATCGCTCGACAGCAAGCATTCGGCCAAGGGGTTCGCGGCGCGCTGTTCGATGGGTTTCCACGGACCAGCGGCCAAGCCGAGGCCCTTGACGCGGCGTTGACGAGCCGCAACGCGGAGATTACGGCGGTGATCCGCATCGACGTTCCGCGGGAGACGCTGATTTCTCGCTTGTCGGGTCGACGAGTCTGTCGAAATTGTGGCACCGTCTACCACATTAAGTTCAACCCGCCGCGAGCCGAAGGCGTCTGCGATCGGTGTGGTTGCGAGGTCGCGCAGCGGGAAGACGATACCCCGGACGCGGTGCAGAAACGCCTCGATCTCTACTTCAGTGAGACGGCGCCACTTTTGACATATTACGAGCAGCGCGGACTCTTAGCGGTCGTCAACGGCGATCAGCCGATCGAGTTGGTAACCGACGCGATCGAAGAGGCAGTTGTGCGGTTCGCTCCGAAATCCCCGAGTCGTCCGAGATGACACGCATGTCGATGACGATCAAGAACGCGAACGAGATCGAACGGATGCGCGCGGCTGGCCTTGTCGTGGCGCTCGTGCATGCCCGGATACAAGAAGCGTTGCAACCTGGAGTCACCACTCGGGAGCTTGACGACATTGCGCGCGAGACCCTGAAGGCGAACGGCGCCGTCTCGTCATTTCTCGGCTACCATGGTTTTCCGCGTCATATATGCACGTCGGTCAACGATGAGATTGTCCATGGCATTCCCGGAGGCCGTCGCCTGCACGAGGGCGATATCGTCTCGGTCGATGTCGGGGCCATCGTCGACGGCTATCATGGCGACTCCGCCTGGACGTATGGCGTCGGCACGATCTCTGATGAGGCGTCGCGGTTGCTCGCCGCGACCGAAGGCGCGTTGGAGGCGGCGGTCAGAGCAGCGTTGCCGGGGAAGCGACTTGGCGCGATTGGTCGTGCGGTCGAGGATTTCGCGGGCGAGCGCGGCTTTGGACTGGTACGGGAGTATGGTGGTCACGGAATCGGACGGCAGATGCATGAGGATCCGCATGTCCCGAATCACGGCAACGCGGAGCGCGGCGTCTTGTTGCGATCCGGGTTGACGTTGGCGATCGAGCCGATGCTGAACGCTGGGAGTGATGAGACTCGGGTGCGTGAGGATGCCTGGACCGTGGTGACCGCGGATGGATCGCTTTCCGCCCACTTCGAGCACACGGTGGCGATCGCCGACGGTGAAGCAGATATCTTGACGCGGCGGGTCGTTCCGGTGGTACAATAACCACTTCGGCGCATGCCGCAGGCATGCGCCGTCAGCGCGTGCGTCGGTCACGCTCCAGTAGGAAAAGGGCGAGGCACGTGATCAGTGACGAGGTGAAGGAAAACGATGAAAGTCGCGGCTTCAGTCAAGCGACGATGTGAGCGGTGCAAAATTGTGCGGCGTGAGGGTGTAATTCGTGTGATCTGCACGAACCCTCGTCATAAGCAACGCCAAGGTTAGAGAACGATCGCTCGTTCGAACGATGACACGTTTCGATGATGCGGCATACGAGGTAGGGGCAAGGCATGGCGAGAGTTGCTGGGGTAGACCTTCCGCGTGAAAAGCGGGTTGAGATCGGTCTGACCTATATCTACGGCGTCGGATTACATACAAGTCAAAAGCTCCTGGAGCGAACTCGAATCAGCCCCGACACGCGAGTTCGGGATCTGACCGACGACGAGGTCAATCGATTGCGAGATATCGTCGATAAGGAGATGCGCGTCGAGGGCGATCTACGACGTGAGGTCTCGATGAATGTGAAGCGATTGATGGATATCGGCTCCTACCGTGGTCTTCGCCACCGCCGTGGCATGCCGCTGCGCGGGCAGCGGACGCGGACGAACGCACGCACGCGGCGGGGTCCGAAGCGGGCGATCGGCGGACGCAAGAAGAGCTAAATCGACCGCCGGCGGCCGAACGATTGAGAACTTGCGCTTTGGAGGCATGACACTGATATGACGGAACGACGGCGAACCGGTAAGGGGAAGACACGAGTACGGCGCAGAGATCGGAAAAACATCCCTCGCGGCAAGGCCTACATTCAGTCGACATTCAACAATACCATTGTGACGTTGACCGATCCGGCGGGGAATGTCATCTCCTGGGCGAGCGCGGGGTCGAACGGCTTCAAGGGGAGCCGGAAGAGCACGCCGTACGCGGCTCAAGTCACTGCTGAGCAAGCGGCGCGCAAGGCGATGGATCATGGCCTGCGTCAGGTAGATGTGTTTGTGAAGGGGCCAGGATCTGGCCGGGAGATGGCGATCCGCTCATTGCAGACCAGCGGCGTCCAGGTGATCTCGATCACCGACACGACCCCCATCCCGCACAACGGTTGCCGGCCACCAAAGCGCCGCCGCGTCTAGAAAAAGCCTTTGGCCGCGGCGACGGGAGCGATGATTTCCGGGGCGCGGCTGGACAGGTAGGAGGTTCGAACACGGAATGGCAAGGTATACGGGTCCCGTCTGCCGGTTGTGTCGCCGGGAAGGGATGAAACTCTATTTAAAGGGTGCGCGCTGCGACAGTCCGAAATGTCCGATCGTGCAGCGGCAGCCAGCGAAGAATTATCCACCCGGCCAGCATGGTCAGCGGCGAACTCGGCGACCCTCTGAGTTCGGGCTGCAGCTTCGCGAGAAGCAGAAGGTCCGCCGGTTCTACGGCGTGATGGAGACGCAGTTCCATAAGCACTTTGTAGAAGCGGAACGCCGTGGCGGCGTCACCGGCGACAACCTGCTTCAGATTCTCGAGAGCCGCCTAGATAACGTCGTCTATCGCCTCGGGTTCGCCGATTCCCGCAAACAGGCGCGGCAATTGGTGCGGCATGGACATTTTGTGGTCAATGGTCGAAAGACCAACATTCCATCGTTTCTCGTGAAGCCGTCCGATGAGATTGCGGTGCGAACCGAGAGCCGGAAAAGCGAATACTTCACTGACTATGGAGAAGTCCTGAATACCCGACGGGCGCCTGAATGGCTGAGTGTCGACTCGACAGCGTTGAGTGGCAGGGTGCTCAACCTGCCGGCGCGAGAGCAGATCGAAGTTCCGGCATTCAACGAAGCACTCATTGTTGAGCACTACAGCCGCTAAGTGAGTAGATTGGGCCACGACCGGCCACCGGTGTGCGTGAGCATCTTCATTGAGCTGAGGTCCACGCCAGCAATACGCCGATCGCACGTGGTCAAGGAGGCGAGTTCGATTGTTCGAACGTCCGGAGTTTACTATCGAAACGGTTGAAACTGGGCTGAACTATGGACGGTATAGTGCCGAGCCATTGGAGCCTGGTTATGGTACGACGCTGGGCAACGCGTTGCGCCGCATCTTGTTGCGATCCTTGGAGGGCGTGGCTGTCTCGCGGGTGCGCATCGACAACGTGTGGCACGAATTTTCAACCATCGATCACGTGCGCGAAGATGTCACCGAGATCGTGCTGAACTTGAAGCGAATTCGCCTTAAACGGGTGATCGAGATGAATGGCGAGGCCCGCGCCCATCTCTACGTTCGTGGTGACGAATCTGGGGAGCGAGTTGTCACGGCAGGCGATGTCGCCTGGCCCTCGGAAGTCGATCTGATCAACCCAGACCAGGTGATAGCCACGATCGACTCGCCCGATGGTGTCCTCGACATGGACATTTGGGTGACTCGCGACCGTGGCTATCGCCCAGCGGAACTGCAAGAAACCTACTCGTTGGGTGAGATCCCGATCGATGCGATCTTCACCCCTGTGCAAAAGGTGAACTTCGTCGTCGAGCATACGCGCCTTGGGGCGATGACCGATTACGATCGGCTGATCATTGAAGTTCTCACCGATGGCACGATCGAACCGGAAGATGCACTGGCGGTTTCGGCCCAAATTTTGGTCGATCATGCGCGGGTGTTCGCGGAGCTTAATCAGCAGGCACGAATTGCCGAAGCGGCCGCGAGTCCGTTCATCTCGGATGAAGTTCAGAACAAGCCATTGGCGGAGCTTGGGCTGTCGCCGCGTGTGCTGAACGCGCTGCGAAGCCGTCAAATCGAACGCGTCGGTCAGGTTCTGACGATGGATCCCGATCAGTTGCTCTCGATCCGAAACTTTGGTCCTCGCTCCTTGACAGAGCTGCGCGAGAAGCTCGCCGAGTTCGGCTATTTGCCGGAAGGTGACGCCGAACAAGTAGGCGACGAACTCGACCGCACAGGGTCGGAGGACGAGGGTGCGATTGAATCACTCGTTGGCGTAACAGATGCCGAGCCCGGTGAGGTTGCGGCGGCGATTGCCTCGCTCCGAGGTGACACGCGATCGACCGGTGATGAGGAGTCATAATGAGGCACCAAAAGGCCGGTCGAAAGTTCAGCCGAAACCCCGCTCAGCGCGCCGCCTTGCTACGCCAACTCGCGGTCTCGATGATTCTGCATGAGCGAATCACGACGACCGAGGCGAAGGCGAAGACAATGCGGGCGGTGGTTGAAAAGTTGATCACGATTGCGCGAGATGACTCACCGCATCATCGAAATCTCGTCATGTCGAAAATCAACCATCCGACAGCGACCGAAAAGCTCTTTGACGTCATTGCGCCGCGCTATGAGTCGGTGCCCGGCGGATACACTCGTATCTCGCGGCTGGGTCCGCGCAAAGGCGATGCGGCACCGATGGCGCTGATTGAACTTGTCGAATGATCGAGTTGGTAACACATTGTGAGCGTTTTGGTGCTGACGCTGAGTTACGACGGAACCGAGTTTTTTGGCTCCCAGGCGCAGACTGGGAGACGAACGGTTCAAGGAGAGCTCGAGCGATCGATCGAAGGGTTGTTTGACGAGCCGACGCGGGTGACCCTTGCAGGTCGCACCGACCGGGGGGTTCATGCCGCGGGACAAGTCGCATGCTGTCGAGATCTACGACCAGACCTCGACGATAGACGATTGAAACTGGCGCTCAATGCGCGATTGCCAGATGACCTGCGGGTGGTAAAGGCGGTCCGCCGGACGGATGGTTTCACCCCGCGATACGACGCGCTATGGCGAGAGTATCGCTATCGCGTCTGGTCTGGTACCCCGCAGCCATTGGCCCGGCGTTTTAGCTGGCGGGTACCTGGTCCAATCGATGTAGCGGCGATGCAGCAGGCGGCGAGCAGGCTGATCGGGGACCATGACTTCGCGAGCTTCGCGGGGAGTGGCAAAGGCGTTCCCTGGTCCGCAATGCAGCAGAAGCGTCAC
>Ga0136615_10001285_pt1 | contig 12085 bp, 10 predicted proteins | sample AntDrymUQ2882206_2_FD_106647 | JGI IMG/M metagenome (GOLD analysis project Ga0136615, IMG submission 106647) | Polar desert sand microbial communities from Dry Valleys, Antarctica - metaG UQ288 (22.06) | ecosystem: Environmental > Terrestrial > Soil > Desert | place: Antarctica: Dry Valley...
ACGGAGACGACCCAGCGGGTGCCCTCGTTGCCGGGGCGGACCGGGACCGCCGAAGCCGGACGGTCGCTCCCGACGGGAGCGAGGTCCGAGAGCAGCCGCTCCAGCTCGCCGCACGTCCGCGCGGCGTAGACCGCCTCCAGCCGCTCGCCGAGCTCGTCGACGTCGAGCTGGCCGATCCCGCCGGCGCGGCGCAGCGTCTCCGCCGCGCGCTCGCGGTCGGCGTCGGAGGCACGCAGGTCCGGCAGCGGGCGCTCGTCCACCCCCGCCACGTTACGCGAGTACGATCGCCCAATGCCCGATCGCCTGCACTTCACCGACTCAGACGAGGCCAACCAGCTGCTGGCGAGCGACCCGATGGCGCTGCTGATCGGCTTCGTGCTCGACCAGCAGGTGACCGTGCAGAAGGCGTTCGCCGGCCCGCTGGTGATCCGGGAGCGGCTGGGAACCATCGACGCCCACCGACTGGCGGCCACCGACCTCGAGCCCGTCTTCCGCGAGCGGCCCGCGATCCACCGCTTCCCGGGCTCGATGGCCGCGCGCGTGCGGGCGCTTGCCGCCCACATCGCCGAGCGCTACGACGGCGACGCCGCCCGCGTGTGGACCGACGCCGCGACCCCCGAGCAGCTCGAGCAGAACCTCGCCGCGCTGCCCGGCTTCGGCGAGATGAAGGTCAAGGCGACGGCCGCCGTGCTCGCCCGGCGCTTCCAGGTCGCCAACGCGGAGCCGCTGACGCCGGCTCACCCTACGCTCGGCGACGTCGACTCCCCGGAGGCGCTGGCCGAGTACCAGGCCGGCAAGCGGGCGCACAAGGCCCGCCTGCGCGCGGAGAAGTCCGGCGTCAGCTCCGCAGGTTCTTGACCATCCGCACCGTCGTGCTCACGACGTAGTAGACGGAGAGCACGTAGAAGGCGGCGCCGATGACCGCCTGGACCTGGTCCTCTGTCACGGGCCCGCGCTTGGCAGCGGGTGGGGCGACGCGGTCGGCGAGGCTCTTGCGCCAGCCGACGAGGCCGGCGTGGCCGATCTGCTGCTGAGTGGAGGGCATGCCCATCCCCCTACCCATCCAGCGGCGCGTCGATCACGATCTCGACGTCGTCGCGCACCTTCAGCGCGCCCATGAGCCCGCGGTAGGGCTTGATGCCCCACTCGCTCTGGCGCAGCGGGATGGTCCCCGTCACGCGGCCCGCGTCGACCGCCAGCTCGGCGCGCACCGGCCGCGTCGCGCCCCCCATGGTCAGCTCCCCGTCCACGGTCATTCGCCCGCCGTCCACTCGCGCCGAGCCCGACCGGAAGCTGATCGGCTGCCCGCCGAGCACCTTCGCGTCGATGTTCTTGCGGATCTCGCGCCGGTCCTTGTCGGTCAGCGGCTTGACGCCGCGCAGGCCCGTGCGGATGGCCAGCGAGCGTGAGTCGGCCGACAGCTCGACCACGCCGCCGGCCAGATCGACCGACCCCTCCCAGCGCTCGACCTCGATCACGAGGTCGTGCCCCGCCTTCGCCGCGATGCCCTCGCGGTAGGTCTTGACGACCAGCGACGCGTTGTGTGGACCGAGCTCCATGCGCCGATACTAATCTCCCGCGCCGTGGACCTCGACCCCGTGGAGATTCGCGTGCTCGGCTGCCTGATCGAGAAGCAGCGCACGACGCCCGACGTCTATCCCCTCAGCCTCAATGCGCTGCGCGCCGCCTGCAACCAGGCCACCAACCGCGACCCGGTGGTCGCCTACGACGAGGAGACGATCCGCGCCGCGCTGCACCGGCTCGGCCGGCGCGGCTGGACCCGCCTGGCCAGCGGCGCCCGCGCCGCGAAGTACCGCCACCTGCTCGACGAGAAGCCCGGCCTCGCCCGCGACGAGCAGGCGCTGCTCGCGGTGCTCGCCCTGCGCGGCCCGCAGACGCCGGGGGAGCTGAAGACGCGCGCCGAGCGAATGCAGCGCTTCGCGGACCTCGCCGCGATGGAGGCCACCCTGGCCAGACTGATCGAGCGCGACCTCGCGGTCCGCCAGCCGCGGCGGCCCGGCCAGAAGGAGGAGCGCTACGCGCACCGCCTGTCCGACGACCTCGACGAGGACATGCCGCCCGCACCGCCGCCCGCCGCTGCCGCGCCCGAGCCGCGTCAGGAGGACGACCGTCTCGCCCGCCTCGAACGCCGCGTCGAGGCTCTGGCCGCTCAGGTCGACGAACTGCAACGGCGCTTGTAGGAGGGAGGTTGAAGGGTCGAACGTCGATCCGCCTGCCGCTGGACGGGGCGGGTCGACGTTGAGTCCGCATACGGTGCCGAACGTCGAACTGCCCAGGTCGGGGCGGGGCGCTTCGACGTTCGCTCCCTCGCCTCCCTACCCAGCGCAGTTGAAGTTCAGGGCAACTCCCGAACCATGATCAGGTTGGTCCCGCCGGCCATCCCGGCGCGGCCGGCGGTGATCACCACGCGCGCGCCCGGCGCCAGCGCGGCGAAGTCGCGCGCGCCCACCAGCGCCGCGTCGATCAGGTCGTCGACCGAGTCGCTGTGCTCCATCGGCGTCGCGTACACCCCCCACTCCAGCGCCAGCTGCTCGGCGACGCCCTCCTGGTGCACCAGGGCGATCAGCGGCCGCCGCGGGCGGTACTTCGCGCACGCCCGCGGCGCGCCGCCGGTGGAGGTCGGCACGACGATCGCGGCGGCATCGACCTCCTCCGCCAGCTCGACCGCGGCGTGCATGATCGCCGCCGCCGGCGTGTCGTGGACGATCCCGTGCGCGCGGCCGTGGATCTCCGGCGCCTCCTCGGCGGCGACCGCGATCTCGGCCATCGTGCGGACCGCCTCGACGGGGTAGCGGCCGACGCTGGTCTCCGCGGAGAGCATCACGGCGGAGGTGCCGTCGATCACCGCGTTGGCGACGTCGGCGACCTCGGCGCGGGTCGGCTCGGCGGCCTGGATCATCGACTCGAGCATCTGCGTCGCGGTGATCACGAGCTTGCCCTGCTGCGTGGCGCGCTTGATCGTGTCCTTCTGCATCAGCGGCACCCGCGCGACGCCGGCCTCCACGCCGTAGTCGCCGCGCGCGACCATCACGCCGTCGGAGACGGCGATGATGTCGTCGAGGTCCTCGTAGGCCTCGACCTTCTCGATCTTGGCGATCACGCGCGCGCGGCAGCCGACATCGCGCATCGAGGCGCGCAGCAGCTCGATGTCGGCGGCGGAGCGCACGAACGACAGCGCGACGAAGTCGGCGCGCGCCTGCGCGGCGACCTCGAGGTCGGCGAGGTCCTTCTCGGTGATCGCCGGCAGCTCGGGCCGCGCGTAGGTGACGTTGACGCCCTTGCGCGGCGCCAGCGCGCCCGGATAGACCACGCTGGCCCGGACCTCCGCGGCGCCCACGCCGGCCACCGCCAACCGCGGCACCCCGTCGCCGATGACGATCTCCGAGTGCTCCGTGCACAGCCGCGTGAAGCCGGGGAAGTCGACCGCCACGCGACCGTCCCCCTCGACCACCTCCCCGCCCGTGAAGGTGAGCACGTCGCCGGTCTCCACGACCCGCGGCGCGGTCTCCGCCGACAGCCGCAGCTTCGGCCCCTGCAGGTCGAACAGCAGCCCGAGCGAGCGCCCGGACAGCGCCGCCGCGCCGCGCACCGCGTCCGCCCGCGCCAGCAGCTCCTCCGCGCTGCCGTGCGAGCAGTTCACGCGCGCGCAGTCCATCCCGGCGGCGACGAGCCGGTCCAGCACCGCCGGGTCGTCGGTGGAGGGGCCGAGCGTCGCGACGATCTTCGTCCGCCGGGTGGGGATCATGCGTACAGCGCCTCGATCTCGGCCGCGTACTTCGCGGCGATCGGCTTGCGCTTGAGCTTCATGGTCGGCGTCAGCTCGTCGCCGCCGGGCTCCCACTCCGCGTCGAGGATCGTGAAGCGCTTGACCTGCTCGACCGTGGACAGCCGCGCGTTCGCCGCCTCGACCGCCGCCGCCACGGCCTCCTCCGACGCGGCAGCGCCGTCGCCGCCCTCCTCGAGCACGATCAGCGCCACGTTGTAGGGCCGCCGATCCCCGATCACCACCGCCGAGCCGATCAGCGGGCTCGCCGCCTTGAGCCGGCTCTCGATGTTGGCCGGGGACATGTTCTTGCCCGCCGCGTTGATGATCAGCTCCTTCTTGCGGTCGACGATCGAGAGGTAGCCGTCCGCGTCGAAGGCGCCGACGTCACCCGTGAGCAGCCAGCCGTCCGGCGTGAACGCGTCCCGCGTCAAGTCCGGGCGCCCGTGGTAGCCGGGCATCACGCAGGGCCCGCGCAGCTCGATCTCGCCGTCGTCGGCCAGGCGGATCTGCACGCCCGGCACCGGCGGGCCGACCGTGCCGACCTTCACCCGCTCGGGCGGGTTGCAGGCGCCGATCGCCGTCGTCTCGCTCATCCCCCACAGCTCGCCCAGCGGCAGCCCGATCGCATGGAAGAAGTCGATCACCTCCGGCGGCGTCGGCGCGGCGCCGACGTTGAGCGCCTGGATGCGATCGAGCCCGAGCTTGGCGTGCAGCGCCGCCAGTACCGCCTCGTCGCCGTCCGCGCGAGCGCCCGCCTGCCCGCGCGAGATCACCCCGCGCAGCCGCTCGTCGGCGCCCGCCTCGATCGCCGCCCGAAGCTTCTCGAACACCCGCGGCACGGCGAAGAACCACGCCGGGCGGACCTCTGGGAAGTAGCCGACGACCTCGCGCGCGTCGGGACAGCAGGTGACCCTGAAGCCGAACCGCATCGGGAAGTAGTGCGAGCAGTTGCGCTCGGCGATGTGCGCCATCGGCAGGTAGGAGACCACGTCGCCGCCGCGCGGAAAGTGCAGCACCGCGTCGTAGGAGGCCATGGTGAAGCGCATGTTGCGGTGCGAGAGCTGGACGCCCTTCGGGTCCCCCGTGGTGCCGGAGGTGTAGATCAGCGTCAGCAGATCCTCGGGCCGGACCGCCTGCCAGGCGGCGTCGAAGTCGAGGTTCCCGGCCGGCAGCGAGTCCAGCTCGTCCGCGCAGACCACCTGCTCGCACGCCACCCGGTCGCGGAACGCCGCCTCGACGATGGCGATCCGCGCCCCCGAGTCGCGCAGCAGGAACTCGACCTGCTCGGCCGAGGAGGTGTTGTAGATCGAGAACGGCACTGCGCCGAGGTGCATCGCCGCGCCGTCGACGACGTGGAACTCCGGCCGGTTGGTGAGCATGATCGCGAGCGTGTCGCCGCGGCGCAGGCCCAGCGCGTGCAGCCCGGCTGCGACGCGCCGCACCCGCGCGTCGTACTCGCGCCAGGTCAGCTGCACCTCGCCGCCGCGCGTGCGCAGCGCGACCTCGTCGCCGCGCTCGGCGACGGTCGCCTGGAACGCGGCGCAGACGGTCTGCTCGCCCTCAGAGCTCAATGTGCGCTCCCATCACGACAGTGTGCTCGTCCGGGAGCTTGAAGTACCCGACCGGGTTCGCGGCATTCCTCGCGACCGCGACGAACAGGCGCTTGCGCCAGCGGCTCATGCCCGGCGCGCGGGTGGGGACGATCGTCATCTTGGAGACGAAGTAGGAGACCGCCTCGAGGTCGATCTCGCCCTCGAGGCGCCCCGCCGAGCCGCGCAGGAGCGCGGGCACGTCGATGTCGTCCTGGAAGCCGAAGCGGGCGGTGACGCGGCAGATGCCGTCGCTCCCGTCGCCCAGCGTGTCGACCACGACGCGCTTGGCCTCGCGCACGTGGGGCACGTTGAGCGTCTGGATCGAGACGATCACCACCGTCTCGTGGACCGTGTCGTTGTGCTCGAGGTTCGCCCGCAGCGCGAGCGGGGTGGTGTCGGCGTTGGCGTTGAGGTAGACGGCCGTGTGCGGCGGGCGGAACAGCGGCTCGTGGCGGCGGACCTCCTCGATGAACTCGCGCAGCGGACCCTCCATCTCGGTCCGGTTGCGCGAGACGATCTCGCGCCCGCGCTGCCAGGTCATCAGCACCGTGAAGACGACCAGCGCGAGCGCCAGCGGGAACCAGCCGCCCTCCGCGACCTTCGGGAGGTTGGCCCCGAAGAACGCGAGATCGATCGTCAGGAAGAACGCCGCGCCCGCGAGCGCGAGCCACAGCGGCCGGTGCCACAGCGCGCGGACGACGAAGAAGAACAGGATCGTGTCGATCGCCAGCGTGCCGGTGACCGCGATCCCGTAGGCGGAGGCGAGCCGGTCGGAGGAGCCGAAGCCGACGACCAGGCCGACCACCGCGACGAAGATCCCCCAGTTGACCGCGGGCACGTAGACCTGCCCGATCGCGCGGCCGGTGTGCAGCACCGACAGGCGCGGCAGGAAGCCGAGCTGGATCGCCTGGCGCGTCACCGAGAAGGCGCCGGAGATCACCGCCTGGGAGGCGATCACGGCGGCCGCCGTCGCCACCAGCACCATCGGGGCCTGGGCCCAGCCGGCGAACAGCAGGAAGAACGGGTTCTCGACCGCCTGCGGGCGGTCGAGGATCAGCGCGCCCTGGCCCATGTAGTTGAGGATCAGCGCCGGGAAGACGACGGCGAACCAGGCGCGCCGGATCGTGCGCCGGCCGAAGTGGCCCATGTCGGCGTACAGCGCCTCGGCGCCGGTCACGGTCAGCACGATCGCGCCCAGCGCGGCGAGGGCGATCCCCGCGTGGTCGACCAGGAAGCTCGCGCCGTAGGTCGGCGAGAGGCCGCGCAGCACGCCCGGGTGCTGGATGACCTGGACCAGCCCGGAGATGCCCAGGATCGCGAACCACACCGCCATCACCGGCCCGAACGCGCGGCCCACGGCCGCCGTGCCGAGGCGCTGGACGGCGAACAGCGCGGTCAGGATCGCGAGCGTGATCGGGACGACGAGGCTCTCCAGCCCGGGGGCGGCCACCTCGAGCCCCTCCACGGCGGAGAGCACCGAGATCGCGGGCGTGATCATGCCGTCGCCGTAGAACAGCGACGCGCCGAAGATCCCCAGCGCGACGAGCACGAGCTTGCCGGCGCGGTGGCGCACGCCGACCCCGCGGACGAGTGCGATCAGCGCCATGATCCCGCCCTCGCCGTGGTTGCCGGCGCGCAGGATCAGCGTCACGTACTTGACCGAGACGATCAGCGTGATCGCCCAGAACACGAGCGAGATCACGCCGTAGACGCCGGCCTCGTCCGGGCGCACGGCGCGGTCGTCGACGGTGAACACCGTGTGCAGCGCGTACAGCGGGCTCGTCCCGATGTCGCCGAAGACGATGCCGAGCGCGCCGAGCGTGACCGCGGCGACGCCCGCCTGCCGGGTGCTGCGCGGCTCGCCCAGCTCGTCCTCGGCGGAGCGGAGCGGCTCGGTCGAGACCTCGGGCGAGGACCGGCTCAAGCGATCAGATCCGGTACACGCGCAGCAGCCGCTTCTCGTGCTCGGCCTCGATCCGCGCCACCACCTCGATGTGCTCCTCGAGGCCCGAGCCGCGCAGCTTGGTGGCGAGCAGTTCGTCGACCTGGAACACGCCCGCCGAGTTGTTCATCTCGACCTCGACACGGATCGTGCGCGTCTCGCCCTCGACGATGCGGACCTCGTCGATGGCCGCGGCCGACAGCGAGTGGATGTTGGGCAGGTGGGTCTCCAGCGAGGTGCGCGAGCGCCCGTGCTCCATGTCGAGCGCGTCGGCCACCCGGACGATGCCGGCCTCCAGCGTGAGCGGGCGCCCGGCGCTGCGATGGCCGATGATCGCGTGCATCACCTCGGAGGCGACGATCGTGCGCTCCGGCTCCTCGTAGACGTCGGCCAGCAGCCGGTCGAGCGTGCCGGCGGCGAGGAACAGGCTGAACGACTCGTGGTCGACGCGGTGGATCGACATGCCGAGGTCGTGCGTGAGGCAGGCCGCGGCGATCACCACCTCGGCGTCGTGGCTGGTCATCGCGTGGTCGGTCTCGATCGACGGCCGCACGCCGTTGCGGTGCAGCAGCCGGTACAGCCGCAGCGCCATGTTGAGCACGATCTGCAGGTGCACCCACGAGTGGTCCGACATCCCGAGCCGCACCGCGGTGGTCTGCTGGGCGTGCCAGCGGGCCTTGAGCTGGGTGTCGGCGTTGGCCGCCTCCAGGAGGGCGGCGAGCTTGCGGTTGCGCTGGCTGGGGGCGTGGACCCGGATCGGCTCGATCGCCTCGCGCGGGGTCCGCGGCCCGGCTGATGCGCTGCCGTCGCTCATCGCGCGGGGCTAGGAGACCAGCGGGGAGAAGTGCGCGACCACGTCGGCGCCGACGTGGCCGAGGCCGGCGTCGCGGCCGGCGCGCTCGATCTCGGTCCACAGGCCGGCGGCCCGGCCGGTGTCGGTGAGCACGACCGCGCGGGTGGCGGACGCCCGCAGCAGCATCACCGGGATCGCGGCCAGCAGCGTCGACTGGAACGCGGGCGGCTCGACGTTGCGCAGCGCCGGCCGGGCGCCGCTGAGCTCCTCCAGCAGGTCCTCCGTGCCCGGCCCGAGCAGGCCGAGTGCGGCGAGCCGCGCCGTCAGGTCGGTCACCGTGACGCCCGGCGTCCAGCGCGCGGCCTCCCCGACGGCGGAGCGCACGCGCTCGGTCTGCCCGGCGTCGCTGAGCGCGATCACGTGCTCCCCCGACACCGCGCACCACCACGCTCCGGCGGCGAGCAGCGCCTCGCCGGAGAGCACCTGGCCGCCCGTGAGCTGGCCGACCAGCTGCTCGACGGCCTCGGCGTCGCCGCGCAGCTCGAGCTTGCCGAGGTCGGAGCGGTCGGCGAGTCCGACGCCCTGGTCGCAGAGCGCCATCTCGCCGCCCGGCGAGCCGTAGTGCGCGGCCACCAGCCAGCCGTTGCGCGCCACCATCGTCGCGCCCGCCTTCTGCACGAGCGGCTCCAGCGGGCTGTGGGCCAGCGTCGCGGGGGTCACGGGCGGCATGCCCGCGCACGGTACGCCTCTCGCGGGCCGTCCTCAACCGAATCGCTCCGCCAGGCGCTCGGCCTCCTCGCGCACGGCGCGCAGGCTCGCGGCGTCGAGCGCCTCGAACGGCTCGAGCCGGATGCCGTCGTCCTCGTGGCGCCAGCTCCCCGCCACCGCGCCGTCGACGAGGAAGGTGGGCAGCGACTGCGGGTTGCGCGTGTGGAAGATCCGCGGGCGGTGGCGCTCGGGCAGCACGCCGGTGCGGCGGGCGTGGACAAGCAGCGTGGCGTCCCAGGTGGGCAGCAAGCGCGGCGGCGCCGGCGTGTCCGGGTCCGGCAGCGGGGCGCCGGCCAGGTCGAGCAGCTCCTCGCCGTCCTCGGCGGCGAAGCGCACGGGCCCGAGGCGCTCGAACACCGGGCGCAGCGCCGTCGGCGAGAGGCCGGTGAAGCTCGCGACGTCCTTGCGCGAGGCGGGGCCGAAGCCGGCCAGGTAGCGGCGCACGAGATGCTCCGTCGGCTCGCGGAGACCGACCGCCGGCGGCCCGATCCAATCCTCGGCGGCTGCGTAGAGGTCGGCCCGGCGGCGCTCCCAGGTGCCCGACGGTGGGGCGCGCACGAGGTCGAGCCACATGTGGATGCCGGCGGCGCGCGGCCTGCCGAGCAGCGCCTCCACCTCGCGTCGGGGCAGCGTGGCGCCGCCCTCGAGCCGGCGCCCCAGCGTGCGCGCGGCGGCGGCCATGGCGCGGCCCGACGGCTCCGGGTGCGCCCGCAGCCACAGCGCCCGGCGGGCGTCGCGGACGGCGAGCGCGAGCGGCCAGTAGTCGGCGCGCGAGACGAGGTGGATGGTGCCGCGCATCAGCGTGCCCTGGACGACCGTGCGGCGCTCGAGCGCCTCGGTCAGGGCCGCGCGCTCGAAGTCCTCCACGCGCGACCACAGGCCGGTGTACATCGACGGCGCGTACTGCGCCTGGATGCCGCCGATGCGCTCGAGCGCCTCGGGCAGCTCCAGCCGGCCGCGCTCGAGCAGCAGCTGCCGGGCCAGCAGCGCGCGGTTGAGCGCCTGTTGCGTGAGCGTCCGCATCGCCCTCGAGTCTGGCGGAAGGGCGCTCGTGACGAAAGTCCAGCTAAAGGCCGGTGAAATTGTCCAGCCGGCCCATTTACAAGCGTGCTTCCAGCGTCCATATTCGAGCGGTGCCCCCGCCCACTCCCGTCATCGTCGCCGTCGCGGCCCCGTTCGATCGGGACGTCGAGCGCGGCCTGGCGCGGATCGAGCGCATCCTCGCCGAGGCGCGCGCGCAGGGCGCCGGGCTCGTCGTGCTGCCCGAGTGCGCGATCGGCGGCTACATCCGCGAGCCGGGGCCCGAGGAGAGCGCGCCGGACCTCCCCGTCGGCCTCGACCCGGACGGGCCGGAGATCGCCCGGCTGGTCGCGATGGCCGGCGACCTCGTGGTGTGCGCCGGCTACACGGAGGCGGGCGCGGGCGGGCTGTACTCCTCGGCGGTGTGCGTGAGCGGCGACGGGATCCTCGGCCGCCAGCGCAAGGTGCACCTGCCGCCGGCCGAGCGCTTCGCCTACACGGCGGGCGACGGCTTCGCGGCCTTCGACACGCCGGCCGGCCGGATCGGGATGCTGCTCTGCTACGACAAGCTCTTCCCCGAGGCGGCCCGCGCGCTCGCGCTCGACGGGGCGGAGATCGTCTGCTGCCTCGCCGCCTGGCCGGCGGACCGTCACCGGCCCGCGCGGCGCGTGCGCGACGACCGCCAGACGCGCCACTTCGCTGTCGTCGACCAGGCGCGGGCGGTCGAGAACCAGGTGTTCTTCGCCTCCTCCAACCAGACGGGCCCGTGGGGCGAGCTGCGCTTCCTCGGCGGGGCGAAGATCGTCGACCCCGACGGCGTCGTGCTGGCACGCACCGGCGCGCGGGCGGGGCTCGCCGGCGCGCGCGTCGACCTCGGCGCGGTGCGCGAGTCGCGGCTGGCGATCGACCATCTCGCCGACCGCCGCCCCGACGCCCCGACGCCTGCCGGCGCACGTCGCGACGGCCCCGGCTCCCGCCGTGGCGAGCACGGCCCCGGCGGCCACGCTCGAGCTGCTCGGGTAGTGTCAGACGTCACATGTGCGGCATCGTCGCGGAACACGGGGGCTCCGACCCCGACGAGCTCGAGCGCATGCTCGAGCGGCTCGCGCACCGCGGGCCCGACGACTGCGGCTCGATCCAGGTCAACGGCAGCTGGCTCGGCCACCGGCGGCTGTCGATCGTCGACGTCGAGGGCGGCGGGCAGCCGCTGCGCACGCCCGACGCGGACGCCTACCTGGTCGGCAACGGCGAGGTCTACAACCACGAGCACGTGCGCGCGCGGCTCGAGGGGCGCGACATCCTCACGACCTCCGACAACGAGGTCGCGCTGCACCTGATCGACGCGTTCGGCCCGGACGCGCTGGGGCGGCTGAACGGCATGTTCGCGTTCGTGATGGCCAGCCGCGACGGCCGCTTCGTGGCCGCCCGCGACCCCGTCGGGATCAAGCCGCTGTACTGGGCCCGCCCACCCCACGCCAACGGCGCGGTCCGGTTCGCCTCCGAGATGCACGCGTTCGACGTGGACTGGCAGCCCTACGTCGAGCCGTTCCCGCCCGGGCACTCGTGGACGCCGGAGGACGGGCTGGTGCGCTTCGCCTCGGCCGTGCCGGAGGCGCTCGAGCCGATGCCGGACGGCGAGGACCTGCGGGACGGCACGCGCGAGGTGCTGGTGCGCGCCGTCGAGCGCCAGATGATGGGCGACGTGCCCGTCGGCGTGTTCCTCTCCGGCGGGCTGGACTCCTCGCTGGTGGCGGCGATCGCCGTCCGCTGGGCGCGGGCGCGCGACCTCCGTTCCCTTCGGATTCGCGAACCGCAACCGGGCCGGCTGACGCTCGGACTCGTGGACGGCAGGCTCGTCGCCGCCGAGCCCCGCCAGTCCATCATCGTGATCGGGCCGGTGCAGACGGGGAAGACGACGGGCTTCGCTATTCCCGCGATTCTCGAATGGCAAGGCCCTGTTGTGGCCACCTCCGTGAAGACCGACCTGCTGCGGGAAACGATCGCTGCGCGGTCCGCGATCTCGGACGCTCACGTGTGGGTCTACGACCCGACGGGCGGAACGGGGAAGAAGACCGCCGGCTGGACACCGCTCGCCTCGTGTAAGACCTGGCAGGGAGCGCAGCGGGTCGCCGCGTGGCTCTCGTCATCCGCGCACCACGGCGGGCACGGCGTCGAGAACGCCG
>Ga0136615_10001286_pt1 | contig 12081 bp, 12 predicted proteins | sample AntDrymUQ2882206_2_FD_106647 | JGI IMG/M metagenome (GOLD analysis project Ga0136615, IMG submission 106647) | Polar desert sand microbial communities from Dry Valleys, Antarctica - metaG UQ288 (22.06) | ecosystem: Environmental > Terrestrial > Soil > Desert | place: Antarctica: Dry Valley...
GCTGATGCCTGCCGTTGAGCTCGTCGTCACCGACCTGGACGGCACCCTGTGGGACGCCGAGGAGCGCATCCACACGCGCACGCTCGCGGCGCTGCGCCTGCTGGACGATCGGGGGCTGCCCCTGCTCGTGGCCACCGGCCGGCGCCTGCGCAGCGCGATGGACACCCTGGCCCGCAGCGCGCTGTCGCCGCCGATGGTCGTCCTGGACGGCGCCATGGGGCGGGTGCCCGCAACCGGCCGCGTCTTCCACGAGTCCGTCTTCGATCGCGGTCAGGCCGAGGCGGTCCTCACCGCCTTCCTGAGGCACGGCGTTGAGCCGTGCGTCTACGTCGACCTGCCGGGCGTCGAGGTGGTGGTGGGGGAGCGGCCCTCCACCTCGCCGCGCCACCTCGAGCGCATCGGCGCGTATCTCGCCCGTGACGACCTGGCCAGGATCGTCGCCGAGGAGCGCGTGTTCAGCTTCGGCGTGGCGGCCGGTGACCCCGCCGCGCTCGCCGCCGTCCTGCACGACTGCGCGCCCGGCGCGGACGGCACCGTGACCCGCGACCTGCTGCACGGCGGCGCCACGCTCATGGTGCACGCGAAGGGGGTAAACAAGTGGGCCGGGGTGCTCGCGTGGTGCGCGGCCGAGGGGCTGGACCCACAGCGCGTGCTCGCGGTGGGTGACGGCGAGAACGACATCGAGTTGCTGTCCGCCGCCGCGGTCGCCTGTGTGGTCCGCGACGGTAGCGACGCCGCCCTCGCCCTCGCCGACCACGTCATCGAGCCCGCCGGCGACGGCGGCTGGTCCGCGATCGTCGACCTCGCGGAGGACTAGTCCGCCGGAGGCGGTCGTCCAGTTGTTCGGTCGGCGGCGGAGCCGCAGCCCGAAGCTAGTCCAGGTCGCGCTTCAGCAGGTCCATGAGCAGGCCGTCCTGCCACTCGCCTGCGGCGTTGCGCTCGTACTGGCGCATGACGCCGACCGGGCGGAAACCGACGCGCTGGTAGGCCCGGATCGCCTTGACGTTGTCCGCGGCCGGGTCGATGGCGAGGCGGTGGTGGCCCTTGTCGTAGCACAGGTGGCGGGCCAGGGTGCGCACCGCGTCGGTACCCAGGCCCTTGCCGTGCCAGGCCGGGTCGAGGAAGACGTCGATGGTGGCGTAGCGGTAGTTGCGAGCGGGCTCCTCGTGGTACTGGGCGCAGCCGACCAGCTCGCCGCCCACACCGATGGTGAAGGCCGTGATGTAGGCGCTCTCCACGAGTTCGCGGCGCACGCGCGCCTCGTCGTACCCGGGCCACCACTGGGCGACCTCGGTTTGGGCCAGGATCGCGGTGAGCCGCTCGACGTCCGCCTCCGTGACGGGCCGCAGCGTCACGGTGGTGCCATACAGCAGGGTCATGGCCCCTCCTCGCCGCACATCGTGCCAGAACGGCGCGCCCGCCGGGTACCGTTTGCACGGCAGGGCGCGTGCGGGCACGCGACCGGCCGGGTCAAGGGGGCGAAGACCGCGCGTGCTGGCAGCAACGAACGCGGGCGGTGGGGCGTCTGTGGGGCGTGGACACGAAACCTGGAGGAGTACCGATGAGCGTCGAGGATCCAAGCCGCCGTGCCGTCCTTCCCCTCGCCGCGCGCTGGCGGCGGCTGCGGCTCGCGGCGCTCGCCGCCCTGGCCGTGCTCGGCGCCGGGTGCACCGCCGAACAGGTCCCCCAGGCCGGTGCACAGCCGGCTCCGGTGGCTCCGGTGACGGATGCCTCGACAAGCGCCCCGCCGGCGCCCGAGCCGCCGTCGGCGCCCGAGCCGCCGTCGGCCCCCGAGGCGCCGCCCTCCGACGCCGCGCCGTCACCCATCCCCGAGCCCGCGCCGTCGCCCGCCCCCGAGCCCGCGCCGTCGCCCGCCCCCGAGCCCGCGCCGTCGCCCGCCCCCGAGCCCGCGCCGTCGCCTGCCCCCGAGCCCGCACCGCCACCCCCCACCGGCCTGACGGGTGCGGAGGGCCTCGCGCAGGGCGCGGCGGGCGAGCCGGTTGTGCGGCTCCAGCAGCGCCTGACCCAGGCGGGCTACCCCACCGGCGCCGCCGACGGCGCCTTCGGGGCCCGCACCGCCCTGGCCGTGCGCGCCTTCCAGTCCGACCACGGCATCGGCGTCTCCGGGCAGGTGGACGGGGCGACCGTCGCCGCGCTGGAGGCCGCGCCGCCGGGTGAGATCCTCGGCCGGGGCAGTAGCGGCGACGCCGTCCGCGCGCTCCAGCAGCAGCTCAACGACGGGCCGTTCGACGCCGGCACGCCGGACGGTGAGTACGGCGCGCGCACGATGGAGGCGGTCTACGCGCTGCAGAAGCTGCACTCCGCACCGGTCAGCGGCCAGTTCTCCGGGGTGGAGCGCTACCTGCTGGCCAGCGGCCAGGGACTGCTCCCGCGCGCGCTGGCCGGGCCGGAGGGCCAGCAGGGCACCCAGGTCGAGATCGACATCGCCGCGCAGCTGGTGCGCGTCTACACCAACGGCCAGCTCGTCCTGGCCTCGCACACCTCCACCGCCAGCGGCGAGACCTTCTGCACGCCCGCCGGTGGCTGCCGCCGCGCCGTGACGCCGACCGGCAGTTACACCATCACCCGCCGCATCGACGGCTGGCGCGACGCCGAGCTCGGCCGCCTCTACAACCCGCTGTACTTCAACGGCGGCATCGCCCTGCACGGCTCCACTTCCGTCCCGACCTCCCCGGCCAGCCACGGCTGCGTCCGCCTCCCGATGCACATCGCGGAGTACGCCCCCGACCTCCTGCCCAACGGCACCCCCGTCATCGTCACCTGAGCTCCGGCGCGGACTCCACGTCTCTCCTCCCGACGCCAGTCATGAAGTCCGGCTCTGGTCGCCGATACGCCATATCGTCGTTGTGCCAAACTGGCGCCCGGGCTGGTACGGTGATGCGCACGGATGGAAGAGGAGCGACGATGAGGGTCACGGTCATGAGTGAGAGCGGTCGTCTGACCGTGCCGGCCGATGCCCGCCGCGAGCTCGGGCTCGAGGGTGAGACCGAGTTCGAGATCGAGATCGACAAGGCGCATGACGCGCTGATCCTGCGGCCCGCGGTGCTGTTGCGTCGCGAGGACGCCTGGGCGTACACCCCGGAGCACCGCGCACTCCTGGAGAAGGCCCACGAGGATTCCGAGGTGGGCCGGGTGCGGCGGCTCAGTGAGCACGACCTGCTGACGCTCGGACCCGGCGACCCGCGACCCGAGTGACGGACTACCAGTACGAGTCCCTGGACTTCACCGACACCTTCCTGCTGCCACTGACCTCACGCGATTTCACCGTCGCGGATCGCAAGGCGTTCGTGCGAGCCCTTCGCTTGCTGGATCAGGACGAACGGCACCCGTCGCTGCGCGTGCACCAGTTGAAGGGCGACCGCGCCGGGTCGTGGTCGGTGTCGGCTTCGGACTCGCTGCGGATGACGTTCACGCGCATCGGATCCGGCCGCAAGCGGCTGCTGACCTGCAGCAAGCACTACGACCGGTGATCGCGGGCCTTGTTCTGGCGGTGCGCCTTGGGGCACCCTTCAAGCGTAGGGGTCGTCGGAGCGGATCGGAGCCGGGGGTTGATCGCCGCCACGCTGAGGCGCGAGGTGACCTGGATGCTCGGGCCGGGTGGAGTGGTCGCCGACCCGGTGCAGCTGCGGACCTATGAGTGCGACGGCCTGACCGGGCGCCGCGTGGCGCCGGCGCTCGTGGTCCTGCCCGAGACCGCAGGGCAGGTGGCCGCGGTCGTGCGCGCCTGTGCGGCGGCGGGCGTGCCGTTCGTCGCCCGTGGAGCGGGCACCGGGCTGTCGGGCGGCGCGCTGCCGGTGGCCGACGGCGTGCTGATCGTGCTGTCACGTATGCGCCGGGTGCTGTCGGTCGACATCGCCAACCAGCGCGCGGTGGTCGAACCGGGGGTCACGAACTCCGAGATCACCCAGGCGGTCACCGCCCACGCGCTGTACTACGCGCCCGACCCCTCCAGCCAGATCGTGTGCACCATCGGCGGCAACGTCGCGGAGAACTCCGGTGGCGCACACTGCCTGAAGTACGGCTTCACCACCCACCACGTCGTCGCGCTGGAGGTCGTCACGCCGGACGGCGAGATCGTGCGGCTCGGCGGTATCGGCGATCTCGGCTACGACCTGCGGGGCGTCTTCGTCGGCTCCGAGGGCACCCTCGGGATCGCGACGAAGGTCGAGGTCCGCCTCGTCCGCGTCCCCGAAAGCGTCCGCACCCTCGTCGCCGACTTCGCCTCCCCGCACGCGGCCGGCGACGCCGTCAGCGCCATCATCGCAGAGGGCATCGTCCCGGCGGCCGTGGAGATGCTCGACGCCCTCGCCATCGAGGCCTGCGAGGCCGGTACCCACGCCGGCTACTCGCTGGACGCCGGGGCGGCGCTGGTGGTGGAGCTGGACGGGCCGCAGGCCGAGGTCGAGGCGGAGTTCGCCGCGGTGCGGCGGCTGTGCGAGGCCGCGGGCTCCACCCACCTGCGCATCGCCGCCGACGACGCCGAGCGGGCCCTGATCTGGCGGGGCCGCAAGGCGGCCTTCGCCGCCATGGGCCGGCTGTCGCCGGACTACTTCGTCCAGGACGGCGTGATCCCGCGGGTGCGCCTCGGCGAAGTCCTCGAGCGCATCGCCGGCATGGCCGATCTTGCCGGCCTGCGCGTGGCCAACGTCTTCCACGCCGGCGACGGCAACCTGCACCCGCTGGTCCTCTACGACGACGAGCACGAGGGCGAGGCCGTCCGCGCAGAGCGGCTGGCCACGGCGATCGTGGAGCTGTGCGTCGAGGTGGGCGGCTCCATCACCGGTGAGCACGGCGTGGGCACCGACAAGGCCTGCTCGATGCCCAAGATGTTCACCGCCGACGACCTCGCGGTCATGGCCCGCGTCAAGGCGGCGTTCGACCCCGCCGGGATCGCCAACCCCGGCAAGGTCCTCCCGACCCCGCGGCTGTGCGGCGAGCGACCTGGCCCCTACCGCCCGCACTCGCTGGAGACGGCGGGCGTGGTGGAGCGCCTGTGAGGGCAGCGGGTGCGCCGGTCACGGTGAGCCCGGCTGACCTCGCCGAGGTGCGGGCGGCAATGACGGACACGACCGGCGCCCTCGCCTTCGCCGGCGCCGGCACCAAGCGCCAGTGGGGCTCGCCGGGGGTCCCGGCCGAGGTCGTGGTGACCACCGGCGCGCTGGACCAGCTGGTCGACCACTCGGCGGGCGACATGATCGCCGTGGTGCAGCCCGGCCTCCCCCTGGCCGCGCTCCAGGCCGCGCTGGCGGCGCACGGGCAGCGGCTGGCGATCGACCCGCCCGCCCAAGGCGAGGGGGCGACCCTCGGCGGCACCTTCGCCGCGGACGACGCGGGTCCGCTGCGCCACCGCTTCGGCACCCTGCGCGACCTGGCCATCGGCGTGACCGCGGTGCTCGCGGACGGCACCGTGGCGCACGCGGGCGGCCGTGTGGTCAAGAACGTGGCGGGCTTCGACCTGGGCAAGCTGCTGTGCGGCTCGTTGGGAACCCTGGCGTTCGTCGCCGAGCTGGTGGTCCGGCTGCACCCGCTGCCGGAGGCCATCCGCACGGTGCGTGTGCCCGCCGACACCGAGACGGGGACCCGCCTCGCGCTCGCCGTCGCGGCCTCCCCCGTGGTCGCCTCGGCCGTCGACTGGCAGTCCGACGCGTCCGGCATGCTGTCGGTGCGGTTGGAGGGGCGCCCCGCCGGGGTCGCCGCCCAGGCCGACGCGCTGCGCACGATCATCGCCGCGACCGCCGGCCGGGAGGTCGCCGGCCGAGCGCAGACCCTCGACGGCTCCGACACGGCGGCGCTGGCCATGGCCCACGCCGGCGTGGAGGGTGAGACCGTGGCCCGCGCCGCGACGCTGCCGGACGACCTGGCCGCCGCGGCGGACGCACTCGCTCGGGCGGCCGCGGACCAGCGGGTGGAGGCGGCGCTGGCGAGTCACACCGGGGTCGGGCTGCACACCGCCCGGCTGCGCGGCGGCGACGCCGCGGGGCACGCGGCGGTGGTGCGGCGCTGGCGCGCAGCGGTCGTCGCGCGCGGCGGCAGCGTCGTGCTGCGCCGCCGCGTCCCGGGCGTGGACGGACTCGTCGACGCCTGGTTCGACGACCCCGCTTTCGCCCCCTCGGCGCTGGCGCTCATGCGCCGGGTCAAGGCGCAACTCGACCCGGATGGACGCTGCGCTCCAGGGTCTTTCGTGGGAGGGATCTGACGTGGCCGAGCACTGCGCCTTCGACGTGTTCCACCCGCCGTCGATGGAACGGGTCGACGACTGCGTCCACTGCGGCTTCTGCCTGCCCGCGTGCCCCACCTACCAGCTGTGGGGCGAGGAGATGGACTCCCCGCGCGGCCGGATCTACCTGATGCGCCTGGGCCTGGAGGGCGGCGCGACGATGGACGACACCTTCGTCGGTCACTTCGACGCCTGCCTCGGCTGCATGGCCTGCGTCACGGCCTGCCCCTCCGGGGTGCGCTACGACGAGCTCATCGCCGCCACCCGCGCCCAGATCGAGCGCAACTACGACCGCGGTCTGTCGCAGCGGCTGTTCCGCTGGCTGATCTTCGCGCTGTTCCCGTCACCCGCACGTCTGCGCGTCGCCGGCCTGCTGGGCTGGGTCTACCAGCGCCTCGGCGGGCGCAGGTCGCTCGCATTGACCGGCCTGGACACCTGGCTGCCGCCGCGTGTGCTCGCCCTGGACGCGCTGCTGCCGCGCATCGACCTGCGCGGCCTGACGGCGCGAACGCCGGCCAGGACGATCCCCGCAGGCGATGCCCCACCGCGCCGGCGGGTGGGTCTGCTGACCGGCTGCGTCCAGCAGGTCTTCTTCGGCGACGTGAACGCCGCGACCGTGCGCGTGCTCGCCGCCGAGGGCTGCGAGGTCATCGCGCCGCCCGAGCAGGCCTGCTGTGGCGCGCTGCAGGTCCACGCCGGGCGCGAGGCCGACGCCGCCGAGCGCGCACGCGCCCTCATCGACGTCTTCGCCGCGGCCGACGTCGACACGGTGGTGGTGAACGCGGCCGGCTGCGGCTCCTCGCTCAAGGAGTACGGGCATCTGCTGCGCGACGACCCGGACTACGCGCCGCGCGCGAAGGTGTTCGCGGCCAAGGTGCGCGACATCAGCGAGCTGCTCGACGAGCTCGCCCCGCAGGCGCCGCGCCACCCGCTGCCGGGACGGATCGCCTACCACGACGCCTGCCACCTGGCCCACGCGCAAGGCGTCCGCGCCCAGCCGCGCCGGGTCCTGCGGTCCGTCCCCGGGCTGGAGCTGGCCGAGGTCACCGACGGCGAGCTGTGCTGCGGCTCGGCCGGGATCTACAACCTGGTCCAGCCCGAGCCGGCCGCGGAGCTGGGCCGGCGCAAGGCCGCGGCGATCCTGGCCACCGGCGCGAGCGCGGTGGTGACGGCGAACCCAGGCTGCATGCTGCAACTGCGCCGCTACCTCGACCTGCCCCTCTACCACCCCGTCCAGGTCCTCGACGCCGCCATCCGCGGCGCCGGCCTGCCAGCGCCGTAGGAGCCGAACCGTGCCAGGAGTGCCCTTCCAGTCCCACGCCCCCGTGGAGCCGCGGCCTGCGCGGCTGCGCCGGTCCTGTCTGGCGGTGCCGGGCTCGGATGAGAAGATGATGGCGCGGGCCGCCACCACCGAGGCCGACCAGGTCTTCCTCGACCTCGAGGACGCCGTGGCGCCCGACGAGAAGAAGGGGGCCCGGGCCAAGGTCGTGGAAGCGCTGAACACCATCGACTACGGCGACAAGGTCGTCACCGTGCGGGTGAACGACGCCACCACCCCCTACATGTACGACGACATCATCGCCCTGGTGAAGGGCGCGGGGGAGCGGCTCGACTGCATCATGCTGCCCAAGGTCCAGGATGCGGGACAGATGTGGTTCGCCGAGAACCTCCTGAACCAGTTGCAGGCGGACCTAGCACTTGCTCGGCGTATCGGTCTGGAGGTTCAAATAGAAACCGGGACGGGGTCGGTGAACCTGCGCGAGATCGCCCACGTCAGCGACCGCATCGAGACGCTGATCTTCGGGCCCGGCGACTATGCCGCCGACCAGGGCGTGCCGCAGCTCGACCTTGGGATGATCGAGCGGGGCTACCCCGGCCACCAGTGGCACTACATCCTGGCCCAGATCGTGAACAACGCCAGGGCGGTCGCTGCCGACGCGATCGACGGCCCCTACGGCGACTACGGCGACCCCGACGGCTACCGCGAGTCCGCCACCCGCGCGGCGTTGCTCGGGGTTGACGGCAAGTGGTGCATCCACCCCTCCCAGATCGCCATCGCCAACCAGGTCTTCGCGCCCAGCAAGGAGCAGTTCGATCTCGCCGAGCGCATGCTCACCGCCTACGCCGAGGCGGTCGCCGCCGGACGCGGCGCCGCCAGCCTGGACGGCAAGATGATCGACGAGGCCTCTCGCAAGATGGCCGAGAAGCTCTCCGCCCGCGGCAAGGCGGCCGGTCTGGGATAGCCGTAGGCTGCGGCCATGGGACTCGCCGTCACCTTCGCCGCCATCGCGTCCAGCGCGCTGGTGCTCGGCGGGCTGGCGGGGGCCAGCTGGCGAGCGCCGAAGACCGTCACCGGCGTCCTGCTCGCCTTCGCCAGCGGTTCGCTCATCGCCGCGCTGGCCTTTGAGCTATTTCCCGAGGCCGTGGAAGCCGGCGGGCCGGTCCGCGCCGCGGCCGGGCTGCTGGCGGGCGCCGCCACCTTCGTGGCGGTCAATGCCGCCCTTGACAGCCGTGTCGCCAACGCGGCGGCCGACCAGCGCGAGAAGGTGGAGCAGGCGGCCCGCGGGGTCGGCTTCGCATTGCTGGCCGCGGTCACGCTGGACGGCGTCCCCGAGAACGTGGCGCTCGGCGTGTCGCTGGTGGACGGCGGAAGCCTGACGCTGCTCGTGGCGATCTTCGCGTCCAACTTCCCCGAGGCGCTGGTGGGCGCGGTCGCCATGCGCGACGAGGGGCGCTCGAAGGGCTTCGCCGTGGGCATCTGGGCGCTGGCCGCGGTGCTGCTCGCCGCAGCCGTCTTGATCGGCCGCGTCGCGGTCGCCGGGCTGTCCGAGGCCCTGCTGTCGTTCCTGCTGGCCTTCGCGGGCGGCGCCGTGCTCGCCTCCCTCGCGGACACGCTCATGCCCGAGGCTTTCGAGCACGGCAAGCCGTGGAACTCCTTCGCCACCTCGGTCGGGTTCTTCATCTCCTTCGTGCTCGCCAACGCCTGACCAGCGCGGATTCAGCCGAGGCGCGCGCTGGGGGAGGCGCCGAAGCGGTCGGTGGTCAACCGCTTGATGCCCTGGGGAAAGGCGCTGCGGGCCTTGAGGTGGGCGGGGCCCAGCGCCCTCTGAGCCTCGGCGTCGCCCGCAAAGGCTGCGGCGCAGCGCTCGGGCTCGGCGTTGGCCAGCGCCAGGATCGCCCCCGTGCAGCCCAGCGGTCCGGCCAGGGCGAGCAGGCCCGACGACCCCACGTAGAGCGGCCCGCCGAAGACGGCGAGCTCCTCGAGCAGCCGGTCGGGATCGCCCGTCGAGTCCTTCAACCCCGCCACCGGCAGGTCCGGCAGGGTCTCGATGGGGATCCCGGGAGGCGCCACCGCAGGGAAGTGGTACGCGAGGACCGGCAGGCCCTGCGCCGCGGCGGCCACCTGCTCGTAGTAGGGCCGCGGGTCCGCCACCCGCGGCGGGGCGAGCACGAGGGCGCCGTCGGCGCCACCGTCGCGGGCGCGAGCGGTCAGCTCGGCCGCGTGCGGACCCCAGGCTGCACCCGTCCCCGCCAGCACGGGCACCTCGCTGACCGTCGCGCGGACCTCGCTCAGCAGCGCGCTGCGCTCCGCAGGGGTCAAGGCTGACGCCTCGCCGGTCGTGCCCGCGACCACCACCGCCCGCACGCCCAGCTCCACCAGCGCCGCCGCGTGCGCCGCCGTCGCCTTCGCGTCGAGCCCGCCATCCTCGTCGAACAGTGTCACCAATGCGACCCCCACGCCGGTGAACAGCGGTGCCGGGTCCATCATCGCCATCCCTGTCTCGTGGCCGCCGGGGCGGGCGCCGCCCGCGCTCGTCCGGCCGGATCATCGCAGGATCCCGATGTCGGGCAACGGCAGGCTCCTACACTCCGCAGCGCACAGCGGCGCGGCGGGAGGCGTGAGCGCGATGGTGACGTACCGGTTGGCGGTGATCGGCGGGGACGGCGTCGGGCCGGAGGTGACCGCCGAGGCCGAGAAGGTGCTGCGCGCCGCGGCAGCGGCGTTCGGCTTCGCGGTCGAGACCGTGCCCTACGACCTGGGCGGGCGCCGCTACCTGCGCACCGGCGAGGTGCTGCCGGACGCGGTGCTGGAGGAGCTGCGCGGTGTCGACGTCATCCTGCTCGGCGCCGTCGGGACCCCCGAGGTGCCCCCCGGCGTGCTGGAGCGGGGCCTGCTGCTCGCCCTGCGCTTCGCCTTTGATCAATACGTCAACCTTCGCCCGGTCAAGCTGCTGCCCGGCGTGCGGTCGCCGATCGCGGGACTGGCGCCGGAGCGCTGCGACCTGGTGGTGGTGCGCGAGAACACCGAGGGCCTGTACGCCGGGGCGGGCGGGTGGCTGTACCGCGGCACCGCCGCCGAGGTCGCGACCCAGGAGTCGCTGAACACCCGCCGCGGCGTGGAGCGGGTGGTGCGCGACGCCTTCGTGCGGGCACAGGCGCGCCGCGGGCGGCTCACGCTGTGCCACAAGACCAACGTGCTGACCTTCGCCGGCGACCTGTGGCAGCGCACGGTGGACGAGGTCGCGGCCGAGTACCCCGACGTGACCACCGACTACGTCCACGTCGACGCGGCGTGCCTCTACCTGGTCACCGCGCCCGAGCGCTTTGACGTGGTGGTCACCGACAACCTGTTCGGCGACATCATCACCGACCTCGGCGCCGCCGTGCAGGGCGGCATGGGCGTGGCGGCCAGCGGCAACCTCGACCCCACCCGCACGTCGCCCAGCATGTTCGAGCCGGTCCACGGCTCCGCCCCCGACATCGCCGGCACGGGCGCCGCGAACCCCGTGGCCGCGATCCTGTCGGTGGCGCTGTGCCTCGCCCATCTCGGTGAGGGCAAGGCCGCCGCCGCCGTCGAGGACGCCGTCGCGAGCTACCTCATGGACGCCGGGGACGGTGGCGCCGCCACGGCGCAGATCGGCGACCGGATCGCGGCGCTGGTGGGCTAGCCGAGCCGCTCGAGTAGCCGGGTGAGCTTCGCGGGGTTGCGCACGGCGTGGATCGCGACGATGCGGCCGTCGGTGACGTGCAAGCCGTACACCCCGGTCAGCACGCCGTCCTCGAGGATCAGCACGGCGGGTGCGGCGTTCACCTCGGCGAGCCGGAACGTCTCGAGGCCGGTCGCGAGCGCGAGCAGGCCGGTGAGGAAGCCGACGACCCGGTCGCGGCCCTCGACGGGCTTGCGCGCGGCGGTCACGACCCCGCCGCCATCCGAGGTCATCACCACGTCGGCAGACAGCACCTCGACGAGCGCGCTGACGCTGCCGCCCGCGCAGGCGGCCATGAAGCGGTGCGCCACCTCGGTCCGCCGGTCCCGGTCCGGCTCGAAGCGCGGTCGCCGCGCCGCCACGTGAGCGCGGGCGCGGCGGGCGGTCTGGCGCACCGCCGGCTCCGAGCGGTCCAGCATCGTCGCAATGCTTGGATGGTCAAAGGCGAAGACCTCATGCAGGACGAAGACGGCCCGCTCCAGCGGCGACAGCGCCTCCAGGACCACGAGCAGGGCCCATGGACAGCGACTCCGCCAGCGCCACCTCGTCCGCCGGATCACCCTCGGTCGCCAGCGGCTCGGGGAGCCACGAGCCCGCGTAGGTCTCGCGCCGCTGCCGGGCCGAGCGCAGCACGTCCAGCGCCAACCGGACGGAGACGGTGGTCAGCCAGGCGACCGGCTCGTGGATCGTTTCCCCTCCGCGCCGGCCCGGCGCAGCCGGAGGTAGGCCTCCGACACCACGTCCTCGGCCTCCGCCACGGAACCGAGCAGCCGGTACGCCAGGCGGACCAGCCGCTCCCGCTCCTGCAGCCACACCTCAGCGGTCATGCCGCCGCCGCGCTCCTCTCGGCCAGCA
>Ga0136615_10001287_pt1 | contig 12080 bp, 13 predicted proteins | sample AntDrymUQ2882206_2_FD_106647 | JGI IMG/M metagenome (GOLD analysis project Ga0136615, IMG submission 106647) | Polar desert sand microbial communities from Dry Valleys, Antarctica - metaG UQ288 (22.06) | ecosystem: Environmental > Terrestrial > Soil > Desert | place: Antarctica: Dry Valley...
ATCCCGTTCCTCCGGGTGTCCCGGACCGAGTCCTCCGCTCCCTCGGTGGGTCAGCTCAAGGTCCACCAGGACGAGCTGGCGGCACTGCTGGACTCGACGTTCGCCTGAGCCTGCATGTACTTCACGGATCGCGGAATCGAGGAGCTGACCCAACGTCGCGGCGACGAGGAAGTCACGCTGGCCTGGCTCGGCGAACGCCTGCAGGAGTTCGTCGACCTGCACCCGGAGCTCGAGGCCCCCGTCGAACGGCTGGCCACCTGGCTCGCCCGCGCGGATGATGACTCCGACTGACGCAGTTCGAGGCGTACGTGGATCAGACCGTGAAGACCACCTTGCCGAACAGGTCGCCGGCCGTCATGGCGGCGAAGCCGTCGTGCGCCTGATCCAGCGGCAGCACCCGGTCGATGAGCGGTCTGGCCCCGCTCAGGTCGAGGAGGTCAACAAGTCCGCGGAGCTCGTCGCGCGTCCCCATGGTGGACCCCTGCACGCGCAGCTGGAGGAAGAAGATGCGAGTCAGCTCCGCGTTCTGCGGCTGGGCTCCAGACGTCGTACCCGACACGACGAGCGTGCCTCCAGGACGCAGTGACCTCACCGAGTGGCTCCAGGTCGCTGCACCCACCGTCTCCATCACGGCGTCCACCCGGTCGGGCAGGCGTGCTCCCGACTCAAGCACCTCGTGCGCACCGAGCTCGACCGCGCGAGATCGCTTCGACTCATCCCGGCTCGTCACGTAGGAGCGCAGCCCGGCCGCCTTGGCAAGGGTGATGAGGGCAGTGGAGACACCACCGCCTGCGCCCTGGATCAAAACGCTGTCCCCTGGACGGAGGCCACTTTGGGTGAAGAGCATCCGGTACGCCGTCAGCCAGGAGGTCGGCAGGCAGGCGGCCTCCTCGAAGCTCAACGAGGCCGGCTTGGGCACCAGGTTTCGGCGCGGCACGACCACCCGCTCAGCCAGCGTGCCCTGGTGGCGCTCGGACAGCAGGGACCGCTGGGGGTCGAGCGTCTCGTCACCTCTCCACGAGGTATCGCTCACGACCGCGTGTACGACGACCTCGTTGCCCTCCGCATCGAGCCCGGCGGCATCGCAGCCCAAGGTCATCGGCAACCGGTCCGCAGCAAGCCCGACGCCTCGTAGGGACCACAGGTCGTGGTGGTTCAGGGATGCGGCCTTGACGTCGACGGTCGTCCATCCGTCCTCCGCGACGGGGTCGGGGCGCTCTCCGGCACGAAGGCCCGCAAGCGGGTCGTCTGCATCGAGCGACTCGGCGTAGACAGCGAACATCGAGCCAGCCTAACTTGCGGCGGGGCGGCGCCACGGCGGCCAGACCCTGCAACGCACGCTCGCGAGGACGTCGTCGTCGGGGATCGCTCCGACCAGCCAAGAGTCAACGCCCTCGGACGGGTTGTCGCGCTCGACCCACCAACCGTCTGGCTCACGCCGGGTGGCGCGTTTGACGGCCAAGGACCGGTGCGGAAGGCGGACCACGACAAGCTGACCCAGCCGGGGCGAGGCGCCGTACTGCACCAGCAGCACGTCGCCTTCGACCAGGGCCGGCTCCATGGAACGACCGCGCACCACTGCGAACCCGAAGCGGAGAATCGGCATCAGACCTCGTTTCAAGGCACGGACGAAGGGGCACTGCCCGCTCGAGGCTAGTGTGCATCTGTGCACTGCGTTCTATAGAGAGGACCAGCAATGCTGCGTCGTTTTATCGCCCGAACCATTCACGTGTCAGCCCACTGTGACCTTCCGTGTGGGGTGTACGACCCGGCGCAGGCCCGCATCGAGGCCGAGTCGGTCAAAGGCATCATCGGCAAGCTCGCCGACAACGACGACCCGGACTTCCGCACTCGGGCTGTCCTCATCAAGGAGCAGCGGTCCGAGCTCGTGAAGCACCACCTGTGGGTGTTGTGGACCGACTACTTCAAGCCACCGCACTTCGAGAAGTACCCTCAGCTCCACACCCTCTTCAACGAGGCGACGAAGCTCGCGGGAGCCACGGGCACCAAGGGCAGCATGGACGCGTCCCTGGCCGACGAGCTACTTGCGAAGATCGACGAGATCGCCGTGATCTTCGCTGAGACCAAGAAGGCCTGATCCTCCCGGATCCACCCGCCGCCCTGACTACTCGACTCCACCACCGCGATCCCCATACAGAGCTGCGGTGGTGGAGGGCGAGAAGACGATCACCAACACCGTGAGCGCCCACACGAGCAGCGCGCCGGTCACCCAGGTGGTGTCGCCGCCCCGGAAGCTCCAGCCGACCCCGAGCGAGATCAGCTGCGCGAGCACGACGGGTCCGCGGCTCCAGCTGCGGTGGCGGCCGAGTCCCCAAGCGGCGTACCCGAGCCCGCCGCCGACAATGAGATAGAACGTCGCGGTGGTGATGGCGACGCTTGGACGATCGGTGTTGAGACTCACCAGCTCGACGAGAGCGAGGACGACAAGCAGCAGCGCCTCTCCCGCGACGAGCAGTGCAGCTCCCCTGATCCGTCGTGCCGCATCATTGTCGCTCACGACACCACCGTAGTGGTGGGTCTTTCCTCAGAGACTGCTGAGATTTCTCGCTGTGAGCAAACTGACAACCCCTGAGGGCTTGTGTCTGGACCGATCTCTTGCGACGATCGACAGTGGTTAGTGAAATCCTTCACTAGCCGCCCACTACCTTCCCAGGCGTCTGCGCACCAGCGCCGCTTGCCGCTATCGAACAGGAGTGCCCGCCCGTGGACTGGCGTCACCGTTCTGAGTGTCTCGACGAAGACCCAGAACTGTTTTTCCCGATCGGCAACACCGGTCCGGCCATCCTCCAGATCGAGGAGGCCAAGCAGGTCTGCCGTCGCTGCGACGTGCGCGAGCAGTGCCTGGCATGGGCACTGGAGGCGGGTCAGGACCACGGCGTGTGGGGCGGCATGTCCGAGGACGAGCGTCGAGCCCTCAAGCGTCGGAACGCGCGCGCCAAGGTCCGCGCCTAGGAGCCTGCCGGGCTTGCGGCGCCCTTCCCGGGCTCACGGTCCAGGGCTGTCTCGGCGGACTCCTCCCCTCCACTCGACTCACGTCGCTGACAGCGGCACGTCGAGGTCGACTCGAGTGCCATCCCCCGGTCTGGGACCCAGCGAGATGAGGCCCCCGAGCTCGGACTCCACCAGGGTGCGCACGATCGACAGGCCGAGGCGACCCGACAGGGCTGGGTCGAAACCGTCCGGGAGCCCTCGCCCGTCGTCGTCTATCACGACTTCGAGCCGTCCTGCCAGTCGGAGCACCCGTACGTCGATATCACCGCCCGCGTCACCGAAGGCGTGCTCAACGGCGTTCTGGAGCAGCTCGGTGAGGATCATCGCGAGCGGGGTGGCGACAGCCGCGGGCAACCTCCCGAACGATCCCGACCGAGACGTCACGACCTCACCCCCACCTGCCGCCACCTCGGTGACCATCGCGCTGAGCCGGTCGGCAATCTCGTCGAAGCCGACCTGCTCGTCGAACGTCTGGCTCAGCGTCTCGTGCACGATCGCGATCGTGCCCACCCGTCGCACTGCCTCCTCCAGTGCCAGCCGTGCCTCGGGGGCATCCATCCGGCGCCCCTGCAGCCGCAGCAAGGCAGCTACCGTCTGCAGGTTGTTCTTGACCCGATGGTGGATCTCACGGATCGTTGCGTCCTTGGTGATCAGCTCGCGTTCACGGCTACGGAGCTCGGTCACGTCACGGAGCAGCACGAGCGCGCCGTCGTGGTCCTCCGCCGGCCGCAGTGGGATGACCCGCGCGACGATCGTCGCTTCTGAGTTGCCGAACTCTGCCTCCCTCGGGGTGCGGCCCGACAAGGTCACGGCGAGACTCTCGGCGACCGGACCTGCCGGTGTCGGGACGAGCTCCGCCGTGATCTTGGCGTAGCGCTGCCCGATGAGGTCACCGAGCAGCCCGAGCCGGCGGTACGCCGACTGGGCGTTGGGACTCGCATAGGTGACGACACCCGCCGCGTCCGTGCGGACGAAACCATCACCGACGCGGGGCGAGGCGGACCAGTCACGGCGCTCGACCGGTTGCGGGAAACGACCCAGGCTGATCATCCGGGTCAGATCGCTCGCGGTCTGGAGGTACGAGAGCTCGAGCCGGCTGGGAGGGCGGATTCCCAGCAGGTTCGTGCTACGTGCGATGACACCGAGGAGCCTTCCCTCACGCATCACCGGTATCGTCTCGACTCTCACCGGGACGTCGTCGCGCCACTCGGGGTCACCCTCTCGGGCGATGCGTCGCTCCTGGAAGGCCGAGTCGAGGAGCGCGCGGCGTCCCTCGGGCACGAACGAGCCGACAAGGTCGTCGACAAAAGCCGTCGGTGCGGTCGTGGGCCGCATCTGTGCACCACCCCAGTAACCATGGCCCTCACGGTCCGGTAGCCACAGAACCAGGTCGGCGAACGAGAGGTCGGCGATGATCTGCCAGTCCGCGACCAACAGCTGGAGCCAGGCGGGGTCGTCGTCGTCGAGCTCCGTGTGGCCCTTGACCACATCCTTGACGGATGGCACGAACCTGAGCCTAGTGGTGCAGCGGGGACGGCCCCCTGATGCGCGGGCGACACAGCAGAGGCGAGTCCGACGCGGCAACCACTGCCCCGTCGGTGTGCGAGGATGACGCGCATGCGGGGAGGCTTCTGGCAGCAGGTGCTCGAGTCGGACATGACCGTCCCGGCCACGCCTCCGCTCAACGACCTGACGGCTGAGCTCGTCTCGATGCTCGGGTCACTGGACCCGGTCGAGCGAAGCGGCATCGCGTATCCCGTGCTCGCCACCTGGCTTGCCTCGGGAGTTTACGACGACCTGCTCGTGTCGTTCGGAGACGGCGTGGCGACAGGACTCACCGTCGGGCTCGGTGAGCCCAACGGCGAGCGGGTCTTCCGCCGGACTTTCTCGGCGTTGATCCTCGCGGGTTGTGTCACCCGGGACAACGCCGCCCACCTGCTGCCTGTGGACGCGGTCGTCACCTGGGCAGACCGCGGGCTGACCTGGCTGGTGCGCGAAGTCGACCTCAGAGGGTTCGTGCCTCAGCGAGGTTGGGCCCACGCCGTCGCCCACGGCGCCGACCTGATCGGCGCCCTCGCCAGGAACCGCCACTTCAACGCCACCGAGCTCACCGTCCTCCTCGACGTGATCGCCGACCGGTTGGTGGCCCCGACGGCGTACCGTCTCGCCCACGGGGAAGACGGCAGACTTGCCTATGCCACCATGACGATCCTGCACCGGGACGCCTTGCCGACCGATCTCCTCGAGGCCTGGGTCAGGCGGCTCGACGCCACGGCGAACCGGCGGCCACCAGACGACCTGGGGCCGGGGGACGAGTGGCCAGCCGCCGCCGTCCAGAACACGCGATCCTTCCTGCGGGCGTTCTATCTCCAGCTCGCCATGGGGGTGCACGGCCACACCCCGGAGGACGCGGCCCACTTCGCCGGTGCGCCGTCGGCTCGTGCTGACCTGCTGTTGATGCTCAGGGACGCCATCATCCCCTCGCTGAGGTCCGCCGGCCGGCAAGGCTGAGCACGCCGAACCGGATAACCTCGGCCCATGACCGAGCCGACCAGCCCCGACAGCCGAGAAGGCCACGGAGGGAGCTCGCTGTCGCCGCCGCACAGGCCCATGGTCTGGAGACGATGTTCACGCTGTCGGGCGCTCACGTGTTCCCGATGTACGACGGCGCCGTCAAAGCGGACCCGCCCATGCGCCTTGTCGACGTACGGCATGAGCCGACTGCGGTCTTCGCGGCCGAGGCGACCGGCAAGCTGACGGCGAGCTGATCCCGCGTCTCGCCGAGAACTCGGTCGTGATCGGCGACGGCGGCGACTTCGTGTCCTCCGCCGGGAGGTACGTCGAGCCTGCGCGACCGGGTGGATGGCTGGACCCAGGGCCGTACGGGTGCCTCGGCGCCGGTCTCGGTGCCGCGATGGCAGCCCGTATCGCTCGCCCGTCGGCTCAGGTCGTGCTCTTGCTCGGCGACGGCGCGGTTGGCATGTCCTTGATGGACGTCGACACGTTGGTGCGCCACCAGCTGCCGGTCGTCATGGTCGTCGGCAACAACTCCTGCTGGGGGCTCGAGAAGCACCCGATGCGCTTTCTCTACGGCTACGACGTGGCCACGGATCTGGCGCCGCAGACCGCCTACGACGAGGTGGCGCAGGCGTTGGGGCAGCCGGGGAGGCCGTGACGAAGCCGGAGGACATCGGAGCTGCCCTCGACCGTGCGTTCGCTTCCGGCGTTCCCTGCCTGGTGAACGTGATGACCGATCCCGAGGCGGCATACCCACGGGCCACCACCGGTGTCTGACAGATCGAGGTGCTCAACGCTCATCCCCATGGTGAGCCGAACATCGCCACGATAGGGCAGAGCGGCCGAAACCCATCGACACGAATGGTCGTCGTAGGTCTTCCGACAGGCACAACCTGCCACGCCGTGGGCAGAGGTCAGCCGGTCAACACCCGAATGAAGTCGAGCAGACGCCCCGGGGCGATGCCGAGCAGCAGCGTAACCGTTGCAGTCGCGAGCATGGGACCTACGACCAAGAAGCCACGCTCCGTGACTGTCGGGGTCCGCTGGGGCTGGGCGGCATCGCCAGGGCCTCCAGGGAGGGAGGGCGTTGGCGCGTCGAGCACCGCCGAGCGCAGGATCCGCAGGTAGTAGGTCGCTGACAGGAGTGTCGACACCGACAAGACGACCAAGATCACCCACTGGCCGGCCTCGACGGCACCGACGAAGAGGAAATACTTGGCGACGAAACCAACGGTCGGCGGCAGGCCGATGATCGAGAGCGCGCCGATCGCGAACGCGATCATCGTCAAGGGCAGCTGCCGACCGATGCCGCGCAGCTCGCTGGCAAGGGTTCGGTGCGTGGCGAGGTAGATGGAGCCCACGGCAAAGAAGAGCGTGATCTTGCTGAACGAGTGCCCCACCAGGTGCAGGACCGCCCCGGCGCGACCGCTCGGTGACAGCAGCGCCACCCCAAGCATCATGTACGAGAGCTGCCCGATCGTGGAGTAGGCCAATATGCCCTTGAGATTGTCTAGCCTCAGCGCGTAAAAGGATGCGATGAGGATCGTCGCAGACGTCGCCACCAAAGTGAGCAAACCCAGGTCGAGCTCTCCCACGAGGTCGGAGCCGAACACGTCGAGCACGACGCGGATGACGCAGAACACGCCTACGTTCACGACGGCGACCGCGTGCAGAAGGGCGCTGACCGGTACTGGCGCGACCATCGCGGCAGGCAGCCAGGAGTGGATCGGCATCAACGCGGCCTTCGCGATGCCCAGCAGGAAGAGCACATAGATGATGACGAGCAGCACGCTGCTGGAGTCCGGCCCGAAGATCCCTCCGGGGTCGAAGTCGAAGGTGCCGGCCTCGACATAGGTGAGCACGATCGCGGGTAGCAGGAACGCGATGCCGGCACCGAGCTGGTATGCGAGGTAGCGCCGGCCCCCCCGGATGGCCTCGGGAGTGCCGGCGTGCGCCACGAGGGGGTAGGTGATGATCGTCAGTGCTTCGTAGAACAGGTACAAAGTGATGAGGTTCGCGGAGAAGGCAACCCCGATGGTAGCGCTCATGGTGAGGCACAGGCAGGCGTGGAAGCGGGTCAGGCTCGGGTCGGGCGCCGTCCCGAAATACCCCATCGCGTAGATCGTCGTGAACACCCAGAGGATGGCTGCGGTGCCAGCGAGCACGACGCCGAGCGTGTCGGCGCGCAACTCGATCGGAGCCCCCGGCAAGAACGTCGACAGCGTGAAGGACACCGTGCCCCCGTCGCGCACGGCGGGCACCATCGTGGCCACCACCGCGAACTGCGCGAGGCCGGCGATGATGCCGCCGATCTCCCGGGCGGGCGGGCGGTGCCGGAGCAGCCAGACCACGGCCGCACCGAAGACCGGCACCAGCAGCGCCAGCAGCGGGGTCATCCCTGCGACGTCCACGCGATTCGCCCCTCCTAGTCCGTTGTCACGACGGTGGTTGACGAGCCCAGCCGTTGGACGAGGTCGTCTACTGACGCGCTCGAAAAGCCCAGCACGGCTGCCGGGAAGAAGCCCAAGACGATGATCATGACGCCGAGCACGGTAGCGGTGATGGCCTCGCTCGCCCGCAGATCAACGGTCGACCCTACGACCTTGCTCCTGACACGTCCGTGGAAGGCGCGCTCGAAGTACACGAGAACGTAGGCGGCGGTGAGGATCACCGTCGTCACTGCGATGGCGGCGAGCCAGCCGTGGGCACGGAAGGCGCCGAGCAGGATGAGGAACTCCCCGGGGAAGCCGCTCGTGCCGGGCAGCCCGATGGCACCCAGGAAGGCCACGAGGGCAAACGCCGCCAACGCCGGCGCGCGCTGAGCGAGTCCGCCCAACGCAGCGAGGTCGGTGCTGCCGACCCGCTGCTGGATGAAGCCCGCCACGAGCAGCAGCGCGGTCGAGACGAAACCCAGGTTCAGGATCAAGAATATTGCGCCCTGCAATCCCTGCGCGTTGAGACTTGACAACCCGAGCATGGCCAAGCCGACGTGACTGATGCTGGCGAACGCCAGCAGGCGTCGCAGATCGGGCTGGACGAGCGCGATCAGCGCGCCGTACAGGACGGCCACAACCCCGAGAACCGCGATCAGCCAGCCATGTCTTGCGAACGCGTCGGGCACCAGCGGCATCACGAAACGCAGGAACCCGAAGACACCCATCTTGAGTCCGGCGAGGAACACTGCCATGCCGATCGGACCGTCGAGCAGGGCGGCCGGCATCCACGAGTGGAACGGGAACAACGGCGCCTTGAGCGCGAACGCGAACGCAAGCAGGAAGAACACCGCCCCCTGCGAGCCGGCCGGCAGCGGTGAGCCCATCAGAACCAGGAGATCGAACGACAGCGCGCCCCCGGATCCAGGTGCTGACCGGTAGCCCACTCCGAGCAGGACGAAACCGACCAGCAGCGCGGCTGAACCCAGCAGCATCGACAAGACGTAGCGCAGCGCAGCCCGCCCACGCTGCGGTCCAATCCCCCATACCTTGATGAGCACATACGTCGGGATCAGCATCAGCTCCCAGAACACGAAGAACAAGATCAGGTCCACGGACGTGAACACGCCGATCGCAGCCGTCTCGAATGTCAGCACCGCCATCAGGTGGGCCTTCGGCTGATGGCGCACCGACGTCCACGACGCGAGAATGACGACGACCACCAGCAGGGCGGTCAGCGGCACGAACAGGACACTCACACCGTCAACGGCGAGGTGGTAGCTCAGCCCCATGGACTCGACCCACGGCAGCTGCTCGGCGAACTGGAAGTCGGCCGTGCCCGTGTGGAAGCCCGCCACCAGGAGCATCGACAGTGCGAGCACGGCGACCGCGCCCCCGAGCGCCACCCGGCGCAGCACGCGATCGCTGCGGATGAACCCGAGGGCCACCATGGTGACGACCGGGAGGAATATAAGCGTGGACAGGATCGGAAATCCCACCTGCTCCGCAGCGGTGATCTCGCTCATCTACCGGTCACCTCCCCTCGACATGCTGCTCGATAGCCGTCAGCGATGGGCGCACGGCCTGAATGAACGGGCCAGTGCCCAGACCGATCAGGAAGATCAGGGCAGCGAGGGTCAGCACGATCCCACGCTCGGTCCAGGTGAGGTCATGCACCCTCGTCACCACGGCGGCACGGGAGGCGCCCATGAACCCGCGCATGAAGTACGACAAGGAGTAGGCGGCGGTGAAGAAGACGCCGAGACCGGAGGCGACCGCCATCGACCAGTGCTGCTGGTAGGCACCGAGCATGACCAGGTGCTCGCCGTTGAACCCATTCGTGCCGGGCAGTCCGATCCCGGCGAGGGCGATGATCAGGAACGATCCGGTCAGGAACGGGGCGTGGTGGATCAGCCCGCCGAGCTCCCCGACCTCGGGCGGTCCGACGCGGCTGGATAGGAATCCGGCCACGAAGAACAGCCCGGCCCCAACGATCCCTAGGTTGATCATCTGCAAGAGGCCGCCCTCGAACCCGTCGAGGTTGAGTGAGAACAGACCCAGCATGACCACCCCCATGTGCGACAGGCTGGCGTAGGCCAGCAGTCGCCGGAGGTTCGACTGACCGAGCGCCAGCAGCGCCCCGTAAACGGTCCCCGTGACCCCGAGCACCGCCATCAGCCAGAACCACTCCGATGCTGCATCGGGGAGCAACGGGATGACGAAGCGCAGGAGCCCGTACGTGGCGAGCTTGACGCCCACGAGGAATACGCTCATCCCAACGATCGGGCCGTGCTCGAGCACCTTCGGCATCCAGGTGTGGAACGGGAAGATCGGGGCTTTGACGGCGAAGCCGAAGAACAGCAGGAAGAAGATCAGCGTCTGAGCCTCGGCTGGTATGCCGGCCGCAAGCAGAGCCAGCAGGTCGAAACTGTAGCCGTCGCCGGTGCTCTCTGCGTGGCTGCGGCCCAGCAAGAGAATGCCGGCGAGCATGAGGGCCGCACCGACGCCCATGAACCCGACATACTCGCCGGCGGCGCGTCGCCGTGCCGCACCGGTGCCCCAGCGTGTGATGAGGAACCAGCTGGGCACCAGCTCGATGACGAAGAAGAACCAGAACACGATCAGGTCGAGCGAGACGAAGGCGCCGATCATCGCCGCCTCCAGCGCCAGCGTGGCCATCGCGTAGTGGCGTGCGCTGCCGGTGTGAGTGCTCGCGGTTGCGCGCTCGGCGTAGATGATGACAAGCAGGGTCAGCAGCGCGGTCAGCGGGATGAACAGCAGGTTGACGCCGTCCACCCCGAGGTGCCAGCTGATGCCGAGTATCCCACCAGAGCGCTCGACGAACTGGATGTCGGCGGTCCCGACGTCGAAGCGCAGGGCAACAAGAACCGTAAGCCCGGCCTCGATGCCGGCCCCACCGATGCCTAGAACCTTCGCCACCCGGTCGCTGCGCACGACCTGCAGCAGACCGCAGAAGATGAGCGGCAACGCAATCAGCATCGACAGGATCGGGAAGCCCACCTGCTCCGCGGCCATGACCTCGTCGAGGTTCATCGCGTGCCGACGATCACGGCCAGCAGCGCGACAGCGAGGATGCTTCCGATCACCGACGGTCTGCCAAGCCGCCGCTCGATCCCCAGCAGCGCCCGCTGAGCGCCGGCGGCCGCGCTCGCCACACCCCGCTCCACCCCGCTCTGGAAGACGATCCGCTCCACCGCGTCGGTGGTGCCTGCGATGATCTCGGTCATCTTCAGGACACTGGTGTCGAGCGACTGGAAGAAGACGCGCTCGACCCTCTCTGCCAGGCGCGCGGACGCGTTGGCGGCCGAGGCGAAGATGCCATGACCTTCGGCACGTTGGAAGAAGGTCCGCTCTATCCGCTCTGCCAGGCCCGCAGTCGCGTCGGCAACCGCACCGACCACACCACCACCGCCATCGGACGCCCGTTCGGACCAGGCCGAGGCTCGCTTGGCGGCCCTCCCAATCCGCGGACCGTCACCGTGCGAGTGATCCTGCGGCACCGGGGAGGCGCCGACCCCGGAGATCCCTAGCCAGTCGAGCCGCTCGGGGGGTTCGGCGAGCGCGACGGCCCCGGCTGCATCCTCACTGCGCAGCGCGAGGAACCGCGCCTCCCAGGTTGCGGCTTCCTGCGCCGCTGCCGAGGGGTCTGGTGCGGACAGCGCGGGCGGGCGGTCGATCACCGCGCTGTCGAAGCGGTCGAGCGCCCGGCCCAGGGCCCTCGTCGGAGCCACGATGGCGCGGTCGTAGAACTCGTCGAGGTAGCCGCGGTTGAGTGCCGCCCAGTAGAGCCGGCGTTCCACAGCAGGACCGGCGCCTGCCGGCAGCTCGGCTCGGAAGCGGTCGAGGTAGCGAGCGCCGTACCAGCCGGAGAGCAGCAACAGCGCGACCGCGATGGCGAAGAGCGCCACGAGGACGGCGTTGCCCGGCGGCACTCCGACACTGCCTGCCGCGCTACTCCCGAGCAGGCGTTGGAACCAAGAGCCAGCGAGCCCTCCCGGGAGGATGCCGGTGGCCAAGCCCAGCGCGACGAGACCAGCCAGGACACACAACGGCGCGACCAGCCGAGACCCGAGGGTGCGGCGCGCCTGAGGTGAGGGG
>Ga0136615_10001288_pt1 | contig 12080 bp, 13 predicted proteins | sample AntDrymUQ2882206_2_FD_106647 | JGI IMG/M metagenome (GOLD analysis project Ga0136615, IMG submission 106647) | Polar desert sand microbial communities from Dry Valleys, Antarctica - metaG UQ288 (22.06) | ecosystem: Environmental > Terrestrial > Soil > Desert | place: Antarctica: Dry Valley...
GCACGAGTTGCCCTCGCGCTCGTCGTACTTGGCCATGAACGTGATCGCCATGCCCTCCTGGGAGGCGATCTCCTTGGCGCCGTTCTTGTAGATCGTGTGCGTGTCGGCCGCGTGCAGCGCGCCCTCGTAGGTGAAGTTGATCTCGTGCTGGCCGAAGTTGCACTCGCCCTTGGAGTTCTCCACCACCAGCCCGGCGCGCGCCATCTCGCGCCGGATCCGGCCGATCAACGGCTCCACGCGCGAGGTGCCCAGGATCGAGTAGTCGACGTTGTAGAGATTGGCCGGCTCGAGCCCGGCGTAGCGCTTGGCGAACGCCTGCTCGTAGGTGTCGCGGAAGACGATGAACTCGAGCTCCGTGGCGGCCAGGGCGGTCCAGCCGCGCTCGGCGAGGCGGTCGAGCTGGCCGCGCAGGATCTGGCGCGGCGACGGGGCGACCGGCGAGTCGTCGTGCCAGTGCAGGTCGGCCATGCACATCGACGTGCCCTCGTGCCACGGCACCAGCCGCAGCGTGTCGAAGTCCGGCTTCATCTCGAAGTCGCCGTAGCCCGTCTCCCACGAGGCCATCGCGTAGCCCTCGACGGTGTTCAGGTCGACGTCGACGGCCAGCAGGTAGTTGCACGCCTCGGCGCCGTGGGCGACGACCTCCTCGAGGAAGTGCTCGGCCACCAACCGCTTGCCCTGCAGGCGGCCCTGCATGTCGGCGAAGCCGAGGATGACGGTGTCGACCGTCCCCCCGGCGACGGCGGCGCGCAGATCGTCGAGCGTCACGACTGCGAGCCGGCGAGCTCTCGCTCGGCGCTGGCGATCGCCTCGAACTCCTCCTCCGGAGCCGAGGCGACCAGGTGGTGGCGGGAGTAGACCGCGAAGTACACCGCGGCCGCCGCGTACACGCCGAGGGTGATGAACGCCGCCGTCGTGTCGACCAGGAAGGTCGCCACCACCGCGGCCACCGCCAGCACGAGCGCGACGCCGGTGGTCAGCGTGCCGCCGGGCGTCCGGTAGGGACGCTCGAGGTCCGGCTCGCGCGAGCGCAGGACGATGTGCGAGAGCATCATCAGCACGTAGGAGACCGTCGCGCCGAACACCGCGATGTTGATCATCGTGGCGCCGTCCTTGGTGATGGCGGCGAGCAGGAAGCCGACCGCCGCCGGCACCAGCAGCGCCAGCCACGGCACCTTGCGCCCGCTGGTCACCGACAGCGCCTTCGGCAGGTAGCCCGCGCGCGAGAGCGCGAACAGCTGGCGCGAGTAGGCGTAGATGATCGAGAAGAAGCTCGCGATCAGGCCGGCGAGGCCGATGTAGTTGACGAAGTCGCTCAGGAACGAGCCCTCGCCCTTGGCGTCGTCGATCGCCGCCGGCAGCGGGTTGTCGGACTCCTGGATCGTGTCCGCGCCGCCCGCGCCGGGCGCGATCGTCAGCATCAGCGCGGCGAAGACGAGCAGGATCAGCATGCCGGCGATCAGCCCGCGCGGCATGTCGCGCTTGGGGTTGTCGGTCTCCTCGGCGGCGAGCGGCACGCCCTCGATGGCCAGGAAGAACCAGATCGCGAATGGGAACGCCGCCCAGATGCCGGCGTAGCCGAACGGCAGGAAGTCGCTCGAGCCGGCCTTGGAGTCATCCGGCGCGATGTTCGTGAGGTTCGCGGAGTCGAAGTCGCCGACCATGCCCAGCGCGAACACCAGCAGCGCCACGACGGCGATCGCGGTGATCACGAACGTGACCTTCAGCGCCTCGCCGACGCCGATCAGGTGCACCCCGACGAAGATCGCGTAGAAGACGAGGTAGACCGGCCAGCCGGACTCGATCCCCCACAGGCCGAGCGACTCGACGTAGCCGCCGATGAACACGACGATCGCCGCCGGGGCGATCGCGTACTCGATCAGGATCGCCGTGCCCGTGAGGAAGCCGCCCCACGGCCCGAGCGCGCGCCGCGCGAAGCCGTAGCCGCCGCCGGCCGTCGAGATCGTCGAGGACAGCTCGGCGAGCCCGAACACCATGCACGTGTACATCGTCGCCATCAGCACCGTGGCGATCAGCAGGCCGCCCCAGCCGCCCTCGGCGAGGCCGAAGTTCCAGCCCGCGAAGTCGCCCGAGATGACGTAGGCGACGCCCAGCCCGGCGAGCAGGACCCAACCCGCTGCGCCCTGCTTCAGCCGGCGCTGCTGCATGTACTCGCTGCCGACCTGCTCGTACTCGACGCCTCGGCGTGCGCCGCGCTGATCTGTCACCTTCGCTCCCCTCGGGAAAGGTATGGCCGCCCGGCCTTTGCGGACGCTATGGGGCGGCGCGGACGTCTGTCAAGCGCGCGAGCCCTCGCGCGCGGCGTACGCGTGAAGCTCGCGCTCGAAGCCCGGCCACCATGGGGGCTCGGGTGGTGCGTCGCCGTCGGGTGGTGCGCCGTGTCCGCCGTCGGAGCCGGGCGGGCGTCGCATGAGCGGCGCGGCGACCCACGCCAAGCCCAGGCTGATCGCTGCGCAGGTCCCGAACAGCAGCAGGGCGCCGGGCACGCCGAGCGCCAGCCAGCCGAGCAGCCCGCAGGCCGTCTGGACGAGGCAGACCGCGGCACCGGCGATGCGCATCCGACGGGCGTGCTCCACGCCTCCTAGCCTAGCCCCGGCGTTCGTGCGGCGGGCAGCAGGCCGGCCAGGACGTGCTCGGTGCCCTTGAGGTGCTCGGTCATGGTGCGTAGGGCGAGGTCGCCGTCGCGCCCCCGCACGGCCGTGAGCATCCGGGCGTGCTGCTGGTTGGTCCACGCGAGCAGCTCGGGCGGGTGGGCGATGTGGGCGATGAGGTCGCTCATCTGGCCCTGCGCCTCGGTCATCGCCGCGACGAGGCGGTGGCTGCCCGCCGCCTCGGCCAGGCCGATGTGCCACCGCACGTCGGCCTGCCGGAACGCGCCGAAGTCCTCGAGCGAGGCGCCCATCGCCGTCACGAGCTCGTCGAGCGGGCCAAGCGCCGGCTCCGCGGCGCGCTCGGCGGCGAGCACCGCGACGGCGAGCTCGACGGCCAGGCGCTGGTCGCATGCGTCGCGCCAACCGGCCAGCAGAACCGTCGATGGCGCCTCGGTGGGGGGAGGCGATTCGGCGACGAACGTGCCGCCGCTGCGGCCGCGGGCGGCGCGCAGGTGGCCGCTCTGCACGAGCGCGGTGAGCGCCTGGCGCAGCGTCGAGCGGGAGATCCCGAGCTGTCGGCAGAGCGCGCGCTCGGCGGGCAGTCGGTCGCCGGGCTCGAGCAGGCCGAGCTTGATCGCCGTGCCAAGCCGCTCGAGCGTCTCCTCGAAAGCGGTCTGGGACTGGACGGGCGCGAAGACCGTCTCGGCTGACGCGCCGGGCAGCGCGGTCACGCGCTGCTCGTCGAGCGAGAGAGAGGCCATGGGCGCGGACCGTATCCCGACAAAGGTGCCGTAGCCAAACCTAAGGGGGAACCGTCCGACTTTCGGCTTGCTAGGGTCGCGCGCGTGCCGGCTGAGCTCGATGCGGCGCTCGGCGCGCTCGAGCCGGTGATCGGGCGGCCCGAGAGCGCGCCCGTGCCGCTCGAGGGCGGCATCACCAACCGCAACTTCCGCCTGCGGATCGGCGGGCGCGACGTCGTCGTGCGCCTGCCGGGCAAGGACACCGAGCGGTTGGGGATCGACCGCGCCGCCGAGCGCGCCGCGACCGAGCGTGCCGCCGCCGCAGGCGTCGGTCCGGAGGTCGTTGCGTTCCTCGCCGCCCCGCCGTGCCTGGTCACCCGCTTCCTTCCGGGCCGGCCGGTGACGGCCGCGGAGCTGCGGGCGCCGGCGCTGCTGGCCGAGGCGGCCGCGGCGCTGCGCGCGGTGCACGCCGCGCCGGCACTGCCGTCGCGCTTCGACGCCTTCGCGATCGTGGAGGCCTACCGGGCCACCGCCGCCGCGGCCGGCACCCGGATCCCGCCCGGCTACGGCGAGCTGATCGCCGGCGCGCAGGCGATCCAGGCCGCGCTGGTGGGTCCCGAGCACGCGCCCGTGGCGTGCCACAACGACCTGTTGACCGCGAACTTCCTGCACGACGGCGCGCGCCTGTGGATCGTCGACTGGGAATACGCCGGGATGGGCGACCGCTACTTCGACCTCGGCAACCTGTCGGTCAACAACGGCTTCGCGGAGGAGGACGACGAGCGGCTGCTCGCGGCCTACTGGGACGCGCCGTGCACGCCCGCGCGCTTCGCGGCGCTGCGGCTCATGCGCGTCATGTCCGACTTCCGCGAGGGCATGTGGGGCGTCGTCCAGACGGCCATCTCGGCGCTCGACTTCGACTTCGTCGCCTACGCGGCCCAGCACCTGGAGCGCGTCGCGGCCGGCCTGGCCGACGCGCGCTTCCCGACCTGGCTGGAGGCCGCCCGTGGCGATCGGACGTGACCTGCCGGCGAGCGCCCGCTGCGTGATCATCGGCGGCGGCGTCGGCGGCACGTCGATCGCCTACCACCTGGCCGAGCTGGGCTGGCGCGACGTCGTCCTGCTCGAGCGCGCGCAGCTCACGAGCGGCTCCACGTTCCACTCGGCGGGCCTCGTCGGCCAGCTGCGCTCGTCGGTCTCGCTCACGGAGATGATGATGTACTCGGTCGAGCTGTACCGGAGGCTCGGCGGCGGCGAGTTCGATCCCGGCTGGACCGAGTGCGGCGGGATCCGGCTCGCCTGCTCGCCGGAGCGCTGGGAGGAGACGCGGCGGCAGGCCGGCTGGGCCAAGACGTTCGGCCTCCCGCTCGAGCTGATCTCCGCCGGCGAGGCCGCCGAGCGGTTCCCGCTGATGGCCGGCGACGGCGTGCTCGGCGCGTCCTGGCTCCCGACCGACGGCTACCTCGACCCGTCGCAGCTCACCTACGCGCTCGCCGACGGCGCCCGCCGTGGCGGCTGCCGGATCTTCACCGGCACGCGGGTGACCGGCATCGACGTCCACCGCGGCCGCGTGCACCGCGTGCGGACCGACCGCGGCGACGTCGAGGCGGACGTCGTCGTCAACGCGGGCGGCATGTTCGCGGCCGAGATCGGCCGGCTCGCCGGCGTGCGCATCCCGGTGATCCCGTTCGCGCACGAGTACCTCGTCACGCAGCCGTTCCGAGAGCGCGGCGAGAGCAGCCTGCCGACGCTGCGCGATCCCGACCTGCTGATCTACTTCCGCGAGGAGGGCGGCGGCCTGGTGATGGGGGGCTACGAGCGCGAGTCGGCGCCGTGGTCGCTGCGCGACGGCCGCGGGCTCGACCACATCCCGCCCGACTTCAACGGCCGCCTGCTCGAGGAGGACTGGGACCGCTTCGCGGAGATCGTCGCCAACGCGCGCCGCCGCGTGCCGGCGATGGACGACATCACGGTCACGCGCCTGATCAACGGCCCGGAGGCGTTCACGCCCGACGGCGAGTTCTGCCTGGGGGAGACGGCCGTGCGCGGCTTCTTCGTGGCGGCGGGGTTCTGCGCCCACGGCCTGGCCGGCGCGGGCGGGATCGGCAAGGTGATGGCCGAGTGGATCGTGGACGGCGAGCCGTCGCTCGACCTGTGGCGCATGGACGTGCGCCGCTTCGGCGAGCACGACCGCTCCCCGCGCTACACGCTCGCCCGCACGCGCGAGGTCTACGAGACCTACTACGACATCGAGTACCCCAACCACGAGCGCACGGCCGGGCGCCCGCTGCGGATGTCCTCCGCCTACCCGTGGCACGCGCGGCACGGGGCGGTGTTCGGGGAGAAGTCGGGCTGGGAGCGCGTCAACTGGTACACGGCCAACGCGGCGGCGGGCGACGGGTCGCTGCGCCCGCGCGGCTGGGCCGGCCGGCATTGGTCGCCCGCGATCGGCGCGGAGCACCGCGCGTGCCGCGAGGCCGCGGCGCTGTTCGACGCGTCCTCGTTCGCGAAGCTCGAGGTCAGCGGTCCGGGCGCCCCCGAGTTCCTCGAGCGCCTGTGCGACAACCGCGTCGCGCGCGAGGTCGGCCGGATCACCTACACGCAGATGCTCAACCGGCGCGGGGGCATCGAGTGCGACTTCACCGTCACCCGGCTCGCGGAGGAGCGTTTCGGGATCGTCACCGGCACGGCGTTCGGCAACCACGACCTCGCGTGGATCCGCTCGCACCTGCCGGCCGCCGGCTCGGCCGACGTGCAAGTGGCCGACGTGACCTCGCAGCTCGCGTGCTTCGGCCTCTGGGGCCCGCGCGCCCGTGCCGTGCTCGCGGGCTGCACGACGGCCGACCTCGCGGACGCGTCGTTCCCGTACATGACCTGCCGGGACATCGAGGTCGGCGACGTGCCGGTGCGGGCGCTGCGCGTCACCTACACGGGCGAGCTGGGCTGGGAGCTCTACTGCCCGTCGGAGTTCGGGGCGGCGCTGTGGCGCACGCTGTGGGAGGCGGGAGAGGGGCACGGCCTCGTGGCGGGAGGTTACCGGGCGATCGACTCGCTGCGGCTCGAGAAGGGCTACCGCGTGTGGGGCGCCGACATCACCCCGGACGAGCACCCGCTGCAGGCGGGGCTCGACTTCGCGGTCAAGTTCGACAAGGGCGAGTTCATCGGGCGCGAGGCGCTGCTGCGAGCCCGCGACGGGCGGGAGGGGCGGGATCGCAAGCGCCTGTGCTGCCTCGTGCTCGACGATCCGCGCTCGGTCGCGCTCTCCAACGAGCCGGTCCGCATCGACGGGCAGGTGCTCGGGCGCGTGACCAGCGGCGGCTACGGCTACAGCGTCGGTCGTTCGATCGCGTACGCCTACCTGCTGGCCGAGCACGCCGGGCCCGGCACCGAGGTCGCGGTCGAGATCTTCGGCGAATGGGTCGGCGGCCGGGTGGCGCGCGAGCCGCTGCACGATCCCGACGGCGGGCGCGTGCGCGGCTGAGGTCAGGCGGCCGACGCGCGCCGGATGTGCACCACGGAGACGACCACGACGACGGCGGCCAGCGCGGGGAGGTCGGTGCGGGCGGCGATCCCGGCCACCTGGACGAGCGGTGCGCACGCCCGACCGTCGCAGTGCTCGGTGCCGTAGCTCCAGGCGAGCAACGCGACCAGCTCGGCGCCCAGCACCGCGCCGGCGAGCCGGCGGACCGCGCCCCGCGCGTCGAGCAGCGGCGCGAGCATCCAGAGCGAGAACATGGTCCACAGCGTGATCGCGGCGGCGACCATCCTCCCATGGTTGCGCGTGCGGCTGCGCGGCGCCACCCTTTCCGGACCTCTGGCATAGTCGCGCGCGTGTTCGACCACGTGACCCTCGTCGTCGCGGACCGGGAGGCGTCGGAGCGGTTCTACCGGACGGTGCTGCCCACGCTCGGGATCGAGCCGACCTCCGACGGCGACGCGCTCGTCGAGTGGGACGACTTCTCGATCGCGCCGGCCGCCGGTGGGCGACCCGTGACGCGCGGCCTGCACCTCGGGTTCGTCGCGCCGACGCGCGGGCACGTCGACGCGTTCTGGCGCGCAGGCACCGGGGCTGGGTACCACGACGACGGCGCGCCCGGCCCGCGGCCGCAGTACGGCGACGACTACCACGGCGGCTTCCTGCTCGATCCCGACGGCAACAGCGCCGAGGCTGTCCACCACGGCTCGCTGCGCACCGGCGGCTGGATCGACCACCTCTGGATCCGCGTCGCCGACGTCGCGGCCGCGAAGCGCTTCTACGCGACGATCGCGCCGCACGCCGGCCTTCGCGAGGGACACGACGCCCCCGCGCACGTGCAGTTCAAGGGCTCGAGCGGCTCCTTCTCGCTCGTCTCGGGCACGCCGACGGAGCACGTGCACCTGGCGTTCGTGGCTCCCGACGACGAGACGGTGGCCGCGTTCCACCGTGCCGGCACGGCCGCCGGCCACCGCGACAACGGTGCGCCCGGCGAGCGCCCGGAATACCACGCCGGCTACTACGCGGCCTACCTCCTCGATCCCGACGGCAACAACGTCGAGCTGGTCAACCACCACCGCTGAGTAGCCTGTGTCGATGACGCGCGACGAGGCTCTCGCCGAGTGCGGCCGCCTGGCCCGCGAGCACGCCGACCGCGCCACCCACTCCTGGCTGCCGCGTGAGCTCGCGCCGGGCGAGTGGGCCCTCGTCAAGGTCGGCGTGGCCCGCCAGCCGCCGCTGGGCACGCGCGAAGAGGCCAAGCCGCGCCCCGCGCACGCCGACGACCCGCGGCCGGCGCTGTGGCGCGACGTCGGGGGGCCGTACATCGGGGGGTAGGTGGCGGCGTCAGCGTGGGGTCACCTCGATGCCCGCGACGGCGTCGCCCGACAGGAGCTAGGGTCGCGGATCGTGGACGACGTCGGCAGCCAGGTCACGCCTCAGGGCCTCGCCGCGCTCGAGGCCGAGCTGCACCAGCTCGAGACCGAGGCACGCGAGCAGATGGCCGAGCGGTTGCGCACGGCGCGCGCGTGGGGCGACCTCAAGGAGAACTCCGAGTACCACGATGCCAAGGACGCCCAGGCGCACCTGGAAACCAAGATCAAGCGCCTGCGCGAGCTGCGGCGCAACGCGGTCGTGGTTGAGCCCGGCGCGCGGCGCGGCGAGGTCGGGCTGGGCGCCGTCGTCACGGTGCGCGACCTCGACAGCGGGCGCGAGACGGCGCACACGCTGGTCGGCGCCTCGGAGTCCGATCCGGCGGGCGGCCGGCTGAGCATCGATTCACCGCTGGGCCGAGCGCTCGCCGGCAAGCGGCTGGGCGACGAGCTCACCTTCGCCGCGCCGCGCGGTCAGCGCCGCCTGGCGATCGTCGGCCTCACCGAGCCCTGAGGGCGGCGGTCAGCGCGACCGACGTGCGCGGCGGATGCGGTCGGAGTAGGTTGCGCGGACGAAGTGGGCGTGCAGGGAGGTGGGGAGCATGTCGGCCTTTCGGGGAGCCGCGGACGGTGACGACAGTCTCGCGCCGGCCGCCCCCTGCGCCCAGGCGGCAGGCCGGTGTCCGCCCGCGGGGCAAACGCACGGTCGGGGGTGCGGCTTGCCGCACCCCGGTCATCCCGCGACCAGCTCCATCAGCAGCTGGTCGTGCCAGCCCTGCCCGTCGCCGTCGCGCTCCGCGCGCCGCATCACGCCGACCGGCCGGAAGCCCACCTTCACGTAGCAGTCGATCGCCGCCGTGTTGGCAGCGGCCGGATCGATCGTGATGCGGTGATGGCCGCGCTCCGCGATCAGGTGCTCGATGACGAGCGCGATCGCGTCGCTGGCCACGCCCCGCCGGTGGTGCGACGGCGCGACGAAGATGTCGATCGAGGCGGAGCGGTACTTCGGCTCGTTCTCCTCGCCGAACTGGATCATCCCGGCGATCTCGCCCTCGTGGTGGATCGTGAACCGCGTCGCCTCGGGCTCGTCGTCCATCGGGAAGCCCGGCTCGAGCGCGTCCCACCACGCGGCGACCGCCGCCGTGGCGCGGATCGCCCGCAGCGCCGGCGCGTCGGCCTCGACGACCGGCGTCAGCCGCACCCGCGATCCGGTGAGGGGCACCGCCATGCGCGAAGGATAGGATCACCCTGGCATGTCGACCGCGGAGACCAAGGCGCTGATCGAGGAGGCGGTCCGGAACTTCCAGAAGGAGGTGCCCGCCCTGCAGAAGCTCAAGCTCGTCGTCGAGCTCGAGCTGCGCGGACGCGGCGACATCCAGCTGTTCCGCGTCGAGGTCCCGGGTCCCAAGGTCACGCGCGACATCGCCTCCGACGCGAAGGTCCGCCTCTCCGTCCCCCGCTCGCACTTCAACGAGCTCGCGGACGACGGCAGGCTGCGTCACTGGCGCGAGGCGTTCGAGTCCGGCACGGTCAAGGCGAGCGGGCCGCCCGAGATCCTGCGGCTGATCCAGAACGTCGTCGAGAAGCAGGAGGAGCGGGGCCGCACGCGCAAGCTGAGGACGAAGTGAGCGCGCGCATGCCGGCGGAGTGGGCGCCGCACGAGCGCACGATCATGTGCTGGCCGGCACGCGAGTCGCTGTGGCAGGAGCGCTTCGCGCAGATCCAGGCCGACCACGCCGAGATCGCGAACGCGATCGCCGCCTTCGAGCCGGTGCTGATGGCCGCCGACCCACGCCACGCCGCCGAGGCGCGGCGGCTGTGCGGCGACGGCGTCGAGGTGGTGGAGCTGCCGCTCGACGACTCCTGGGCCCGCGACAGCGGCCCGATCTTCGTCGTCGGCGACGGCGGCGAGCGGACGGGCGTGCACTTCGGGTTCAACGGCTGGGGCGAGAAGTTCGCCCCCTACGGCGACGACGCGCGCTTCGGCGCCCGCGTACTCGGGGCGCTGGGCGAGGAGAAGCGCGACGCCACGCACCTCGTCCTCGAAGGTGGCTCGATCGCCGTGGACGGGGAAGGCACGCTGATCACGACCGAGCAATGCCTGCTCGAGGAGCATCGCAACCCCGGGCTCGCGCGCGAGGAGATCGAGGCGGAGCTGCGCGCGCAGCTCGGCGCCGAGCGGGTGGTCTGGCTGAGGCTCGGCCTCGTCGAGGACTACCACACCGACGGGCACGTGGACAACGTATGTGCGTTCGTCTCCCCCGGCCGCGTCGTGCTCCAGACGGTCGCCGACGAGGCGAACCCGAACCATGCGCCCGGCCAGGACAACCTACGGCGGCTGCGCGCGGCGGGCCTCGACGTCGTCGAGCTGCCGTGGCTCCCGTACGTCGAGGACGAGGAGCCGCCGGTGGTCGTGCCGTACACGAACTTCTACCTCTGCAACGGCGGGCTGATCGTCCCGACACGCGGGGAGGGGACCGACGCCGAGGCGCTCGCGCTGCTCGCGTCGCTCTATCCCGGCCGCGAGGCCGTCGCCGTGCCGGGCGAGACGCTGGCGCTCGGCGGCGGCGGCGTCCACTGCATCACGCAGCAGGTCCCCGCCGCCTGACCAGCCTCAGCGGGCCTTCCAGGGATCGACGTAGACGTCGTCGATCTGCCAGCTTCCGCCGCGCGGCGTGAACCGGAAGGCGACCGCCGTGCGCTCGCCCGGCAGCAGCGGCAGCAGGTTCGCGACCACCGGGAACGGCAGGGTCGGCCGCCACCCGCCGTCGTGTGCGACGACGCCGATCGACAGCGCCTCGAGCGCGCCGCCGAGCCCCTCGAACAGGACCTCGACGGAGAGCGTGGAGAGCATCTCGTCGCCCGCCGTGCGGGCGAAGAAGCGGAGCGTCGGATGCTCGAGCCCGACGCACATCGCGCCCGTCGTCGCGCTCGAGCCGCTCGGAAGCAGAAGCGACGAGCCGTCGTCCGGGGAGCCGACCCGCCACGGCTCGTTGCCGGGCACGATGCGGGCGCCGCCGTCGAGGGCCCAGCCGTCGACGGACTCCGCGTCGCCGCCCGTGGCCAGGACGTAGTTCGCCGGGTCGAGCCACGGCACGAAGACACGCGCGGACGCCCGCTGCTCGCAGCCCGCGGCTTCCGCGGCGAGCAAGCCGGCGTGCGCAGGGCCCGCCATCGCGAGGAGCGCGGCTTCCGCCGCGACCAGCCAGGCTAGCCGCGGACGGGGCGGCTGACCGGCGCGGGGACCCCGGATGACCACGCCGCCCGACATCTCGCCGCAGCAGGAGCAACTGCTGGTCGACACGCGGGAGCGCGCCCACCACGGGCTCGCGCGCCGCGAGCGCGCGCGCACGTCGCGTTCACGGCGACGTTCGTGCTGGCCGCCGTCGCGCTCGCCGTGCTCGCGCCCGCTGCGCGCGACTTCGACCCGGTGCTGGCCGGCCTGCTCGTGGTCGCCTTTGCGGTGGTCGCCCGGATCGAGTTCGTGGCCGGGGCGGGCATCGTCGTGCCGACCCAGCTGCTGTTCGTCCCGTCCCTGCTCCTGACGCCGACGCCGCTGGTCCCGCTGCTCGTCGCGGCGGCGCTCGTGGTCTCCGACCTCGGCGCCGCCGCCCGTCACCGGCTCGACCTCGGCCGGGCGGTGATCGCGCCGGGCAACGCCTGGTTCAGCGTGGTGCCGGCGCTCGTCCTGATCCTGGCCGATGCGCAGCTGCCCCGCTGGGAGCACTGGCCCTGGTACGCGCTCGCGCTCCTGGCTCAGCTGGGAGGCGACGCGCTCCTCACCGTGCTGCGTGCGCGCCTCACGCTCGGCGTCCGTCCGCGCGAGCTCCGCCAGGAGCTGGCGCAGGTCTGCCGCGTCGACGCATGGCTGGCGCCCGTGGCC
>Ga0136615_10001289_pt1 | contig 12079 bp, 9 predicted proteins | sample AntDrymUQ2882206_2_FD_106647 | JGI IMG/M metagenome (GOLD analysis project Ga0136615, IMG submission 106647) | Polar desert sand microbial communities from Dry Valleys, Antarctica - metaG UQ288 (22.06) | ecosystem: Environmental > Terrestrial > Soil > Desert | place: Antarctica: Dry Valley...
CGGCGAGGTCGGTGGTGGACAGGCCGCGGTGCCAGAACAGGGTGCGCTCCTCGGGGGACTCGCGCCCCGGGGCGTGGCCGGCCACGATGTCGCCCAGCTCGGCGTGGAGCGTGTCGCGGGTGAGGCGTCCGGTGTCGACGTGGGCGCGCAGGGCGCCGAGCGGGCCGACGCCGGCCTGGCCCCAGTCGTCGACCACGACCTTGTCCACGACGTCGAGCAGGTCGAGCTCGACCGCGCTGACCGTGCCGTAGGGCACGACGAAGGCGCCCGGCGTCACCCACTCGGTGCGCAGCAGCGGGGCGGGCTCGGTGAGCCGGGAGGCCTCGACCATGATGTCGGCGCCGAGGAGCGCCTCCTCGGCGCTCGCGACCGCGCGCACGGGCTTGCCGAGCTCGTCCGACAGCCGCCGCGCGAAGTCCTCGCGTGACTCGGGCCGTCGGCTGGTGACGCGGATCTCGTCGAAGTCGAGCAGGTCGTCGAGCATCGTGACGTTCCACCAGGCGGTCCCGCGCGCGCCGATGTGGCCCAGCACGCGGCTGTCGGGCCGGGCGAGGTGCCGCGCCCCGAGGGCGGTCAGTGCACCGGTCCGCGCGTCGGTGATGAAGGTTGCGTCGACCACCGCGATGGGCGCGCCGGTGTCGGGGTCGAACAGGTTGACCAAGGCCATCTCGCTGGGCAGCCCGCGCGTGAAGTTGTCGACGAAGTCGCCGACGACCTTCACCCCGGCGACCGCCTGACCCCCCTCACCCGCGCCCAGCGCCCCGCGCAGCACGTTGAAGTGCCCGCGTGCCTGCCCGAGCGGCGTGAGGTGCATCCGCGGCTCCAGCACCACCCGACCCTCACCCTGCGCCCGCACGGCCGCCTCGACCGCCCCGAAGACGTCCGCGCGCGGCAGCCCGAGGGCCTCCACGTCGGGGCCGGACACGAAGCGCAGGTCGAGGTTGCCCACAGGCTGTCCCATCCGAAGGTCGCGGCAGCGTGCCAGCTATTCGAGGGATAGCACCCGCGCGTCCGGGTCGTTGCCGAGCTGCACGAACGGCTTCTCGGCTTGTCGCAAGGGCACGCTCCAGCTCAGACGTCGTGCAGTTGCCGAGTCGCAACCAGACGACCTCGAGGGTGGGGTCCCCGCTCAACGCCAGCTCGGCGAAGTCCGCGTCCTTCGTGACGACGAGGAATCCATTGTCACGCGCGTAGGCGCCGACAACCAGGTCGGAGGCGCGGTCGAGTTCGACCATCGCGACGTGGGCTGAGCCTGGGAAGACGTCCTCCAGGGCACGAACCAGCCGAGGCGGCAGGTTCTGGCCGAACAGCAGCTTCACGCGTGGGCGGCGAGTGTGCGGCGCTCCCGATCAGCGGCATAGGCAAGGCAGGCGAGGATGTCGTCCTCGGTCAGATACGGAAACTCGTCGAGAATCTCCCGGTGCGACATCCCGGCTGCGAGGTACGACAGGACATCGTAGACGGTGATGCGCAGCCCGCGAATAGTCGGCCGTCCGCCGCGCTTGCCTGGCTCGACCGTGACGACGTGCCGGTACGTCTCTGACAACGGTGTTGCCCCGGTTCTCTCGATCGCGGCTTCCTCGTCAAGGGAAAGTCTATGCAGCGGACACGAAGCGCAGGTCGAGGTTTGCCCACAGGCCGGACCATCGGAAGCTCGCGGGGCGCAGGGCATTGAAGTACACGTAGTGCCACCACGGCGCACGGTGCGCGGGGAGGAGGCGTGGCGGATGGCACAGGCGAGGTGGTCCGAGGGTGCGCGGCCGGTGGCGGCGCCGCGGGGTCCTGAGCGCAGCTGCAGGGGCTGGGGGCAGGAGGCGGCCCTGCGGATGCTGTGCAACAACCTCGACCCCGAGGTGGCGGAGCGGCCCGAGGAGCTCGTGGTCTACGGGGGCTCGGGGCGGGCGGCACGCTCGTGGGCGGCGTTCGACGCGATCGTGGCCAGCCTGCGCGACCTCGCCGACGACGAGACCCTGCTGGTGCAGTCCGGCAAGCCGGTCGGGATCTTCCGCACCCACCAGTGGGCGCCGCGGGTGCTGCTGGCGAACTCCCTGCTCGTGCCCGACTGGGCCACTCCGGCCGAGTTCGGGCGGCTGGAGGACGCCGGGCTCACGATGTACGGCCAGATGACCGCCGGTTCCTGGATCTACATCGGCACCCAGGGGATACTGCAGGGCACCTTCGAGACCTTCGCCGCGGTGGCCGCCCGGCGCTTCGGCGGCACGCTCGCCGGCACCCTCACGCTCACCGCCGGACTCGGCGGGATGGGCGGCGCGCAACCCCTCGCGGTGACGATGAACGGCGGCGTGGCGCTGTGCGTCGACGCCGACCCCGCCCGCATCGAGCGCCGCCTGCGCACCCGCTACCTTGACGTCCAGGCGGGGGACCTCGGTGAAGCGCAGCGGCTCGTCGTCGAGGCGAAGTCCGAGGGGCGGCCACTGTCGGTCGGGGTCGTGGGCAACGCCGCCGAGGTGCTGCCCGCGCTGGCGGCGGGCGACCTGCCGGTCGACATCGTCACAGACCAGACATCGGCGCACGACCTGCTGTCCTACGTGCCGCAGCGCCTGGACGTGAAGCAGGCCGACGACCTGCGCCAGCGCGACCCCGACGAGTACCGCGCCCGCAGCCGTGCGTCCATGGCCCGCCACGTCGAGGCGATGGTCGCCTTCCTCGACAAGGGTGCGGAGGTCTTCGACTACGGCAACGGCATCCGCGCGGAGGCGCAGGCCGAGGGCTACGAGCGCGCCTTCGCGTTCGAGGGCTTCATCCCCCGCTACATCCGCCCGCTGTTCTGCGAGGGCAAGGGTCCGTTCCGCTGGGCGGCGCTGAGCGGGGACCCCAGCGACATCAGCGTGACCGACCAGGCCGTGCTCGAGGAGTTCCCCGAGGCCGAGCAGCTCGCGCGCTGGCTGCGACTGGCCGAGGAGAAGGTCGACTTCCAGGGCCTGCCAGCTCGCATCTGTTGGCTCGGCTACGGCGAGCGGCACCGTATGGGCCTGGCCTTCAATGAGTTGGTCGAGGCCGGTACCGTCAACGCGCCGATCGTCATCGGGCGCGACCACCTCGACAGCGGCTCGGTGGCGTCGCCGTACCGCGAGACCGAGGCCATGGCGGACGGCAGCGACGCCATCGCTGACTGGCCGATCCTCAACGCGTTGCTGAACACCGCCAGCGGCGCCTCCTGGGTCAGCGTGCACCACGGCGGCGGGGTGGGCATCGGGCGCTCGCTGCACTCGGGAGTGGTGGCGGTGGCCGACGGCACGGAGCTCGCCGCGCAGAAGCTGGAGCGGGTCCTGACCAACGACCCGGGCACCGGCGTCATGCGCTACGTCGACGCCGGCTACCAGCGCGCGGTCGACGTCGCCGCCGAGCGCGGCGTCCGCGTGCCCATGCCGCCGGTCACCCGCGAACCGCGATGACTCCGGGCCGCGGCTCCGCCGCTGACCGAACGACTGGACGACCGCCTCCGGCGGCCACGGTCACGGCGGCGGCGTTGCGGTCCTGCTTCGACGGCCTGGCGGCGATCGGGCGGGACCCCCAGCGGGGTGGCTGGTCCCGCCTGGCCTGGACGCCTGAGGATGCGGCCGCCCGGGCGTGGTTCACCGCCGAGGCCGAGGGTCGGGGACTCGACGTCGAGCAGGACCGCAACGGCGACCTGTGGGCGTGGTGGCGGCCGGAGGGGGCCGCCGGTCCCGCCGTGGCGACGGGCTCACACCTCGACACCGTGCCCGGCGGCGGCGCGTACGATGGCGCGCTCGGGGTCGTCGCCGGCCTGCTCGCGGTCGACGCGCTGCGCGCCGCCGGGGTGCGGCCGGTCCGCCCGATCGCGGTGGTGGCCTTTGGCGACGAGGAGGGTGCGCGCTCGGGGCTGCCGACCTTCGCCAGCCGCCTGCTGACCGGCGCGCTCGCTCCCGCCACGGCGCTGGCCCGCGCCACCGCCGACGGCGCCCCCCTCGGCGAGGTGCTCGCCGCAGCGGGTGTCGACCCGGCTGGGCTGGGGCCGGACCCCGAGCGGCTCGCGGACATCGCGGCGTTCGTCGAGCTGCACGTCGAGCAGGGCCGCGGGCTGGGCGAACTCGGCGCCCCCGTCGCGGTGGCCACGGGGATCGGGCCGCACGGGCGCTGGCGGCTGGAGGCGACGGGCGAGGGCAACCACGCGGGAACGACCCGGATGGCAGACCGTCGCGATCCCACCCGCGTGCTCGCGGCGGCGATCACCGGCGCGGCGGTGCACGCGGTGGCCGTGGGTGGGGTCGCGACGGTTGGACGGATCCTGGTCAGCCCCAACGGCACGAACAGCGTGCCCGCAACGGTGCGCGCCTGGTTGGACGCCCGCGCGCCGGACCAGGGGGCGCTGACCGCGCTGCTCGACGGCTGGACCGGCGAGGTCGAGCGCACTGCGGAGGCCTGCGGCGTGGCCGTCGAGCTCATCGAGGAGTCGCGGTCGCCGGCGGTGACCTTCGACGTGAAACTGGTCGAGCGGGTGGCCGCGGCGCTGGAATGGCTCGGTGGAGCGCCACCGCGCCTGGCCACCGCCGCCGGTCACGACGCCGGCGCCCTCGCCGCCGCGGTCCCGGCGGCGATGCTGTTCGTCCGCAATCGCACCGGTGTGAGCCACAGTCCCGCGGAGCACGCCGAGGACGCCGATTGCCTGGCAGGCGTGGACGCGCTGCGAACCGTGCTGGAGGACCTGGCGTGCCACTGAATCGCCAGGCCGACGGCGCTGTGGCCCGCGGGCTCGGGCGGCCGGTGACGCGCTGGCATGCCGAGCTGGCGTGGCTCGACGGGCGGGTCGCCGAGCGCGCGCTCCTCGAGGTCGACGGCGAGCGCCTCTCGACCGTCACGGAGGGGGTCGACCCTCCGCCCGGTGCGACCCGGCTGGCGGGCCTCACGCTGCCGGGTCTGGCCAACGCGCACTCGCACGCGTTCCACCGTGCCCTGCGCGGGCGGGCGCAGGCCGGGCGCGGGACGTTCTGGTCCTGGCGCGAGCAGATGTACGCCGTGGCCGCCCGGCTCGACCCGGACCGCTACCACGCCCTCGCGCGGGCGGTCTATGCGGAGATGGCGCTGGCTGGCATCACCGCGGTCGGGGAGTTCCACTACCTCCATCACGATCCCGACGGCCGGTCCTACGCCGACGCGAACGCCATGGGCGCGGCGCTGGCGGCCGCCGCGGCCGACGCCGGCATCCGCCTCACCCTGCTCGACACCTGCTACCTGCGGGGCGGCTTCGGCCGGGCGCTGGAGGGTGCGCAGCGCCGCTTCGGCGACGGCGACGCGGACCGCTGGGCCGCGCGCGCCTCCGCACTCGCGGCCGCGCCGGCGATCCGGTCCTCCCCGACCGTGCGGGTGGGCGCCGCGATCCACAGCGTCCGCGCGGTGGACACGACGGCGATGCAGGTGGTCCGGGACTGGGCGCGGGAGCGCGACACCCCGCTCCACGTCCACCTGTCAGAGCAGCCCGCCGAGAATGCGGACTGCCTCGCCGCCACCGGGCGGACCCCCACCGCCGTGCTCCGCGAGGTCGGCGTGCTCGGGCCGGCTACCACCGCGGTGCACGCCACGCATCTGCAGCCCGAGGACATCGCGGCGCTGGGGGCGTCGCGCAGCGCCGTGTGCCTGTGCCCCACCACCGAGCGCGACCTCGCCGACGGGGTCGGTCCCGCCCCGGCGCTCGCAGCCGCCGGCAGCGCGCTGTGCCTGGGCTCCGACAGCCACGCCGTCGTCGACCTGTTCGAGGAGGCCCGCGCGCTGGAATTGGACGAGCGCCTGGTGGCGCGGCAGCGCGGGACCTTCGCGCCGGAGGCGCTGCTCACCGCCGCGACCACCTCCGGGATGAACGCCCTCGGCTGGGACGTCGCCCTGCGTCCGGGGGCGCTGGCCGATTTCGTCACGATCGACCTGTGCTCCGTGCGAACCGCCGGTGCGACGCCCCAGACCGCCGCGGCAACCGCTGTCTTCGCCGCCACCGCCGCCGACATCACCTCGGTGGTGGTCGGGGGGCGGCGCATCGTCGAGGGCGCGGAGCACCTCGCCCTCGGCGACATCGGCGGCGCCCTCGCCACCGCCATCCGCGCACTGGACCTGCGGTGATCCTGCTCCACGGCATCGGGCGGCTGTTCACCGGCGCCGGGGCGCCGGTGAACGGGGCGGCGGTCGTGCTGCGCGGGGACCGCATCGCCTGGGTGGGCCCGGCCCGACCAGGCCCGCCCCGCGACATCCTCGCTGCGGTCACCGAGCGGGTGGAACTCGGCGGGTGCCTGGTGACGGCCGGGCTGGTGGACGCCCACACCCACCCGCTGTACGCGGGTGACCGCTCAGCAGAGATCGCCCGGCGCAGCGCCGGGGCCTCGTACGCGGAGCTCGCCACCGCCGGTGGCGGCATCGCGGCCTCCGTGCGCGCGACCCGCGCCGCCGAGCGCGAGGCCATCGCCGACGCAACCGCCGCCCGCCTGCGCGCCTGGCTGGCCACGGGCACCACCACGCTCGAGGCCAAGACGGGCTACTGGCTGGAACGCGAGGGCGAGCTGCGCGGTGTCGTCCTGCTCGCCGAGCTGGCCGGGCGCCACGACGTCCCCGACCTGTCGATCACCTTTCTGGGCGCCCACGCCGTTCCGCCGGATGACGCGAACGGCGCCGACGCCTACCTCGACGAGGTCGCCACCTGGTGCGCGCCCGCCGCCGCGGCCGGGGCGCGCTGGTGCGACGTCTTCTGCGACGAGGGCTACTTCACGCCCGCGCAGGCGCGGCGTGTGCTGGAGGCCGGGCGGGCGGCAGGACTGGGGCTGCGCCTGCACGCCGACGAGCTGGCTCGCACGGGCGGCGCCCAGCTCGCCGCGGAGCTGCGGGCCACCTCGGCCGACCACCTCCTGCACGCCGACGCGCGCGACGCCACCGCGCTGGCCGCCGCCGGCGTGGTCGCCACGCTGGCGCCCGGCACCGGGTTGGCGATGGGGCGGATGGCGCCGGCGCGCCTGCTGCACGACGCGGGTGTGACGCTGGCGCTCGCCACGGATCACAACCCGGGCACCTGCGGGCTCACCGACCTCACCGTCGTCATCGCGCTGGCGGTCGCCGCGGCAGGGCTGTCGGTGGACGAGGCCCTGCTCGCCGCGACCCGAGGCGGCGCGCGGTCGCTGGGCCTGGCCGACCGCGGCACGGTGGCGCCGGAGCTGCGCGCGGACCTCGTGGCCTGGGACGCCGAGCACGAGGGCGCCTTCGCGTGGGCCTGGGGCTTGCGGCCCACCCACGTCTGGCTGGCCGGCACGCCGGTGCGGCCGTGAACCTGCTGGCACGGCCGGTGGACCTCACGCCGGCCCTGGTCGAGCGCGTGGCCTTTGACCGTGAGCCGCTGCGCTTGCACCCCGACCTGCTCGCCGGGATCGACGCGGGACGAGCGGCCATGCTCGCCACCCTCGCCGGGAGTGCGCGGGTGTACGGCGTGAACACCGGGATGGGCTACCTCGCCGAGACCGACCTCTCCGCGGATGAGCAGGCCCGCCACCAGCGCACGCTGCTGCTGGGCCGGGCTGTCGGGTCGGCGCCATGGCTGCCCGCCGAGGAGGCGCGCGCCGTCCTCGTCGCCCGGCTGGCGGGATTCGTCAGCGGGCACGCCGGGGTGTCCGCGGCGCTGTGCGCCTATCTCGCGGACCGGCTGAATGACGGGTTCGACCCCGCCGTCCCCGCGCTCGCGATGGGCAGTGCCGGCGAGGTCATCCCGCTGGCCCACGCGTTTCAGGCCTTTCTCGGGATCGGGGCGGTCCTCACGCCCTCGGGCGGGACGCAGGACGCGGCCGAGGCGCTTGCCGAGCGTGGCGTCGCCCCGTACGAGCCCGCCGCGAAGGAGGGCATCGCTTTGCTGGCGGGAGCGCCGGCCACGGCCGCGCTCGCGCTGGCGCGCGGCCGCGCCGTGCGGGCGCTGCGCCGCCAGCTCCTGGTGTCCACCGCCGCGGCCGTCTCCGCGCTGCAGGCGCCCCTCGACCCCTACGACCCGGCGCTCAGCGCACTGGACGCCGACCCACTGCTCGCCGCGGTGCTCGCCGGCCTGCGTGACGCACTGGCCGGCAGCGAGCACGCGTCCGCGGCCCACCAGGCGCCGGTGTCGTTCCGCGTGGCGCCGCAGGTGCTCGCCCATGTCGACCGGGAGGCGGCGCGGCTCGACGCGGGGGTGCGCCACGCGCTCATCACGGTCACGGACTCGCCGGTCCACCTCGACGGTCGCTTCCTCGCTTACGGCGGGTTCCACGCGGTCCAGCTCGCAGCGGACATGGACGCGCTGGCGGTTGCGCTCGTCCGCGCCGCCGAGCTGGCCGGTCAGCGGGTCGCGCGCCTGCTCGACTCGCGCTTCAGCGGCCTGCCCGACCAGCTGTCCGCGCAGCCCGGGCCTTACTGCGGCCTCATCGTGGTCCACAAGCGGGTCGTCGGCGCGGTGAATGAGCTGCGCCGCCTGGCCGTGCCGGCCTCCGTCGGCCTGGCCGACACCTCCCTGGGCCAGGAGGACGCGATGACGTTCGCCTTTGAGGCGGCGGCGAAGCTGCGCCGGGTCGAGGCGCTGACCCGAGAGGTCATGGCCTGCGAGCTGCTGTGCGCGCGGCAGGCCTGGGCGCTGCGCGGCGTCCGGCCGCCGCAGATGGCCGGGCGCCTGGAGGCCGAGATCGCGCCGGTCGGCGCCGACCGGCCGCTGGGCCAGGACCTCGCCCATCTTGTGGACCTGCTGGAGCGCGATCAGCTGTTCGACCCCGAGCCGGTCAGTCCGCCTCCGGCATGGTGAAGATGAAGACGCGAACGGCGTACCCGTCGCTCGGGTCGACCTGGGAGAGGTAGGAGCCGGGCCGGCGTCCAACGATCTTGTCGATCTCGGTCAGGAAGTCCTCAGTCGTCGCCTCGTGCAGCGCCTGGTGGTGTGAGACGACCGCGGCCTGAAGGTCGCGGGCGCTCAGGGTCCGGTCCATGGCGGTGAGCGAGTCGATCGACAGCACCGTGACGGTGTAGGGGTCGCTGTCGGAGACCGACACCCGCACGGAGCGCGGACCCCGCCCGTAGAACTCGCGTTCGAGGCGGACCACGGCCTCGCCGATAGCGGCGCGCTGTTCCCGCGAGATCTCCACATTCTCACCTTTGCCTATTGGTTCAGTTCTTACGAATTGGTGATAGGCTGCGGCGGTCGGGCGTGGGCCTCCGCGGGAGCGGGGGTGCTGCGACCGGCCTGACGAAGGACCGTCGGAGGCGACCCGCGCGGTGGCGCGGGAGCGCAGGCGATGGTCACGCCCGAGGGGGCCTCGTCACGGTCACCCGCACGTCCCTGGACGGCGCGGCGAACGGGCAGGGCCTCCTCTTTGTCGTTGGAGGTCCAGTATGTTCCACCGCAACGTGCAAGCAGAGGTCGCCAGTCACCTCGCCCAGCTCGCCGTTCCCGCCGGCCGGCTCGCGGCGTCGCGCACGGCCATGATCGCCCGTTCACTCGTTCGCGCCGAGCACTTGTGGCGCGGCGTCGTGCGCCACGACCCCGACGCCCGCTGGTACACCCGCCTGCACCGCAGTGACGACGTCGAGGTGTGGCTCCTGGGCTGGGAGCTGGGCCAGGACACCCGCGTCCACGATCACGGCGGCGCCGGTGGCGCCTTCGTGGTGGCGGAGGGCCAACTCGTCGAGCACCACACGAGCCGCCACCGCCGCGGCGGTCTGCGCCGCCGCGTCCACCGCGAGGGCCACGGCGCCGCCTTTGGCGCGTCGTACGTCCACGACCTCGTCAACCGCGGCCCCGGAACCGCTACGAGCATCCACGTCTACTCGCCCCCGCTGTCGAGCATGACCTTCTACCAGATCACCTCCGGGCGCCCGGCGATGGTCGAGTGCGTGGGCGTCGCGGGTCCCGAGCCGGGGCTGCCGGTCGCGGACCATGTGGTCGAGCGCGGTGTCCTCGCCGCGGTCGCGGTGGGTGCGGCATGAGTGCGACCACGCGGACCGTGGACGACCTGCTTGCCGCGGCCCGCTCGCGCCTGGACCGGGCGGGCCCGCTGGAAGCCGCCGCCGACCTGCGCGAAGGCGCACTGCTGGTGGACATCCGCCCGCTGGAGCAGCGCCGGATCGAGGGCGAGGCGGTCGGGGCGACGATCATCGGGCGCAACGTGCTGGAGTGGCGCCTCGATCCCACGAGCGCGGCCCGGATCGCGGAGGCGACCACCCACGACCTGCGGGTCATCGTCCTGTGCCAGGAGGGGTACACCTCCAGCCTGGCGGCGGCCGCGCTGCAGGACATCGGCCTGTGGCGCGCTACGGATCTCGACGGGGGGTTCGCGGCGTGGGCGGCCGCAGGGCTGCCCACGCGGGCCTGCCCGGACTAGCCGGTCGCAGTCCAGCCGGGGCCGCCTAGGACGAACATGGCGACCTCGCTGATGACGGCCTGGGTGGTGAGCAGCCGCCCGCGGACGTTGGAGATCGTCCTGCTGACCCTCAGCAGTGGGGCGACCGCCACCTGTACGCCGGACAGCCCCGCTTACCTACGAACACACCTGCGGCGAGACCTTCCAGCCGCTGCTGGTCTGCGCGACCTGCCACGAGCCCGTCCGTCCCCGCGGCCCGCGCATCCTCCACGAACACCCACAACACGTCGGCCGCTAATGCCGCCGACCAGTCGCTGTTCGGAGGGACTGACTGGGCACCTTCGGCATACGCACCGGCGCTGAGGGATCCCCCATTGGCGAGTGGCCGGTCGGCCACCCGCGGACCTCCATGCCGGCCCGTCCTACTGCAGCATTGGACCGCAGGGCCGAGGGGCCTGGACTGCGGCTTCCTCCTTGGCCTGGGAACCGGCAGCTTCCCGCGTGAACCTCACACCGCATCGTCTCGTGAAGGGTGGGAGCCGCGACGGGTCCCATCCCGGGAGGGGTGGCGCTCCGAATATCATGCGTGGTCGCGATGCGGCGCGGGCTCCGGCCGGAAATCGATATCTACGAGGGGGTAGCCATGGATGCGGCCGCCGAGGAGAGCCGTCCCGCCGGTGTTGGCCAACGTCGCGTGCGGGTGCGGGACCGTCGGGCAGCGAGTTTGCGCTTGTGGCGCCGATGCCTGGCGCGGTGTCGCGACAGCACCCAGTGCCCGGGCGGGCGGGCGCTGGCCCGGATCGGCAGCTGCTGGGCCGACGCGGCGCCGGCGATCGTGCTGTGGATGATCAGCGTTCTCGCGCTGTGGTACTACCTGCGGCCGGAGTCGTGGATGCCGGGACAGCGGGAGCCGGACGTGCTCGCGTTCGTGCTGGTGACGGTGCAGACCGTGTCCTTGGCGTGGCGCAGCCGCGGTCCAATTGTCGTGCTTGGCATGGTGCTGACGGCGACGGCGGTGCTGCAAGTGCTCGACTACCCGGTCACTGGGGGCGAGCTGGCCGCGCCGGCCGCGTTCTTCACCGTGGCCTTGCGTTACGGTCCCCCGCGCACCGTGCTCGTCGCGGTGGCGGTCGCGGTCCTGATCGCGCCCCAGACGCTGCTCGGCCACGTGCCGCTCAGCGTGTTCCTGCTGATCCACGCGCTGTTCGGGGCCGCGTGGGCCCTCGGCGACGCCATGCGCCGGCGCGCTGAGCGCATCGCCGCACTGGAGCAGCAGGCGGCATCGCTGCAGGTGGAGCAGCAACAGCGCGTCGAGCAGGCGGTCACCAATGAGCGCATCCAGATCGCCCGTGAGCTGCATGATCTCTCCGCGCATGCCTTTGGCGTCATCGCGATCCAGTCGCAGGTGGCGGCCGCCGCCGCTGGCGGCAGTCGTGAGGAGGTCTGCGCGGCTGTGAACTCCATCGACGAGATGGCCGCGATCGCACTGCTGGACCTGCGCCGGCTGCTCGGCTTCCTCCGAAGTGAGGAAGAGACCGAGACTGGCCGTCACGAGACCAGGGTGGAGAACCTCGAGCAACTCGCTCAGGGATACCGAGACGCCGGCCTGCCGGTGCACATCACCGTCGAGGGCGAGGCACACCGCTTGCCTTGCCCGTTCCTGGAGACCTCGGCCTACCGCATCGTGCAGGAGGCGTTGACCAACACGCTCAAGCATGCGGGCCCCGCCTTCGCCCGGGTGACCGTCCGCCATCGACCCG
>Ga0136615_10001290_pt1 | contig 12072 bp, 16 predicted proteins | sample AntDrymUQ2882206_2_FD_106647 | JGI IMG/M metagenome (GOLD analysis project Ga0136615, IMG submission 106647) | Polar desert sand microbial communities from Dry Valleys, Antarctica - metaG UQ288 (22.06) | ecosystem: Environmental > Terrestrial > Soil > Desert | place: Antarctica: Dry Valley...
TGGCTGATGTGATCGCGGCCATCCATAGCCTCCATGGAATCCTACAGCGACACTGCCAGGAGAGCTCAAATTGAGCCTAAATTCGTGGGGATCCCACAGGGGCCGACATTATTTGCGGGGGCTCCGCGGCCGACGTCCTGAACGGTGGGCGTGGCCGCGAAGACCGACAAGTGCGATGGGATGCGAATGGCCGTGCGCGGAGAGCCGTCAACTGCGAACGGGTGAGCGATGTGCGCTGACAGATTTGAGAATCTCGGCGTACCTACCTCAAACCATAAAATCTGTCCCCTTTTTCCTTTTTCTTGGTTCATCTCCTCTTGTTTTAACTACTAAAGTTTCACCATCAAGCCGTCTAGGGTTCGTATATGCGCCTGCTGCTTCGGCAGCAGGCCATTGAGCACGGTCTTTACCTCACTGGGCGTGGTAGTATCGTGCAGAGCCTCCTGATATTCCTTGAGTCCGCTCTCCTCGCCTTCCTTCAAGGCCTTGAGCGCAGCTTTATCGCCCATCAGCTTGGCGGTTCCCATGACAATCTTAGACCACATGCCCCACGCGCCGGAGTCGTGTACCGGCGTTCCACCCAGCTGCTGGATCTGGGTCGTGAGTTGAGATGCAGCCTGTTGATGCTCGGCCAGGATAGCGTTTAATTGTTGAAACTCCGTTTCATCCCCAAATTGCTCCCGCTCTTTGTCCAGGGCCTGTTGATAGGTCTCGACCGCCGACAATTCACTGCGCAAAAGCTGATTCATTTCATCGCACGTCATGTTGTGACCTCCAAAGTAAGGTGTTTATCAATTTAACAGATAATAAACCCGGTTGCTGGCGCTCTTACCTCGAGCGTGGCTTATCGGCAGTCGACGGGCTCCCCTGCTCCAAGGCAGGGGCTTCAATGGTGTTGGACTGATGTGGCGTCGCCGGCATACCGGTCTTACTCTCGCGCACCAGCTTGTCCTCTACACCCTTCACGCCTTCGACGCTCTCGACTACTTGGACTGCCCGTCTGGCCTGGGCTGTATTGTCAACCGATCCGGTCAGTGTGACCGCGCCCTCAGTAGCCCGGACCGTGAGATTGGGTGCGTCCTCAAATGCTGGATCGGCGCGCAATCTAGCCTCCACCCGGGCGGCAAGCGCCTGATCCTCACTACTCCCCATCGGCGCCCCTTGATCGGCGACTGAGGGTAGACCGCCTTCCTCGCCTGCGGCGTAGCTCGCTGAGGCTAGCCCTAAACACATGGATAGAAAAACGCTTTGCTGTACCGAATGCATGAACTACCTCCATAAAAAGGGTTGGGTATCCTGCGCCCCTGGCGCTTGCATTTGCATGCTCCCCAGCGGCGCGATTAATAGATCGTGCAGCAGCATCCATACCAGACCCTGGTATTGGCGCGATAAGCATTTATTTTCAATCACATAAACGATCTCAGCCGCATGTTGAGCAACACTCGAGGAAGCGGCGCCGGTAAGGATTACCGCGTCCCTCTGTACGCTTTACCCTATTTCCGCTTCGACGAGGAAGCGTTGGGAGTTTTCACCGAATGGTCAGGCGACCTGCACCGCTCGAAGCTGCCGGACGAAGAAAACCCCCTTATCGCGCAACACATGGCGAAGTACGACAAGCTTATGCCCGCCTTAGCGTTGATTCTGCACCTAGTGGACTGCGCGGCGAGCGGGCAGCGGGGTTCGGTGACCAAGGACGCGGCACTGCGAGCGGCGGCGTGGTGCGACTACCTGGAGGCCCATGCACGGCGCTGCTACGGGTTATTGGCTGACGACGGTTTACGGGCAGCGCAAGCCCTGGCGGACAAGGAGGCAAGGCAAACTCACCGACGGTTTCACAGCTTACGACGTGAGGCGAAATCGATGGCGTTACCTGACCACGAATGAGTCCGTTCAGTCGGCGCTAGAGTGGTTGGAAGACGATGGGTGGATAAAGGGCGCTCAAGACAACAAGGGGCTGCGCGGCGGGAAGAGCGCAATGCGATACGCAATCAACCCGAAAATCCTGAAACCTTTAAGGGTGGGTGCTGCGGTTGCTGCGTTTACTGAACTCAATTCCACTAAACGCAGCAATCGCAGCACTCGGGGGGCGGGAAAACGATGACCATATTGAGGACGAGGTCCGGCTCCTCAAAACAGCAGACGATGCGCCGTTGGATTCTGACTTTAACTTTGACGACGCGGAGGCTTTTTAATGAGCGCCGACATTCTTGGGAAACTTACCAAGCACGGGCTCAAGCTCGCCGTTAAACAGGGGCGGTTATTGGCGGAGCCTAAGTCCCGGCTAAACGACGAGACACGTTCTTTAATTCGAGAGCACAAAGCCGGGCTGATGGCTTTATTGTCGGCGGACTTTAAGGGCGAACCCACCACCGCGCCTATCTCGGACCGGGGCGCGTTCGGTATGCCCGGCGTATCCACCGAGTTTCAGTCCCGCCTATCCGCCGATGACCTGACCGACATCGCAGCCGGCGACATTCCCATGGCGACCGTCCAGGCGTACGAACAGGCGGCTATCGCCAGGGAAGCCGAGGACCTCAAGGAGCACTTCGAGGAACGGGCGGGAATTATCGAACATGGCGCCGGCCTCCCCAGGCCCGAGGCCGAGCTCGAAGCCGCGCGGATCACGGCGACGCTTGCCCGGAACCGCGGGTACACCTGCGCATCGCTGCGGGCGGCCCTGGCGGACTACCCCGTGTTGCTGTCTCAGTTGCCCGACAAGGCCGGCCCCGTGGACGCCCTACCCTTGGGAGTGGCGACGCTGGCGGTGCTCAAGGGCCGCCGTGTGGTGCGCCAGGGGGCGTTCACCGGGGTGCATGAGGTGAAGGCATGACTGATGCATGATCGTCGTGCCTGCGTTAGCTTACCGGGGCTATTGGCTGTCGCCGAGAATCGCCTTTTCAACCATCGCCTTCGCTCCGTCCATGCATAACTAAAAGGTATAATGGAACCTAAGTTAAATTCCCCTAACAGAATAAGTTAGATATGAAACGCGGCAGGAAACCAGGAACACCGAAAACAGGCGGACGCCAGCCTGGCGGGGTCAACAAGATCACTAAAGCCCTTAAGGACATGATTCTAGGGGCGCTCGATGACGCTGGCGGGCAAACGTATTTGAGCGCGCAAGCCATGGCTAACCCATCCGCTTTTTTGTCATTGCTTGGTAAGGTTCTGCCATCAGAAATAACCGGCCCGGACAATGGCCCGATGCAGTTGATCATCAACCTGAAGCGATGGGATTCTAGTAAGGGGTGTTGGGAATGAAGAAGCCCCTCCCTAAGAAAGAATTCTTCTTTTGGCTGGAATCCTCGCCCGTATCCAACTTCCAGCATGGAAGGTGATGGAGCAGGGCGCCAAGCCAGCGCCCCTAGAAACCGAGGTATCGACCCATAACTGACGGTACTTTTGACGGTATTGAGCCTATCTCCTTCAACAATAGCATTTATGTTTCAAGCAGTTATGATGCTGATACACCTCATCGCGCGTTATGTCGAACGCCTCATGACCTACACTTCGGTACAATAAAGGTAAGCTGACCCGCCGGCGATTCGGAACGCGCCGCTCTTGGATCACCGATGCCGATACAGGCCACTGAACAGATCATCGACGAAATCCGCCACGGCAAAATGGTCATCATCATGGATGACGAGGACCGCGAGAACGAAGGCGATTTCTTGATCGCGGCCAGTTGCGTCCGGCCCGAGGACATCAATTTCATGGCGCGCCATGGGCGCGGGCTCATCTGCTTGACCCTCACTAAGGAGCGTTGCCAACAGCTCAACCTCTCCCTGATGGTACGCGATACCTACTACCGCCACACCACCAATTTCACGGTATCGATCGAAGCCGCCCGCGGCGTAACCACGGGGATCTCGGCCGCGGATCGTGCCTTGACAATACGCACCGCCGTGGCGCCGGACGCCAAACCCGACGATCTCGTTCAACCCGGCCATGTGCTTCCACTTATGGCCCAATCCGGTAGCGTTTTGACCCGCGCCGGGCATACGGAGGCCGGTTGCGATCTCGCCCGCCTCGCGGGTTTCGAACCCGCCGCGGTGATTGTTGAGATTTTAAAAGACGATGGCACTATGGCCCGGCGGCCCGATCTCGAACTGATCGCCGAGCAGCACGGCTTGCAGATCGGAACCATCTCCGATCTCATTCGTTTCCGTATGCAACACGAGAAGACCGTCGATCGGGTCGCTGAGAGCGCCTTGACAACCGAGTTCGGAGAATTTCGGCTCGTAGCCTTTCAAGACCAAATCGGCAAGAGCCTGCACTTCGCGCTGGTCAAAGACCCCATCGACGCACAGCAACCGACGCTAGTTCGTGTGCATATCAACAATCCGCTTTGTGATTTAACCGGGAGCCTGCGGGAGGAATGCGGCTGGCGCTTGCGCGACGTGCTCATGCGCATCGCGCGGGAATCGAGCGGTGTCGTCGTCATCCTCTGCAACCAAATCGAGGCGGCGGATCTCATCCGTCAGATCGATAGCTTCGAGGAGCAAAGCGCGGCCGAATCACGTGGGAGCCGCCACAAGCCGGATAATCTACGCACGATCGGCCTGGGGGCACAGATCCTCGCGGACCTCGGCGTGGGCAAGATGCGGGTCCTGAGTGCGCCTAAGCGCATCCACTCGCTCTCCGGTTTCGGCTTGGAAGTCGTAGAATACGTGAATTAATGATCGCGCGGGTACACGTTATGGGTGATATCATCACCATCGCCGGCCAGGCACTTTTGGATCCGCCGGCGCGATTCGGGATCATCGCGAGCCGGTTTAACGCCTTTATTGTTGAAAACCTGGTAAGCGGATGCGTGGAGACGTTGCGCCGCCACGGGGTTCCGGAGCGCGATATCACTCTCGTGAACGTCCCCGGCGCATGGGAGACGCCGCTCATTGCCAAGACCATGGCGGCAAGCGCTAAGTTCGATGCGATCATTGCGCTGGGCGCCATCATCCGCGGAGCCACGACTCATTTTGAGCACATCGCCGCGGGCTGTGCCAACGGGCTGGCCGAGGTCAGCCTCGGCGCCGGTATTCCGGTTGTGTTCGGCGTTTTGACGGTCGAGACTGTCGAGCAGGCTATCGAGCGGGCCGGCGGCAAGGCAGGGAACCGCGGAGCCGATGCCGCGCTGACCGCAATCGAAATGATCTCGCTCATGCGGAAATTACGCCTATGATTACCCCTATCCGCGGCCGCGTGCGCGCCCGGCGCTGCGCCGTGCAGGCCCTTTATCAATGGCAACTGGCGGGACACGATCCGCGCGATATTATTAAGGAATTTGTCGCCGAGCGCGAGCTGGTGAACGTGGACATGGATTACTTTTCGACACTGACGCGTGAAATCCCGGCGCACGTACACGAATTACAATCCGATTTACAGGACGCTCTCGATCGCCCGTTTCAGGAGCTCGATCCGATAGAACGCGGGATCCTCCTGATCGGCGCGTACGAACTGAGATATAGCCCTGAAATACCCTGGCGTGTGGTCATCAACGAAGCCATCGAATTGACCAAGATGTTTGGCGCCGAACAAGCCCATAAGTATGTCAACGGCGTGCTCGACAAGGTGGTGGGAACATCCAGATCGGCTGAGATGCGCGCGCTGTCGCGCGGCTAGCCTGCCCACGCAAAACTCCGCGTACGGCCGGCTTAACCTGCCTCATGGCGCTCTCGGAATTCGAGATCATTGACCGCTATTTCCGCCCAAGGCTACCGGATCGCCCCGAGGTGGTCATCGGGGTCGGTGACGATGCCGCCATCCTGCGTGTTCCGGGTTGCCGAGACCTCGCGATCACGGTCGACACCCTGGTGGCGGGAACGCACTTTTCCGATGACGCCGAGCCCGAAGCGATTGGTTACAAAGCGTTGGCTGTCAGCCTGAGCGACCTGGCTGCGATGGGCGCCGAGCCGCTCTGCGCCACTCTCGCGCTGACACTGCCCCAGGCAGATGAGACATGGCTTGAGCGTTTTTCCGGCGGATTTTTTCACCTGGCCAGCCGGCACGCGCTCGATTTGGTCGGAGGTAACATTTCCCGCGGGCCACTCACGGTTTCGGTGACCGCCCACGGGATTCTTCCCGAAGGCGGCGCTCTCAGGCGCATCGGCGCGCAACCGGGCGATGCGATTTTTGTCACCGGTTCCTTGGGGGATGCCGCGCTCGCTCTAGAGGCGCTGGGCGGCTCGCACATCGAAATTGCTCCTTACACGCACTACCTGCGGACACGCCTGCACAGACCGGTGCCGCGCGTTGCGCAGGGCGTCGCGCTGCGTGGCCTTGCATCGAGCGCCATCGACGTATCCGATGGCCTAGCGGCCGATCTCGGCCACATCCTCGCCGCGAATGCCGTCGGGGCCGTGATCGAGCTCGATCGCCTCCCGCGCTCCAGCGCGTTACAGGCGCTGCCGGAGCTTCCTCGACAATGGGAATTGGCGCTCGGCGGTGGGGAAGATTATGAGCTATGTTTCACCGTCCCAGAGATCCACGTCGATAAGCTGGGACCGGATCTCAGCGGGGTTTCGATTACTCGCATCGGTCAGATCCAGAAGCGGGGAGGATTGCGTTTTATCCATCCTCGCGGCACAGCGTTCGTTCCGCGGTTTCACGGTTTTCGGCATTTTTGACGCGCACCGTCGGTCGGGCATATCCATATGCAGGGCCCGATTCTTCTCACGGGGGAACCGGCGTAGCGGTCGTCCGCGGCATCGCGCCTCGGGCTGGCGCGGCAGGATAAGAGCGTTAAGGGAGATCGATAAGAGATTCGGAGGCGGGTTTGCGAGCGGTGCTCGGGATCTCGGCCGGGTATCCGAACCATACCAGGGCAACCACGGTTTCCAACGCCGGGTTTACCGAGATCAAGTCGAAGAAGCCGGAGGCGCGGGTGACGGCGCCCGTGTTCCATTTAAACCCGATACCTTCGCTCCACAGATACAGGCACATGTTTTGAAGTGCGCAACAACAGGCCGCATAATCTTCACGGGCACGGATAGGATCGTCGGAATTTTTGCAGGTGAGTACCAGCCAACCAGGAATCTCGCGCCAGCGCCTGAGCTTGGCCTGCCCCGCTTGAGCACCCTTAGCTTGGGAGGTCAGCTCCGCGTTTAAGCGGCAGATCGCATCGGCGGTCGCGGGTCCCAAGAGGTAAAAACGCCATGGCGCGGTAAGCCGGTGATTCGGTGCCCAACGCGCGAGATCAATGGCGCGCAGAATAAGCTCTCGCGGCGGCGACTCACGCCCGAAGGAATGGATCGTTCGGCGGGACCGAATTAGTTTTTCCGCAAGTAGCGGCGACATGGGCGGCCGGTTTGATATCTATGATAGCGTCGCGCTGCACGTCGACGGGCACGGGTTGGGGTGCTTGCATGTCGCGTAGTAGCGCGGCGAGCCTGTCGCGCACTGGTTCCAACCGCAGACACCACAGAAAAACGGCGCCGTATTTCCGTATTGCGGTAACCGTCCCTACAACGACAATCACCATACCAGGCACAAACGCCAAAAACAACAAGCCTAGAAGTTCGCGGTCCATAGGAATACCTCCTGTTCAACCGTCGACTGCGGCGGCGGCTTCTTCACGAGTGATAAAATTTCCATCCTTAACGAATCCGGCCTCGATCGAGCCTTTGACAGTCGCGACATGCCCTGACGGAAGCCGCTCGACCACAAGTTTTGCGGGCAACCCATCGAGGATATGCATCGGGGCGGGGCGTCCATCAGTGAAGCGGGCAATGTAGACCGTGCCGGTCTCGCGATCGACAAACGCCGGATGGAATCCGTGACCGCGATTGCCCACGCTCACACCGCCGGTGCGAAGGAAACGCCGATTCTGTTCAACCAAGACCGCCTTTGATAAGCACTGAGCAGTTCGCGCAGCGGCGCATCGATGTGCTACGACAGCGAATATATTCATAACAATCTCCCAAACACTGGGCATCTACATGGCGGCATATAAAGTGCCAAACTACCGTGTCGCCTTCGCTGGTACGCGGGTTGTTATGGGTTTTGGAAACGCGTCCCGCGTCCTCCCATCTTGCAATCGTGTGATCAAAGGGATGGAATGAAACATGGGAGCCTGACCACTTTTCCCTTCAGCGAATGACCGTTCCGGATACCATGAGGGCCATGGTGCTCGAAGCAGCCCGCCAGCCGTTGCGCTATATGCAGATGGCGGTACCCGAACCCGGCCCGGCGCAGGTCTTGATCCGGGTGCGCGCCTGTGGGGTGTGCCGCACGGACCTGCACGTCTTGGACGGCGATCTCAGCGAGCCGAAACTGCCCGTGATCCTGGGCCACGAGATCGTCGGTGTCATCGTCGGGACGGGCGCCGAGGTACGGAGCTTTGCCGTGGGCGAGCGCGTAGGGGTGCCCTGGCTCGCATCGACGGATGGCAGTTGCCGGTATTGCCGAAGAGGGCAGGAGAACCTCTGCGATAAGGCGCTTTTCACCGGCTATACCGTCGATGGAGGCTTCGCGGAGTACGCGTTAGCGCATGAAAACTACTGCTTTCGCTTGCCGGAGGGCTACGCCGATGCGGAGCTTGCGCCGCTTCTTTGCGCCGGGCTCATCGGTTATCGCACTTATCGCATGGCGGGAGAGCATGCGGAGCGCATCGGGATCTATGGCTTCGGCGCCGCGGCCCATATCATCGCCCAGGTCGCCGTCCATCAAGGCAAGCGGATCTATGCCTTCACGCGCCCAGGGGATGTCGCGGGGCAGGCGTTCGCCCGGCGCTTAGGCGCGGTATGGGCCGGCGAGTCCGGGGAGCGGCCACCCGAGGGGCTCGATGCGGCGCTCATCTTCGCACCCGCGGGTCGCCTCATCGTCGATGCCTTGCGGGCGACTTGCAAAGGCGGGGTGATCGTCTGCGGCGGCATCCACATGAGCGATATCCCCGCGTTCCCTTACCGCCTGCTCTGGGAGGAGCGGGTCATTCGCTCGGTCGCCAACCTGACCCGTCAAGACGCAGAGGAGCTTCTTTCGATCGCCCCGCAGGTCCCAATCAAGACCCACGTGCAGGCCTTCGCGCTGGAAGAAGCCAACGAGGCGCTCCGGCGGCTGCGCGCGGGCGCCATCGAAGGGGCGGCGGTGTTGGTGATGGCCCAAACGGACGATTAGGGATGGCGCAGGTAGGCGAGAGCCGCGGCGGAGCATACGTCGGCACTCGGTTAATCGGTCCCCGAATACCGCAGGCGCTGAGCGATCTGTTCGCGGGCGTCGCCGAGGAGCGACTCGCGATCAAGGCTTTCAAGGATTTCCTGCACCACGCGTTTGGGGCCGTTCGGTCCCCACGAACGGCCGAGCGCGAAATAGCTCTGCGCGGCGCGCCCGACGACGTAGGCCGAGTAATAAGCCACCGCGCCTTGGGCCGTCCCGGTCACGAACGTCGACAGGCCCGCCGTGCCGCCTTTCATGGCCGAAGCGACGAAGTGCACGGCCCAGACGGTGCCCATCACGAGCGCCATTTGCGCGGCGATGGTCCGTAGCAACCCGCCCGCCTCGGCGGTGGTGACCGGGAGTCCATAGATGCGCCCAAGATGGAACACCAGGCCGACATCGGCGAGCCCGGCCGCGATCAGGTCCGAAATCGGCACCGGGTTGAGCCCCACGACCAGGCCTTTGGCGACACAATATTTTCTAATGAGCCGGTCGGCTAACTCTTTCTTGATTGCCACGATCCGCTGGCCGATGGCATCGGACACCGATCCGGCGAAGAGCGTCGCATTGAGCGCCATCAGAGTCTTTCCCTCGGCTTCTAAAATCGACCAGAGCGCGCTCCGTAAGCTTTCCACATCGGCAGCCGCGGGACGGCGCGTCTCGATTTCACGGCCATGAGCATCGGCCTCAAGGTAGATGCGTTCGGCCGGTTCCGCCGCGGTGCATACGATATGGTCGGGCGGGATGAGGCCCGCGCCGCGAAGCTTGAGATGGTCCAAGAGCAGCGCCCGATCAGAATCCGTGTAGCGATCGATCTTATTGAAGACCAAGAGCACCGGCCGATGCGCCGCGATGAGGACCCGCAAGGCTTGCATTTCCGTTCCCGATAAATCGCCGTCGACTACGAACAGGACGAGATCGGCGCGTGCCGCCACGGCGCGCGCTTGGCGTTCGCGTTCCTCGCCGTCGATGTCGTTGATGCCAGGCGTGTCGATGAGAAACAATCCCCCGTCGTCCCATTCTTGCCAGGCGGCGGATTGCGGTTCTCGTGTTTCCCCATGCAGCGGGCTGGTGCTGAACCGCGTCTCATGCAGCAGGGCGTTGAGCAGCGCGGACTTCCCCACACCGACCCGCCCGAACACCGCGATGTGGATGTGTCCGTGTTCGAGCTTGTCGAGCATCGCCTGCACCCCGGCGAGTTCGGCGGCGAGTCCGCGCCGGACCGGGCCCGGCAGGTTGCGGTCCGCAAGCAACGACTGCAGGCTCTCGCGGGCGAGATCGACGTGGCCGGCAGGCCCGGCGGCGGCCGCTTCAGGACTTGCGTTCTTGCGCCAAGGCAGCAAGACGTCGAGCACGCGCTTCCAGATCATCGGTTATTTTGTCCTCAAAAGCCCGCAGAGCGGGTGATACGATAAGCGCCCCATGTTCTCTCAGGGTAGCGGCAATGGCGCGGCCCAGGCTCTCAAAGATAATCCCGTAACCGACCGCATGCAAAAGCCCCCCGGCCAAGGTCCCCACGCCGGGGAAGGCCTTGCAAACGTTTCCGGCGACGGTCAGCACCAGCGGCAAGGTTTTACGCACCTGGTCAGAAGCGAGTTTGAGGAAGCGCGACACATCCAACTCGCGGGGACTCACGTCATAGGCCTGGCACAGCGCGCGCACCAGTCCCGTGCCGAGATAGCCTTGGACCAGCAAATCCGTGCCGGGGCTGATCGCGACCACCGCCCCGAGCACGGCCTTACGCGTGTAGTCGTCGATGATCTCTTGTGCGTGGGCCTCGCGCCGTACCACGTCCGCCCTATCGAGCTTATCCGCCGCCAAGCGCCACACGGCCGAGTCACGCGATGCGTTGATCGCGGTGGCGCCGCGCCGAAGAATGCGGTCGAGAGACTTAACGAGAGCGTCGATCTCGATGGGAACCGCAGCGGAAGCAAGCTCTTCGCGGCCATCGGCGCGTACCTTGACGACTGGACGCATACCCCCTGCCGAGATAGCGACGATGTCGATATCGCCCAGAGACGCCACGCGGCTGGCCAACCTTATGCGCAAGGCTTCACGCTGATCCCGGATATAATGATCGATTTTGTTCAAGGCCAGGATAACGGGTTTCTGAAAACGGGCGAGGTGTTGTAGCTCCAGATACTGATCGCGCGTGAGATCACCGTCGGTGAGGTAGATGACAACGTGCGCCCGCACGGCTTCTTCACGCCACGCGCTTTCGTCGCCGCCCTCCGTCACGTTCAGGCCCGGTAGATCGGTGAGCAGGATCGGTGTCCCGTCAGGGCGGTTCCATGCATAGCGTGTCAGTGTTTGAGTCGTCCCCCGGCGCGCATCGATCACGGCCTCACAGCCGGGGAGCAAGGCTTGGATGAGCGAGGATTTGCCGCTGCTGCTCTCGCCGTATAGGGCGATAAAAATCTGCTCTCCCGTACGCCGCTCGGAAAGCACGGCCAGCTCGGCGCGCGCCTCGCCTATGTTGGCGCCGCGCCGCTCGGCTTCGGCGATCCGCACTTCCAGCGCGGCGTCATCAAGGGGCAAAGGTAACGGGCGAGCCGGGGAGGGTTTGCGCGGCCGCAGCAGGCGCCACACCAGCCAGGTGAATCCTCCCGTGAGCGCGAGGATCACTGCCGCGTAGGAAAGCTGTACCAAGAGCGGTAACGACCGCAGCCCTTCCCAGACCTCGAAGGCCAGATCCGTCGCGTACAAAAGCACCCACAAGGCGGAGGCGAGCGCAAGGCTCGCCAGCGCGGCGAGAAACAATCGAACCGGAAAAGGAAGGTTCATCGGCTTTTCGCGGACAGTGTACCTTCCAGTTGCATAAATTCTGGGGGTAAGCGGCGGGAAATGGCGTCGGACATAGGGTTTAGTGAGTTTTTTGCTTTTCGCTGGATATCACCGTGGGTGAAGTCCAGCCATTCGGAA
>Ga0136615_10001291_pt1 | contig 12069 bp, 11 predicted proteins | sample AntDrymUQ2882206_2_FD_106647 | JGI IMG/M metagenome (GOLD analysis project Ga0136615, IMG submission 106647) | Polar desert sand microbial communities from Dry Valleys, Antarctica - metaG UQ288 (22.06) | ecosystem: Environmental > Terrestrial > Soil > Desert | place: Antarctica: Dry Valley...
CTTCAGCCCGGCGGCCTGGAGCACCCTGTCGCTGATCTCGACCATGATCTCTGGGTTGGCGGTGAGGAAGCCCTTGGCGTTCTCCCGACCCTGGCCCAGCTGCTCACCCTCGTACGTGAACCACGCCCCCGACTTCTTGACGATCCCGAGGTCCACCGCCATGTCGACCAGCGACCCCTCCCGGCTGATCCCCTTGCCGTACATGATGTCAAATTCTGCTTGGCGAAAAGGCGGCGAAACTTTGTTCTTCACGACCTTTACTCGGGTGCGGTTCCCGACAACTTCGGCACCGTCCTTGAGTGATTCAATGCGGCGGATGTCGAGACGAATCGACGAGTAGAACTTCAACGCCCTCCCACCGGGAGTCGTCTCCGGTGAGTTGTGCACCATCACGCCGTCGACGAAATAGTTGTGCGTACCACCGACTTCGAGATCAAAGCGATGCATGCTCCGCGTCGGCGGCTTCACGCCGATGTTCGTGATGCGCATCGGCATGAGCACCTGCCGAGGCTGAGCGAACACCGGCTCGACGGCGAATCGACCGTGGAACCGAGGCAGCAGCTTGTGCGCCATCGACGGGTGGACGAAAGGTGCCACCAACGCATGGAACTTCGCCGTCTCCGCCGTCGGGAACTGCAAAACCGCCTTCCGCCCCGCACCTCGATGGGTGAGCTTGACGGCGATCTCCCACGTGTCGGCCAGGTACCGAACGAGGCGCTCCCGGGTATCGGTCGACATCGCCTCGACGCATATCTCGATGCGACCGCTGCCGCCCTCGGTCCGGGCCTGCAGACCTTTCGATCGAAGGGTGAATGACCCATCGTCCATGAACCACAGGGCAAGGGCGAGCGGGGTGAGCTGTTTGAGGTAGTCGTCGCTCAATACCTTCTTGCCGCCCACGTACACAGCGCCGCGCAGCTCGGCCAACTCGGGAAGAGGTTGAACGTCGTGGAACACGACACCCTTCGCGTTCACCGAGCGGCTGACACCAACGTTGGAGAACATCGACGCCTTCCAGTCGCTGTACCCCGCTTGCTTGGCGCCGTGACCCCAGCGGTAGCGGGCGCCGTTCCCTGAGCGGGTCGACGACAACGCACCGTCGCCCATCAGCCCACCGAGGATCATCTGCCACTGGACGTCGCTGAGTAGCTGCGGCGCCGCCTGAAGCACGCGGTCCCCGACCATCATCTCGCCCGCCGGCCGCCAGCCGCCCGGCGTCGAAATCATGTGATTCTCAGTCGCCGAGAACTGGGCCCGGCCATTGCCACCACCACGCTCCACTGTGAACTGCAAGAAGCGCTCGGCGACGCCGTTGTTGAACCAATTCTTAACTGGCTTGGCGACGAACTCGCCTCGCTCTATATCGTAACTGAGCACGTCTACCGGCAGCTTCTGATTGACGATCTTGCCGATCTTCTCCTGCGTGCCGTCGGCGAGCGTCACCCGTGTGCCATAGCTGAAGCAACCGAACATGACGCCGATTTTCTCGCGCAGTTGGTTAATAAAGATGAGGATGGTCTTCGTGCGGTTGAGGTTGGCGGTGAGCTTGCGCAGGGCCTGGCTCATCAGGCGGGCCTGGAGGCCGACGTGGGTGTCGCCCATCTCGCCTTCGATCTCGGCCCGTGGCGTGAGCGCGGCCACGGAGTCGATGACGACGACGTCGAGCGCCCCCGAACGCACGAGCATGTCGCAGATCTCCAGCGCCTGCTCGCCCGTGTCGGGCTGGGAGATCAGCAGCTGGTCGATGTCGACGCCGATGGCCTTGGCGTAGATGGGGTCCATGGCGTGCTCGGCGTCGATGTACGCGCACACGCCGCCGTTGCGCTGGGCCTCGGCAACGACGTGCATGGCCAGCGTCGACTTGCCGGAGGACTCGGGGCCGTAGATCTCGGTGACCCTGCCCCTCGGCAACCCACCGATACCGAGTGCGAGGTCGAGCGACAGCGCCCCGGTGGGCACCGACTCGATGGTCATCGAGGTCTTGTCCCCCATCCGCATGATGGAGCCCTTGCCGTACTGCTTGTCGATCTGCGCCAGCGCCATGTCGAGCGCCTTGTCACGGTCCGTGCTCATCTCGTCTGCCTTTCACCACGACCTGCGTGGCATCGAGTTGTGAATCGGGTGTCGGCTCGGTGGCGACCCTAGAAAAGGGGTGTGACACTGAGATCGGCGGTGGTGATCGAGTGGGTGGCCACGCCGACCCGGGAGCCGGCGAATGACATGAGTGTAATAGCGAACAATCGTTCGGGCAAGGACCAATCTCGATGCCCGTCGCCGGCTGCCCCGCTGGGGGTCGACTGGGAAACCGCCGAGCGATCCAGCCACACTGTCCATGGTGACCAGCCCGTTCGACCTGCAGCACGTCACGATCCACGGCCACGACGTCGGCTACCGCCGGGCCGGCGACGGCGAGGCGGTCGTGCTCGTCCATGGGCTGGCCGGCAGCTCGCGCACGTGGCGGGCGGTCATGCCCACCCTCGCCGCAAACTACGACGTCATCGCCCCCGACCTGCTCGGCCACGGCGAGTCGGCCAAGCCGATGGGCGACTACTCCCTCGGCGCCCACGCCAGCGGGCTGCGCGACCTGCTCGACGCGCTCGGCGTGGCCAGGGCGACGATTGTCGGGCACTCCTTCGGCGGCGGCGTGGCGATGCAACTCGCGTACCAGCACCCCGATCGTTGCGACCGGCTCGTGCTCGTCGCCAGCGGCGGGCTGGGGCGTGAGGTCAGCTGGCTCTTACGACTCGTGACGTTGCCGGGCGCCGAGCAGCTGATGCCGCTCGTGTTCCCGCGTTGGCTGGCCGATCGCGGCACCAGCCTCGGACAGCTCCTGCATCGCCGGGGACTGCGCGCGCCGCGCCTCGGTGAGATGTGGCGCTCCTATTCCTCACTGGCCGGCACCGAGAACCGCAAAGCGTTCGTGCGCACCATCCGCACGGTCATCGAACCGGGAGGGCAGACGGTCAGCGCACTCGACCGGCTGCACCTGGCCGCCCATCTCCCGACGCTCGTGGTGTGGGGGGCGCGCGACGACATCATCCCCGTCGCCCACGCCCACGTCGCACACGAAGCGATCCCCGGCAGCCGCCTCGAGCTGCTCGACGGCGTCGGGCACTTCCCGCACACCGAGGCTCCCGAACGCTTCGTCGCCGTGCTCGCCGACTTCCTGGCGAACACTCGCGCCGGGGTCGCCGAGCCCGCCCCCGTCGCCGCCGTCATCGGGCGCAGCAACAACTGACGGCACGCGTCCGGCGCCAGCACCCGGCGCCAACGAGCAACCGAGTCGGGCTGTGACGATGCTTCACTCGCTCGCTGAGGGTCTCACGGCACAGGCGGCGGCGCGCGATCCTCTGCCGACGGCGGGCGCATGGCCAGGTCGACGGCCTGCCAGAGCGTGTAGCTGACCGGGTACACGAGGATCGGCAGCACGACGGCGCCGACGCCGAGCACGACGAGCAGCGTCACGACGGCGATGTCGGGCAGCGTCACCAGGACGCCGACGACCATCGCCGCGATCAATGTGCCGAGACAGACGATCGCGCTGATCGCCATCGCCCCGAGCTCGAAGCCTTCGTAGCCACGGCGCCACTCGATGCCGCACGTCCGGCAGCGGTCCTGCTTCGTGAACCATCCGCTGAAGAAGGCCCCTCGGCCGCCGCACCACGCGCAGCGCCGCCGCAGGCCCCGCCACAGCATCCTCGCCAGGGTGGGGCGCAGCATCGGCGCAGCGTAGGGTCGGGCCGTTCATCCGAGGGTTACGTGCAGGGAGGGGGTGGACGAAAACCTCGGATGCACGAAAACCTCGGATGCTTCGGTGCGACGGGCGGCGAAACGTTCCAATGTCGTTGCAAACGTGTGATTCGAGCGCTGCGGCCGTCGCGTTTGGTCGGCCGATCGGCGAGACTCTCCCGAATGCGCCGAGGGCTGGCCGGGCTGCTCTTCTTCATCGCTGCGGTGTGCCTGGCGCTCGCCGCAGGCGGCTGGTGGCTACAGCGCGTCGCCTTCGACACGTCGACGAGCGGTGAGTTGGCCGACGTCGTCATGCGCGACGAGGCCATCCGTTCCGAGGTCTCCGCCGTCATCGCCGACGCCGCCGCGCCCACGCTCGGCGTGCCGGCGTCCGATCTGCGCCTGCTCGTCGAGCAGTACGTCCGGGCCGACGACCCGCAGATCCGAGCCACGCTGGAGGACATCGTCGCCCAGTCACATGCCCGCCTGATCGGCGAGCGGGCCGAGCCGGTGCAGATCACGGGTGCCCAGATCGTGCCGATCGTGCGCGCCGACGCGGCCGCCGCACTGCCGCCGATCACGCTGCCCGTACAGGAGGTCGGTGTCCTCAGCGCGATCCGCACCGGCCTCGGGTGGTTCGTTCCGGCCGTGGCGATCGTCGGCGTCGTCGCCGCCCTGGCCGGCCTGATCGCCCATCCGCGCAAAGCGGACGCGGTGACCGGCATCGGACTGTTCCTGATCATCGGCGCGATCGTCGCCGTGCTGCTCGTGTACGTCGTGCCCGTCTTCCTGCTCCCCGCGCTCGACGACAGCACGTGGGTCGGCGTGATCCCCGCGATCGCCCGCCACTCCATGCCGATCGTGGTCTCCGCTGCGCTCGTACTGGCCGCGGCGGGCGTGGCGCTGCTCGTGCTGTCGGCCGCCTCGCGGCGCCGCCGCACGTGGCGATCACCGGTGACGATGAGCCGGTACCAGGACCAGCGCCGCTGGTCCTGACCCGAATTGAGTCTTCAGCTTGTCAGTTCGGCGGCGAACTCGGCGAACACGTCGGCGTAGTGCATGGCGTTGCCGTCGTCGTGCATGACGGAGATCAGCCACTGCTCGTCGAGGCCCGGCGGCAACAGCACGCCACGGTTGATGCCGTGCAGCCACTGGGCGAAGGCCAGCGTGAAGTCGGTCGCCTTGTAGTCCCGGTAGTTGCGGACCTGGCTGCGCGACCAGGTCACGCACCCCTTGGCCCCGAACCGCACGGTGTGCGCCGGAAGGTCGGCGGCGTCGATGACCCGCTGGCAGGCGTCGACGAGCCGGCCATTGCGGGCGATCGCCTCGTCGGTGGCTGCGGCGGAGCAGGCCTCAACCAACGTTGCCCGGGATGCCGCCATGACGAGCGGGTTGCCGTTGTACGTGCCGAGGTGGAGCACCGTGCCATTCGTGATGAGGTCCATGTGCTCTTGCTTGCCGCCGAACGCGCCGACAGGGAACCCGCCGCCGATCGACTTGGCCAGTGTGACGAGGTCGGGCTCGATGCCGAAGTGTCCGGTGGCGCCGCCGTAGCCGGCCGTGATGCCGGTCTTCACCTCGTCGAAGATCAGCAGCGTGCCGTGGCGTGACGTGATCTCCCGCACCGCCTGGAGGTAACCGGGCTGCGGCAGGCAGATGCCGATGTTCTCCATCACCGGTTCGACGATGAAGCAGGCCACCTCGCCCGACGCGAGCACGCGGTCCAGCGCCTCCGCGTCGTTGTACGGAACGACGATCGTGTCGGCGACGACGTGCTTCGTCAGCCCAGCCGTTCCCGGCACAGAGATCGGCGCGTCCGCCGGGCCGGCCTCGTCGAGCGAGGGCTTCATCGAGATCATCACCTCGTCATGGTGGCCGTGGTAACCGCCCTCGACCTTGACGATCTTGTCCCGCCCGGTGGCGCCCTTGGCGACGCGGATGGCGTCCATCGTCGCCTCGGTGCCGGAGTTCGTGAAGCGCCACATCGGCAGTCCGTAGCGGTCGCGCAGCAGCTCGGCGACCTCGGCGTTGAGCTCGCACGGCGTCACGTACAGGCTGCCATCGTCGAGCTGGGCCTCGACGGCGGCGCGCACGGCTGGGTTCATGTGCCCGGCGAAGAGGGCGCCAAAGCCCATGTCGTAGTCGACGTACTCGTTGCCGTCGACGTCGACCATCGTCGCCCCGGACGCGTGGCGCACGACCACGGGGTGCGGGTCGTAGGCTTGGAAGCTCGACGGCACGCCGAGCGGCAGGACCTTGCGGGCACGATCCGTCGCCGCCTGCGACTGCACCGTGCGTTGCCGATAGACGGCGAGCTCGCGCTCCGTGATCGCCGTGGCGGCGGCGATCAGCTCGGGGGCGACGGCGACACGGGGCGAGGGGTCCGTGGCGGTCATGGGGTATCACTTCCCTTTGCGGAACTCGTGGGTGCGGCGACGGTACCAGGAAGGGGTGGCGTTGCCGGCCGGCCGTGGCAGACTGGCGCGTCCCATGGTGGGCGTAGCTCAGCCAGGTTAGAGCGCCAGGTTGTGGCCCTGGAGGCCGGGGGTTCAAGTCCCCTCGCTCACCCCAACGGACCGGTCGGTGTCCGGGGCATCCCAAGCCCCGTACACTGCCCGGCCGCACCGGATCGCTCGCGACCCGGTCTGCGCCTCTAGCTCAACGGCAGAGCAGTGGACTCTTAATCCATTGGTTCTGGGTTCGAATCCCAGGGGGCGCACCAAGGAAGTGCCAGCTCAGAGCCGTAACCGTGATCGGCAGCCCGCCTTGCGACCCGCGCCGGGGACCAGTGCGAGGGACCAGCGCCCGCCGTTGGTCCCTCAACGGGGCTCTACTCCGTCTGCACACCCGTCCCTTACGGTTGTGTACATGTCGACCTCGTCCCCGGCCGAGTGGCCGACGCCTTCGCCTCCTCGTGCCCGAGCTGGGTGAGTGGTCCGGCGGCCAGTCGTCGAGCACGAACATGTCAGCGGCGCGGGCCGGGCTCATCGATTCGCTACGGGCCAGCGCGTACCCGGCAACCGGTGGCGCGCCCTCACCGCCGCGGCGTCGAGCCCGAGGTCTCGGTAGCGCAACGTCGACGACGCACTCGCTGACCTGCTCGCTGTCATGCCGCTGGCGTCGGACTCACCGACCGGGAGGCGCGCCGCACGATCGAGAGCGTGTGACCTCATCGAAGGGTTATCGGGTCTTGTGAATTGCGGTTGGTCGTTCAACTGCGAATGCTGTATACTTTCTCTGCTAGTTTCGGACCTACCGCGCCACGGCGCATGACACACAAAGGCAGACCGATAATGGGCCCATCTCGATCTCGTGCGGTAGTCGGTTGGACGGGCGGCGCCGCGGCGCTGGCGACCGTCGTCCTCGCCGTCTTCCCCATCACGGCCTCGGCGGCGGAGCCGCCCTTCGATGAGCCGCTCAACCCGGCCTGCAACGGGGCTTTCAACCCAGAGCAGCTAGGAGAAATCTCGAAGGTCATCTCGGTCGACGGCGCCGGCGCCGTACGCACCATCAGCTTCACGATCATGTTTCCGGAGGACACGGTCCGGGAAGGCGGGCGACTGCTCGATTGCATCTCCATCAATGGTGGAATGGAGGGTCTGGTTGAGTCCATCAATGCCGGGGACGACCTCAGCAGCGGAGAGTTCTCGGGCTCCTTCACTGTCGGCCTCGCAGGTTCTGGTGCCGACATCATCATCGAAGACGGCGACATCGTCTGCGACGCCGCCTTCCTGACCGGCAACGACGCGGATCCAGGTCCCGGACAAAAGACCACGAAGTGCACGGAGCCCATCATCTTCCCGGTAGTGACGACGACCACCACGACCACCACGACGTCGCCCAGTGACTACCCGCCGGGTGGCACCAGGCCGACAACGGTGGGCCCCGGCCCCGGCCCCGGCCCCGGCCCCGGCCCCGGCCCCGGCCCCGGCGGTCTCCCGGCGACTGGCTCCAACAGCAACTCGGTGCTACCGACCGCTGCCGCTGCTCTGGTGGCCGGTGCGGGTCTGCTGGCCGTCGCCGGGGTGCGGCGACGCAGCACGAAGGGCTGATGTCTCTCGTGGGCATCCGGGTTCTATGAGCCCGGTTGCCCCACGATCGCAGGACCAGGGCCGGCTCCTCGCGTGTCCGGGGCGCACCAAGGAAGTGCCAGCTCAGAGCCGTAAACGTGATCGGCAGCCCGCCTTGAGACCCACGCCAGGGACCAGTGCGAGGGACCCGCGCCCGCTGATTGGTCCCTCGCAGGTGCTCGCTTCGACGAACACGTAGCCGCCGTCTCGGCCGGCGAACTCACCACCGACGAGGCGTTCGACATCAGGGACGGGCTCAGCTGGCGGCTCCCCAAACGGCGTTCTGGCGGCCCACTACAGCCCGGACCGTGCCACGTGCCACGTGGCCGGTCGAAATCCCGTGGTCGGTGATGTCGCGCGAGTCGACGGCGACGGCCGGCGGAGCCTTGACGGCCGGCTCGTGTTCGACCCAGCACTCGCAACAGGCTCCGTGCACAGGATGCCGGCGATCCGAACGAGGTTCCGGCGCGCTCGACTGCTCAACGCTGTAGCCGAGGTCGTGGCGATGGAGGCGCTCATCCCACCCGCCGGTTGCCCACGCACCGGAGTGACCGCTCGGGCGGTGCGCAAGGTCGAGGGTCTCATCTCGACCGGCGTTGACAAGGATGCCGCCTACGAACAGGTCCATGCTGAACTTCGCTGGCGCCCCGATCGACAGGGCGGCAACCGAGGTGCCTTACCCCCGCGCAGTCCGCCGCTCGCGCGCCCGGGCCCGGAGGCTCGGGGACCAACGGGCCGCCGATCGGCCTTCAACCGACTGACCAGCGCCAGCCCTCCCCGCACGTGAGGTAGCGCGCGGTTTCCACGTTGTCACCAGGGATTTCTTTCGTGGGGCAGCGTGTCGAGGCGTGCAGTCGTGTGCGGTCGCCGCTCGACTCTTAAATCCATTGGTTCCGGGTTCGAATCCCGGGGGGCGCACGATCGTGGCCAGCACCGACGACCGGTTGCGGACGCGGTTCGTCGCCGTCGCTCGCCTCGAGGGACCAAGAGTGGGACCAGGGGCCCACCGTTGGTCCCCGACGCCGGACGTTGACGCACCCCCGACTGAGGCGAGCTGTGAACCGTCCGGGTTGAACAAGATTGTGCTCACCGATGCGGAGTGCCCGTGCGGGGCGAGCTGCTGGTCTCCGGTGCGCGGATCCCACAACCGGATCGTGCCGCCCGCGCTGGATATGGCGAGCGAGATCCGTCCGGGCTGATGGCGATGTTGGTCACCGAAGCGGTCTGCCCGGTGATGCCGGTGACGAGCTCTCCTGTCGTGGCCGCCCACACCTCTACTTCTTGCGCGTCGGATTGACAGTGCGGGGCGACAGCGATCAGATCGCCGGTCGGGCTCGGTACGGCGATCTGCGCTTCGGTGTCGATGCGACGCTCGGTCTTTTCCGGTTCGCCAGTTCCAGAGCACCACCCGGCCGACGTTCGGGTCGTAGGGGTCGGGCGGTTCGAGTGTCATCACGAGCCTGTCGCCGTCGAGGCTGAAGGTGACGTAGCCGACCCAGACGTCGGGGAGGTCCACGCGGTTGAGCTCGCGGCCTGAGCGGTCGACGATGATCACTCGCCCGTGGACTCCGTCGGTGAGGGCGAGAACTTGGCCGTCCGGGCTCCACGCGAACCACGGGAAGCCTGAGTCGGTCGCGATCGTGATCGCCTCCGCCGACCGTGACCGACGCGTCTACGGCGTGCGGCCGATGAACGCCAGCAGCTTGGTTTGGACGTCAGCGTCGTCAGGGACATCGACACGCGGCCCGTAATGGCCGCTTTGGCGCAGCGCCTCCTCCATCGGCAGCATGCCCTCGAGCATCTCGGCGCACTTGTTCGGGTCGAGCGTCTCGTCCTGCCTGGTGGCCCGGGCGAGATCCCAGCGGTGGAGGAACACGTCACCGGTGTAGATCATGTCGATGGCGTGCCCGAGCGACATGGTGCCGAGGTGCGGGATGTCGTGCTCGCGCTCGGCGCGAGCCGGGTGGTCGAGCAGAGCCTGCACAGCGTCGGTCTGGGTGCGCCAGGCGCCGACCGGATCGTCGTCGACGGACGGACCAGCGGGCAGCGGGATCCCGGTGGCCCCGTACAGGAACGCTGGGAACCACTCGACGAGGTGGCGGACGACGTCGCGGGCGACCCAGCCCGCCGGCGGCGCAGGGTGATCCCACGCCGCCGGAGCGGTGCCCTCGACGGTCGCCGTGAACTCGCCGGCGATGCGACGGTGCTCGTCGGCGCTGCTCATCTCAGCTCGTCGACGAGGGCGTCGAGCTTGGCGTAACCCTCGTCGACGCCAGTCTCCATGCCGCTGGCCAACCACTGGTCGCGACCCTCGAAGCTGTCCACGAGCGACTGGGCGTGCAACCGGGTGCGGCCGTCGCCGAGGTCCTCGAACCGCAGCGTCTCGAGGGCGACGCCGTCGGGCTGGCCATCGAACGTGAAGGTCTGGACGATGCGGTCCTCGCCGACGTCGTGGAAGCAGCCGTGGAAGCCGTACTCCTCGCCGTCGCGCCCGGCGACGTACCGCCAGCGGCCGCCTGTGGTGGCATCCCAGTCGAGGATCTTGGTCTGCATCCCGTCGGGCCCGACCCAGCGGGCGAACAGCTCGGGATCGGTGTGGGCCTGCATCAGCTGTGCCGGGGTGGCGTCGAAGTCACGGGTCATCCGGATGATCGGCAGGGTGGGGTCAGCCTCGATCGAGACCTGGTGGCGGTCGTTAGTGGCGTTCATGACGCTGCTCCTTGCTGTGGGTATCGGTGGTTGGTGGGATGTTCGTCACCCCGCATCTCGGCGAGGACAACGTCCAGGCGCTCGTAGCGCTCCTGGGCCTGTTGGCGGTACCGCTCGATCCACTTCGTCATCAGATCGAAGACCCCCACTTCGAGGTGGCACGGCCGCCGCTGGGCGTCCTTGCTCTGGCTCACCAGGCCGGCGTCGCTGAGCACCTTGATGTGCTTGGACACCGCCTGGACCGAGACGTCGTAGGGGGCGGCCAGCTCCCCGACGGTGGCGTCGCCCACGGCAAGGCGGGCCACCATGTCGCGTCTCGTCGGATCGGCGAGGGCGGCGAAGACTCGAGAGAGGGAGTCGGCCACGGACGACCTCCTTATTCAACAGATTGGTTGAAGATCAACATACTCCTCAACACCCGCTGTTGTCAACCTCTTGGTTGAAGAACAACGAATTCCCCCGGGTCCGCTGTGCACAGGCGATGACAGTGGTCGAGGCGATCAACGGCGCCGATAGATGTCGGAGCGGTGAGCGAGCGCTTCGATCACGACGGTTCTGCGATCGGTGTCGAGGCGATACTGCGGGTTGTCGGCGAGGGCGCCGTAGACGAACTCGATGATCGCCACCGCGACCTCGTCGGGCAATGCGCGATCGATCGTTTCGCCGGGACGGCCCACTCGATCCGGTACGGATCGTCTGCTTCGGTCATCGCTACCGGAGCTGTGCGAGCGCCTCGTCCTTGGTGAGTGCGGTGGTACGCGCGGCGACACGTTCCGCCTCCGCCTCGCGGATGTCGGCCAGTAACGCGGGGTCGCTGAGGATCTCGAGGGTCTCCTCGAGTGATTCGAGATCGTCGACGCTGACGAGTACGGCGGCCGGCCGGCCGTGTTTGGTGATGACGACCCGGCCGTGCTCGCGCTCGAGGCGGTCGACGACCTCGGAGAGGCGATTCTTCACGTCAGCGAGCGAGAGATGATCGTCAAGCGACATAGCTATAAGTATGTCTATCCCTTGTGTTGAATGCAACCGTGCGGCGGTGCCTCCTCAAACCAGGCACCGACCGAACGACGACGCCTAGCCGCTCACGTCGCAGGAGCCGCTCCGAACGGCCTACATCTCGGCATTCGTTACCTCGGCCTGTTGGGCGAGCGTTGTCCGCGTCTGGCGCAAGCCTGTGAAGTGCATCCGTTGCTACGTGGGCCCACCGTCGGGGCGATGGTCTTTTCGCCGCCGACCCGCTCGTCGTCGTGTACAGCGGTATCGAGCTGACGCAGTCGGCCCATTCCCAGACGGGCTTGCCCATCTGTTTGGCTGCGTCGTGGGAGCTGGTACGCAGGCCGACCCCGCCAGTCCCGTACGCCGCCTTGAACTCGACAGCACGGCCGTGTGCATACGCTCGAGCTCGGTCACGATGCTGTGCAGTTGATCGACGAGTCCGGCGGTCTGCGCCGCCAGCGCGCTGAGATCAGCCTCACCGGGCACCGCGTACCTCCGAGGCGTTCACGGTGGGGCACGATAGTGATGGCCGACGGGCGACGGCAGGGCGCCGATCGAGGTGTCA
>Ga0136615_10001292_pt1 | contig 12066 bp, 11 predicted proteins | sample AntDrymUQ2882206_2_FD_106647 | JGI IMG/M metagenome (GOLD analysis project Ga0136615, IMG submission 106647) | Polar desert sand microbial communities from Dry Valleys, Antarctica - metaG UQ288 (22.06) | ecosystem: Environmental > Terrestrial > Soil > Desert | place: Antarctica: Dry Valley...
GCGATCTCTTCGTCACCTTCCGCTGGACGACGCTTCACGACGGCCCGATGCCCGTCCCCGAGGCGCGGCTGGCCGTCCTCGCTGACCACGACGGAGCGGTCGACAGCTACGGCGTGGAACTCTCGCTCTCCGGTCTCCGCGCCACGCCCCGGTCCGCCAGCGCCGAGGTCACGGTGACTGCGGCGAACGGCCGGTCGCTGTCCTTCGAGGCGGTGCGTGCCAGGCGCTGCTTCGGCGAGGGTACCGTGTACTGGGACGGGCCTGACCGAGCGGGTCTCCGGGCGGCGGATCTTGGGCCGGGACCGTTCACCTACGATGTCGTCGTCACGCTCGACGGCGTCCGTTATAGAGCCCGCGCGGCTTGGCCAGCCGACGAGATCAACGGCAACGAGCCGTCGGTGAGGCTTGAGTTCTCGCCGCCGCTCCCGGCTATGCCCTGATCCGCCCGCGGTGGGTGACCTCGCCGCAGCGCCTTCGTCGGCAGGCGGCGGGACTGCGCGCCGTCCCGCGCCTGGACCAGCACCTTACCGGCTAAGGCCATCCTGCCCGGCACCAGCGGGGTAGGGCCATCGTCAGGTCAGTCGTCGTCGAGCGCCGTGCCGGCCAGCATGTCGTCCTCAACGTCCACGAGGGCGCCAGCCGCCTCGCCTCCACCGTCGCCCCGTCGGGGTCGCCCGGGTCCTGCCCGCGGGCTCCTCGGTCCCGTCGCTCTGGTCATCGAGGCATCGGTCTCTTTCAGGCTGACATCGCATCGCGGATCTCCGCCACGATGTCCGCGACGAGCCGGCCGTCGGTCTCGATATGGCGGGCGAAGCGAGGATGGTCCAGCGCTGCCGGGCACCGGTCCACTTGGGCCCACGTCCACTCGGTGGTGTCGAGGCGTCCCTGGTGTCGGACCTCGATCCCCGCCCGCTTAAGGTCCCCATGACAGCCTCGAAGTACTCCGGCACCAGCAGCGTCATCGGTACCACGACCGGGCGTCCGGTGCGACGTACCAAGGCCGCAGCCGTCGCCGTCGTGAGTCGCGCCACACGGCCATGTCCTGATGGTCCTCGGTCTGCAGGTCGGGCAGCACGACCATTCGGAGCAGGGTGCCCACGAGTTCCGAATCCGTCACGGAGGGACCGATGATGCACGAGTCCGACGAACTAACCTACGTAGTCCTTGACGTTCCGGACCCTCAAGCCGCGAGCGTGATGGCGATCAGGAAGGCACACGCGGACCTGGTCCGAGCCGCCCTTCCGGTTGAGATCACGCTGACCGAGAGCTTTGACCCAGCCCAGGACCCCGGCCAGGCTTTCACTGCCTTGGATGACATTGCTCAGGAAGTCCCCTCGATCGAAGCATCCTTCGCTGGGGCACACCGCTTCCCAAACGGGCACGCGATGCGTGCGTGGCTCCGTGGCCCTTCCGGACGGATCGCAGCCTTGTCCTTCTGGGCTAATGCCAGCGGGAGTAGCGCAACGCGGAGGCGGGTCACTCGGAAGCGAGTCCGGGGCCCCGTGACGGGGGTCGCCGCCTAGCTGATGTCACTGCCTATGGCGTTAGCGGAGGAGTCTGTGGCCGCCAGCCCCGTAACGCTACCCCGGTGAGCACAAGCGGTGAGAGGCGCCACTTGAAGGAGCCGCACGGCCGTGACCCGACTCCCTGGTGAGCAGCGGGTCATAGATTGCCGCGCAGCGCCTGCTCGCGTTCGATGGCCTCGAAGAGCGCCTTGAAGTTGCCCACGCCGAAACCCCTGGAGCCGTGGCGCTCGATGATCTCGAAGAAGAAGGTCGGCCGATCCTGCACGGGACGCGTGAAGATCTGGAGAAGGTAGCCCTCCTCGTCGCGATCGGCCTCGATGCCCAGCTCTTCCAGTGTATCGATGGGCACACCGACGTCACCCACGCGGTCAGCCAGCGTCTCGTAATAGGAATGCGGCATGCCCAGGAACTGGACGCCCAGCTCCCGCAGGCGACGCACGGACCCCACGATGTCCTCGGTCCGCAACGCGATGTGCTGCGTGCCGGCGTCGAGGTACCAGTCGAGGTATTCCTGGATCTGGCTCTTCTTCTTGCCCGCCGCCGGCTCGTTGATGGGGAACTTCACGCGGCCGTTGCCGTTGGTCATGACCTTGGACATCAGCGCCGAGTAGTCGGTGTGGATGACCTTGTCGTCGTAGTGGATGAGCTGGCTGAAGCCCAGCACGTCCCGGTAGAAGTCGACGTACCAGTTCATGTCGCCGAGGCCTACGTTGCCCACGCAGTGGTCGACCTCCAGCAACGACATGCCGGTCGCCGTGAGCGCCTGATTCTGGGTGCGCTTGTAGCCCGGCGCGAAGACTCCGCTGAAGTCGCGCCGATCGACGAAGGAGTGGACGACCTCACCGTACGTGTGGATGGCCGAGCGGCGGAGCACTCCATCATCCGAGGGCAGCTCCATGGGTTCCAGGTAGGACCGCGCGCCACGCGTCGTGGTCGCCTGCCAGGCCGAGCTCGCATCGTCGACCAGGAACGCTATGTCGTGGACGCCGTCGCCATGCTTGTGGACGTGCTCGGCGATCTCGCCGTCGGGCGTCAGCGGCGCCGTGAACACGAAGCGGATGTCGTTCTGGACCATCACGAACGACGAGCGGTCACGAACTCCCGTCTCGAGACCGGAGTAAGCCACCGGCGTGAAGCCCCACAGCGCGCGGTAGTAGTGCGCCGCCTGACGGGCGTTTCCGACCCAGAACTCGACGTGGTCGATGCCCTTGAGCGGCAGGAAGTCCTGCGCCTCAGCGTAGGCGTCCTTGTTGAGGTGCGCGCCGGTCTGATTGGCCGCGCCCAGGCGATCGAGGGTCTCGGTCATTGCTCGTCTCCTTCTCGCATGCGGGGCTATCGTACGCTGGGCATGCCAGACGATCTCGCGCGACCGACCTCCACGGTGCGACGGCGGCGTTTGGACGAGATGACCTTCCTGGCGGAGGTCGCGCGATTGGCGGCCTCGGCGCGGACCTGGGACGAGCTGATGGTGACCATCGTGGATCGCGCCCAGGAGGCGGCGCGGGCGGACGTCTGCTCGCTCTACCTGATGGACCGCGACGGCGCCGGGATCACGCTGGCGGCCACCAACGGACTGGCCAAGGAGTACATCGGGCGGGCCAGGCTCGGCCTCGGTCAGGGCATCACCGGCATCGTCGCCGAGACTCGCGCGCCCGTCACGAGCCTGGACATCCGCAAGGACCCGCGCTTCGCCTGGATCACGGGACCTGACCAGCCGCACACCTCGATGTGCTCCGTGCCCCTGGTCTGGAATGACCAGGTGGTCGGGGTGCTGAACGTCCAGACCGTGCGTCCCCGCCGCTTCCGCGATCCTGACGTGCGCTTCCTGGAGACCCTCGCCGCGCTGCTGGCGGGGATCGTGGAGAAGGGCCGTCTCCAGCAGGAAGCGGAGGCGCAGATCGAGAGCCTGCGCGCAATCGACGAGGCCCGGGCGAATCTCGTCGCCGTGGTCACGCACGCGCTGCGTACGCCCCTCGCCGTGGTGCGCGCCTACGTGGAGCTGCTGGGCGGCAGGGCCCAGGCCGGAGAGCAGCCCGACGCCCAGGACTGGGAGCGGCAGGCGTTGCGGCAGGTCGACCGCCTGGACCAGGCCGTCGACTCGATCCTGCAGAGCATGCGCATCTTCCCCACGGGCTCGATGGAGATGGGACCGATGGACCTGACCGCCGTGGTGGAGGAGACCGTCCGCGAGCTGGGGCCGCTCTTTCGCCGTCACCGCCTGGCCACCGACTTCCTGGAACGACCCCTTCGAGCCTACGGCTCTGCCGAGCCCACACGGCGGCTGCTCGGGTACCTGCTGGAGAACGCGGCCAAGTACGCGCCGCTCAACGGCAGCATCGACATCTACGGCTGGCGTGCAGAGGGGCGCGCCTATCTGGCCATCACGGACGACGGGCCGGGCATCCCAGAGGAGTGGCGCGAGCGGATATTCGACCCGTTCATCCGCCTGGACGATTCACCGCGCGGTGCAGGGATCGGCCTGTTCGCGGCGCGTCGCCTGGCGCATTCGATGGGCGGTCAGCTCCGAGTGGAGTCACGGCTGCCGCGCGGCAGCCAGTTCGTGCTGGAGCTCGCGGCGGTCGACGTGGCGCGTGCCTAGCGTCGCGCCCATCAGGCGGCGGCTACGTCCCGGGCCGGTAGAAGTGCCTGATCCATCTGCTCGCGCCCGTCGGCGCTGATGAGCAGGTCCATGGCCGGACGGGCACCGAGGACGCGTCCGTCCCGTCCGTGCAGCGCGTTCACGCAAGCCGGTCGGTCGCCGCGCGCATCCTGACCGGGATGCAGCGAGGGGAAGTGGCGCCAGGCGGGACGGTCGGCGTCCTCGACCTCGACGAGGCGACAGCCGCAGGTACGGCAGCTGACCGGACCGTACGGGTCCGGCACCGGGAGCCAGCTGGAGCGGGTGTCGCGCATGGTGGGCCTCGCCTTCCGAACGTGTGCTACTGAGGGGCGCTCATGCATGGCCAGCGCCTCTCGCTCCCCAGATTAGGTGGCGGCCCACACGACTTCAGCAGCGGAGCGGTGTCGCTTCGGTAGCGGGTCGGTTACGACCGTGGGTCCAGGCGATAGCCCACGGCACGCACTGCGGACGGTTTGGCGGCGCCCGCGTGGCCAAGCTTGTCGCGCAAGCGAGCCAGGTGCGGCTTGAGCCAGAGCGGATCGGGATCCGGCACGCCGGGCCAGCCCGCCGCCAGCAGGTCGGCGTGCGGCACGACCTCACCGAGACGCTCGATCAAGACGCGCAGGAGGCGGAACTCGATGATCGTGGCCTCCACCACGTCGCCGCGCCAGCGGATCTCATGGCGGCGCAGATCGAGCTGCCATTCGTCCACCCTCGACCCGCCCGAGCCGCCGGACCCGACCGACCCGCCCGAGGCCCGACGCGTCACGGCGCGGATCCGCGCTAACAGCTCATCCGAGCGGAAGGGCTTGCTGACATAGTCGTCCGCGCCCAGGTCGAGGAGATCGACCAGGGATGCTCCGTCGCGTTCCCCGGTGACCACGATGATCGGCGTGGCGCTCTGGGCACGGATGGCGCGGCAGACCTCGGCACCATCCCGGCCGGGCATCGAGAGGTCGAGCAGCACGAGGTCGGGCGAGTCGGCCTCGAATCGACGCAGCGCCTCGTCGCCGTCGTAGGCGGCCACGATGTGATGCCCGGCGCGGCCCAGCAACGCCCCCATGACGCCCACCATGGCCGGTTCATCGTCGACCACCAGGATCGTCAGCGGTTCGGATCGCTCCTCGTCGGTCATCAGGCCGTGCCGATGCGGGTGCCGTTCTCCGCGCCGCGCAGGGCATCGGCAAGGACGCCGTCAGCGTGTCCGTGGGCGATCACCGCCACCGACTCGGGCGCCACCAGCGCCCTGACTGCGGAGCGCACCTTGGGGATCATGCCGCCGGTGATCACGCCGTCGGCGATGAGTGGCTCGATCTCCGCCGCACTCAGATAGGGGATGCGCGCGCCGTCCGCGTCGTGCACACCGTCCGTGTCGGTGAGGAGGATCAGGTCCGCGCCGATGCCTGCCGCCAACCCGGCCGCGGCGTCGTCGGCGTTGACGTTGCAGAGCGCGCCGGTCCCGTCGGCCGCGAGCGGCGCCACCAGCGGGACGAGGCCCGCCAGGAAGAGTGCCTGCAGGATCGTGCCTCGGACTCCCGCCACAGAGCAGACGCGCCCCAGCCCCGGCACAGGTTCGCCCGCCAGCAGGCCGCCGTCGATGCCCGAGAGGCCCACGGCGTCTGCGCCCGCCCTGCGCAGCTCCGCCACGAGCTCTGCGTTGACCACGCCCCGCAGGACCGCCAGGGCGACCTCCAGGGTCGCCTCGTCCGTCACTCTCAGGCCATCACTGAAGCGATGCTCTACGCCGAGGCGGTCGAGCCATTCAGACAGCCGCTTGCCGCCGCCATGGACCACGACCACGTCTCGCTCGCGCGCCAGCGCAGCCACCTCCCTCAGCACGTTCCCTTCCTGAGCGATGGTGGTGCCGCCAAGCTTGATCACCAGCGGACGCGCAGCATGCCGCGCTGCGGCCATCAGCGCACGACCATCATCAGGTGGTGTACTCCGCGTTCTCCACGACGTAGGCCTCGGTCAGGTCACAGCCGAAGGCCTCGCCGAGACCCTCGCCCAGGCTCAGATCGAGCCGGAGGATGACCTCGGGTTCCGCCATCAGCGCGCGCAGCGCGGCTCGGTCGAAGGCCAGCGGCAGGCCGTGAAAGACATCCACGCCACAGATGGCGACGCGCAGGCGGGCCACATCTAGCCTCACGGCCACACCCGCTCGGCGCAGAGCCTCATCGGCGGAGAGCCCGGCGGCCTCCAGGACCACTGACGACGCCAGGCGGGCGTTGCCCGCGGCCGCCACGATGCGGCCCCAGTTGGGATCCCTTCCATGGACCGCGGCCTTCACCAGGCTGCTGGCCACCACCGAGCGCGCGACGGCCCGTGCCTCGGCATCGTCCGTGGCGCCACTCACCTGGCAGGTGATGAGCGTCGTGGCACCTTCCCCGTCCGCGGCCTGCTGGCGTGCCAGCGAGCGGGCCACGACCTCCACGGCCTCGCGCAGCGCGGTCTCCTCTGGGCTCCCTTCGCTGACCGGCGCGGCGCCCGCCTCGCCCGAGGCCAGGAGGAAGACCGTGTCGTTCGTGCTGGTGTCGCCGTCGACCGTGAGCTGGTCCCAGGTCCGCGCCGCCACCGGCCGCAGCAACCCGTGGAGCATGGAGGGCTTGGCCTCCGCATCCGTCAGGACGAGGGCCAGCATGGTGGCCATCTGGGGATGGATCATGCCCACGCCCTTGGCGATGCCCGAGGCCATGACCGGCACCGGCCGCCCGGTGCGATCGGGCAGCGTCAGGCGGACGGTGGCCGACTTGGGGCGCGAGTCGGTGGTGCACATCGCCTCGGCGGCGGCGGCCAGGGCGGAAGGACCGTCCGACAGGCCGTCCCGTGCCAGCCGGCCGATCTCCGGCGCCAGCCGGTCGGCCGGCAGTCGGGTCCCGATCACACCGGTCGACATGGCCAAGGTCCGCTGCGAGTCCGTGCCCAGGCCGCGAGCGAAAGCCTTCGCCAGGCTCTCCTGATCGGCCAGTCCATCTGCGCCGGTCGCAGCGTTGGCGCAGCCGGCCGTGCATACGACGCCGCGTGCCCAGCCGTATCGGCCGTCGCCCTGTGGTGCGAGGGACCGCAGGTGCTGCTGCGAGAGGATGAGCGGCGCGGCGACCACGGCATTGGATGTGAACACCGCCGCCACCGATGCGTCCGGCGCTGCATCGCTGACGGCCACCAGCGCGACGTCGGGCTTCCCCGAAGCCTTGATGCCCATCGCTGCGGCGGCCGCGCGAAAGCCGCGCGGCAACACGGCCGAGGCGGTCGACTCGGGCAGACGCCCCTCGAAGGGCATGAGCGGCTGCCGCACGTCAGGGAGCGAGCGGCAGTTGCTCGAGGCCGGCCGTCTCGGGCAGGTCGAAGGCCAGGTCGAAGGCCTGGATAGCCTGACCCGCGGCACCCTTCACCAGGTTGTCGATGACGCCGATGGCCAACACTCGACCGGTGCGCTCATCCGCCGACACGTGCACGCGGCAGTGGTTGGAGCCGAGCACGTGCTTGGTCGACGGCGGGGCTGCCACCACCGTGACGAAGGGCTCGTCGGCGTAGGCGTCGCGGTAGAGCGCATCCAGCTCCGTCTGGGAGATCGGCCGTACGGGCCGTACGTGGCAGGCGGACAGGATGCCGCGCGTCATGGGCACCAGGTGCGGCAGGAAGTCCACCCCTCGTGCGGCAGGGCCGCCACTCAGCCACCCCAGCTCCTGCTCGATCTCCGCCACGTGCCGGTGACCGCCGATGCCGTAGGCCCGCACATTCTCATTGATCTCGCTGTAGGTCAGCTCCGGCTTCGCTTCGCGCCCGGCGCCCGAGACGCCGCTCTTGGCGTCGACTACCAGGTCCTCGATGAGGCCCTCTCGAGCGAGCGGGGCCAGGGCGAGCAGCGTCGCCGTGGGATAGCAGCCGGGCGAGCCCACGATCGAGACGGGCGTACGGGCAAGCCCAGCCAGCTCCGTCCGGTGCAGCTCGGGCAGCCCGTAGACGGCCTGCGCCAGCAGCTCGGGCTGGGGGTGCTCGAAGCCGTACCAGCGCGGATAGTCGGCCGGATCGCGCAGGCGGAAGTCAGGACCGAGGTCGATGACCGTCACGCCACGGGCAACCAGGTCGCGCACGATCGAGGCGGCGGCTCCGTGGGGAAGCGCCAGGAAGACGGCGTCGATGTCTTCCGGGAGAGCGGCGTCCACCATCCGGCCGGTGCCAGCCAGGTGGGCGTGGGTCACGCCGACCGGCTCGCGTTCGCGGCCGCGAGCCTGAAGGCCGATGATGCGAACGTTGGGGTGGCGCTCCAGGATGCGCACCAGCTCCCCGCCGACGTAGCCCGTGGCGCCGATGATCCCGACCCTGATGCGCGCCCCGCCAACCACAGCGGTCATGCCTTCGGCCGCCCGCGGCTGCGCGTCGTCGGTCGCCCGCGGCTGCACCACCGTCCCGCTCTCCATGCCGGCCAGTGTACGGCGAGGGTCCGCTCCCGGCGTGCGATAGTGCCCCGATGCGTGAGGAACCCGGCCGTGATCCGGCCGAGCGGCAGACAAGCGAGGCACCGGACCGGGAGGCGAGCGATGCTCCGGATCTGCCGGACCTGCTCATCCCCGCGCCGGGGCAGGTCATCGGCAAGCTCAGCGTGCGCACCTCGGCCGAAGTGGACCTGCTGGCCGTGCTGGGAGCGGTGCGCGAAGCGGGCGGCGATATCGCCTCCGTGACAGCTTTCCCCGCCACGAAGGGCGAGCCGGGTGTCCAGCGCGTCATCGATGTGGAGTTTCGCGACATCACGGGGGAGACTGCCGCCGGTGCAGTGCGGCGCGTAGCCGGCGTGGTCGTGGCACAGCCGCGTCAGACGCTCGGCCAGGTCTTCGGCAAGCGCGTCATCGTCATCGGTGGCGGTGCGCAGGTGGCGCAAGTCAATCTGGGCGCGGTAAGCGAGGCCGATCGGCACAACCTGCGCGGTGAGCGCATCAGCGTGGACACGATCCCGCTGGTGGGGGAGGCTCAGATCGCCGCCGCGGTGCGTGCCGTGGCGGACCTGCCGCGGGCACACATCCTGGTGCTGGCGGGAGCCATCATGGGCGGCGACATCACAGTGGCCGTCATGGAGCTGCGCGAGACCGGCATCCCGGTCGTAGCGCTCAACATGGTGGGCAGCGTGACCGACGCGGTGGATCTGGTGGTCAGCGACCCCGTGCAGGCCGGCACGATGGCCGTCATGGCCATCGCGGACACGGCCCGCTTCGACATCGAGCGACAGCGTGGACGCCGGTACTGAACGGGATGCAGCGAGAAGAGGAGTGATCGACATGGAGGTCGCCACGCAGGCACCGTCCCATCTTTCGCCGGTCCTGGCGCGCTACTTCCAGCGGAACTGGACCCATGGCGAGGGACACCGGCTCTTCGACTCGGACGGGAAGGCCTACCTCGATTTCAGCTGCGGCATCGCGGTCACCGTGCTGGGGCACCGCCATCCCCACGTCACGGCGGCCATCCACGCCCAGGCCGACCGGCTGCTGCACACCTGCAACGGCCTCGGCTACCTGGAACCGGTGACCGCGCTGGCCGATGCACTCGCTCGCGTGCTGCCCGAGCCGCTGGACAGCGTCTTCCTGGCCAACTCTGGCACGGAGGCCGTCGAGGGCGCCCTCAAGCTTGCCCGCCGCGCGACAGGGCGCCCGGTCATCGTCGCCTTCTCGGGAGCCTTCCACGGGCGGACCTATGGCTCGCTCAGCGCGACCACGTCGAACCCCAACTACCAGCGCGGCCATGAGCCGTTGCTGCCCTCGGTGTTCATCAGCCCCTTTCCCGATGTCTACCGCCTGGGGGAGGGGGACGAGGACCGAGCGACGGCCCTGGCGCTCGACGCGCTCGACCGCCTCCTGGCGGAGGTCGGCGCGGAGAGCGTGGCGGCACTCCTCATCGAGCCGGTCCAGGGTGAGGGTGGCTATAACCCGGCGCCGGCGGCCTTCCTGCGCGCGATCCGCCAGCGCTGCGACGCAGGCGGCATGCTGCTGATCGCGGATGAGGTCCAGTGCGGCTACGGTCGCACGGGACGGATGTGGGGCTTCGAGTCGGCGGGCATCGTGCCGGACGTGGTCACGCTGGCGAAGGCCATGGCCAACGGCCTGCCTCTGGGCGCGATCGTCTCCTCCAGAGCGTTGCAGGAACGGTGGGGCATGGGGGCGCACGGGTCGACCTTCGGTGGCAATCCCGTCTGCTGCGCGGCGGCTCTGGCCGTGCTGGAGACCATCGAGCGAGACGGTCTGGTGGCCAACGCCGCGGCGCGCGGGGCGGAACTGACCGCCGGCCTGTGCGCCTTGATGGCGCGCGACGAGCGCATCGGTGACGTGCGCGGCCCGGGGCTCATGATCGGCCTGGAGCTGGTGCGCGACCGCGCCACGCGCGAGCCTGACGCGGAGCTTGCGGCGGGGGTCATGGCGCGCTCCGCCGATCTGGGCCTGCTGCTGCTCACCTGCGGCACGGCCCACAACGTCATGCGCTGGATCCCGCCGTTGGACGTGACCGCCGCAGAGGTGAACGAGGCGCTGGGCATCTTCGAGACAGCACTCACGGGCTGACGGCCGAGGCGTATCGACGAGTGCCGTTCACAGACGAAGCTGACGCGCGTCGTCCGGGCCGATGATCAACAGCGCTCGTCGCGAGGAGCGGGGCGCCCGGGCCTGCGCGCGAACGGTTGGCCCATGATCGATGTGAGGGTCGCTTCGGTCGTCTCGTCCCCCCGACATAGAGGACGAGGATGCGGTCGCGTTGCCAGAACCGGGGCGCGCCCGCCCACTCGACGATCATCCCCTCGTCCACATACGTGGGATCGGTCCGGGTCGATGCGGCCCGCTGCCTCTTCACGCTCGCTCGAGGTCTTGAAGACGTAGATCGAGATCAGTTCGTCGCCGATGCACACGAGGCTACCCTGCGCGTTGGGCGGCCACCGATCCTGGAAGATCAGGAGCTCCCTGGTGGGAGCGCCGGCCGCCTGCAGGTCGGCGATGAGACCCTCCACACCGTCCTGGGCTACCTCCGACGGCTCGGCCGAAGGAGGGGGACCCACGACCGCACCCCCGTCGCAGGCGCCAGGGCGGAACAGGACGGTCGGTCTCTCCACCCACCGTTCGCACCGCACCCGAGTCCACACGGGACTGCCGAAGGCGTCCTGCGTCGAGTCGATGAAGATCACGACCCCGATTCCCGGCTCATGCCGGTATATCGTCGCGATCGGGTCGACCTCGACCGACAGCTGGATACGTGCGACGCCCTGATGACGAGCTTTCTGAACCAGGCCGGAAAGGCTTCCGGCTCGCGCAGGGCCGGAAGGCCCCGCCACGCTGCCAGCATCCCGTCCTGCACGGGCGTCGGCCGCGTCGTCGCGGGACCCCAACAGCACCCTGCTCATGCCGAGGGCCGCCGCGACATGCGGCTCGACCAGATCCCTGAATGCTTCGCCATCGCCTTGGGCGGCCAGGGAGACCAGGGAAGCAAGGGCCATGCGCGGTCGAGGCATGACGTCGTCCATACGGTAAGAGTGTCGGCCAACGCCCGATCGGTTCGATCTTCGCAGGCGACGGTGCATCAGTTCGGCCCTAAGGCTACGCTCCCAACATGCCGGCACCCCACTCAGCTCGCCAGCCCGCAGCCCTTCCGCTCCAGCCCATCGATCGGCTGCTCTCGCCGTTCCGGTCGTTCACGGAGCTGGAGGCCGCCGGCGGCATCGTGCTCATGGCCGCCGCGGCACTTGCGCTGCTGTGGGCCAACTCTCCATTCGCGGCTTCCTACGAGGGCCTCTTCTCCACCCCGGTGACCATCGGCTTCGGGGAGTTCGCGATCTCGAAGGCCTTCGTCCTCTGGATCAACGACGGGTTGATGGCCATCTTCTTCCTGGTGGTCGGCCTGGAGATCAAGCGCGAGGTGCTCATCGGTGAGTTGGCTTCGCCTCGCCGA
>Ga0136615_10001293_pt1 | contig 12059 bp, 11 predicted proteins | sample AntDrymUQ2882206_2_FD_106647 | JGI IMG/M metagenome (GOLD analysis project Ga0136615, IMG submission 106647) | Polar desert sand microbial communities from Dry Valleys, Antarctica - metaG UQ288 (22.06) | ecosystem: Environmental > Terrestrial > Soil > Desert | place: Antarctica: Dry Valley...
CAAGCGGCCGAAGACTTTGTTGCTGGTGACGATCAGGCTGGCGCGTTCGTAGCGGGCGGAGACCAGCTGGAAGAACAGGTTCGCCGCTTCGGGTTCGAACGGGATGTAGCCCACCTCATCGACGATGAGCAGCGGGTAGCGGCCCAGGCGGGTCAGTTCGGTCTGCAGCCGCCCGCCGCGGTGGGCCTCGGCGAGCCGGTCGACCCATTGGGTCGCGGTGGCGAACAGCACCCGGTGGCCGGCTTGGCAGGCGCGGATCGCCAGGCCGGTCGCCAGGTGGGTCTTGCCGGTGCCGGGTGGGCCGAGGAACACCACGTTGTCGCGTGCGGTGACGAAGTCCAGGGTGCCCAGGTGCGCGACGGTGTCGCGTTTGGGCCGCGGGCGTGGTCGAAGTCGAACTCCTCCAACGACTTGCGCGCGGGGGACCGTGCGGCGCGGATCCGGCCTTCCCCCCGTGGCTGTCGCGGGCGGAGACTTCGCGTTGCGGGCAGGCCAGCAGGAACTCGTCGTGGGTCCAGGATTCCGCGCGGGCGCGTTCGGCCAGGCGGGCGGCCGACTCGCGCAGCGTCGGCGCCTTGAGCGCCCGGGTCAAGAGCGCCAGCTCGGCGGCGATGTCGCGGGCGGGGGCGGAACCGCTGCGGGCGGTCACCGCGGCGCCTTCAGCTGGAGGTCGAGATCGGTGAGGGTGAAGTACGCCGAGCTCGGCTACGTCCGCATCGTCGCATCGCGCACCCGCCGCAGTCCCAGCGCTGTGCCTTCCAGCGCCGTGGTGAAGTACGTCGCAGTGTACGACGAGTACGGCCTCCCGATTCCGGACGGCAGCAACTCCTATCTCAATCATCACCTTCTGCCCCTGGTGCGGGACGAGCTTCCCCCCTCGCAGCGAGACCGGTGGTCGAGAAACTGGACGAACTCGGCCTGGAGCCCGACGGTGGGAGATCCCTCCAGAGATGCAGGAGGCAACCTGGTGGCGTGAGGCCCCTCGATAACCCTGCAGGGTGCGCCAGCCCGTCCGCGTCCGTTCTCACCGCCCCAGATGCTGCTGGCGCTGCTGCGCGGGCGAGGACGTCGACGGCGCCGTGACCGTCCCCACCGAGCTCGTCGTAGACGCGAGCACCCTGCCTCCGCGGATCTGAGCGGGCAGGTGGGTCACGGTCACGGTCGGCGGGCGGTGATGAGCCAGGCGGATGCATTGGGTAAGGCACGCCCCCTTTCGCCCTACCGCTGGGTGCACCCGGCGGAACCGCCGCCAAAGCTGCCGGTGATCTGCCTGGACTCGAGCGGCCGTGGCCGTTGATGCTGAATCCGCTGGCTCGCCAGCTGTCCGCATTCAGGTTCCAGGTTCGGGAGGAGGTTGAGCATTCATGGCTGAGACCCTCGAGGTCGAAGAAGCTGCGGCAGACGAGACCGTCACCGCAGCAGACGTGACCGTCACCGCAGCAGAGACTCTTCACGTTGTTGAGGAGACGTCTGCGTACGACGTCATGCTTATCCAGAGCAACTGGTACTAGTACGGGCCAGCACCGACCGTCGTGGTGCCGGGCCGTCCGTTTCGACCCCGGCACTACGACTCCCCCGGTCCTTCGAAACCGATCTCTGAGGGGCGTCATGGTTGTACGGCTGAACCCGGCGGTACGGATCATTCCTCCGTCGGAGGCAATCGGTGACAGGTGGGTCGCCGAGGACCTTCTGGAACGACGGCGCTATGGGCTGTCCCGACACGCCGCGGCCACGCTCGTCGCGGCGGCACGACCACAGGACCCGCGGGATCTGGTCAAGCTCATGATGGACAGCTCAAACCACAGCCACCTCAGCCAGCACTGGGAGGCGTTGACCGAGGAACTCATGCGGCGCCGACTCCTAATCGATCCGGCGGCGGTGACCTATGAGCGTCTGCAATGGATGGTCCGGCTGCGAGCGGCGTGGAGCCGGTTCGGGTGGCAGGAGTCCGCCGATTATCACGTGCTGTCCTTCGATTATCCGTGCGTGGACTACTCCGAGGGCTCCGGGTTCCTCACGGATCAAGATCGCATGCGCGCTTATCAGGCCCGCGAGGCCGACACGGACCGCTTCAAGCTCGACTACCTGGACCGGCCCGAGATCAAGCTGGCCGGTCCGACGGCTGAGCTGCCCAGCCGGTCCGCCCGGGAGGTGTGGTGCGAGCCGCTGCGCCCGGTGCCCATCCACGGCGATGCCCTGTCGACTGTCATCTCGCTCTCGTTCGGCGCCACCGGCACGGTGATCCCCCGCACCGGCTCGGCACCGTTGCTGCGTCGCAGCAGCCCGTCCGGTGGCGCGCGGAATCCGTCGGAGGGCTACGTCGTCGTCCGCGACGTACCCGGGCTGCCGCGCGGCTGGTACCACGTGACCATGCGGCCGTTCGGTCTCCGCCTGCTGGAAGGCCCACCGATGGACGACGAGGGACTGCTACGCCTCTTCCCGGAGACGATCGAGCGGTTCCCCCTCGACGCTAAGGCACTCATCGTCATCACCAGCGTGTTCGAACGGAACATGTACCGCTACCGCGAACCTCGCACGTTCCGGACCGTCCATATGGACGCCGGGCACATCGCCAGCGCCGTGCGCATCTCCGCGCGTTCTCAGGGGCTCAGCGTCGGGACGTACTACTGCGACATGGCCACGAAGATCGAGGATGCGCTGGACATCGACGGCCTGCGCGAGGGCTACATGCTCACCATTGCCCTCGCCGACGGCGTCGACGAGGCGAGCGGCGCTGCCAGCCCAACCTGACCCAGCAGAGAGCGCTGCCATGCCTTCAGCACAGTCCTCGTCGCCCCGCTGGCCGGTGGGATACCGCATCCGCCCGGTCGCCGATCCGGACTCGACCGACGTCGAGGTGGCCGATGCCATCACCGCGCGCCGGTTCCGCTGGTCGCCCGAGGCGCTGTCCGCGTACATCCTGGATGACGGTTCGGCGGACCGGGAACTGACCGGCGGCGACGCGTGGTTCCACGCCCTGGCGTCCGCAGGCGACCGCGGCCACCTGATCCGCGGGTTGCGGCATTGGCAGGAGCGCGGTTGGCACCCCTCAGACCAGTACTACGTGGCATCGCGACGCTGGGAGTTCGTTGACGTCACCGACGTCGACGGGGCGATCCGCACCGCCACCATTGAGAGGTTTCTGAGCACCGACGGCCCGCCCGTACCGGAAAGGCGGCCTGCAGGGCCGCGCGTTCCACTGGGACCGGCGGCCGAACCGGGCACGCAGCCGGTCTCCCAGCTCTTGGTGAGCCGGCGCAGTGGACGCGCGTACGTGGCCCGGCCAGCGCCTGCCGCCCGGCTCTCCGGCATGTTGTGGTACGGGCTGGCCCCCGCGCGTCAGCGGCGGGAGGAGACGGACCCCGCTCAACCCCTGTCCTATTTGGAGAGCCTCGGCGCCGCCTGGGACTTCTACCTCTGCATCTACAGTGTGGACGGCGTGCCGTCGGGGACATACCGATACGACCTGCTGTCGCACGAGCTGACCACGATCCGGCCCGGCAACCACCGCGACACGATGATGGACGTGCTGCAGGGGATGCGCTCGCCGGCCACCGCCGCCTGGACGCTCGGCCTGGTGGCGGACGTCCCGCGGTACCAGTGGCGCTACCGGCACGACCACGGGCTGCGTCGGCTGTACCTGGAGGCCGGGCTACTCGCGCAGGAACTACTGATTCTGGGCATGTCGTACGGGTTCAGCACCTTGGTGACACCGGCCCAGAAGGACAGCGCCTACCTCGCGCTCCATGACCTCCCCGCTGAGCGCTTCGCGCCGGTGTACACGTTGACCATGGGCCTGTCCCGCGGCAGCGCCGGAATGATGTTCGACGACAGCGCGGGCGCCCCGCCCATCCCACCTGAGTCGCCGACGCCACTGGAGTCGGACCGGGCATGACCACGACCCACCAAACGCCGGTCGAGTTGCTGCGAGACGAACTGCTGTGCATGGAGACGAACGTGTCTGCGACGTTGTCGCCGGACGGGCGGTCGGTCGGCTTCATACGGAACGCGCCGCCTGGACCGGAGCTGTGGCTATGGGCCGAGGGGCGGACGCGCCGGCTCGCTGAGCACCACGGCGAACTGGTCGGTGATCTGCGGTGGACCGCGGACAGCGCGGCTTTGCTCTACCGTCACACCCAGCGCGGCCGGGAGCGCTGGAGCATCGCCGGGCTGTGGGTGGCCGATCTCAGCCGGTTCAGTCTTCTCGGGCCCGGGGTTGCGATCGAGTACTGGCTCTCCCGTACCGATCCGCGCATGGTGGTGTTCAGCAGCCGCGCACCGGGATCCCGGCACGCCGACCTGTGGCGCATCGGCTTGACCGATCCGGGCGCGGCGATTCCATACGCCCGCAATCCCGGGTTTCACCGCTGGCTCGTGGACAGTGAACTGCGGCCCCGCGGTGGGACGCGACTCGGTCCGGACGGCGCCGTTCGGGTGGTCGTCGGTGACGACGTGGCCTCAGCCCGAACGGTGTTCAGCATCCCGGCCGAGGCGGCGGTCGACCTGTCCATCGAACGGTTCAGCCACGACGGCGGAACGCTCTTCGTGCTCATCAGCCACGGTGCCGGCACCCGGCGGTTGATGGCCGTCGACTGCCACGACGGCACGGTGTCGACGGTCTTCGAGGACCCCGACTTGGACATCGAGAGCTACCCGATCGCCGGCGAGGGCGTCTGGTTCGAGCCGGCCTCCGGGCGGCCGGACCTCTGCACCGTGATGGACCAGCGCCTGCGTCACCACGCGCTGACCGACGCACGGCGGACGGCCGTGGAGCACCTGGCGGTCGAGGGCGCCGTCGCGCGTGTCCTCATCGATTGCAGCACCGACGACCGGACATGGCTTGTCGTCGACGTGCGTGACGACGGGCCAATCGCCTACCACCTGCTCGACCCGGCGACCGGTACCAGCCGGGAGCTGTTCGTGAACCGGCCGGGCCTCGTCGGCTGTGACCTGCCGGGGCTGGAGGACTTCATCTTCGCCGCCAGCGACGGGCAGCGGATCCGCGGCTACGCGCTGCGGCCGCGGCACGCCGACAGCCCGTCGCCGACCGTCGTCATGGTCCACGGTGGACCGGCCGGCCGGGACATCTGGCGTTTCTACGCCGACGCCCAGTACCTCGCTTCGCTGGGCTACCTGTCGCTGCACATCAACTACCGGGGGTCGCGCGGCTTCGGCAGCGACTTCCGGCGCGCCGGGAACGGCGAGTGGGGTGGCCGGATGCAGGCAGACCTCTACGACGCCGTGGCTAGCGGGGTGGCGGCGGGCATGGTGGATCCGGGCCGGGTGGCGTTCTTCGGCGCGTCGTACGGCGGCTACGCCTCGCTCCTGGCCGCCTGCACCCGGCCGGACCTGGTGCGGTGCGCCGTCGCGATCAGCCCGCCGTGTGATCTGGTCGGGTTTGCCACCACCCCGCCGGCGTACTGGCAGCCACTCGCCGCGTTGCTGGAACGGCAGATCCGCACCACCTCCGACGGGCGTGAGATCGACAACCGGACCCTGCGAAAACGGTCTCCACTGGGCGCGCTCAGCGCAGCGTGCGCGCCGGTCCTTCTCGCACACGGCATGCGCGACCCACGCGTGCCGGTGGCGGACGTCGACCGGTTCGTGGCAGAGGCCCAGGCACAGAAGGTCGCAGTCCAGTACCTGCGGTTCACCGACGAGGGTCACCACATCAAGTCCCAGGCGAACAGGTTGATCCTGTTCCGCGCGATGGAACGCTTCCTGGAGGGACACCTTGGCACTCGACAAGCCTCGGATAACGCCGCGGTACACCCGCAGCGACCCGGCCGGCCGGTACCCTCGGTTGACCGGCCTACCCGACCTTGAGCACAACCGGCTGGGGTTGTTCTGGCGTCCCATCATCGACATGGTGGACAGCGACGTGGCGCCGATGCGCCTGCGGATGATCGCACCGGTCTCCGACTGGCTCGCCGACCCGACACCCGGTCAGTGGTCGTGGTTTGCCATGATCGGTGTCCCTGGTCTTCGCCATCAGGTGCTACGACACGCCGGTCTGGACCAATACGACTGCCGGGAGCCGACCGAACTGCCGCAGCCGTTCCGCACCCCCCGGTGGCGGGTGCTCACGGACGCCATCGACCGCTTCGACACACTGGATTCCCAGCACCGCGCGCTCCTGGTGTTTCAACTTGCCCAACTGTCGTACATCCAGTTCGTGTTCAAGCTGGCCGGGGCGGTGACCCCCAACGGGGACCCGGCCCATGATCGGTACGCCTACGAGGTCGCCCGGCTGCACGCCCGCTACCCGGGCCATCACGGGCAAGCCGTACCAGTGTTCGAGCGACTCGCGACGTCCTCAAAGGACCGGCTACTCGCCCTCGCGGCATGCGCGCAGGGCATCAGTGTGGCGATCCGCCGTGGTCGCAGCGTCGAGCTGGCGACCAGCTTCGAAGCTCACGGGGACGGCATCATCCGCGACGGGCTGGACGACGAATGGCACACATGGCTGGTCCGCAGCCGGTTCCATCGAGCACTGGCCCTGCTGCGGCTGACCCAGCGGCGCGGTGATGACATGCGCGAGGACCTGCGCCTGGCGGCCGAGTTCGGAGACAGGTTGTTCACAGAGAACGTGGGGGGCACCGACCTGACCGTCGCCACCGAGAACAAGCGCATCGTCGTGGAGTCGCAGATCAAGGCCGCCGGCCGCGTCACAGACAGCGAATCAGCCGCCCGCGTCCGCGCCAGATGCCAGGAGCTGGACCGGATGGACCCGTACTGCGTCGAGGCGCGACTCGTCGTCGCCGAGGGCTACGCGACCGTCGGCGACTACGCCGAGGCGGCCTGGCGGTACGAGCGCGCCGGTGAACTCGGCACGGGGGTGGGCGCGATCGGATGGTTCCGAGCGGCGCAGTGCTACGAGGTGATCGGCGACCGCTCCGGCGGGCTCAACGCCATGGGGCGCTGCCTGGAGCTCGACTGGTCCGCGGTCGAGCCGCGGGAGTACCTGGAAAAGGCGCGCCACCCCGTCGGACAGACCCCATGAACGCCGCACCACAACGTTCAGAGGACGATCCACGGTGACGGCTACTTCTGCCCCAGTTGCCGCCGAACCGCACCGGGTGGCCGCCAGACAGATGGTGAAGCTGGGGATTCCCTTGCTCATCGGCGCCTTCTCCGCCGCCATGGCGGGCATCGTCGATACCGCCATGATGGGTCGTTACGGTGCCGCCCACTTGGCAGCCGTCTCCGGCGGTTCGGCCATCTTCGACATCTTCTCGGGCATCGTTCTGGCGTCGGCCGTCGGCCACCAGATCCTCTCCGCCCGGTTCGCCGGGCGGGAGGATCCGGCCGGCATCCGCAGATCCCTGCAGGCGTCGGCGTGGTTCTGCGGCGGGATCGCCGCCCTGCTCACTGTCGTGTGCCTGGCCGGCGGCGGGTTCCTGATGAGTCTCGTCAGCGGCGGTGACGCCGAGCTGGAGGACCTGGGTTCGGGCTACCTCGGGGCCCGCGCCCCGACGCTGATCGCGCTGGTCGCCTACGCATTGCTCGCCGCCATCTTCAACGCGTACCAACGGCCCCGCCTCGCGATGGTTGCCGCCCTGGTCGCCAACGCCGTCAACCTGGTCCTCGACTGGGCGCTGATCTACGGACCCGGCCCGTTCCCGGAACTCGGCGCCATCGGTAATGGCTTGGCGACGACCGTCTCATGGTTGGTCGCCGTCGGCTGCCTGCTGGTTGCGGCCCGCCGGTTCGGCCTGGTCGCCCTACTCCGGCGGCCCCCGCTCGACGAGCCGGTGGACTTCCCGACCTCGGTACCCAGGTTGGGTTGGCCGGCCATCGTCTCGATGGCGCTGGACTACTCCAGTGTGGCTATCTTCTTCGCCATCCTCGGCGGCATCGGCGAGGCCACCCTGGCAGGTGGGCGGATCGCCTTCGAGGTGCTGCTGCTGTTGTTCAGCGTGGGGGGTGCCTTCGCCGCCGGTGGACGCATCCTCATCGGACGGTCGGTTGGCGCCGGGCAGATCGGGCAGGCCCGCACCCTCTGGCGGACAAGCCAGGTCGTCCTACTCCTGCCGGCCGTGGCGCTCGGCACCGCCCTTGCCGTGCTCGCGGCCCCCGTTGCACGACTGTTCACGTCCTTCCCGGGTGTTGTCGACGCCGCGGCCGGGGCACTGCCGCTGGTGGCTCTGTGCCTGCCTCTGATGGCCTGGACGTTGGGCAACGTCAGCGCGCTCCGCGCGCTCGGGCACACCAGGTGGGACATGTACGGCAACCTTGTGGCCGGGATCGTGGTACAGCTTCCGCTCGCGTGGATGCTCGTCCACCTCGCGGACCTTGGCATCGTCGGGGCCTACCTCGGCGTAGTGGGCTACTGGCTGGCCCGCGCCGGGCTGACGGAGCTTCTCGTCGCCGGGCCGTACGCGAGGTGGCCCAGCGGCATGGAGACCAACCTCCGCGAACCGCCGGTGTGGACCGGCCGGTCACAGCCGGCCAGCGGTCTATCGACACCAAACATGACGGAACGGTAATAACGGCCATGAACGACAACCCCATCGACGTCCCCCCGTTGGTCGCCAAGGCCCAGGAGATCGCCGACCGCGGCCAGTGGCGGCTGTCATCCGAACCCCGCACCGGCGCGCTGCTGCGCACGCTAGCCGCGAGCAAGCCGGGAGCCCGCATCCTGGAGGTGGGCTCGGGGGTGGGTGTCGGATCAGGCTGGCTACTGGCCGGAATGGACGAGACGGCCAGGCTCACCACGCTGGAGATCCATCAGAAGTGTGCCGGCCTATGCCGGGACCTTCTGGCCCCGGACCATCGGGCGGAGGTCATCACCGCGGACGCGACGGAGTGGTTGGAGCACTACGACGGCTCCCCCTTTGACCTGGTCTTCGTGGATACCACGACGGCGAAGTTCGACCGTCGTGACCTGCTGTTCGCGCACATGGCTGACGGGGCGCTCCTCGTCGCCGATGATCTGCTGCCCGGGCCTACCTGGACCGCCGATCACCCGCCCCGGGTCGAGCGTTTCCGTCAGGAAATCATCACGGAGCCCAACCTGGTGACGACGCTGATGGACTGGGCATCCGGGCTGGTCATCGCCACGTTCCGCAAGACCGCCTGACCGTCCACCCACGCGATCAGTCCGGGGAGCACAGCATGCGGGCCCAAACGGCGACCACCGACCGGTCGACCGTCGTGCCCATGGCTCAGCACGGGCGACGCGAGGCGCGTGGGGCCCACCGAGATCGCCCGCCGTTGCAGGCAACGGACCTGACCTCCGCCGCCTTCCGTGCCGCGATGGGTCACTTCCCGACGGGTGTGGCATTGGTGACGGCTGGACCACCGGAGTCGGTGGAGGTCATGACGGCTAACTCCTTCATATCCGTGTCGCTTGTTCCCCTGCTGGTGCTGGTGAGCCTGGGGGAGTCCGGCAGGATGCGGGGGCGGTTGGAGCATGCGCGAGGGTTCGCGGTGCACGTGCTCGGCGAAGGCCAGCGGCAGACGGCGGCCCTGTTCGCACGGCGTGACCGGCCGAACGCGGCGGCCGCGGCACACCTGCTGGGCGCGACGCCGACCACGGGAGGCAACGTGCTCGTGCCGGGAACGTTGGCGTGCTTTGAATGCGTGCCGTTCGCCAGCCATCCCGCCGGGGACCACGTGCTCTACGTTGGCCGGGTGGTCGCGGTCCACGTCGGGGCGGACGGCGCCCCGCTGGCGTTCCACCGTGGGGCGTACCGGGAACTGGCGACACCACCGCCGTCGGCCCCGGAGTCGCCGGCCACGAAGGGATCCGCCGCCGAATGGCGCGGCTGACGTTGCAGCGGACCTACACCCGCAGCGATCCGCGCGGGTCGTTCCCACACCGCGAGGGCCTGCCCGAGCTGCGGCACAACCGGCTGGCGATGTTCTGGCGGCCGCTCATCGATCTGGTCGACAGCGATGTGGCCCCGCTGAGACTGCGCATGATCGCACCGGTGTCGCGGTGGTTGGCCGGTGGAGCACCTGAGGGCTGGCCGTGGTTCTCCATGATTGGCGTCCCGGAGCTGCGCCGCCAGGTGCTCCGGCACGCCGGACTCGACGGGTACGACTGCAGGACACCGGCGGGCCTACCGACAGAGCTCCACTCTCCCGAATGGGATCGGCTGGTGCGCGCCATCGAGCGGTTCGCCACCCTGCCCGACCCAGTCCGCGCCCTGGTGATCTTTCAGTTGGCCCAGCTGTCGCTGTGTTCCTACGCGATCGACCTCGCCGGCGCGGTGCGCCCCAACGGCGATCCCGCTCATGACCGCTACGTCTACGACGTGGCGCGGGTGCATGCCCGTCATCCCGCTCACGCCGGCGGAGCCTTGCCTCTCTTCGAGGCCCTCGCCGGCACCTCCCAGGACCCGTTGCTCGTCCTCGCCGCCTGCTTTCAGGGCATCGGCCACTCCGTGCGTCGAGCCGGCGACATGGACCTGGCCCGTCGCTTCGAGACGATCGGACGCAGCGTCGGCGCGCTGCCGGACAGCTGGCACAGCTTGCTGACGCGCAGCCGTTTCCACCGGGCGGCAGCCTTGTTACGGCTGGCCGAAGGCCGTGCGGCCGACATCCCCGGCGAGCTGGCCGCGGCGTTGGAACTACATGAGCGCCTGTCCGCCGTAGCGTCGGACGGTGCGGCACGGATGGTCGCCGACGAGAACGCCAGATACCTGGTGGAGCTGCGCCTGCGGATCGCCGGGACGGCCGACGCGAGCAAGGTGCGCGCCTGCTGTGCCGAGCTCGCGGCGATTGATCCGTACTGCGTGGAGACACGGCTCACCATTGGGGACGCGCACGTGACGATCGGCGACTATGCAGGCGCCACGCGGTGGTACCACCGCGCCGGCGAGCTGGGAACGGGCTCCGGCGCGGTGGCCTGGTTCCGAGCCGCGCAGTGCTTCGACGCAATCGGCGACCGCGGCGGCGCCGTCAACGCGATGGCTCGCTGCCTGGAGCTGGACAACACCGCAGCGGAGCCTAAGGCGTACCTGACTGTACGCGGGTGACGGCCACGGCCGGGCTCTCAGCACAGCGCCGGCGCCGGGACCGCATGTCCGCCGCCGCTGAGGATGACTACGTAGAGCGGGACTGCGTCGTTGAGGGTGCGGATCGGGTCCGGGGTGTCAGAAGGGACCCGCACAGGGTTCGAGGGTCGGGCGTTGACGCGCCTGGCTCTCCTGACACCACCGGGAGGTGGGCTTCATGATGCACATGCATGGTGCCAGGGCGCAGGAGTTGACGTCGCGTTCGGTTGGGGTGGCGTTGGACCGGCTGGTCGCGGTGCCGGTGGATGTGGGCAAGTCGTCGGCGACGGCGACGGTGGTCGACTTCGCTGGCCGGCGGCTGGCCGCGCCGTTCGAGTTCGCGCTGGATCGTGTCGGGGTGGAGCGCTTCGCCGCTGGGGTGCGTACGGCGTTGCCGGTGGGGACGGCGCTGGTGCGGTCGGGGTGGAGGCGTGCGGGCATTACCACCGGCCGCTGGTCGCCTCACAGGTGTTGCTGGGCGATGGCAGCTGGTCGAGCTCAACCCGGCGTGGGTGTCCGCGCAGCGGCGGGTCAACGGCACGCAGCGGACCAAGACCGACCCGATCGACTGCGCCAACGACGTCCAGCCGTCGCAGGCCGGGACCACCAGGTCCGTCGTGGCGTAACCCACCAGGTCCTCCACCACACCTTTGGACTGCGGGTCCGCCGACTCACACCAGTCCGGCCGGAACCCGTGATGGGTCGCGAAGCGCACATAGGAAGCGCACATAGTTGGGGTGAGCGACGATGGACTTCCCCCCGAGAGCCGGACACCGGGGTTATGCGGCCGGGGTTGATTCTAGCACATGTTGGTGGAAGCGCTGCTCATATTCTATTGGCGGGAGGTAGCCGCAGGTGGAGTGCAAGCGGCGGTGATTGTAGTAAGCGATCCAACGGAAGATCGCCTGGCGGGCGTCGGTTTTGGTCTTGTAGTGCTGCCGGTCGACCAGTTCTACGTTGAGCGTGGCGAAGAAGCTCTCCGCCGCGGCGTTATCAAAGCATGAGCCGACACGGCCCATCGATTGTTGCAGCCCGAGCCGCGCGCAGGCCGCCGCA
>Ga0136615_10001296_pt1 | contig 12042 bp, 20 predicted proteins | sample AntDrymUQ2882206_2_FD_106647 | JGI IMG/M metagenome (GOLD analysis project Ga0136615, IMG submission 106647) | Polar desert sand microbial communities from Dry Valleys, Antarctica - metaG UQ288 (22.06) | ecosystem: Environmental > Terrestrial > Soil > Desert | place: Antarctica: Dry Valley...
CAGACCGCTCCGCTGGTCAGGTACTACAGCGAGCGCGCTTTGCTCGTGCCGCTGGACGCCACCGGCGACGTCGAGGACGTGACCGCGCGCGCGATCGAGGCGCTCAAGCGCGCCACCAGCTGAACTGTCAGGCTGGCACCGTGTGGAAGGCGAAGCTGTCGAGACAGATGATCCAGCTCAAGACCGCTGACGAGATCGCTCTGATGCGCCGAGCCGGACTTGTCGTCGCGGGCGCGCTGCGGGCGGTTCGCGGCGAGATTCGGGCCGGGGTGAGCACCCAGGATCTCGACGACGTCGCCGAGCGATACATCCGCGGCCAGGGGGCGACTCCATCGTTCCTCGGCTACCACGGCTTCCCGGCCAGCATCTGTGCGTCGGTCAATGAGGAGATCGTGCACGGCATCCCGCTGCCCACCAGGCGACTGCGTGAGGGTGACGTCATCTCGATCGACTGCGGTGCGATCGTCGACGGCTACCACGGCGACGCCGCGATCACGGTTCCGGTCGGCGACGTCAGCTCGGATGTGCTCGAGCTGCTGCGGGTCACCGAGATGTCGCTCTGGGCAGGGCTCGCCGCCGCCCGGCTGGGCGGACGGCTCGGAGACCTCAGCCACGCCATCGAGCAGTCGCTGCGGGCGCATGACCACGACTATGGAATCGTCCGCAAGTACGGCGGGCACGGCATCGGCACCGAGATGCACCAGGATCCACATGTGCTGAACTATGGCCGCCCCGGCCGCGGATCGAGGCTCGTCCGCGGGCTCGCGCTGGCCGTCGAGCCGATGGTCACCCTCGGGAGGCCGGACACCGTCGAACTCGACGACGGCTGGACCGTCGTGAGCGTCGACGGCTCGTACGCCGCCCACTTCGAGCACACCTTCACCCTGACCGACGAGGGCCCGTGGGTGCTCACCGCCGAGGACGGCGGCGCTGCCAAGCTCGCCGAATTCGGCCTGACCGTTCCGGCGCGGGGGCAACCGACGTGACCTTCACCCACCCACAACGCGCTCGCTGCAGAGCCGAGGGTTTTCGGGATCGAGCCGACTCATGAGTGAGCCACGGGTCGATCCACCCGAGAAACCAGCAAAATTGGACATCCGCATCGGTCACGTCGAACGTGAGGCCGCGGTCAACCGGCTGCAGAGCGCGTTCAGCGAAGGTCGGCTGGACGTCACCGAGTTCGACCAGCGAGTCGCCCAGGTGTACGCCGCCCGCACCGCCGGCGAACTCACCCCGCTGACCGCGGACCTACCCGCCGTGGATTCGACCCAAGGCCGGGCAGCCGCACCGCAGGTGCCGCCGCCGCCACCCAAACCGGCCAAGCCGGACCGCGACAACGCGGGGCGGGCGTTGGTGTGGGCCTGGCAGGTGTGGGCGACGGCCGTAGCGGTCAATTTGGTCGTCTGGCTCGCGGTCAGCATCTCGGCCGACGACTTGAAGTACTTCTGGCCGATGTGGGTGGCCGGTCCCTTGGGCGCCGTACTCCTCGTTGCTACCGTCTTCCGCAACGCCGACCGGCCCCCGCAATCGTGATCATGGGGTTTGGCCGGTCCTGACCGGCCAACCCATGATCATCGCCGGCGGGACGGGTTGGCCTTGCCGGGCTGATCGCCGTACACTGGGTTGTCGGCGTCCGCGCCGTCTTTCTTTGTGCTGTGGCCGCACCCGGAAAGGCGCCCTCTGCTCGTCGCCGGAAGTGCATGGAAACTCACCGCACGCGTGCGTGCGGCGATCAGGAATGTGGAGGATATGGCGAAGAAGGACGGGGCCATCGAAGTCGAGGGCCGAGTCGTGGAGCCGCTGCCGAACGCGATGTTCCGCGTGGAGCTGCAGAACGGGCACAAGGTGCTCGCTCACATCAGCGGCAAGATGCGCCAGCACTACATCCGGATCCTGCCCGAGGACCGGGTCGTAGTGGAGCTCTCCCCGTACGACCTGACCCGCGGTCGCATCGTCTACCGGTACAAGTAGGGAGCTGGACAGTCGTGAAGGTCCAACCCAGCGTCAAGAAGATCTGCGACAAATGCAAGGTGATCCGCCGGCACGGGCGGGTCATGGTGATCTGCGACAACCTGCGGCACAAGCAGCGGCAGGGCTAGCAGCACACATCGCGAGCAACAGATACCGCGTTCTAGCGCACGCACCCCTGGTCGGAGGCTGGGGCCAGCTTCCAGCTGGACGGGACGCGACAGACCTCCGCGCACCATCAAGGAGTACTGACACATGGCACGTCTAGCCGGCGTGGACCTCCCTCGCGACAAGCGGATGGAGGTGGCGCTCACCTATATCTATGGGATCGGGTTGACCCGCTCCCAGCAGGCACTCAAGGCAACCGCTATCAGCCCGGACCTGCGCAGCCGAGACCTCACCGACGACGACCTCGTCCGGTTGCGCGACTACATCGAGGAGAACTACCAGGTCGAAGGTGATCTGCGCCGCGAGGTGCAGGCCGACATCCGCCGCAAGGTTGAGATCGGTTGCTATCAGGGAATCCGACACCGCAGAGGTCTCCCGGTGAACGGGCAACGCACCAAGACCAACGCCCGCACCCGCAAGGGCCCGAAGAAGACGATGGCCGGCCGCAAGAAGGTCGGCAAGAAATAAGACCCCGGGCCGCTGACGCGGCCCTCGCCGCGGGTCTTGCCCCGTTCTGTTTTACAACTGCCCGAATGGAAACGCTAGGAGAAAGCTTTGCCGCCCAGAGCACGTACTGGTGTCAAGAAGGTGCGTCGCAAGGAAAAGAAGAACATCGCCCACGGCGTTGCGCACATCAAGAGCACCTTCAACAACACGATCGTGTCGATCACCGACCCTATGGGCAACGTGATCTCGTGGGCTTCGGCTGGCCACGTCGGCTTCAAAGGCTCCCGCAAGTCGACGCCGTACGCGGCGCAGATGGCTGCGGAGTCCTGCGCCCGCAAGGCTCAGGAACACGGCATGCGGAAGGTAGACGTCATGGTCAAGGGTCCAGGGTCCGGTCGGGAAACCGCGATCCGGTCCCTGCAGGCCGCCGGCCTCGAGGTCGGCTCCATCCAGGACGTCACGCCCCAGGCACACAACGGCTGCCGGCCCAAGAAGCGTCGCCGGGTCTAACCCGACCGCATGAAGGAGATCTGAGACGAGATGGCCCGTTACACCGGTGCCGACTGCCGCCGCTGCCGGCGGGAGAAGATGAAGCTGTTCCTCAAGGGCAGCAAGTGCGAGGGTCCGAAGTGCCCGATCGAAATACGACCGTACCCGCCGGGCGAGCACGGCCGGGGTCGCAGCAAGGACTCGGAGTACCTCCTGCAGCTGCGGGAGAAGCAAAAGGCCAAGCGGGTGTACGGCGTACTGGAAAAGCAGTTCCGCGGGTATTACACCGAGGCCAACCGCCAGCAGGGCAAGACCGGCGAGGTGCTGCTGCAGATCCTCGAGTCCCGGCTGGACAACGTGATCTACCGGGCCGGTTTCGCCAAGTCGAGGGACATGGCGCGGCAGGTCGTCCGGCACGGGCACGTGCTGGTGAACGGCCGGAAGGTCGACATCCCGTCGTACCGGGTCACCGAGAACGACATCGTCTCGGTCCGGGAGAAGTCCCTGGAGATGACGCCGTTCGTCGTGGCCAGGGCCGAGGCCGGGTCACGACCGGTCCCGGCCTGGATGGAGGTCATCTCCTCGCAGATGCGGATCCTGGTCCACTCGCTGCCGGCTCGCGCGGTCATCGACACGCCGGTCCAGGAGCAGTTGATTGTGGAGTTGTACTCGAAATAATTCTCGCTTCGCTCGAATTCTTTGGAGTAGCGAAGAGCACCACAGCACGAACCGGAGCGCGTGGACAGAGATGCCCCCGGCAGCAGTATCCAGGCGTCATATAGCGGTCGCCTGAAACAGAGAGGATCCAACTGTGCTGATCACTCAGCGCCCCACCCTGACCGAAGAGCCGGTCAACGACCTGCGGTCCCGGTTCGTCATCGAGCCGCTGGAGCCGGGTTTCGGCTACACCCTCGGCAACTCGCTTCGGCGCACCCTGCTGTCCTCGATCCCCGGCGCAGCCGTGACAAGCATCCGGATCGACGGCGTGCTGCACGAGTTCACCACCGTCCCCGGCGTCACCGAGGACGTCACCGAGCTGATCCTCAACCTCAAGGGCCTCGTCGTGAGTTCGGACTCCGACGAGCCGGTCACCATGTACCTGCGCAAGCAGGGCCCGGGCGACGTCACGGCTGCTGACATCGCGCCGCCGGCCGGTGTCGAGGTGCACAACCCCGAACTGCACCTGGCCACGATCAACAAGAAGGGCCGGCTCGAGGTCGAGCTGACCGTCGAGCGCGGCCGCGGCTACGTCCCCGCGCCGCAGAACAAGCAGTCTGGTCAGGAGATCGGCCGCATCCCGGTCGACTCGATCTACTCGCCGGTGTTGAAGGTGACCTACAACGTCGAGGCCACCCGCGTGGAGCAGCGCACCGACTTCGACCGGCTGATCGTCGACGTCGAGACCAAGCCGTCGATCACCCCGAGGGACGCGATCGCGAGTTCCGGCAAGACGCTGGTCGAGCTGTTCGGGTTGTTCCGCGAGCTGAACCTCGAGGCTGAGGGCATCGAGGTCGGCCCGTCACCCGCCGAGGCCGCGGACATCGCGAACTTCGCGATGCCGATCGAGGAGATGGACCTCACCGTCCGCTCGTACAACTGCCTCAAGCGGGAGGGCATCCACACCGTCGGAGAGCTGGTCAGCCGCAGCGAGGCGGACCTGCTCGACATCCGCAACTTCGGTGCGAAGTCCATCGACGAGGTCAAGGTCAAGTTGAACCAGATGGGCCTTGCGTTGAAGGACTCTCCGCCCGGGTTCGACCCGTCCGCCATCGTCGACACCTACGGCCTGGACGACTACGACGGCAACGACATGGACTACGCCGAGACCGAGCAGCTCTAGCCCACGCCCGGCCGGCATCACCGAAGGAGCACCAACCATGCCTACGCCCACCAGGGGTCCGCGCCTCGGCGGTAGTCCGGATCACCAGCGGCTGATACTGGCCAACCTGGCCACGTCGCTGTTCGAGCACGGCCGGATCACCACCACGGTGGCCAAGGCCAAGCGGCTTCGGCCGCTGGCCGAGCGGCTGGTGACCTTTGCCAAGCGCGGGGACCTGCATGCCCGCCGGCAGGTCATGACGACGATCCGGGACAAGGACGTCGTGCACCACCTGTTCGCCGAGATCGGGCCGCGCTTTTCCGAGCGACCGGGCGGCTACACCCGGATCGTCAAGATCGGGCCGCGCAAGGGCGACAACGCGCCGATGGCGGTCATCGAGCTGGTCGAGGCACTGACCGTCGCCCAAGAGGCGGTGGGGGAGGCCGAGCGGGCACGGGGCAGCCGCTTCGCCAGGGACCGTCGTACGGTGGCTGCCGCGCCGGCAGCGGAGGACGACACGACGGTGGCTCAGGCCGCCGACTCCGACGACGCGGCGGACGCCGAGGTCGACGCTCCGGTCGACGGCAACACTGTCGACGCTCCGGTCGACGGCGACACTGTCGACGCGGCGGTCGACGGCGACACTGTCGACGCTCCGGTCGACGGCGAGCCCGACATGGACGTCGAGGAAAGCGCCTCGGACGAGCAGGCACCATACGGCGATGGCAGCCACGCTGCGCTTGAAGACGGCAGCATGCCCAAGGGCTTTCCGATCAAGGGCAACGAGAACTCGAAGCTGTACCACGTGCCGGACAGCCCGTTCTACGACCGGACAGACGCCGAGGTGTGGTTCGCCGACACAGACGCGGCCGAGACGGCCGGGTTCGAGCTTCCGCCGAGCCAGCAAGACGACGACTCTTCGGCGGAAGAATCAGCCCAGGACACCAAGGGCTGACCGGCCCTGGACGCATGGACGAGCCCGCCGACTCCCGACCAGGAGACGGCGGGCTCGTCCGTTTGCGCCTTGAGCTCGCCTACGACGGGACCGGGTTCGCCGGTTGGGCGGTGCAGCCCGCGCAGCGCACGGTCCAGGGCACCGTAGAAGCGGCGCTGACGGTGGTGCTGCATCATCCGGTCCGGCTCACCGTGGCTGGTCGCACCGACGCGGGCGTCCATGCAACGGGGCAGGTGGCGCACGCGGACGTTCCGGTGCGGGCATGGGCCGAGCACGAGCCGCAGCTGCTGCGTCGGTTGGCCGGCGTACTGCCGGCGGACGTCAGGATCCGCGCGATCGCGGCGGCACACTCGGATTTCGACGCCCGGTTCGGTGCGCTGGCGCGGCGCTACGTCTACCGCCTGAGCGACGCACCCTGGGGTAACTCACCGCTGCGTCGGCACGACACGGTCGGCTGGCCGCGACCGGTGGATCTCGACGTCATCCGGCAGGCCAGTGCCGGCCTGCTGGGCCTGCATGACTTCGGGGCCTTTTGCAAGCACCGCCCGAACGCCTCGACAACGCGGCAGCTGCAACGCCTAGATTGGAAGCGCGAGCCGCACGGCGTCGTCGTCGCGACCGTCCAGGCCGATGCGTTCTGCCACCACATGGTGCGCGGGCTTGTCGGCTGCCTCCTCGCGGTCGGCGAGGGTCAGCGGCCGGTCGACTGGCCGGTCTCACTGCTGGGCGCTACCGCGCGCTGCGGCGCGATCCCGGTGGCCCCGGCGCACGGTCTCACCCTGGTCGAGGTGGTCTATCCGGACGACGCCGATCTCGCGACCCGAACCCGGCTGACCCGGTCGCGACGGTAAGCGCTCCAAGATCAGCCGACGACCGGCCAATCGATCGACGACGAGGTCCGGCATCTGCAAGTCGCCTCATCGGTCCGACACTGCACTCGGACCCAGCCATACCGGTCGGTCAGGGTTGGTCGAGGGCGAGGGCGGTGATCTGGGCGGCCGCCTCGTCGCGGTCGGCGCCGCGCCCCACTGCCAGCCCCAGCAGGTACGTCGTCAGCGGCGCGGCTGGTCGGGCCACGCCGTGTGCCGAATCTCGGGCCAGGTCGAGGATCAGGTCGATCTCGTCCTGATCAAGTCCCTCGGGCAGACCCAGCTCGGCGACCACCCGGTCGGTCCACTCTCGAAGCTCACTCACCCGCCACCTCACTGCGCTCACTCATCGTCTCAACCACTCCTTCGCCTGACGCAGATCTTCAGCAGTGTCACAATCCCACCACGGTGGGGGGGTACCCGCCGGAACATCCCACGACACCCGAACCACGTCCAGCGCTGCGACGGTGGCCCGCAGCGAAGCGCCTACGACGGTTGGAAGGGCCGCGACAGCCGTGCGAAGCGCGGCCACCCGCCACACTCCGAGCAGCAGTTGGTCGCGTCCGGTGTCATCGACCAGGACGGCGCCGTCGGCAACCGAGTCGAGCAGGGCGGTGATCACCGGGTGGGTCAGGAACGGGAGATCGGCCGCGAGCACCGCGAGCAGGTCGACTTCGGTGCGCAATGCGGCCAGGCCGGCCGCCAGGCCGGCTACGGGACCGCCGCCGGCCGGCGCCTCGCGGAGCAACCGGACGCCGGCCGGCACCGACATCGCCGGCCCCACGACGATTCGCGGGTCCGCTTCCGGCACCGAATCGAGCACGAGGTCGAGCAGCCGTCGCCCGCCCAGGCGCAGCTCGGGCTTGGCCTGTCCGCGCAGCCGACGAGCCGCTCCACCGGCCAGCACGACGGCGGCGTACGGCGGGTTCACAGCAGCCAACGCTAGCCCCGGGGCCGCGTAGCCTAGGTGGCATGGGCAGGGTCACCAGCCGGCGCTCGATTGTGCGCATCGACGGGCAGACGGTACGGCGGCGGACAGACACCGTCGCGGCCGAGGAACCGTTGGAGATCCGCCTCGACGGAGCCCCGCTGTCCATCACCATGCGGACCCCGGGCGACGACTTCGACCTCGTGCACGGTTTCCTTGCCACCGAAGGGATCGTGGCCGACCTGGAGTCCGTACGGACCATGCGTTACTGCGCCGGCACCGACGCGGATGGCAAGCAGACCTACAACGTCATCGATGTCGCACTCGCCGACGGCGTAGCGAGGCCCGATCTCTCGCTGGAGCGGAACTTCTACACGACGAGTTCCTGTGGCGTGTGTGGCAAGGCCAGTATCGACGCGATCCGGACCCGGTCCGCGTACGACGTGACCACCGATCCCACCGTGGTCGCGAGCACTGTCCTCAGTGGACTGCCGGACAGCCTGCGCAAGCAGCAACGGGTCTTCGAGCGCACCGGCGGTCTGCACGCGGCCGGGTTGTTCACCTCGGACGGTGACCTGCTCTGCCTGCGCGAGGACGTCGGCCGGCACAACGCCGTCGACAAGACGATCGGCTGGGCGCTGCGCGAGGACAAGCTGCCTCTGACCAGCTGCGTGCTGATGGTGTCCGGCCGGGCCTCCTTCGAACTGACCCAAAAGGCTCTGATGGCCGGCATTCCTGTGCTCGCGGCCGTTTCGGCTCCCAGCTCCCTGGCTGTCGAATTGGCCGCGGAGTCGGGGCTGACCCTCATCGGATTCCTGCGCGGCCGCACCATGAACGTGTACGCCGGAGAGCAGCGGATCCGGGTCGCATCGCAGTGACCGAGGACAGTGCAGCGCCGCGCCCGCTGAGCATGGGAGAACTCATTCGACGGCAACGTGAACTCGCCGCGCTCCCGATGCGCCAACTGGCCACGATGGTCGGAATCTCCAACCCTTACCTTTCCCAGATCGAGCGCGGTCTGCGAGCTCCCTCCGAGCAGGTACTGGAGGCCATTGCGACGAACCTGCGGACTACTGCGGAGGAGCTGTACGCCGCTGCCGGCTCCGACTCAGCCGACGAGGACGCGCTGCGGTCCGGTGTTCCAGACGCAATCAAGGGCGATCCGGACCTGAGCGCCCGGCAGAAGCAGGCGCTCACCGATGTCTACGAGGCGTTCCGGGAAGCCTCGATCGACCGGCGGGGTAACCGACGCCAGAGCGGCCGAAAGCCGCAGAGCTAGACGTCGCCGATGCCTCGAGCACCGGGCGCAGGGCCCGCGGCCAGAACCGCTCCAGGGCCTCGTGACCCGTGAACAGACCCAGGTGTCCGCCGGTCGTGGTCAGCCGGCTGGCAGCTGGCACTCTGAAGCGCGATCAGGGACCGGCTCGGGGCTCTCATCGAGCGGTCCAACCCTGGTCCATCGTCACCGGTGCACCGGTGAACGATCCCCTAGCGGTGACGGCCGCCGAGCCGTTGGCCACGGCCCGCGTGCACCGCTGGCCGATCCCGGAACGCGACGATCAGAAGGCCATCCGAATCCGGCGTGGCTCTTCAGGCGGGCGGCGCCGCGTCTTCGACGCCGAGGCATATAAGGTTCGCAACGTCCTCGAGCGCTGCATCATCAAGCTCAAGAAATTGGCGCGGGAACGCCACCCGCTATGACAGGACCTCCGCTCCTACCTCGACGGCCTCGCCCTCGCCGCCGCGATGACCTAGATGAATTCAACGGTTCAGCAACCCGCGCTACCACCCCGTTCTGCAACCGCAGAGTTGCAAGTGATGGCTAAATGTGCAACTCTAGGGTTGCATTCATTCATCCGCGGAGGAGCCATCATGCAGGACAGCATCGAACGCAGCATTGCCATCGAGGCACCCATCGAACGGGTCTGGGAACTCGTCACGGAGCCCGGCTGGTGGGCGCCGACCGACGTCCCGGTCGAAGCCGACCGCACGCCGGGGCACGTCGTCGTGCGCGAGTCGGAGAAGTGGGGCCGCTTTCCCGTCGAAGTCGTGGAGCTGCGGCCCATGTCGTACGCGGCCTTTCGTTGGTCCAGCATGTTTCCGGGCGAGGACCTGACCCCCGGGCGCACCACCCTGATCGAGTTCACGGTGTCGCCGACCGATGACGGGGTTCGCGTTTCGGTGATCGAGAGCGGTTTCTCGCAGCTGGACGCGACCGACGAGCTCAGGGCCCAGGGCATCGAATCGAACTCCGGCGGCTGGACCGAGGAGCTGTCCTCGCTCCGCAACCGGGCGGAAGCCTGAGCCGCCGCCGCGCATGAGCGTCGAGACCGTATTTGGTGCGCTCGCCGACCCCACCCGGCGGCAGGTTCTCGAGGCGCTGGCCGCGCAGCCGGCGGCCAGCGCCTCGGCCCTGGCGCGCGAATTGCCGATCAGCCGCCAGATGGTGCTCAAACACCTTGCTGTTCTTTCCGAATCCGGCTTGGTCAGCTCGGCTCGGGCCGGCCGCGAGGTGCTGTTCCAGGTGTGCAGCGCGCCACTGGCCGAGACCGCCGACTGGCTCTCCTCGCTCGCGGCGCAATGGGATTCGCGCCTGGCAGCACTGAAGGTCCGCGCCGAACAAGACGAATGAACGCCCTCGCGCCTGTCGCGCAGAACGCCGAGCTGTGGCGCGGATCGGCCTCGGGTGCGTTGCCAAACCCAGGCTCGTCGCGAGCGGCGAGCTGACACACGCGATCGCAAGACCGGTCGCGCAACTGACCGCTAGACACAGCGGCCAATGTTTCTGCGCTACATTATTGCGGTGGATCGAGTCGTCCGCTGGTACCGCTCAGCGCGGCGCCATCGCGTCGGCAAGGCTCACGCGATGCACGTGATCGCCTCCACCGAGCCAATGCATGTGCCGGCGTCCGTGACGGCGGACGCCCGCCGGGTGTGGATCCCCCACGACGACCGCGGCATCGAACTGGAGATTGTGGCGCTGGATCTCGAAGACACCGTGGTCGTCATCCAGTCATGCCGACAAGCCTGCGGAGGTGATTTCATGACCACGCCCACCAAGTACTCCTTGGGTCCCGACATCCCCGCCGGCGAGTCCCTGCGTGACGGCACTGGGCGGATCGTTGACGACCCATATGTGGATGCCGCGGTTGAGGAGGCCATCCATCGGGTGCGTGGCCGCGGGCGCCCGTCGCTGTCCGAGGCAGGCGAGTCGCCACTGCTTCGGGTCCGCATCTCCCGCGAACTCGACGCATCCGTTCGCCTCGCCGCCGAGGCCGCTGGGACCTCTCGTTCCGAGTGGGTCCGCCAGGCACTGGAGAAAGCGACCCGGCGAGCCGGCTGAGACACCCTGCCCGCGGTGCGGCGACCAGATGCAAAGGGTGACGAGACCGGCAGCGGATCGCCATCCGACGAGCTCCCAGTCGTCGTGTATCGAGACATGCGTAGCCCTGTCAAGCAGGGGACCGATGAGCTGGCCCGTGCAGACGAGCTTGATACTTGAGTATGGCCACCCTCTACACGCGCCCCGACGGTGAAGTTAGCCGCCTTTGGACGGCGCCGGCACTCGCCAGCTGGAACCGGCCGACGACCCGGAGCAGCTGCATCTCGGGCATTTCCTCGATCACATTGTCGAGATCGCCGGACCGTTCCTCGCCGAGGACGTCCCGCTCGCCCTCGAATTGACCGTCGGCCTGCCCGATAACCTCCCACTGACCGAGCATCGCGACCTGGACAACTACCTCAAGCCCGTCGCCAAGAAGCTCGGCCACCACCGGTTCAGCGCCGTCTTCGGACGCAAACGGCACCAGGATCACTCGACGCTCGCAATCGGACCAGCCCATCCCACGATGCCGACGCGGTCTCCTGACCTCACCGTGGCTCCCCGCGGCAGCTACCAACGGCCGGAGTGGAGGCGGCAGATTCGAGATGCGTGTGAACAGGTGCACGGACTCGACCCTGGCGGCACCGCGCCGATCGCACTCACCATCGCCTACGACATCACCCCTGGACGAAACTGGACCGAGCTGTGGAAGGGAACGATCGACGGCCTAGGGCCGCTGCTCGGAACTCACCCGAGATCAAGAAGCAGGACGACGACCCGCAGGACGGTCGCATCACCAACCTCGGGCTCCACCAGACCATCAACGAAGGCCTCGGAAACGCCAAAGGCCACGGATCCCGCTGGGACATAACTGTCAGCTTCTGGTGGGAGGCGGGATGAAGGATCGGTCATCGGTCAGCCGATGGGCCGTGGACGGTGCGGCCGGGCATGTGCGCCATCGGCTTGACGGCGGCCTCGAGCGATCCGGTCACGGCTGGTACTCACCGCTCAGGGTGTCGACCATCCCCCCATCCGACCGCATCGTGCAGCGACGCGAGCACGACCGCCTCGCCATCG
>Ga0136615_10001297_pt1 | contig 12039 bp, 8 predicted proteins | sample AntDrymUQ2882206_2_FD_106647 | JGI IMG/M metagenome (GOLD analysis project Ga0136615, IMG submission 106647) | Polar desert sand microbial communities from Dry Valleys, Antarctica - metaG UQ288 (22.06) | ecosystem: Environmental > Terrestrial > Soil > Desert | place: Antarctica: Dry Valley...
CGAATAGACTCGACACCTGCCGCACCAGAAACTTCACTTCATGCTGTTTCGGTGCAGCACTCTTAGCCAATCTCTGGCGGATGGCCCGCGTGCATCCCTGCGCCATGAGCATCCACGCCATGCTGCCTTTGATGTCATTGATAATGGCCGTGTTGATGAGAGACGGGCATTCCTGCAACTCAGGCCGGAATAAGCGTCGGGTTGCTGCTGTTTCTTCTGCGTATGACTGCTCAGCAAGGGTCACGTCAATCGCAAGCTCCTTGACTAACTCCTGTAAGACATGAACTTCATCTAGAAATGGGTTAGCATTATGTGGTTGATCTTTGGGGGGTGTCAGTGCGGGAATGGTCGGTTCTTCAATGACCTTCGTCGCGCGCCTTAGAGATTCCAAAGCTTTGATCAGTTCACCGAAGGTTTCCTGAGCATAGTTTAATCTATTACTGATGGTGTCCACGACGGGGGAACCCTTTCGCTGCCATTCAGTGACCGAAAGAAAGCCCCGCTAAATTGAGGCGACCAGTTAACTACAAAGGCCGCCTCTTTTAGCAGGGCAAAGGTCAAAGAGCTTTACCGCCATGTGAGAAGGGCGATTAAGAGTGTGCGGGTTATTCGCTTTTACGAGCGCGCCGGCGAACGGCTCCGGCCGCTCCGGCCAAGCCCGTACCGAGCAGAATCATTGTGGCCGGCTCAGGAATTGCAGCAGCCGAAGGCGCCAGCGTGTTCGTAATGTTGCCGTTCAGCGAACCAGTTACTTGGTCTGTGCCTTGTCCAACAAACGCGACACTGACCAGTGATCCAGTCGGGGCGAGGAGCGAGAATGTTCCGATCAGTGTAGACGCTATTGGATTGCCCAAGATTGTCACGCCAGTATAGGTGAAGGTGGCATTCAACCTATCCGTCTGATTCGGAGTGATGGTTCCGGTGCTCGATGCGACCGACACGGGAGCAAACGCGGCTTGGGAGAATGTGAAGTTGGCCGGAGCCGAGGCAACGGTCGCCGCCCCGAAGTCATAGATGGTAAAAGAATTACCAGCTACAAGGTTTTGCGTGCTGCTCAGGAAGACGGTGTAGGCATAGGTGGAATTTCCGCCACCTACGGATGTTACTATCGGCGATTCGTTCGACACCAGAATGTCAGCGCGTACAGACGAGACGGCTGCGAACAAGACAAACGCAGCAATCACAAGCGAGGATTTCAAAATTCTTTTCATGTTTCTACTCCTTAGTTACTGAAACCCAAACCAACCTTCTCCGATTGGCGGGTGTTGAATTACGCCACGATCTACTAAAGTCTCGTAACGCAGGTGGGGCTTAATAAAGCTGACTACAAAAGAAAGTGCGGGGCTAATGCACTTCACATTCGCGCAGCTATCACCCTCAGGTTAAAGAACACGCTGCGGTCGGCTCCACAGCACTACTAAACCGTCAAAAGGCTAAGGCAGGAGACGCACGTCTCAATGATGTTTGCCCACCGGCTTAGCCCAAACTTTAAATTAATATTGTCGTGATCCGCACGTCATAACAATATATGCAACACTGAACGGCATCCAAACAGACACCGCAGATAGAATCAACGTGTGTTATGTGTGATATGTCTAAATTACCACACTGTTCCAGTTTTTCAAACCACTGAGAACCCATTAATCTGCACCCTACCTGCGGCACTCACGGCGAATGCCTTAATATCGGGAGGGTCAATCTTACCGGGTCGGCCTTCCATGTGCTTCTCTCGAAAGGCTTGAAATCCGCACGGTGCGACAAATCGTTCAATGTACAATGTTTATCATAAATCCGTCTTACGCGAGTTGCATCGGAGGAATATCCCATTTTTGAAGAACTTTATATGGGCTTAGACGCCAGTCGTGTATGGCACATTTGTGCCGCCGCCCTGCAAAGGTCATTTGTTTCAAAGAAAGCAGCTTAGCCTTTCGCAAGCGGGCTGACGGGTAAATGGCTGGATGTGAGTCGGAGCATTCGTCGCTTAAGCCGACGGTGAATGTTTACGAATCGATTCAACAAGGCTATGCCGGTGTGCATAAATCAACAATTCGAGGCGGTCGGCGACCTGAAGTTTATCGAAAATCGAAGTGAGGTGGTGGCGCACTGTAGTCTCACTGATGAATAGACGACCAGCTATCTGCTTGTTTTTAAGGCCTTCGCCGACGAGGTGGATAACCTCTCTTTCCCGATCAGTCAACGCGGCGATTTTTATGGTTTCGGGATCGGTCTCATAGGTTTCACGGGCCCGCGTCATTTCCGAAAGGACGGTTCCCATCATCGAGCGATCAAACCATACTTCACCAGCGTGAACCCTTTTGATTGCTTTAATTAAAACGTCGGAGGTTTTCTCCTTGAAGACCAGTCCCATCGCTCCCAGTTGCAGCGCCCGGTGATGAGACTCCGGGTCACGAAGACCTGTCAATATGAGAACGCGCGCCTTTTTAGCCACTCCGAGCAAATTGGGAAGCAGATCAAGTCCGCTTTCTCCACCCAAATCAAGATCGAGAAGAATAATGTCGGGCTGGGCGTGGTCTGCCAGAGAAAGAGCCTCGGCGCTGTTGCTGGCGTCGCCGACGACACAGAGCGCCGGGTCACTTTCGATCAGCATGCGCAAACCCGCGCTGACGATTGAATGGTCATCTATGATCATGACCTGAATGGGAGTGTTTACTGATTTAATCATGAAGGTGCCGGGCACGACTTAATTCAGAGAGGTATTTCAACCGCCACCACGGTGCCGCCGTCAAGGGTCTGTCGGACGCTTGCCCGGCCCCCCAGTGCCACGGCACGTTCCGTAATTGAGCGAGGCACAAAAGACGTGTCTGCCGCATCACCGCCGCCATAGTTTTTAATGTGCACTGTGAGTTGTCCGTCTTGACATGACATTTCGATGACCGCTTGCTGAGATTCAGTATGACGGCGAATGTTGCTCAAGCCTTCGGCGACCATTTGAAAAGCTTCGGCGGCGAGCCGGTCATTAACACATATCTCATTCTTCGCCTCGACGTGTATTTTGATGCCGGACGCCTTGCCGAATTTATCCGCAAAGCGCCGCACGGCCGGGAGCAAGTTCTCGGAACGCCCACGGTTCGTTTTCAGGGTTGACACAAACTGCCGTAGGTCCGCGACCTCTTCGCCGGTGATTTGCAGCAATCTCTCTACGTTGCCTGTCACATCAATGCCTAAATGCAGCTTCTGGCGAATCGCGGACAAGCCGATTTGAAGACCGATGTAAGGTTGAATAACACTATCGTGAATGTCGCGCGCGATTTTCTGCCGTTCGTACTCGGCAGCGTCCAAAGCGAGGCGGTCTACGAGTCGGATGTTGTCAATAATCGGCAGCACCTGATCAAACACCTGAACAATGAAGCTCACGTCAGACGACTCGAAGACGGGACGTGAAGAAGTCAGGAAAATTCTTCCCACCTCTTCATTGCGATACCGCAACGGCACAGTAATAAATGAGGATGCGTCCAAGTCTGTTGCGAGTTCTTCGATTTTTTCATCCTGAATGTCAACTCGAGTGCCTTTCGCGAGGTCAATTGCGTGGCAATCTTTTCCCATGCGGAACCATCGGCACCATCGCCCACGCCGGACAACACCGTATGATGGCGGCAGCGTCGTCAATCGGGCCAGCGTTTGTTCCGAGGCGGGTTGAGCGTGGGTCGCCTTTTCCGGGTCGCGGCGGTCGGCGCGGCGGAGATGAAGTTCAGCCGTGTGCAAATCAGACATCACAAGTAGGCAGACATCGGCCTCATAGAAACTCCGCAGGCGCTCCATTACCGAGCCAATCGTGCGGTCAACGCCGAAGCGCGGATTGGAAAGTGTGTTGACCTCCCTGAGCAGTGCCAGCCGCCGCTTGAGCTTGATCTCAAGGCCGCCCCAGTAGGCAATCATAAATCCGAGCGCCACCAGAAAGATTGGGCGAATGAGAAACTGGTTCAGCGGCAATTCCGATCTGACCGGGGCCGGGAGCATGCCGATGATGATAAACAAGGCGGCGGAGACAATCACCACCTGAAGCCCCGATTTGAAGCCCCAGCGGAAGGACGCGATCAAAATGGAAAAGAAAAAGCCGTACAGGTAAATGCTGTTGACATCGTTACTGACGGCGATCAGCAGCGCGTACCAACCGACATCAACCCAGTGGGCAGTGATGGCAGGAATCAGGGGACGCTCGTAGAACTCGAAGAGGTAAAGAACCAGACTGAAGAGTGTATAGAAGATGAGGATGTTGAATGACGGACTGGCGACGGATTGACCAGTCCATGTCGAGTCGAGGAAAAAGATCAACAAGATGGCCGAAGCCATCACGAGACGCATGACAGCAATCATCCGATTGTTGATCGATCCCATAGATGATTATTACGGAAACCTAAAGATTGAATAACTTGGCTATCTCACGACGCAGCAGTGTACGGAAAATTGCGGTAAAACTATTGTCGGGACGTTGCGGCATCCTAAAGGAACTGCAGTACCCTGTCAATTCTTTCCCCTATGTCCTTCTCACAAACTAAATGAGAGGCACAAGTCTGTATTGCCGGGTTTCGGACGTCTCCGGCTCAAAGCGGAGAAAGGGAAAATTCACGTTCTTGTTGGGCAGCACACTGCCGCACTGCCAAAGATTGGGAAGTGGAATTACATGGCGATTGCGTCCGGCTTCAGAAACTTCTTACTTTTTTCCCGCATCACTCATAAAAAGGGTCAGTGGCTAACTTCTTCCAGAAAGACGAGGAAGGGTGACGAGAAAGGTTCGGGAGGATTCAAAAGATTTTCTGTTACCGGAATTAAAGAGCCGACATGATAAACAGCGAATCGCAAAAGGCAAATGAAAGCACTCATCTACCAAGGATTTACAATTCACGACTAAAGACTTTGAGTTGCTTGCGGTCAATTTTGCCACGGTCGTTTTTCGGCAGCGAGGGAACGAATTCGACCCGGCGCGGGTATTTGTAAAAGGCAAGCTTCGATTTGACGAACTCCTTAATTGACTGTTCCATCTCTCCGCTCGCGGCGTAGCCTTCGCGCAGCACGACGAAGGCTTTCGGCTTAATCAGCCCGTCGCCGTCATGATGCCCGACAACGGCGCACTCCAGCACCGCGTCGTATTGCAGCAGACAATTCTCAATCTCCGCCGGGGCGACGAAGACGCCGGAGACCTTCAGCATGTCGTCGGTGCGTCCGTGATACCAGTAGTAACTATCATCATCAACATGAAACTGATCTCCCGTCGTACACCAATCGCCCGCGAACGTCTCCTTCGATTTTTCATGCACCTGCCAATAGCACAACGCCGCCGAGTCGCCCTTGACGCGCAGCGTACCCATCTCGCCGGTCGGAACTTTGCGTCCTTCGGCATCAATGATCTCCGCCTCGTAGCCTTCGACAATTCTTCCCAGACTCCCCGGCTTTACGTCCCCCGGGCGGTTTGTGATGTAAATATGAAACATCTCCGCCGAGCCGATGCCGTCGTAAATTTCGACGCCGAACGTCTCGACCCAGCGCGTGTAGAGTTCCGGCGGCAGCGCCTCACCCGCCGACAGGCACATCCGCAAACTCGATAAATCCTTCGCCACAACAGTCTCGCTGTTGAGCATCCCGTTAATCATCGTCGGCACGCTCGTCAGAATTGTCGGCTTATAACGCTCAATCACTTCAAACAACTTTTCGGGCGTCGAGCGTTCCGCAAACAACGCGGTCGCGCCGCCGACCGCGAACGGGAAGAGCAGATTCGTGCCTGTTGCGTAGCCGAAGAAAAGTTTCGGGACGGAGACGGTCAGATCGTTTTCATTGATTCCGAGCGTGCGCTTCGCGTAGACCTCAGTGTTGAAGGGCAAATCGTGGTGCAGATGCACCGCGCCCTTCGGCTGGCCGGTCGAGCCGGAAGTGAACAACCAGATTGCCGGATCGTCGCGGTGCGTGTCGGCGGGCGTCAACTCATCAGGCATTGCCGCCGCGACTTCCGCAAACGACGTGAACTTTCCATGCTCGCGCCCGACGACGAGCGCGCCGTGCAGGTGCCTTGCATCGCGCGCCGCTTCGCTGAAAGTTTCAACGAGCGACTCATCAATGACCGCGACGCGCGCCCGCGTGTATTCAAGATAGTAACAATAGTCCGCCGCCGGCAGCAGCGGATTGACCATTGTGATGACCGCGCCCGCGCGGCTCGCGCCGAACCACGACCACACAAACTCCGGGCAGTCCGGCAGCGCGATTAGCACGCGGTCTTCCGCCTCGACACCCAACTCGCGCAGAGCGTTCCCCGCACGATTCGCCATCCGTACCGCCTCGCCGTAGGTGAACGACTCGTCGCGGAAATACAGGCACGTCTTACCCTCACGTCCTTCCTCGACGTTGTGGTAGAGGAAGTACTCGGCCATGTTGAAGCGTTCTGGAAACTCGATTTTCATGTCTTCGTAGACGGTCATCTGCCGAGAGGGATTATCAATTGCTTACTTGGTGATCGCCTATGATTGCCCGGTAAATGGACAGCCCGCCCCGCCGTGTTTTGTGTCGAGGTAGGTGCGCGCTTCCCATAGTTCGGGAAAGAATTTCTTGTCTATCGTTGTCCTCAAATATCCGACACCTTCGGAGCCGCCGGTGCCGGGCTTAGTGCCGACCATGCGCTCGACCATCTTGACGTGGTGCATGCGCCACAGTGAGAAATACTCGTCGTGCGCGATGAGGCTTTCGGCGAGCTTGAACTCTTCGTAGCGCTCCTCAAAATGGGTGATGATTTCGAGGGCGGCGCGCGTGCGTTTACCGTAAAGACGGCGGCGCTCCTCGTCGGAAAGAGTCGCGTCGTCGGCGGGCGCGTCGAGGCCGCGCCGCCGGAGCAATGCGTAGAAGGCGTGGCCGAGCGTCGGGGCGTCAGAGCGCGCGGCGAGTCGCTGTGAGGCGAACTCGTCGTCGTGGAAGGCGCGCGACACGGCTTCGTCCTTCAAGCCCGAAGCGAATTCGATTTCGCGGAACTGCATTGACTGAAAACCGCTCGCCGGATTCAGTTCGTCTCGGAAGCCGAGGAAGTTGAGCGGCGTCATCGTTTCGAGAATGTGTATCTGATTGACGAGAATCTTTTCGATCTCGACGACACGCTCCAGTGCGCGCGTCGCCAGTGGCGCGCGGTCTTCGTTCATCGCAATGATGCTTGCGTCAATCTCGTGGAGAATCTGCTTGAACCACAATTCGTAAGTCTGATGAATGGTGATGAACAGCAGTTCGTCGTGGTGCGCCGGGTCGGACAGGCATCCTTGCAGTTCGATCAAATCGGCGACGCGCAGGTATTTGTTGTATGACAGCGGCGCATGTCCGCCGTATTCCTTGTCCATAGTGATGGGTGATGAGTAATGAGTGATGAGTAAGAGGACGAGTATTGACTCATCACTCATTACTCATCACTTTTTCAAAATGCAACTCCCGCTGCCTCGTGCGCGGAGTAGGCGCGCGTGTTGATGATGTCACGAATTTCGCGGACGATTATTTCTAACTCTTCATCCTTCGTGTAAAAGTGCGGCGAGACGCGAATGCCCGCGCCGGGGCGGTAGTCAACGATGATCTCACGTTTGATAAGTTCTTTCGTCACGGCGGCGGCGTGCTCGACGTTGACAGTAATTGTACCGCCGCGCCGCGCCGAATCGCGCGGACTGGTCACACTAAAACCTTCGGCTTCGAGCATCCCAATGAGGCGTGTTGTCTGCCGGACGCTTTTGGCACGAATCTTTTCGACGCTGATCTGATTAATAATTTTGTAGCCGCTTTGTGCTGCGTAGAGCGCCGGGATCGCAGGCGAGCCGTGCAGAAAGCGAGCGACGCCGGGGGCGTAACGAATTGGCGCGGCCTCGAACGCGAACGGCGCTTCGTGCGCCATCCACCCCGTCACTTTCGGCTCAAGTTTTTCGTGCAGGCGCGGCGCGACGTACAGGTAGCCCGCGCCGGGGCCGCCGCACAGCCACTTCACCGAGCCGCCGGTCGCAAAGTCAACGTCCAAATCTTTCACGCTGAACGGCACGGTGCCCGCCGACTGGTACGTGTCGAGCACGACCAGCGCGCCGACTTCGTGCGCCCGCTCGGTGATCGCACGCGCATCCTGTAAGAATGCGCTTTTGAAAAGCACGTGCGAGATTGGGACGAGCAGCGTCTCTTCGTCAATCGCGGCGAGCATTCTTTCGAGCGGCACTGTTGTGCCGTCGTCCGACTTCACTTTCTCGATGCGAAAACTACCTCCGCGTGCGTGCGCTTCGTAGACGTATTTGACCGACGGAAACTCAAGCTCCGAATAGACGATCTTGTTGCGCTTCATCTGCGGCTTGAAGCAGGAGAGGATGAGCGACTGGCAGACCGAGACATTCTGGTGCATCACGGTCGTGCCTTTATCTGCGCCGATGATTGACGCGACTTCGTCGCCCACTGTCAGGGGCATATCCCACCACCCTTCGGCCCACGCGCGCACGCCGCGCGTCGCCCACACGTCGGCGTATTGGTGCAGGCGGTCAAAGGTCGCGCGCGGCATCGCACCGAGGCTGTGCGAGATCAAATAGACAGTCTTTTCGAGGATCGGAAACTCGCGCCGCCATTGTAAAAGTTCGTCCGTCAAAAATATGTCTCCTCCGTGTGTGTATGAGGGGTAAAGTTGGGAGAGCAGGTCATCCTCGTAAGCAGTATATTCCGCTCCACCCCCAGCGTCCACGCATCATGTCCCTCTTTGTAAAGCGGTGAACACGCCGCCACGTGATGCTTTCTCATCGGAAGAAGATTCCGGCAATCAGGAGCAACGGCAGGGAGATAAGTATGAGCACAAATATCATGAACCCGATCAGGCACCCGACGTTTGCCCGACTCTCTTGGTCCCAATTGTAAGACTTCGCCGCCCGCCAGCAATTGGGACAGAAATCCGCCGTCACGGAATGAGCCGTCAGGCAGTTCGGACATACTTTCAAATCCATGAGGGTTTGTCGGAGGGCAACTGTTCGTCGGTCAAACTATAAGGGGGAACTCTGAAGACGGATTGCAGAAGTTTCGCGGGTCACTTTCTCAAAATCGCCGTCACCGCGTCGAGACCATCTAATTCAGTTGCGGCAAGCGGCGGGCAGCGGCGAGTTGCCGGGATCAACTCTCTTTGCATCTCAACGGCTGAAGCGTAGCGCGTCGCGCGATCTTTTGCTAAGCACTTTTGCAGCACACGGTCGAGTCTCTGCGCTTCCGGCGCGTTGCTCTTAAGGTGAAACGGCTTTTGTAGAATCGCCGTCCGCAGTTCATGATAAGTCTTGCCGGTAAAAGGACGGCGGCCAGTTAATGATTCGACGACCATCACGCCGACCGAGAAGAGGTCGCTCCTTTCGTCAATCTCTCCACCCGTCAGTTGTTCGGGAGACATGTAGCCGAGCGTGCCCATCACCGCGCCGGGCGTCGTCGTCGGGTCCGCCATCGTCGGATTCTGCGAACTCACAACGGCGGCCTGCGTAAGCTTCGCCAGCCCGAAGTCCAATACTTTGACACTGTTGTGTCCCGACTCCCCGCGCGTGATAAAGATATTGTCCGGCTTCAGGTCGCGGTGAATGACCCCGCCCGCGTGCGCCGCCCCGACGGCGGCGAGAATCTGCTCGAACCACTCGGCGGCGAGCGCCGGCAGAATGTATTTCTCGCGTTTGAGGATCGAGTTGAGCGTCTCGCCTTCGGCGAGTTCCATCACGAGATACGCGCCCTCGGTCGAGAGCGCGCCGTAATCATAGATTGTGATGATGTGCGGGTGCGAGAGTCTGGCGGCGGTCTGCGCCTCGCGCTCGAAGCGGCGCAACGCCTCGCTGTTTCCGAATAACTGTCCGCCGAGAATTTTCACCGCCACCTTGCGGTTCAAGCGCAGATCAAACGATTGATAGACCGCGCCCATGCCGCCGCGCCCGATCAATTTGTCCAAACGATAGCGCCCCTCGATGACGCGCTCGACGGGCAGCGTGAGCGTCAGTTCACTGTGGTCGTTTGAGCAAAGCCGCGCGGTGCTGTCGTAGCAGACGCCGCACCGGGGGCATTCCTTCAGCAAATTGATGCTGCGCTCCGCCACGCGCGCCAGCACTTCGTGTTTGATCCTGCGATCCCTGTCAACACGCTCTTTGAGCCGGGCGTTCTCATAAACGATGGCGATCTGCGCGGCGAGCGATTCCAGCAGCAAACGGTCGCCCGCCGTGTACGGCACTTCGGACTTTTTCTGCCCCAAGAGAAACAGACCCGAAAGACGGTCGTCCGTGCCCGTCAGCGGGACGACCAAGCGCGTGTCCAACTGTTCGAGCCAGTTTATTTCGCCGTCCGGCAGTTCGGTATTTTGCGTGAAAGGGAAATCCTGCGCGCTGCCTTGATGTTCCATGAAGCGCAGCAACTCGAACTCTTCCGGGATGTGTAAGCCCTCAGTCGAGCCGCCGGAGGAATAACCGAGGCTCAAGTCGCGCCGCTCCTCCTCGCGGTAAAAGAGGTACATGCGTTCGGGATGCAACGCCGCATCAACCCTCTGGCTGACCAGTTTCGACATCTCGGCCATCGAGCCGGATTGCTTCACGTCGTCAATCAGTTCGCGCAGAATTTTGTCTTGGTTGTAGACTTCGCGGAAGAACTTTCGATCAACCCACACGCTCAGACGCTTGCGGAAGACGATGGTGGCGACGACGAGGAGGAGCAGCAGGTAAAAGTAGAGCGAATTGCGGAGCAGGAGATCGGCCAGAGTGCGGTGCGGGTTGGCGGCGATTGATAGCGCGAGGTCGAGCAGGGGGAGAGCCAGCAGGACGCGCAACGCACTCTTGGCGAGTAAGTATTGGACACTGCGACGGACGATGAGGCTGACAGGGATCACCTGATGGCGAACTATCGCATACGCGAATGACAGCGGGATCAGCACTAGCGCCACATGCGCGGCGACGAGTGCCAACGTCCATAGCGGGGTGATCGAGGGTTGGAAAGCGAAAAATGCCGTGTTCACCGACAGGAATGGCAGGAAGCCCGCCGTCGTGCCGGCAAGGACGACGCGCAGCTTCCGTCGTGACAACTGATTCGCCTTCCGGTAATTGACGGCCAGCGACAGAAGCCCGCCCAACAAGTAGATCGCAGCGGTGGCTAGGCTGATGATGAAAAGAGAGGAAAACTCTCTGTAAACTTCATAGACCCGCTCCGACCCAGTCGCCATCCGAAAGGCGTTGATCGCAACGAAAGGATAGACTGTCAGCAGGAACGGCGGATAAAGATAATACTCCAGTCGTGGGAACCGCCGCAGGATAGGCAAACGCTCCGGGAAGATGAGGAAGAAATGGAGCGTGACCGCGAAGAAACATGCTCCAACCAAGTGAGCAGTAATCAGCAGGACAGCGAGCCACCCTGATACATCCGCTATGACAAAGGAGATCGGAGGCAACGCTGCTCCAAACATGCCGAGCATCAACGCGAGAAGCACTGCCTGTTTGTTATTCGGCCTTAACAAGAAAACGGCCAACCCCGTCAGCAGAAAAGTGAGCGGGATGACCATCTGGATCAGGACGGCATTGATCTGCACCCAAAACGGTTGAGGCGCTGTTCGGAGCGTGAGCTGCTTCGTCAGTCCGTCGCGCCGGACGACAATTGTGTAAGAACCTCCGGGAGGGACGCGCGCGAAGGTCTCGAAATACTGGCGAGCATACTTAAACTCCTGACCGTTGAGCGCGATGATCTCATCACCGTCGCGCAGCGCCGATACATCTACCTCGGACAGACGGCCATAAGGCTGAATGCGGCCATCCAGCATCACCTGCCATCCCGGATCGCTCGAAGCTGTGAAATATGAAACAGTAAAGTAGCCACTCACTCCGACGTAAACGAGCATCAGAGCGAAGAAGCATCCGACGAGCGTGAGTCGCAGCCGCATGGTTTGACCGTCTCCGCGAGCTATTTACCGCGCTAAATCGAAACACGCAAGATTGATACAGTGCTCATGATGAATCAACAGCGAAAAGCCCGGTGAAAATCGACGTTACATTCAGATGTAACACTTGATCCAGTGTCCCAATGTCGTGTGTTTCGATTTAG
>Ga0136615_10001298_pt1 | contig 12038 bp, 10 predicted proteins | sample AntDrymUQ2882206_2_FD_106647 | JGI IMG/M metagenome (GOLD analysis project Ga0136615, IMG submission 106647) | Polar desert sand microbial communities from Dry Valleys, Antarctica - metaG UQ288 (22.06) | ecosystem: Environmental > Terrestrial > Soil > Desert | place: Antarctica: Dry Valley...
CCCAGGAACATGCGTGCCTTGCTCTTGCCGAAGCTCATGGCCTGGTTGTTGGTGCCCTGTGCCTGGCGGAACATGAAGAAGATGAAGAAGCCGATGAGCAGGATGGGCAGAAAGGCCGTGAGGAGCAGGCCGATCCAGGCGCCGCCCTCGTCGGCGGGCATGGGTGAGACGGCGATGCCCTCGGCCGGGCACTGCGCGCCCGGCCCCGCACAAACCTCGGTGATCCTCTGGCTGACATCCGTCAGCGGGCTGGGAAGCTGGCTGCTGACGATGACCGGCTGCCCGTTCTCGCCGACCTCTGTCGTGGTTATCTGAAGGCGATCACCCTTCACGACGACCTTGCTGACCTGGCCCTCCTCGACCAGCGTCAGGAACGAACCCGCCACCCCGCTGTAGGGGATGGGCGGCATCGCGTTGCCCTGGAAGAGGAAGGTGTAGAGGAGTGCCGCCGTGCCCACCACCAGGACGAGGGTGACCAGGCCATTGCGTAAGAACCGACTGTTCAAGGGAAAGAGGCCTCCGGATCCGGCCCGACGCGGCTGCATCGGGGGGGCGCAAGTATAGGACCGCGGCGGCCCTACCCTTAGATACGGGACGAAGGTCCTGCCGGATGGCCCGGCAGCCCACGATCGGGGTGGGCATGGTGGCGGGGGTGGGATTCGAACCCACGACCGACGGCTTATGAGTCCGTAGCTCTGCCACTGAGCTACCCCGCCACGGCCACCGATTCTACCCCATGGCCCTGGTCTGTCGCCCCGGGACTCGGCTGATGCTCGCTAGACTGCACCAGGTGCAGAGTCGTCCGCGGTGAGCGAGCCGCCCGGCTGGAACGCCTGGGGTCCCCTCGGGCCTCCGCCGCCGGAGGAGCCTCGGCGACTCGTACCGGTCAGCTTCGGGGGCCTCCTGGAGATCACCGCCCGGCTCGCGCGCCGGCACGCGGGGCGGCTGCTCGTCCTCGCTGCCCTGTTCCTGCTACCCGCCTGGCTTCTGAACGCCGCTGCGGGACTGCAACTGGTGTCCGCCGTGTTGGAGGCCCTGCCGGTGCCCGCCGGGATCGAGCCGGTTCGTAGGCCGGTCACCTTCACGCCGGAGCAGACCCGGCGCATCGCGGAGGCCGCGCTGCTGCTCCTTGGCACGTCGGCGCTGGTCGGATCGGCCGGTGCCGTGGCCGGCGCCGCCTTCAGCGACGTGGTGGAGCAGGACTATCGCGGCCTGGAACCGTCCATCGGCCACGCCGGAGCGCGTGCCCTTCGGCGGCTGCCGGCCATGCTGGGAGTGATCCTCCTCAGCACGGTGGCGCTCCTCGGCGTGCTGCTCGGCGGGCTCGTCCTCGCCGCTCTCCTGAGCCTGATCGGAGGCATCGACCCGAGTGGCGGCGGCCTGGGGGTCTTCCTGGGCCTGGTGCTGATGGTGGCCTTCATGGCGGCCGTCATCGTGATGTCCATCCGCTGGTCGCTGAGCAACGTCATCGTGGCGCTCGAGGAAGCTGGGCCGTTGCGCGCGCTCGTCCGCTCCTGGCGGCTGACGGCCGGTGTGGCCTGGCGCACCCTGGGGGTGCTGCTGAGCGTGACCCTCGTGGCCGCGGTCATCGGCGGGCTGCTCAGCGAGATCCTCGGGCTGACCTTCGCGGACCTGATCTTCGGTGAGTCGAGCCAGAACGCCCTGATCGTGCGCACCATCATCAGTGCGACGCTATCCGTCGCCCTCGCGCCACTGCTGCCGCTCGCCCTGACGGTGCTGTACTTCGACCAGCGCGTCCGCCGCGAGGCGTTCGACCTCGACGTCGGACCAGAGAACCCCTAGCCGAAGAGCAGCTGCAGCCACTCGTCGAGCGGCGAGCGTGTCGGAGGAGGCCCTGAGGGCGTGCCCAAGGGAACGATCGCCGGCAGGAGCGGCGTGCCCGCCTTCAGGGCGAACGCCCGTTCGCCCCGCTCACCCATGCCGTAGGCCCGGGCCTGGAGGCGCAGGAACGTGTCGGTCTGAAGCAGCTCGATCTCGGCCGCGCCCCCTTCCAGCTCGGCCTGGAGAGCCGCGTTCTCGTTACGCGCCTGCTCGGCACGGCGGTTGGCGGCGTTGACCTCTGCCAGGGCGCTTCCGAAGACAAGCACTAGCCAGACCCCTGCCAGCAGGGCTGCACCGACGCCCGCGGAGCGACGAGAGAGCAAGCCGGCCCGAGAGGAAGTCCCTCGGGGTTGGATGAGCTGAGCGCGATCGCCCTCCCTGATGGACGTCGGCGACCCATTCCCGGGCGGCGCGGCGAGGTCCTGGGGCTGCGCGGTCATGCCCGCCCAGCGTAGCTGTCGGCAGCTGACGTGTCAACGGTCGCTGTTCTGTGCGCCGAGCGTGCGCGGAGCGTCACCGGACCTCTCGCCCGGCTGCTACACTGCCCGGCGGACCGAACGCATGTTCTATCTGGAGGTCGTCATGCGGCTCTATACACCGCTCGATACGCGCCAGGCGCTGGACCGTCTGCTGGACGATCCCGTCATCGCCGGAGCGGTGACGGTGCGTCGCACCCTGGCCGGGCGGCCGGCCGATATGGTGCCGTTTCCCGACTGGTTGCAGCCGCGCCTGCGTAAAGCCCTGGTGGGGCGCGGCCTGACGGGCCTCTACCGTCATCAAGCCGACGCGATGGAAGCGCTCCGAGCAGGTCGGGATGTGGCCGTCGTGACGCCCACCGCGTCGGGCAAGTCGCTCTGCTATCACCTGCCGGTGCTCCAGTCGGTCATGGAAGATCCGGCGGCGCGCGCGCTCTACCTGTTCCCCACCAAGGCCCTGAGCCAGGACCAGCTCGCGGAGATCCGCGACCTGGCGCGGAGAGCTGATCTTCCGTTGGAGGCGGCCGTCTACGACGGTGACACCCCGGCGCCCATCCGCAGCTCGATCCGCTCGGCCGGTCAGATCGTCGTGACCAACCCCGACATGCTGCATGGCGCCATCCTGCCCTATCACACCAAGTGGTTCCAGCTCTTCGAGCAGTTGCGCTACATCGTCATCGACGAGGCCCACACCTACCGGGGCGTCTTCGGCAGCCACGTGGCCAACGTCCTGCGCCGGCTGGCGCGCGTCTGCGCCCACTACGGCTCTACGCCGCGCATCGTGTGCTGCTCGGCGACCATCGGCAATCCGCGCCAGCTGGCCGAGGCGCTCACCGGTCGCTCCATCCAGGTGCTGGACCGCAACGGCGCTCCATCGGGCGAGAAGCACATCGTGGTGCTACGCCCTCCCCTGCTTGATGAGCGTTCCGGCGTTCGCGCCGGATCGTCGGGGCTGGCCCGCCGTGCGGCCCTCTCGTTCCTTCGCGCCGGGCGCCAGACCATCGTCTTCGGACGATCGAGGGTGGCCGTGGAGCTGCTGCTCAGCGGCCTGCGCGAGGCCCTGCGCGACGGGCGCGGGCCCTTTGAGCGCGTGCAGGGCTATCGCGGGGGCTACCTGCCCTCCGAGCGGCGGCGCATCGAGGCGGGGCTGCGCTCGGGTGAGGTCCTGGGTGTCGTCAGCACCAACGCGCTGGAGCTTGGCATCGACATCGGCCGCCTCGACGTGGCCGTCCTCAGCGGCTATCCCGGCACCATCGCCGGCACGTGGCAGCAGATCGGCCGTGCCGGGCGCCGCCAGGAGGTCAGCGCGGCCGTGCTGGTGGCCGGTGCCGGTCCGGTCGATCAATACGTCGCGAGCCACCCCGAGCACCTCTTCGAAGGCACGCCGGAGGAGGCTCGCATCGATCCCGACAACCTGCACGTGCTCCTGGCGCACCTGCGGGCGGCCACCTTCGAGCTGCCCTTCGCCTCGGGGGAGCGCTTCGGCCTCGCTCCGGCCGACGACCTGCTTGCCTTCCTGGCGGAAGATGGCCACGTCCGCCAGGCGCAGGATCGGCGCTGGTACTGGGCCAGCGAGAACTTCCCTGCCTCGGAGATCTCGCTCCGCGTGGCCGCGCCGGAGAACGTCGTCATCATCGACACGGGCGGTGAGCGCCCTCGCGTCCTGGGGGAGGTCGACCTCTTCTCCGCGCGCACGCTGGTCCACGAGAACGCCATCTATCTGCACGGGTCTCGCCAGTTCCATGTCGACCGGCTCGACTGGGAGGAGCGCAAGGCGTACGTGCGGCCGATCGATGTCGAGCACTACACCCAGGCGGAGCTGGCCGTCACCCTGAAGCCACTGGAGACCTTCGACGAGGCGCCCCTGGCGGGAGGGACACGGGCTCACGGCGAGGTCATGGTCGCCAGCCTGGCCACCATCTACAAGAAGCTGCGCCTGGAGACCAACGAGAACCTGGGCTGGGGCCGGATCCACCTCCCGGAGATCGAGCTGCACACCACGGCCTACTGGCTCTCGCTCGAGCCGAAGGTCGCTTCGGACTGGACCCGCACAGAGCTGGACGTGGCCCTGGTGGGCGCCGGCCGGGTGATGCAGACGGTGGCCAGCATCCTGCTCATGAGCGACCCGCGGGACCTGGGCATGGTGGCGCAGATCCGGTCACCTCATGCCGAGCGACCGGTGATCTATCTGTATGAGGCGGTGCCGGGAGGCGTGGGCATGGCCGTCCGGCTATTCCAGCGCCACGGCGAGCTGGTCGAGGGCGCCCGACAGCTCGTGGCGAGCTGCCCCTGCGAGGACGGCTGCCCGGCCTGCACCGGACCGCGCGGCGAGACCGGCGGGAACGGGCGGATCCTCGCCGAGCGGCTGCTCCGACTCCTGCACGGAGACGGCGAGATGGGATCCCGCGCCGCGTGACCGGATCCCGCGTGCCACGGTAGCTGACACGTGCCGCCCGCAGCCTCGCTGCCCATGGATGCCTCCGCTCTTGCGCTCCGGGCTCGACGCCTGGAGCGGCTGCGCTCGACGCCGGGCAGCGGGGTCGCCGCTAAGACCAGCACGCCTGACCCGGCGGGCCCAGCGCTGGGGACCAGACGCTCCATGTCGGGACGGCCTCAGCGTCGAGCCGAGGTCCTGGCCAAGGCGCTCGGTGGTCGCCTCATAGGTGGCTCGAACGGCCGGCTCGTGGAGGTGGAGCGCAGCGGCTCCCTGGCCCTGTCGCGACCGCCTCTGGCCCGACTGCCCGACCCGGTCCAGCCCGAGCGGCCGCTCGTCCTGTTGGACACTGAGACGACCGGCCTCGGTACGGCTGCCGGGACCCTGCCGTTCCTGTGCGGACTGGGATCGTGGGAGGGCGAGCGGTTCAGCGTCCGCCAGCTCGTGCTGCCCGACCACGCCGACGAGCCGGCTCTACTGGAGCGGCTGGCAGAGGCCATCCCGGTCGACGCGTGGCTGGTGACGTACAACGGCCGCTCGTTCGACTGGCCGCTGCTGGTGAGCCGCTTCCGTCTCCACGGCTTTGCGGCGCCCGCGCATGGCGGTCATCTCGACCTGCTGCCGCTCGCCCGGCAACTGTGGCGGCATCGCCTCGCCGACGCTCGGCTGTCCACCGTGGAGAGCGGCGTAGCCGGCGTCCGCCGCCTGGGGGATCTGCCGGGAGCAGCGATCCCGGAGCGCTACTTCCGCTACCTGCGCACAGGTCAGGGCTGGCTCCTGGCGGACGTGGTCCGCCACAACCGGCAGGACGTGGCATCGCTGGCACGGCTCCTGCGCGTACTGGCCCAGGCACTCGGCGGTGACTCGGCCAGCGCGGTCGACGGCACGATGCATCCCGGCGACCTGTGTGGCCTAGGGCGCGCATACGTCCGACGAGGCCGACTGGAGGAGGCCCTCGACTGCTTCGACGCGGCCGTGACCGGAGCTCGATCCATCCTCGCCGCGGACCCGTGGACCGTTCCGCTTCACGAACGTCTGGCCATGGACCGAGCCAGGGTGTTGGCACGACTCGACCGGCGCATGGAAGCAGTCGCGGCCTGGGCGGCGCTGGCCGAGGAGGGCGGCCGACTGAGTGGGCTCGCCTGGATCCAAGTGGCGAAGTACCGGGAGCACGATGAGCGCGATCCCGTCGGTGCGCTGGAGGCGGCATCACGCGCCGCCCGGGAAGCGACGCGCCGGTCGGCCCTCGGGCTACCGCTGCCTTGGGTGGAGCGCGATCTGGAGCGTCGCGCGCCGCGACTGCGACGCCTCATCCACTCGCTCAGCGCTGGGAGTCCGGCGGCTTGAGCAGCCGGCTGCGGACCAACAACTCGGCCGGCTCGATCGTGCGGGCCTCCACAAGCAGGCTGGCGCAGAGGGCCGCCAGCGCCAGCGAACGCGGGTCAGTCCCGCCTGTGCTCGTGCCTTGGAGGAGGAGCGTGGCCGCCAGCCAGGCAGCCAGGAAGGTGTCACCGGCACCGGTGGCGTCGCCGCCGACTCGCGCGCGCACCGCGGGCACGTAGCGCAGGTGGAAGCGCCCGGCGCGACGCTCCATGTGCATCGCGCCGCGAGCGCCCTCCGTGACCACCAGCCGTTGGCCGTCGCGGCGGAGGAGCCGACGCAGCGGCGGGGCACCGGCCCGCACGTCCTCGTTGCTGAGCGCCGCCAGATCGGCGCGCAAGGAGAGCGGCCCCGGGACGAGCGGTCTTGACCCTACGACGCGCCCCGGGCTCAGTACTCGTAGCAGTCCCTGGTAGCCGAGGCCCACGAGAGCGTTCGCCGGTAAGCCCTCGGCCCAGGCTTCGCCGATCTCGCCCGCCACGGGATTGAGCAGGAACGCGCGGCTGTCGTGCCAGGCCGCCGGCAGTGCCTTGGGCGTCAGCGGGTCGCTCCGGCCGTGAGCTATCTGGACGCGGCCCCACGGCGTCTGCTGGTTGTCGAAGACCGGTCCGCGATCCAGCGCCACCTCCTCGGTCGTCACCCCGAGCGCGCGGAGGCCATCCAGTTCGTGCGCCTGGGCTGCCGCGGCGTCAAGCCCGATCAGCGCACCGACGGAAAGACCCAGCTGGCTCAGCAACCGGCTGCTGTAGGTGACTCCGCCACCGAGCCGCCAGCCGCGCGGGTCGGTGGGATCGAGATCACGCGAGGCAGCGCCCACGACGACGAAGTCGGGAGCGGTCATGGCCCTGCCGGCGCGGGACGCGACGGGGCGAGGGGAGGTACGGAGGTCGGCCGGGCGAGCGCCGGTCGAGGCGGCACTCGGAGCCATCGAGCGGGCGCCATATACTGCCAGGCATGCCCATGCGTGACGATGGAGCGCTCTACTTCTACGAGCTGCACGAAGGCGATGATGAGTTGTTCACCGACGTGCTGCTGTCCCACGACTCCGAGTTCGACGAGGAGGAGTTCCTGGGCATGGTGCTCGAGGCTCGCGGCGCCGTCCTGGACCGCTTCGAGGAGGACACGTTGAGCGAGGCCATCGCCGCGGAGCTGGCGCGCCATCACGGCTTTCTCGTCGTGGACGACCGGCAGCTGCGTGTCGCAGTGAACGTGTCCGCGGAGGAGGGCGAGACCGCCGTGGTGGCCGTGACGGAGCTCCACGCGGAGCGGACGCCCGATGATGACGAGGGCTTCCGCAGCCTGCTGGTGGACCTGGAGCCGGAGGATCGACGCTGGGGCGACGCCTGATCGGTCGGCCAGGCCCGATGCCGGCCATCGTCAGACGTTGAAGAGCACCTCGATGACGTCTCCGTCCCGCACGCGGTAGGTCTTGCCTTCCGAACGCAGCTTGCCGTTGCGGCGGGCGTCGGCCATGGAACCAAGGGAGAGCAGGTCCTCGACCAGCACGACCTCAGCTCGGATGAAGCCGCGTGCCAGATCCGAATGGATGGCCCCGGCGGCGTCGACCGCGTTGGAACCCTCGGGGATGGTCCAGGCACGGGTCTCATCCGGTCCGGCCGTGAAGAAGCTGATCAGACCGAGCAGCTCGTATGAGAGCCTGATGACACGTTCCAGGCTGGGATCGGTGAGGCCCATGTCCTGGCGGAAGACCTCGGCCTCCTCGGCATCGAGCTCGCCGATCTCCATCTCGATGCGCGCCGACAGCGCGACCACGCGGCTATGGCGATGCGGATAGCGCGCGGCCACGCCGCTTGCCACCGAGACGGCCTCGGCGATCTGCCCCTCCCCCACGTTGAGCACCACCAGGACCGGCTTCTCGGTCAGGAAGCGGAAGCCGCGGATGATGCGGCTCTCCTCGGTATCCAGCTCGAGGTCCCGGATGGGTGCGCCGCTCGTGAGCGCCGGCCGGATGCGCTCGAGCACGACGCGCTCGCGCTCGTTCTGCTCTCGCTCCGACTGGGTGCCGTGGCGACCCGAGCCCTCCAGCCGCTCCAGGCGCTTCTCCACCACGCCCAGGTCGGCCAGCACGAACTCCAGGTCCAGCCGCTCCAGGTCCCGCCACGCGTCCACGGTCCCGTCCGGATGCGGCACGGCCGGATCGTCGAACGCACGTACCACGTGCAGCAGCGCGTCGGCGTTGCGCAGTCGGGCTAGCTGATCGGCCGGGATGTCAGCGGGACGGCCGTCGGTGGCCGAAGGCGGTGCCGGCAGGTCGACGTAGGTCACGTCGGCCGGCACCTCGCGCTTGGGTTTGAACAGCTCCGTGAGGCGGGACAGGCGCTCGTCGGGGACCTTGACCACACCGGTGTTGACGGTCATCCCACCGAACCCGCCGGTCGCCGCGTGACCGCGCGTCAGCGTGTTGAAGACGGTGGTCTTGCCAGCCCCGGCCAGCCCCACGATGCAGACCTGCACTCGCTCAGTACCCTAACTTGCGATCGACGGCGTTGCGCAACGGCTCACCGCGCCGGAACAGGGCGAGGTTCTCGCAGAAGAGATCGATGCTCCGGTCGAGCACCCGACCGCTGGTCCAGGCGGTGTGCGGGGTCACGATGAGGTTGGGCACGTCGTACAGGGCCGAATCAGGTGCCAGCGGCTCATCGCGGAGTGTGTCCAACACCGCGCCGCGGATGGTCCCGTCCCGGAGCGCGCGCACCAGTGCCCGTTCATCCACCAGGCGGCCCCGCGCCACGTTGATGAGCCAGGCGCTGGCCTTCATCAGCGACAGGCGCTGCTCGTCGAAGAGGTCCTCCGTCTCCGGTGTGAGGGGCAGGGCGAGCACCACGAAGTCGCTGCGCGAGAGGAGTTCCGGCAGCGCCTCCGCGGCCAGGACCTCCACCGAGTCGGGCAGCGGCTTGCTATCGGGCCCTCCGGCCGTGCCCGCGTCATCGCGCCGACGGGTGGCGATGACCTGCGAGCCGAAGGAGCTGGCCAGTCCCGCCACGGCCCGACCGATAGAGCCCAGGCCCACTACGCCGACCGTCAGATCACGCATCTCGATGGCTTCGAGTGGCTGCCAGGTCCGTTCCCGCTGGAGCTCCAGCAGTTGTGGCAGCCGACGACTCACTGCCAGGATCATCATCAGCACGTATTCCGCGATAGGTGCGCTGAAGACACCGCGCGCATTGCTGATGACCAGGCCCCGCGTCGCCGCGGCGGGGGTCAGCACGCGTTCCACGCCGGCCGTGGCCGAGTGGACCCAGGCCAGATCGGGACAACGCGCGATGATCCGATCGAAGACGCCGGCCGGCAGCGGTCCCCGCAGCAGCACCTCCACATCGTCCAGCGGACCGTCCGCCAGCCCTTCCAGTGAGACGCTCACCAGGCGCGAACCGGGCGCGGCCTCCGCGATCCGTTGGAGGTCGACCTGGCGATAGCGTGCCGAGAGGATGGGCGTGAGCGCGATGGCCGCCGGTACTCCGCCGAGGCCTGACCCAGGGCCGGCCCGTGCATCACTGCTGGTCATGCGGAGAGATGAACGACCGGCGCGTCCGGCACCATGCGCCGCACCCAGGCAGCCGGATCATCGAACTCGCGGTCGGTCGGAAGGGCGTGAGGACCTTCCCACAGCCGGCGGATGGCCGGCTCGCCACCAGCCCGGGCCACGCCCGATACGAAGCGCTCACCACGCCGGTATTGCTCCATCTTCATGTCCAGCCCGGTGAGCCGCGCGATGACCTTGTCCAGTCCGCGCCGGCGCTGCGCGCGACGGGCATCGAAGCGTGCCCGGATGGACGGCACGTCCCGGATCATCGTGGCGCCCACCTCGTCCATCACCCAGTCGCTGAAGCCCTCCATGAGGCTCATCACCAGTTGCGTCTCACGCAGCAGGCCGCGCTGTTCGGGGGAGAGCAGGCCGCTCAGCCCGCCTTCTGCGGCGGCGGAGCGCCAGCGGTGGACGAGCCGCCGCAGACCGTGGCGCTGGACGTCCCTGGCGTCGTCCAGGAAGAGCGTCAACTGTCGCTCCAGGCGTTCCTTGAGGTAGGGCCGCAGCCAGGGATGTGCCTCCAGCTCGAAGGCGTGCGTGGTCTCGTGCAGCGCGATCCAGAGACGGAAGTCATTGAGCGGGATGCCCAGCTGGCGAGCCGTGGCCCGGACGTTCTCCTCCACGTAGAGCAGGCGGCCAGGGGCCTGTTCCGCCGACAGCAGCGCCACGTCGTACTGGCCCAGCACGCGGCCACCCAGGTAGCCCAGCAGGAAGCCGATCTGCTGCGTGGTCAGGAAGCGGTTGGCCACGGCCGCCACGCCCGAGCTCAATGTTCCTGTCCGACCGGGCAGCTCCAAGTGGTGCTCCATGCGCTCGACCAGGGTACGAAACGTCACAAGGTTGGCCCGCGCCCACTCGGCGCGATCCACCACGGCATGGCGCTCGACCACGCCCGGCAGCTCGCGCCCCAGCCGCCCCTCCAGGACCGGCACGATGCGGGCCATGGCCTCGGCGTAGGACCGCTCGCTGGCTCCGAGCTCGCGTGTCGTGAGCGTGCCGGGAAGGCGGCGCAGTCGAGAGCTGGCGATGCGCTCCACGGCGGTCCAGTCGACCAGGCCTTTTTCGCCCACGCGGCGAGCACGGCGCGAGAGGTACGACGCCGCGATGCCGGCGCCGATGGCCACGCCAACGCCTGCGACGCGTCCCCGGAGACCGATCCCCCGTGGCTCCCGCGCCGCCGCCGCGTAGCGACCCGTCATGCTGCCCCGACCAGAGCCACGGGCTCCACGGCTGGAAAGAGCGGTCCGAACAGGCGGTCGGTCGTGCGGCGGAAGGCCGCCACGTCGCCGGTGGTGTACTGCACATGGCGGGGCGCATCGCTGCGCCGGGCGCTCAGGCCGTTGACCTCCAGCAGCGAAGCCAAGGCGCTGGCCGTGGCCGAGGCGGAGTCGATGACCGCGATGCCCGGACCGGCCACCTGGCTGATCAAGGACGCCAGCAGTGGATAGTGCGTGCAGCCCAGCAGCAGGGTGTCGATGCCCGTGCCGGGCGGCTTGGGAAAGACCGCATCAGCCACATCCTGACGGCCTTCCAGCAACGGTGCCAGCGAGCGGCGCACCGCCTGTTCGGCCTCCGGCCCGTCCAACACGCCCGCCTCCACCATGGGCACCAGCTCCGGCGTGGCGTGCTCGTATACCTCCACGAAGGGATCCTCGTCCTTGATCGCCCCGAAGTAAGCCCTCGAGAGGACCGTGGCGGCGGTGGCGATGACGCCCACGTGGCGATTTCGGGTGGACAGCACGGCCGCCGAGGCACCCGGTCTGACGACGCCCAGGATGGGCCGGTCGAAGCGCTTGCGCAGATCGCCCAGGGCGATGGCGCTGGCCGTGTTGCAGGCCACCACGATGGCCTTGACATCCCGAGCGGCCAGCTCGTCGAGGCACTCCGAGCTGAAGCGGCGGACCTCCTCGTCCGAGCGCGGACCGTAGGGCGCCCGAGCGTTGTCGCCGAGGTAGATGGTGGATTCTGCGGGTAGCCGCCGCAGGACCTCGCGCAGCACGGTCAAGCCACCGACACCCGAATCGAAGAAACCGATGGGCCGCTCGTCGGACATCGGGCTCAGCGCGCGCCCGCCACGGCCGCCGCGCGGGACTTGAGCAGGCGGGTGGCGATGTCCGCGACCTGCTTGCTGATGGGTGCCTCGGGCTCGACCAGGACGAATGGCACGCCCTGGTTGTTGGCCTCCACCACCAGCCGCCCGTCGCTCACCAGCTGGAACTCGGGTTCGCCGACCAGCTGCTCGGCCACCGCGCGAGGGTCGATTCCACCGGCCGAGTCGGCTCGGTTGACCATCACCTGATCCTGGGAGTTCAGCAGGTTCCGGATGTATTGCGCGACCTGCGTCACGTCCTCGACCAGC
>Ga0136615_10001300_pt1 | contig 12035 bp, 8 predicted proteins | sample AntDrymUQ2882206_2_FD_106647 | JGI IMG/M metagenome (GOLD analysis project Ga0136615, IMG submission 106647) | Polar desert sand microbial communities from Dry Valleys, Antarctica - metaG UQ288 (22.06) | ecosystem: Environmental > Terrestrial > Soil > Desert | place: Antarctica: Dry Valley...
GCGCCTTGGTGTACATCTCGCCCGCGCGCTCCTCGAAGCGGCGGATGAGGAGCATCTTGCGGAGGATCTCTTCGCAGTGCTCGCGATCGGGGAGGTCGTGGTGCTCGCCGGGGTCGACGGGCAAGCGTTCTTCGGGGGAGCGGTCTCCTTCGGCGTGGGCGGATGCGCCGTCGGGCGGCTCCGTTTGCCCCTGTTCTTGCTCCTCCGCCTTGGCCTCGGCCATGCGGGAGGGAGACTACTTGATGGGCACTGGCTGCCGGGCGCCGAGTGTGGCAGACACGGCCACTCGAGGCGTCGAAGCGCTCGTCGCGGCGCAGAACGGTCTGACGGCAGGTATATCTTGATCTGGTGAGCCTTGGACCCGATGACGGTCGCGCCGCCCGCGCTGATCCCGGCCGCCGCCCACACGTCGCTCATCACCGAGGCGCTCCTGTTCGTCCCCCTCGGCACGGTTCGACACCGGAACCCACGGACCTCGCGTCTGTCCGTACCTTCTTGGAGGGTCGCTCGGCGCGACCGACGGCTATCGACCTGTTCTGCGGGGCCGGAGGGCTATCGCTCGGCTTGGAGCGTGCTGGCTTCGATGTCCTTGTCGGGGCGGACTTCGATCGCTGGGCGGTCAGAACGCACGACGCCAACCTCCCAGGCCTCTCTTGGTGCGGCGACCTCTCTGATCCCACGGAGCTTCTGAACACACTCACGGTCTGGGGCGTGAAGACTGTCGATCTGGTCGCGGGAGGCGTCCCGTGCCAGCCGTTTAGCCGTGCCGGTCGCTCGCGTATCCAGCATCTCGTCCAGAGTGGCGAACGAAGCGCCCATGACGCGAGAGCGGACCTATGGTCGGCGTTCATCGCCGTGGTCGAGGCTCTGCGGCCGTCCGCGGTTCTCGTGGAGAACGTGCCAGACCTTCCTCGTTGGAACGACGGGGCCGTACTCACGGGACTCTACGAGTCGCTCCGCGCGCTCGGCTATCGCGTTGGCGCGCGCGTGCTTGACGCGTTCCGGCACGGGGTCCCTCAGCACCGTCAGCGCCTGATCCTGATCGGTTTTCGAGGCCACCGTCGACCTTCGTGGCCGGAGCCCGATGCCACGCCGGTCGACCTCCGCGGTGCGATCGGCGACCTCCCGCCTATCCCTCGCGCTCAGCGTCACGAGAGGCTTTCCTACGATCCGAGACGGATCACATCCGAGTTCCAGCAGCTCATGCGGAGCGGCATCGAGGATTCCGAGCGGCGGCTCGTTCTCGAGCACATATGTCGCGACGTTCGCCCAGACGACATGGAGGCCTTTCGGCTGCTTCAAGAGGGGCAAACCTACATCGATCTACCGGAACGGCTTCGTCGCTATCGCTCGGACGTCTTTACCGACAAGTACAAGCGGCTCGACTGGACCGAGCTGTGTCGATCGATCACCGCGCACATCGCCAAGGACGGCTACTGGTACATCCACCCTGACCAGCACCGAACCCTTTCCGTCAGGGAGGCAGCGCGCGTTCAGAGCTTCCCGGACGACTTTCGCTTCGCGGGGACCCAGACGCACCGATACCGCCAGATCGGCAACGCCGTGCCCGTCCTCTTGGCGGAGTCGATCGGTAAAGCGGTTCTCAGGGATCTCGACCGGCCGGCTCGTGTTCGCCGCGATTCGTCCGGCGAGCTCTTTCGCGAGGCACTTATTGGCTGGCGAGGCGTATCCGACGCATGGTCGCCATCTTGGCGAAGATTCGACGATCCGTGGCTCGTACTCATCTCTGAGATGCTGCTCGGCCGAGCTCGCCCAGCGGATGCTGAACGCGCATTCGCCCTTCTCCGCAAAATCGCACCGAGTCCTGCGGCGCTGATCGAACACGATCGTCCGGAGGCCGCCCTCGCCGCTGTTGGTTTCGAGGAGCGCGCTAGTACGTTGGTGACCCTCGCCGAAGATCTGGTCACCTTCTTCGACGGAAGGGTGCCAGACGATGAGGCCACCTTGCGCCTTCTGCCGGGAGTGGGGGACTATGTGTGCCGAGCCGTGCTTACCTTTGCGTTCGGCAGGCGCCAGGTGCTCGTCGACCGCACCACGGCACGAGTTGCGGGGCGGATCACGCGCCACGGCGACACCCGACGCTTTCAGCTCAGGCTCGATCTGCACCATCTCGCGGGTTCCGCCGGTCCGGACGCCGACTTCAACCGTGCGCTCCTCGATCTCGGACGCGAGATCTGCAGAGTCGATACCCCGACGTGCTCCGTGTGCCCTCTCCGCGCACGATGCGTGACTGGGCGCGCGACCGGAGAGGCGGGCACCGGGGCATCAACGAGCGAAGCTCGGGAGGAGCAGATGGTCGCATGACCGACTCCTTCATCACGGTCCTTCCCTCCGCCGGACGCCTGATGGCATCGCTCCGCGACATCGGCTACGACCTCTCCAGTGCGATTGCCGACATCGTCGACAACGCGATCGACGCTGGTGCGGGGGCTGTCGCCGTGGAGATAGCGGCCGACGGCGCTGACTCCTGGATTCGCGTCAGCGACGATGGCGTGGGCATGAACCGCGCGCGCCTCGACGAGGCCATGCGATATGGAACTCGGGCCGACTACGGCTCAGGGGCTCTTGGTCTTTTCGGTCTGGGGCTCAAGACGGCGTCGCTCTCCCAGTGTCGCCGGCTGACCGTCGCGTCACGCTCGGAAGGGGCAGACGCCCCCACCATCCGTCGCTGGGATCTTGACCAGGTTCTGCGGACCGATACTTGGGCGCTTGAGCGCATGCGTCCCTCGTCAGCGCCGAGCCGGCTTCTCGAGCCACTCGCGAACGCGAGCGCCGGAACGGTGGTTCTGTGGGAGCATCTTGACCGAGTGCTTCCGAGGAAGCCGACCCAAGGTATGACCGCGCGGGTTCTGCGGACGGCGGTCGACGACATCCGCGCGCACCTCGCGATGGTGTTCCATCGTTTCCTCGACGGTGAGGCGTACGGTCGCCGCTGGCCGTTCGGGCGTCGAAGGCTTGTACTCACCCTGAACGGAAAGCCGATCGAGCCGTGGGATCCCTTCTCCCGACACGAGGCCCGGACACATGCTCTGCCGCCTCAGCTCCTCGAGTACACCGATACGCACGGCCGCACGGTCACGGTTCCGGTCAAGCCGTATGTTCTGCCGGGCCAGCAGTTCTTCTCATCTGCCGATGCCCACCGGCTCGCCGGAGGACCGAAGAGGTGGAACAGGCACCAGGGCTTCTACATCTACCGTCGCGAGCGACTCATCCAGGCGGGGGGCTGGAATCGGCTGCGCACACTCGACGAGCACGCGAAGCTCGCGCGCATCGCGGTCGATCTACCGCCTGGTCAAGAGGAGCAGTTCGCCGTCGATGTAGCCAAGATGCGCGTCTCCGTCCCCGAAGATCTGCGCGCCGGCCTGCGCGCGATAGCTTCGGGCGCCGTCGCCGTTGCCCAGGAGCGGTACAGGGACCATCTGGACACCGGTAACGAAGTCGTCCATGCCCGCCCGATGACTTCCGAGGCGATCAGCCTTAGCCGCGACTGGCCGGCCATCATGGCCGTCGTGGACGACGTCCTCGGACAGCAACCACACCTGAGGGATCGGCTCCTCCTCAGGCTGGCCAACGCCGACGCCGACGACACGGCTCTCCTCCAGCGTGCCCCCTGACCGGCGCGCGATGCCGCGCCGACCCGCACCCTCATCGCGCGGGGCGATGGCCACGATGAAGGCAAGCAGACCCCGCAACACCGAGCCGGAGCTTCTATTGCGCTCGGCCTTGCACCGACGGGGACTACGGTTTCGCGTGCATCGAAGGCCCGAACGAGATGTCCGCACGGTTCCGGACATAGTCTTCGGTCCGGCAAGGACGGTGGTATTCGTCGACGGGTGCTTCTGGCATCGCTGTCCAGAGCACGGCAATCTTCCGAAGGCGAATAGGGAGTGGTGGGCGGCGAAGCTCGAAGCGAACGTCGAACGGGACCGCAGGTTCACCGAGGTCCTGCGCGCGAGGGGATGGACAGTGATACGCGTGTGGGAACACGAGTCGGTGGAGCTCGCTGTCGATCGGATCGAACGGAGTGTCAGGAACGTCCGGGCCGCAACGACGAAGCGGTCATGGAGCACCAAATGACGGCGGCGCAGCCCTATTCGGACCTCGATCATCTCTGCGCCGAAGACACAGTCATCCGGCAGCTTGTACGGACGATGCGAGACGGTCAGGGGATGGACCTGGAAACTGCCGCCGCGGAGCTGGGCGAGATCGTTTCGAAAGAGACGGTCCGAGAGGCCGCTGACCGCATCCGAGCGCTCATGGAAGAGGTCCAGTCGGCCCGTGCTCCCCGCGCCGTCGTGGCCGGCAACATCGAGTCGTGGTACGCGGGGCCTCGGTCTGGAGATCGCAGCTGGTCCTCGTTACAGGCGATCCTGCAGGCTGGCGACTGGCCCGCGGATGCGCTGAAGGATCTCGACGAGTCCTCGACGAAGGTCGTCGCGCAGCTCCCCAACCCCCACGGCAAGGAGGAGTACCAGAGTCGCGGACTCGTGCTCGGTTATGTCCAGAGCGGCAAGACGACGAACTTCACGGCGGTCATCGCGAAGGCAGCGGACGCCGGCTATCGCTTTTTCATCGTTCTCTCGGGGATCCACAACGCACTCAGACAGCAGACGCAGGATCGCCTCAACGACCAGCTGTGGGAGAGGAATCCGCAGGTCTGGCACCGGCTCACGAACGAGGGCGACTTCGTCGCTACCGCCAACGTCGACGCGCTGCTCGCCGCCCAGGACCAGAGAGTTCTTGCGATCGTCAAGAAGAATGGGCCGCGGCTTCGAGCGATGCTTCGTTGGCTCACCGAGGCGCGGCCGGAGGTCTTGGCCGGTTGCCCGGTCCTGATCATCGACGACGAGGCTGATCAGGCGAGCGTCAACACCGCTAAGCCCGATCGCCAGCCGACGAGGATCAGCGGGCTGATTCGGAAGATCGTGAATGGTCTGCCCAAAGCCGCCTATGTCGGCTACACAGCGACGCCGTTCGCGAACGTACTGATCGACCCCGATGACTACAAGGATCTCTATCCGCGTGACTTCATAGTTGACCTGCCGCGTCCGGCGATGTACATCGGACCCGAAGCGATCTTCGGTCGCGAGCCGCTCGACTTCGACGCTGACGACGTCGAGGACGATGGCCACGACTTCGTCAGGAGCGTGCCGATCAATGAGATTGATGACCTCCGGCCCAAAGGCTCTGCGGAGCGCCACGAGTTCGAGCCCGAGATCACGGATAGCCTCGATGATGCTCTTCGGTACTTCGTTCTCAGTTCGACGGCACGCCGGATCCGCGGTAAGGGCAACCCGCATGCGACCGCTCTCGTGCATACCTCTCAGCACGTCGACGTGCACCGGCGCATGGCGGAGGCCATCTCGGGTCACATTCGCGCTCTCTCATCGTCGCTGTCCCAACGCGATGAAGCGCTCCTCACCTCGCTCGAAGCGATGTGGAACGAAGAGGCAGACCGCGTTCCGCCCGACGCTTTCGGCCTCGACCCAGTCTCGTGGGAGGACGTCTCGGCGCTCCTTCCTGTGGTGGCGGAGGACGCCGTGGTCATCACTGACAACTCGCAAAGCGAGGAGCGCCTCAGGTTCGATGATCGGAACCCGCGGGTGATCGTCGCGGTGGGCGGGAACACACTGTCGCGCGGGCTCACCCTCGAAGGATTGTCGGTCTCCTTCTTCGTTCGTACGGCATCCGCCTACGACACTCTGCTTCAGATGGGCCGGTGGTTCGGCTATCGCAGTGGCTATGCGGATCTCACGCGCATCTGGATGACGGACGAGATGAGGGAGTGGTTCCACCACTTGGCCACGGTCGAGCAGGAGATCCGCTACGACGTCGAGCGATATGAGACCCAGCACGTCACGCCTGACCAGCTTGGTGTCAGCATCCGGACCCATCCCAAGCTGGCGATCACAGCGGCGGCGAAGATGCAGCACGCGCGGCAGGCTGCCGCTTCCTACTCGGGTCGACGGATCCAGACGATCCTCTTCAACCACCGCGACCGTGATTGGCTGAACGGTAACGTCGAGGCCGCCCGCTCGCTGCTCGCTGCCACCTCCGAGGCACCCCGCCAGATGGTCCGCTCCGGCATCACGGTGGTAGGGCCAGTGCCGAGTACGGCGATCATCGAGTTTCTGGGCGCCTACAGATTCCACGAGAACAGCCGAGACCTCGACGGGGCGCTCATCTCGCGGTACATCGAGGGCCGGCGAGCTGATAACGAACTGACGCATTTCAAGATCGCAGTGATGGGCCACTCCCGCAGGTCGGACAATCTCGGAGAGGTCGACCTAGGGCTCGAGACCATGGTTGCGTGCATCAATCGTGCGCGCATCAACGTGATCGGCGGCTCCACGTACGCGGACATCAAGAGCCTCATGAGCCAGAGCGACCGCGTCATCGATCTGGGCATCGGGTCCGAGCAACTCGACGGGAAGGCAGTAGGTCAGCTGCGTAACCTCCCGCGCGACGGCGGTGCCGGCGACGGCACGGGCCTTCTACTGCTCTACCCGGTTTCCCGGGAGAGCGTGCCGATGCGCGCGTCGGCTAAGACGCGCGAGCCGCTCGACGCTGTTGAGCACGTCATCGGGGTGGGGCTCGTCTTTCCGGAGAGTCGATCCAGTGCCGCGAAGGTCGGCTACGTCACCGCAGACATCTCCGAGGCCGAGATCGATGCGCCAGACGACTCGGACGACCTCGAGGAGGGAGAGGTCGCCGGGCCGTGATCGATGCGATCCGACTGACTTTCGCTGCCCTCCGAGAGGCGGCCCGACCTCCGGTGGGCGACTTGAACGTGCGCGCGTTGGGCCAGGGGCCCGGGGGGGTCTATCTGGCACTTGATGCGGAGCGCCGAGCACACCTGCTGGTCGAGGCGGAGGTCGAGCTGACTGGATCGACAGGGCTGACGACGGTGACGATCGGGCACAGGGACCTCGTCGTCGATGGGCGAACAGCGGGCTTTCTGGACGTGACCTGTGAGGCTGAAGAGCTTGCCGAGGTCTTCGACCACTTCGTGGCGGCTGTGACTCAGAGGCTGCTTTCATCCGGAGATTCGCCCGTGGAGGTGGTGCTCGACGTCATCGAACACTGGCGTCAGTTTCTCGTCAGCGAGGCTCCTCCGGCGGGGCGCGATCGCCTCGCGGCGGTCTTCGGTGAGCTCCTCGTGGTTCTCGACGTGGTGCGAGCGGACCCTCGGGGCCGAGTCGATTGCTGGGTCGGACCCTTTGGCGGCAGACACGACCTCCGTAGAGGCACCAGGGCCGTCGAGGTGAAGACGACGAGAGCCCACACCACTCGAGTAGTCACGGTCCACGGTGAAGACCAGCTTGTCGAGCCTGACGGTGGGTCGCTGCACCTGCATCTGGTCCGCTTGGAAGAGGTCCCTGAGGGCGGAGCATCAGTTCCATCCCTAGTCGACGATCTGCTGGCAGCGGGGGCGCCGGCTCAAGAGCTGTTCAAGGCTCTCGACGCGGCGGGCGTGGCGCCCGCAGAGCTTCCAGCCGTCAACGTGGTGCGATTCGATGTCCGGGAGCGTATGACGGTTCGTGTGGACGAACGAACGCCCCGGCTGGTGCCGTCAAGCTTCGTCTCCGGTGCGAGGCCGATCGGGATCGTCGACCTCGTATATCGGGTCGACCTGGACCATGTCCTCGAAGCTGCGTTGGATGACGACTCGGTTGCAGACCTGATCCGAGAGCTGGCGACGGCGAGAGGCGAATGATCTGGCTCACGCGCTACTCCGAGCCGTACAACGCCACCGGAGGTCTCGCCGCCGAGGGCGTGATCAATCAGATCGGTCGTCCCGACATCGAGCCCTTAGAGGTCTTGGTCAGGGAGGCGGTGCAGAACTGTTGGGACGCCAAACGCGACTCTGTACGCGGGATCGAGGTCGATGTCGGCCGCATCACGCTCGACGCCCCCCGAGCCCATCGCGTCCGCACGCGGATCCTCCCAGACGCGCCGCCCGGTCTGCCACTCGCCGACCATCTGCGCCCAGACATGGACCTCTTGTACTTCGCCGACTTCGGCACCGCCGGCCTTGGCGGTCCGACTCGCGCCGACGAGTCGGCGCCCAGCGAGGTGCGCGACTTCGTCGACTTTGTCCGCAACATCGGCCAGCCACCGGACAAAGAGCTCGGGGGTGGCTCGTTCGGCTACGGAAAAGCAGCGTTCTACATAGCCAGTCAGGCGAGGACGATCTTCGTCGACACGCTCTGCGAAGCGGTTGCGGGAGGAGTGGAGCGGCGCTTCATCGCGTGCGGGCTCGGTGAAAACTTCGCCTCCGAGGGGCGTCCATTCACAGGCCGCCACTGGTGGGGTCGCATCGCTCAGGGCGTACCCGAGCCGCTTCTCGACGAGGAGGCCGAGGCCGCCGCGCGGATGGTAGGCCTTCCGGAGCGTAACGGCCGCGAAGGGCTTGGGACGACGGTGGCGATCGTTGCGCCGGGCCTCGCGCCGGACGCACCGGAGGGAATGGATGCAACGATCGAGTTCATCGCGGAGGCGTTGGTCTGGAATTTCTGGCCACGGATGATCTCGACATCCGAGGGCGAGCAGGCGACCATGTCGTTTCGTCTTACCGACCAGGGGCGCCGGGTAGATCTCCCAGACCCGCGGACCCACGATCGGCTTCGAGGATTCGTGGAGGCGATGGACCGCCTTCGACGTGAGCCCGAGGATGACGACCCGCTCGCGTTCGACCGACCGGTCGAGTGTCTACGGCCGATCAAGACCCTGGGTCGTCTGGTGGTTCAGAGGGGTCCTGTTGCACCGGTGACCCTGCCGGAACGTGCTGTCCCGCAGGGGGCAAGGCAGACCGCGCAGTCAGTCCACCATGTCGCCCTCATGCGAAACGCCGAGCTCGTCGTGAAGTATCTGCGAGGACTCGAGCCGGTGATGGGTAGGTTCGGATACTCGGGAGTCTTCCGGTGCTCTCTCGACGTAGACGAGGCTTTCCGGCGTGCCGAACCACCTACACACGACGATTGGGTCCCGCGATTCGTGCCGGCGGGACACGACCGCACTTTCGTGAACGTGGCATTGGACCGCATCGTAGGAGCGTGCCGTGAGGCTGCGGGCCACGAGACGGCGACGAGCAACGCGGCGACCGGAGACGGTGTGCCGCTGGGCGAGTTCGCGGACGCTCTCGCGACACTCATGCCTGGGCTGGAGGGGCCCGGCGCACGGCGTTCGTCCACTGATCGCCCTCAACACAGCCGCCGCCGACATTCGCCCGGGCGGAAGCGGCCCAGCGATGTCCCGAGCGATGCCTGGGTCGATGGGGGAACAGACCGCGAATCGCCGACCGATCGACGAAGCGGATCCGTCGCCGGTGAAGCTTCCGGAGCGAAGATCGAGCCCACATCGGCAAGACCGATGCGGCTCCCACAGGTACGCGCCGCCGATGAGCCGCGCCCTGCGATCGCGGCGGATGGATCCCCTGTCCTCCGCTACCCGTTCCAGCTACGCGCGCATGGCAGTCGCGTGCGCCTCAGCGCGAGCGTGGAGGTGATGACAAACGATGGGGCGCAGGTCGAGACGGACGCCCCACGTGGCTACGAACCTCCCGCGGTGAAGGCGTGGGTCGACCCCCGAGGAGTACCGCATGAGATCACCGAGCTGGTCGTTGAGCCGGACGCCACCGACGGCACCTGGTCAGTCGAAGTACCGATACGAGACGAGGCGATGATGCGCGTGGTCGTTGCTGCGGAAGTCTCGTGAGGACGCCCGCTGCGCTCCCGTACCTGCTTCCGCCGGACGAAGCGGTCACCGTTGAGCCATGGCGGACGACGGAGGGAATCGAGATCGGCGAGCGCCTCGAGCATTGGGACCCGTTCATCGACCTGGAGCTCCTTCGGGAAGTTACGGTCGATGTCGATGCCATTCGGGTCGCATGTGGCTTGGGAGCCGACTCAGCTCTGGCCCTCAGCGGACAGTGGCGTTCGGATCGAACGCGCCTTACTGGGGAGGGAGAGCCGGTTGAGTTCGGAAGTCTCGGCGGACGTCTTCGAGCGCCGGTCGTTGTCACCGTGCCTGGCGCGAGTGCCGGCGGTCGCCTCGACTTGCAAGTGCGGTTGTTACTCCGCTCGGCCGGTCTGACGCCTTCCGCTATCTCGCCTCGGCGAGTGGGAGCCGTGCTCTGGACCGACATGCAGCATGTGGCGTTGGAGGGTGGAGCTGCTCGATTCCCGGTTACAGCCGCGGACTTCGCGGCGATGCCTCGATTCCCGGCGTCTGGCTCCTGGGCGCTCGAATGGAGCTCCGAGGAACTGGAGGCGCCGGTACTCGGCGGTCTCCAGCTGTTGGTCAACTCGGGCGATACGTCACTTCTTGAAGCGCTGCGCTCGGGGAGCGGAGATACGCGCGCCGCCGTGGTCCGCTCCTTCGTGACCTTCGATGTCGCGCGCTCACTCGTCCATGGTGCGCTGGGTAACGAGCGCTTCGTCGAAGCACCAGACGCGTACGACTATGGGACGGTCGGCAGGATGTTGTCGGAGCTCCTGGGCGCTTGCTGGCCCGGTATCCCGGTGTCCACGCTACGGGCGCGCCTGATCGAAGATCCGTCTCGGCTCGACGTTGAGCTCCAATCACATCTGGGGCTGCTGACGTGAGCGTTCTCATACCTCGGCTCGAGCGCGAGTCGGCTCGACAGCTCATCGGCCGTAAGCGCGACTTGTCTATCGCGGACATCAGTGCTGGTCTGCCGGACCTTTCGGCGGTCGTGACCTACTCGGTATTGGGATCGCGGATTGCACGCGAGGATCTCGCTGCGCTTCGCCGCGAGGTCGTGCAACTCGCTCGAGAACACGGCTTCCCTGGCCGGCAGGCTCGGCTCAGAGACTTCGAGGGACGCTGCGCGCGCGTTATTCGTGACGGAATCCCGGTGACCCCACACGAGGCGTCGCACGAGGAGGTCTGGAGCTATCTGACCTGCTGTTGGCTGTTCGACGTGGCCCTATGGCGTTTCGGTGGCGCAGCCGATGAGCGTCGGTACATCGGCAACGTGAACAGGAACACGTTTCGCCGTCTTTGGTGGCGGGCGGAGATACTCGGGCCAGCGATCGACCTGACGCGATTGGGCGAAGACGAGCTCGTCAACATCATGGAGCGACCCACGATCGCCGGAGATCGAAGGCTGGCGAGGTCGATCGCCCGAGAGTTTCTCGACCGTGTCGAGGGCAGCGAGGTCGGCGAACGGATGCAGCTCATGCGGGAGGCCATGACACGCCTGCTGCGCCTGACCCCCTTTGTCGCCTTCTCAGCGTTGGCCCACGACGACCTCGTCAGCCTTGTCGCTGAAACCTTCGACGCGGCCCAGGCGCCCTCCGGCGCCCGTGGGCCGGTGACGCCTGAGGAACGCGCTGCGCCTGATCCGTCGCCAGTGGTGTCCGAGATCCCATCCGTATCGATCAACTCGAGTGACGTGAGCGAGGTGCCCAGCGCCCGAAGCGCCGACCGAGACTTCGAGGTCGTGGGCGAGGTTGCTCTCGACATCGCTCGGCGAACTGGAAGGGTCACGAACATGACGCTCCGTGAGGTTGTCCCGGTTACGTCGCCGGAGGCCCGCGCAGTGCTGACCGGCCTCCTGTCTCGAGGCGCTTTAGAGCGCCGCGGCTCTAAGCGCGGCACCCACTACGTGATCCCCGATGCATCGGGGACGCGGAACTCGAGCATGTCACCGACCGAGTCAGCCCTGCGCCGTCTTCTTCGCCGAGGGCGCTAGGCGATCTCGCGGGCCCGGATCGATTGCTCCCATCGGCGCTGAGCAGAGGTTCGGATGTCAGGAGGCGCACGTCGACTGCCCGGGGCCAGGGGGAGAGCGGTGCCCTCGCTTGGACGGATGAGCTATCTGAGCGACCGCATCACATGATGCGATACGCTATGGAGATGGCGAAGCCCGCCGAGACAACCCCCGGATCGCGCGAGCGAGCCGTCCCAACACAAGGCCCTCGGACCACGCTCCGGGTCCCCGCGGCCTTGGCCGAGACCGCCGGCCGGATGGCTCAAGAGCTCGGCAC
>Ga0136615_10001302_pt1 | contig 12023 bp, 13 predicted proteins | sample AntDrymUQ2882206_2_FD_106647 | JGI IMG/M metagenome (GOLD analysis project Ga0136615, IMG submission 106647) | Polar desert sand microbial communities from Dry Valleys, Antarctica - metaG UQ288 (22.06) | ecosystem: Environmental > Terrestrial > Soil > Desert | place: Antarctica: Dry Valley...
GACAATGTCGAGATGGGGGTGGAGCTGATCGTGCCGGTGGCGATCGAAGAGGGGTTGCGTTTCGCGATCCGCGAGGGGGGGCGCACCGTCGGCGCCGGCGTCGTTACCACCATCGAACAGTAAGCGACGGATATCTCCCTCGCCGCGGGCGCGGGAGGCTGGTACACTGCGGCGGCGTAGCCGGTGACGCGCGGTCAACCGGACGCCGCCCTTGAGACGATATTGGTAGCGTAGTTGGTCGGAGGCCCGACCTCGAGGATGTAGTACAATGGCGAAGAAGTCGAAAGCCGATCGGCCGACGGTGACGCTCGAGTGCACGGCGTGCCGCGAGCGAAATTACACAACCGAGAAGAACCGGCGGAACGATCCAGGTCGGCTTGAGCTCAAGAAGTTTTGCCCGCGCTGCCGCGCCCATCAGCTCCACCGGGAAACGCGCTAGCGCACGACGGGACGTCGGAGTAGGTTCGCGCCGGCGTGGCGGTTGCGACTTAGGGTCGTAGCTCAATTGGTAGAGCAGCGGTCTCCAAAACCGCAGGTTGCGGGTTCGATTCCTGCCGGCCCTGCCACGCGACGGGATGGGTGAAGATGGGGCGCCGCCCGCACTGGGCACGCCCCTTTTTGGCTGCACGCGCACGCCACCGGCATCGCTTCGCCCGGTGATTCGGGATCGTCGACAACCGTGAGGCGGGAAGGACCGAGGAGGATGAGCGCTCAGCGCCGGTCGGCAAGCAAACGCAATGCGACGGCGCTGCCACCACGGCGGGCCGCCAATGGTCGCGGCACGAGCGAGCGTGGAGCCGCCGCCGCCACGACCGAGCCAGTGGCCGCCGCGCGCTCAGCTCCCGCCCCACGTCCGCCGAAGCCCGCGGAGCGGGCCAAGGGCGCGGCTCCCGAGCGCGGTGGCGTCAACCGGCGATTCGACGGACTTCGCCGCTCCTACGCCGATACCGTCGCCGAAATGAAGAAGATCAACTGGCCCGACCGGGAGACGACAAAGAACTTGACGATCGTGGTGATCGGCATATCCGTGGTCCTTGGGATTCTGCTCGGCGGTGTCGACTTTTTGCTTCAGGCCGTCTTTGAGGCAGTGCCCTAATTCGCAGATCGTACCCGTGACACGGCTGGGTACCAGGAGGATTTGACTGTGAGTCGCGTATCGCTCCGAGAGCGGCTGGCCGCCAAGCGGGCCGCGGAGGCGGGCGAAACGGGGGACGAGCAGGCGGAGGGACAGTGGTTCGTCCTCCACACCTACTCGGGCTACGAAAACAAGGTCATGCGATCGATCGAGCACCGGGTTGACGCGCTCGATCTGGGCGACCGTGTCTACGAAGTCATTGTTCCGACCCAGGACGAGATTGAGATCCGCAACAGTCAGCGTCATACGGTGCAGCGGAAAGTCTTTCCGGGATATGTGCTCGTCCGCATGGAGATGGATGACGATACCTGGTATGCCCTGCGGAATACGCCAGGCGTAACCGGCTTCGTCAACGTCAATAACCGCCCCGTGCCGCTCTCTGAGCAAGAGGTGCAAGCGATCCTCAAGGGGATGACGGCTGAGGCGCCAAAGGTGAAGATCTCCTTCCAGCTTGGCGATACGGTGCGGATCACGGACGGACCGTTTGCCGACTTCCGCGGCGAGATCGACGAGATCAACCAGGAGCGAGGCAAGATCAAGGTGCTCGTCTCCTTCTTCGGCCGGGAAACCCCGGTTGAGCTCGACTTTCTCCAGGCAGAACGAGAATCGTAGGGCGAGAGAGCGATGGGTGAGCGCGCCATCGCTGGCGCCAAGCGCGGCGATGCGTCACCCCATGGTGCTGGGTGTCGTGAAGCACCAGGTCGACTTCGCGGCAGATAGCAGAAACGGGAAGGGTTCCGGGTAATGGCGAAACGCGTACGGGCGTATATCAAGCTTCAGATTCCGGCGGGCAAGGCCACACCAGCGCCGCCGATTGGCCCCGCCTTAGGTCAGCATGGTGTGGCGATCATGAATTTCTGCAAGGAGTACAACGAGCGAACCCAATCGCAGGCCGGGCAGATCATTCCGGTCCTGATTACGGTCTATGAGGATCGCTCCTTCTCGTTCGTGACCAAGACGCCACCCGCGGCCGATCTCCTGCGGCGCGCCGCCGGGATCGACAAGGGGGCAGGCAATCCGAAGGCGGAGCGCGTCGGCCGCGTCACCGCCGATCAGGTTCGCGAGATCGCGGAACTGAAGATGAAAGACCTCAACGCGATCGATGTTGCTGGCGCCGTCAAGCAAGTCGAAGGGACCGCCCGCAGCATGGGGATTGAGGTCGCCCGCTAAGATCAGGCGCCCCGTTCATGCGCGCGTTTCGCACGATGAAGCCGCGGCGCGGCGCTCAATACGGTGGGAGGGGCGGAAGCCCCGCGTGCACCACAGGAGGAAACGACGATGTCGAAACATGGCAAAAAGTACGCTGCCGCCCTCGCCCAAGTCGATGAAGAGCGCCAGTATCTCCCCGATGAGGCGATCGCGCTGCTGAAGCAGATCGCCTACGCCGGATTTGATGAGACGATCGAAGTTCACGCTCGCCTCGGCATCGACCCCCGCCAGGCGGATCAGGCCGTTCGCTCGAACGTGATTCTGCCGCACGGGACCGGCAAGCAGGTCCGGGTTCTCGTCTTTGCCGCCGGTGAAGCGGAGCGGATCGCGCTCGATGCTGGCGCCGACTACGCGGGCACCGACGAGCTCGTCCAGCAGATTCAAGGCGGCTGGCTCGAGTTCGACGCCGCGGTCGCGATGGCCGATCAGATGGGAAAGGTCGGCGGCCTCGGCCGCATCCTCGGTCGCCGCGGCTTGATGCCGAATCCGCGCTCTGGCACAGTGGTCCGCAATCCGGAAGACCTGCCGGGTGTGCTGCGTGACCTGAAGGGGGGGCGCGTCGAGTTTCGCAACGACCGGACCGGCATCGTGCACACCACGATCGGCCGCAAGAGTTTCAGCGAGGATCAGATTCGCGACAACCTCTATGCGTTCGTCGATGCCTTGCAGCGCCTCAAGCCCGCTAGCATCAAAGGGATCTACTGCCGTACACTGACCCTTACGAGCACGATGGCTCCGGGTATCGCGCTGGATGTGCCGGTGACGCTAGCCAACGCGTCGGCAGCGGCGGCATAACAGGCGAGCGCGGTAACGTGGTCGCACGACAACTGAAATGAACTCTCCGGCCGTAGACCGTCGGCGCGGTTTCTGACAGAAGCCGCTTAATCTCCGACCGAGGCCCGAGGCACCAAATCTGGGACCACCCGTGTGGTGTGTTCCTGCCGCCCCGGGTCAACCACGACCCGGGGCGTTTCATTGCTCGTGTCTCGAAGAAAGGAGGTGAGGAACCATGCCAACGGCGCAAAAAGCAGCCACGATCAAAGCGTTGTCCGAACAGCTCACACGCGCCCAGTTGACGATCGTGACCGATTATCGCGGTCTGGGGGTCGCCGAACTGCAAGGGTTGCGCGGAAATCTCCGCCCGGCTGGCGCCGAGTTTCGGATCGCCAAAAACACATTGACGACGATCGCGGCCGAGCGGGCCGGGATCGACGGACTCGCCGGACTCCTCGCGGGGCCAACGGCGCTGGTCTTGGCCTACGATGATCCCGTCCAGGCATCGAAGATTGTCAGCGATTTTGTGCGGACGTCACGTGTGCTCACGGTGCGCGGCGGCGTCATGAACAATCAGATGGTGACGGCGCCCGATATCGACACGATTGCCACGTTGCCCTCGCGGGACGAACTGTTGGGCAAACTCGTCGGCATGCTGGCATCGCCGATGTCACGCGTGGTCGGGGTGCTCAACGGCCCGGCCCGATCGCTTCCGTATCTACTCAACGCCCGAGCCGCGCAGCTTGGCGAATCAACCGAGGCGGCGGCGGCCGACTAACGCCGCGACCGCACGTAGTGACGATCGAGGAGGACCATTCTCATGGCGGATACCGATACTCTTATCTCTCAGTTGGAGGGCATGACTGTCCTCGAGCTCAACGGCCTCGTCAAGGAACTTGAGGAGCGCTGGGGGGTCAGCGCCGCCGCACCGGTCGCGGTGGCCGGCGCCGGCGCCGCCGCGGGTGGCGGTGGCGCGGCCGCGGTCGAAGAGGAGCAGACCGAGTTCGACGTGGTGCTGACCGAGGTCGGCGCCAACAAGATTCAAGTGATTAAGGCGGTGCGTGAGCTGACCAGCCTTGGCCTGAAGGAAGCGAAGGATCTCGTGGACGGCGCGCCAAAGCCGGTCAAGCAGGGCGTTTCCAAGGACGAGGCCGCCGCGGCGAAGACCAAGCTCGAAGAGGCTGGCGCCAAGGCCGACGTCAAGTAGGGGCGCTGCTTGCTGCGCCCGCGTCAGGGCGCTCTCGCCCGCTGCTTGCCGCGCCCGCGTAGGGGTGCCGCGTGCCGCGTGCCGCGCTCACGAGGCAAGGCCCGGCGTCGCCACTCTGGAGACCGCCGGACGACGAGGGGAGTCGCGAATTCGCGACTCCCTTCGGCATACTTCCCGTTCCGGCTCATGCTATACTCACCGCACGTCGGGGCGTGGCGCAGCCCGGTAGCGCACCGGTATGGGGTACCGGTGGTCGGAGGTTCGAATCCTCTCGCCCCGACCCCCTGGGTCTTCCGCATTCCCCTCGTTCCGGGATTTCTCTACTCTCGCGCAAGTCGCTTGCCCGGTGATATTCGGCCATCGCCACCACACCGATGTTCGATCTGTGTGGCTCGCCATCTGGACGGCCATGAGTAGCCTTACCGCCCCGGGTGTTACCCGTGTGCGCATTGTCATTGCTGACGATGAGTCCCTGATTCGCCTCGATCTGCGCGAGATGCTGGCCGAGCTTGGCTACGACGTCATCGCCGAAGCGAGCGACGGTGGGAGCGCGCTCGACCTCGCGCGCAAACTTCGCCCCGATCTCGTGATTATGGACATCAAGATGCCTGGCGTCGACGGAATTACCGCCGCCGAGGATTTGACGCGCGAGCAGATCGCCCCCGTCGTCCTCCTGACCGCCTACTCCGATCAGCGCTTGGTCGAGCGCGCCAAGGAAGCGGGCGTCGTCGGCTATTTGGTCAAACCCTTCCGCCAGACCGAACTGATGCCGGTGATCGAGCTCTCGCTGGCGCGCTTCGAGGAGTTCCGCTCACTCAAGCGGGAAGTCGGCGACCTCAAGGTTGCACTTGAGACGCGCAAGCTCGTCGAGCGGGCGAAAGGTGTCCTGATGGAAGTCCATGGTCTGCGTGAAGCGGAAGCGTTTCATCGGATTCGGAAAACCAGCATGGACGCCCGGAAATCGATGAAAGAAGTTGCCGAGGCGGTCCTCCTCACCCATGAGATGGAGCGCAACGCCGCTGGCGAGACGAGCGACTCAGCCTAGTCGCTTCCTCCCCCACGATCGTCGACTCTCTGGTCCAGACGCCGATCCTCCGCCGGGGCCGATGCCCTGTGCCGATACCTCGCGGGGCATCACCGATGCGCGTTTCGCTTTGCCCCCACTCGCTCTACGGTGCAACCACCGCGATCTGCCGTGGCGGCGACGATGGAGGTGGCGCTGCGCGCCACGGGCGCGGCCAGCCGCGGGCGTGAGCAGCGCCCTACGATTCGGGTCGGGGGGACCAAAGCCATGGGCGCGGCCAGCCGCGGGCGAGAGCGTCGTCCGGGCGATCAGGGTCGGACCAACGGGTATGCAAGCCGGTCTCGACCTCGATCTATGGCTCGGGGCCGGGTGAGGCGACGGGCGTGCTGCTTGCGACCGTGACGACGACTCGCACGCGCGCTGGCTCGGTTTGCGTCCATTGCACGCCGGCAGGCACGGATACCGAGATCGGCAGATCGTCGTAGGTGCCGGGGGCAAGACCATTCGCGTTGACCCGCGGCACGATGTCGCCCGCCCGCAACCCGGCCAAGGCATCCTCCGAGGCGTAGATATCGACCATCACCACGCCTGGCTCAACCGTCACCTCGGTGCCAGGTGGCGCGTTGACGACGACCACTGCCTGATCGGGCAGGGTCTGCGCGACGCCGCGTGGGCGGACCTGAATCACCACGACCACTAACCCATTGGGTGGGTCAACAACGCTGACACCGGCTGGCAAATCGACGAGTCCCACCGATTGATTGACCGGCGCCGTCGCCCCTTCGATCCGCACCGGCGCGGTCGAGACGGAGACGATCTCATCGACGACATCGGGCGGGCCATCAAGGACGACGAAGGCTGGATTCGCCACGCGGTCCGACACCTCATAGCCCTGGGCCGGATCACCAACGGTTTGGATCAGCACCGGCACCTCGCGGCCCCGTGCTTCGATGTCGACCGACACCTCGACCGCGCCAGGCTGAATCTGTACTTCGGTAATCGCCTCGCCCGCCTCATTCTCCGCCACCGGCACGGTTGATTGGAGGAAATCGCTGGTTTGGTCGCCGATCTCGACCGGCAAGACGACCCGATCGATATCGTCGACGAACCGCTTCGGTCCACTGACCGTAACTTCAGAGACTGACGGCACGACCGCGCCGATCCGCCGGATCGTCTCGTCGATCGGCGGGTAGGTCGGCTCGACATGAAAGGAGCGGGCCGCGGTTTCATCGACCAGAATCGGCATTTGCCGTGGCGTAACGCGGACCGTGCGCACCGCATCCGGCATGGTCACGCTAACCGGTACGGTGTAATCCCCTGGGCCATCGACTTGACTCAGGTCTAACCGTGGTGTGAGATCAGCCTCAGTCAAGCCTTGCACGACCGAGCGCGGCCCCTCGATTTCGACGGTCACCATGTCGAGGGTACCGACGAGGAGCAACGGTTCCGGCAGCTCTGCCTCTTGCAACGGAATGTTTCGGAGCAACCGGGGAATCGTCGGGTCTTGCTGGGTGGTCACCCAGGCCCAGAGGAGGAGGGCAAGCACGATCGAGATCAGCAACCGCGCCGCCGATGCGGGCGAGAGGCCGAGTCCCCGCCAACTGGGCCAGCCTTCGACGTTTCTCACGTGGTTTTCGTGGGTTCGGCGTCCCGCCCTTGCCGGAGCGGTGCCCGGCCATTGGTGGGCCCGAACCCGCGACCCGGCAAATGCAGCCGTTCATTGACCGTGGTCATCAGCCCGCCCCCCTCTCGCGTTGGGCGGTCGAGCCGCAGCAAGGAGCGCAGCACGCGCCGCAGACGCTCTTGATCGAGATTGCGGATCAAGCGGCCGTTGTGTGCCACCGCGATCTGCCCCGTCTCCTCCGAGACCACCACGGCCAACGCGTCCGACTCTTCGGTGATGCCGATCGCGGCGCGGTGGCGGGTACCAAGCTGACCGGTGGCGGAGATATTGTCGGTGAGCGGCAGCACCACACTCGCGGCAACGATGCGGTCGCCACGGATAACAGCCGCCGCGTCGTGCAGCGGCGAGTTTGGGTAGAAGATATTGATCAGCAACTGACGGGTGAGAAACGCATCGATCGGCACGCCGCGCTCGACATGCTCTTGGAGGCCGGTTTCCCGTTCGATCACGATCAAGGCGCCGTAGCGATGGCGGGCGAGCTGCGCGGCGGCGCGAATCAGCTCATCGACCATCCGCTCCTGCGGTGCATCCTCGCTCGTCGCGAAGTGCGGCATCCAGGTGCCGGTATGGCCCAATTGCTCCAGTGCCCGCCGTAACTCCGGTTGAAAGATGACCGGAATCCCAACGATCAGCGCCGGCCAGGTTTGGCGCAGCATCCAGTTCAAGGTCGTTAAGTCGAGGGAGGTACCGAGAAAATAGACTAAGGCGAGCAGAATGACGATGCCGCGAATGAGCTGGGTCGCTCGTGTTCCCTGAGCGACCCAGAGCAGCCAATAGATGATGATCGTGACAAAGATGACGTCAAGCAGGCTCCGGACATTTCCCAACCGGGAGAGGAGCCAACCGATGTCGGACATGGGACCACCGACGCGAGGGGCGAAACGACCAGCAAGCTCTCCAGCTCGTCGCCCTAGTCTAGCATTTGCGCGTGCCGCTGACCGCTCCGCGCAACCAACCTCAGCTTAGCGGGCGGCGTTTGTCCGGCGGCGGCGGTAGTCAGCGGCATCGATATGAAGATAGCGCGTCAGCCGGGTATCAAGCATCCGCGACAAGACCCGCTCCTCAATCCGCTTGAAGTCTTGGTTCGAGGTGACCACGGTCGGAAGCTGCTCATTATAGCGATGATTGAAGATTTGATAGAGCTTCTCCCGCGCCCAGGGCGTGGTGTTCTCGGTGCCCAAATCGTCGAGCACCAAGAGCCAGGCATTGCGGATATCGGTGAATCGCTGATCGTAGCCGACCGCCGAGTCCGGGTCGAACGCGCTCCGCAGGTGATCCAAGAGATCGGGCACCACCGCGAAATAGACCGTCTTTCCCTGCTCCATCACTTGGAGCGCGATCGCGGCGGCGAGATGCGTTTTGCCGACGCCGCAGTTGCCATGCAGAAAGAGCCATCCGGTCGGATTCTCAGCGTAGGCGAGCGCTTCCCGATAGGCCTCTTGGGCGCCGTCGACGGTCGTGTCGAAGGCGTCAAAATCGTACTCCGCGATAAAGGGATCGAGATTCGACAAGCGGCGCAAATCCTCGGCCCGGCGCTCCTCACGCTCCCGCCGTTTGCACGCACACTCCGACAGCCGGCCAAAGAAAGGATGGCCAACCGGCACGTCGTAGCGCAAGAATCCCGCGTCCCGGCAGAGCGGGCACTTAACGGGTTCGGGTTTTGTTGAGGTACCGGCCGTGCTTGTATTGATTGGGATCGAGATGGCCCGGATCACCTCGCCGATTGGTCTCATTGTTTCGTTCCCCGCTCCCGTGCGGCCCACGTCCGTCACTGGCCCATTTCTCTAAGATCCGCTGGATGTAGCGCCAACTTCGCCGGTTATAGGCCACCGCCTCGGCGATGGCATCTTCGATCCACTCCGTCGGGTACGACTCCAGCGCATCGACCAAATGGTCGGCGATCAAGGGTGTCAGCAACCCGATATTCTGCTCGTAGAGCCGGAAAACGTTAGGGCGCTCCGGTACGACCGTCGGCACCTGATCGTCATGCCAGACGGCGATCGGCGGGGCGACGGCACCCCGGCTCATCGCGGCAATCAGCGCCTGATTGACCGGAGTATTGACATAGTACCAGACCCGCTTCGTTGCCCCCCGCTCCGCCGTGAAGGCGAGCAACGTGCCGCGCCCGACCGCCAAATCGAGCCCGGTCATGATCCGCTGGTCCGGTTCGCGCGGACTCCCCGTGACGCGGAGCGCTCGCCGCAGCGTCTGGTCGTGCAGCAACAGATCGTGGCTGACCGGCGTCTCGATGCCATCACCGTCGGCGGCGAGGCGAAAAACGGCCAAGGTTGCCTGCAACTCGGCCATCTCGGTCACCTGCGGCAAGACATCGGTGAAAAAGGCGCGCGGCACCTGAACCGACGGCTCGCTCGCCACCAGAAACCCACCAAATCGTCGGGTCATCGCTGATGACCGATCGTTGCCATCGCGCCGAACCTGGATCGTACGCGCGGCCGGCGAGGGACGCTCATGCTCCAGGCTCGCGATAGAGCTCAAGATCGGCAAAGCGCGCGGTGCGCTCGAAGAACCGCAAGTTGACCGAGCCGACCGGACCGTTGCGGTGCTTGGCGACGATCAACTCGGCAATCCCCTTCTTCTCCGTCTCCTCTTCGTACTTCTCTTCACGGTAGATAAACATCACGATGTCGGCGTCCTGCTCGATGCTACCGCTTTCACGTAGATCCGACAGCATCGGGTGGTGATCGGCCCGGCTCTCCACCGCGCGCGAGAGCTGCGAGAGGGCGACCACGGGCACATTCAGTTCTCGCGCCAGCCCCTTTAGACCGCGCGAGATCTCCGAGATCTCCTGCACCCGGTTCTCGGTCCGCCGTCCCGACATCAGTTGCAGGTAATCGACCACGACGAGGTCCAAGCCGTGCTCCGCTTGCAGGCGCCGGGCCTTGCTTCGCACATCCATCACGCCCGCGCCCGCCGCATCGTCGATGAAGATGCTCGCCTCCGCCAGACGGCCAAAGGCGCGCGAGATGCGATCCCATTCACTATCGTCGATCTGGCCAAGCCGCAACCGCTGCGAATCGACCCCGGTCTCCATCGAGAGGAGCCGCTGCACCAGTTGCTCGGCGGACATCTCAAGGCTGAAGATGCCGACCGTTTTGCCGTGGCTGACGGCCGCGCCGTAGGCCATCCCCAGCGCCAGGCTCGTCTTTCCCATGCTGGGCCGCGCCGCCAGAATCACCAGGTCCGACTTCTGTAGGCCACCCGTCAGTTGATCGAGATCGGCGTAGCCGGTGGCGACACCAACGACCTCGCCCCGGTGCTGATGCATGTAGTCGATCTGATCGAAGAAGCGGTCGAGCACTTCGGCGATCGAGACGAAGTCTTTCGTCTGTCGTTTTTGCGAGACCTCAAAGATCGTGCGCTCCGCCGAATCGAGCGCATCTTCCGTCTCGATCCCGTCGCGATAGCCGATCGAGACGATCTCGGTGCCGGCATCGATCAGGCGCCGCAGGGTGGCGGCCCGCTCGACGATCCGACCGTAGTACTCGACGTGGACGGCCGTTGGCACCGCATTGAGGAGGGCGGTCAGATAGGCAACGCCGCCGACATCGTCCAGCTTCTCACGCCGCGTCAGTTCGTCGGAGAGGGTAATGAAGTCGGTCGGCTCGCGGCGATTGTAGAGATCGAGAATCGCCCGGTAGATGGTGCCGATCGCCGGATGATAGAAATCCTCCGGCTTCACAAACGCCGCCACCTTGATGATCGCATCGCGATCGATCAGAAGGCTGCCGAGCACAGAATGTTCCGCCTCAACGTTATGCGGCGGCAGGCGCTCAACCGTGGGAAGCGAACTGACCATCCGGACCCGACCTCGTCTCCGGACCGGCCGGCGGGGAACGGCGGATCACAACACGCCCGTGCGGGACCGTCTTTCGCCTGGACCGGCGCGGATCGCTATCCGGCCCTGACTCCCTCGATCGTGCGCGTGACGGTGACGCCACGCCCGTTGCCAGCTCATCCAACCGCACCGCCATCACCCACCGCCCGGTTTCCCGCGAGATCAGGTGATGATCGCGAGCGACACCGTCGATCGTGAACGCGGTTTGGCGGCGAGCGTCGTTCCCGTGCGAACGATTAGCGCTCCTCCGGCGCTAACTCGTCCTCCGCCTCCATCTCGGCGTCCTCCGCGTCGTCCACTTCAGCCACTACTTCCTCCGCCTCGTCCGCCTCGTCCGCCTCAGTAGCCGCGGCATCCTCGGCCTCGTCCGCTTCAGCAGCCTCGGCCGCCGCCGCCGCGCGTGCCGCGGCTTCTGCCGCCGCGGCCGCCTCTTCTTCCTCGTCGAGCTCACCGTGAACGATCACGGTCACCTGGGGCCGCAGCCGGCCAACGAGATGGACCACGACCCGGTGCTCGCCAACGGAGCGGATCGCATCGTCGAGCACGAGGCGGCGACGATCGACCTCTTCGCCAACCACCGACGACAGGCGCTCTGCCACGTCCCCGGCGGTGATCGAGCCATAGAGCCGGCCCTGCCGGCCAGCCCGCGCCGTGAATTCCAGGCGCTGTCCATCGATACGATCGGCCAGTGCCTGTAGCTGCTGCTCCTGCTTCTCGATCTTGCGATCTTTGACGCCCTGGTTATGCGCGGCCACTTTCAGCTCACCGGCGGTCGCAACCACGGCCAGTCCATTAGGGATCAGGAAGTTCCGGGCGTAGCCGTTGGCTACCTGCTGAACGCTGCCGGCCTCGCCCAACTTCGGCACGTCTTGGCGGAGTACGATCTTCATGCGGGTCGAACCCTTTTGCCTTTCATCCGAGAACCCGGCAACGCTCGGGTCGCAAGCTACCGCGAACAGGGTGTTCGTACACCCTATCATATCCTCTAACTATACGCTTGCGGACCCGTTCGTGACAATAACCGGGCGGCGCTCACGGCCAGCCGCGGTGGAGCTACGCACCTTCTTCGGTCGCCGCTGGCGCTTCCGTTGCCTCCGCCGCGGCATCAGTCTCCTCTTCCACGGCCGCCGCGTC
>Ga0136615_10001306_pt1 | contig 12016 bp, 11 predicted proteins | sample AntDrymUQ2882206_2_FD_106647 | JGI IMG/M metagenome (GOLD analysis project Ga0136615, IMG submission 106647) | Polar desert sand microbial communities from Dry Valleys, Antarctica - metaG UQ288 (22.06) | ecosystem: Environmental > Terrestrial > Soil > Desert | place: Antarctica: Dry Valley...
CGGAGGCTGCCGCCGCCACTGCGGTGTCGGAGCACCTGGCGGTGCGCGAGGCGTTGCTCGTGCTGGACAACCTCGAACAGCTCGCCGACGCAGCCGGGGTCATCGCCGCCCTGCTGGCGGCCGCCCCCCGCCTGGTGGTGATCGCAACTTCACGTCGGCCGATGCACCTGCAGGGGGAGTGGGAGTACCCGGTTCCGCCGCTGACCGGACCGAGCGGTCTGGCCCTGGAAGAGATCGCGCGGTCGGGAGCGGTCAACCTGTTCTGCCAGCAGGGCGCCCTCGTGCGCAGAGGCTTCAGCCTGACGCCGAGCAACGCCGCCGACATCGCGTCGATCTGCCGTCGCCTCGACGGGCTCCCGCTGGCCATCGAGCTGGCCGCCTCACGGCTCAAGCTCCTCCCGCCGAAGGCGCTGCTCTCCCGTCTCGCCGACAGCCTCGACCTGGCCGCGAGCGACGTCGACCGACCCAGCCGGCAGCAGACGCTCCGGGCCACCGTCGCCTGGAGCTACGACCTGCTGGCACCCGATCTCCAGCGGGTGTTCCGGCGCATGGGGGTGTTCGCAGGCGGCTGCGACCTCGACGCAGTCCAAGCCGTAGCGCTCGACCCGGACACGCCGGCAGAGGTGGAGGGCGCCGTGCAGACGATGGCCGACCTCCTCGACACCAGCCTGGTCACTGTCGCCGAGACGCCGGAGGCTGACATCCGGGTCGGAATGCTCGAGACCATCCGGGAGTACGCCCTGGACCAGCTCGTACGGGCTGGTGAGCTTGACGCCGTCCGGCAGCGGCACGCCGAGTACTACACCGCCTTCGCCGAGCAGGCGGGTGCAGAGCTTCGCGGTTCGCGCCGCCTGATCTGGTTGGACCGGCTCGAGACCGAGCACGACAACCTTCGAGCGGCCCTGTCGTGGACGTTGGACGGGGAGTACGGCGGTGACCGGCAACGACCGGCGCTCGGCCTGCGCCTGGTCAACGGGCTCAGCTGGTTCTGGTACGGCCACTCCCACGTCACAGACGGGCGACGCTGGCTCGAGCTCGCCATCGATCGGGCCACCGGAGACGAGGGGCCTGCCCTCGCCGGTGCAGCACACGGCCTCGGCGTCCTCCTGCTGCAGGAAGGCGAGCACGAACGAGCCCGCGCCGTGCTGGAGCGCAATCTCGCGGCCTGGCGGAGCCTCGGCGACGAGGAGGGGCTGGCGAAGGGGTTGAACAGCCTGGGCGTGACCTGCCGGGACCTCGGAGAGTTCGACGTCGCCCGCAGGCACCTGGAGGAAAGTCTCCGAATCTCCCGCCGCATCGGCAGTGAGTCCCGGCTGAGCACCGCCCTGTCGAACCTGGCCACGGTGGAGATCGACACCGGGTCGCCCGAGCGTGGGATCGCCCTGCTGCGGGAGTCGATCGAGCTCGGTCATCGGCTCGGCGACGCGTGGGCCGTGGTCGTGGACCAGGGGAACCTGGCCGGTGCGATGCTGCTCGTGGATCGCGCCGAGGAGGCCCAGCAGCTGCTGTCCTCGCTGGTCGACGACGTGGTCGGCATCGGCGATCCCGAGCTGACCGCCGACACCCTCGAGCGACTTGCCGCCACAGCTGCCGAGCTCGGCGCTGACAAGCGCGCCGCCTGCCTCAGCGGCACGGCCGAGCGGATGCGCGAGGTCGCCGGCATCCCGATGACCACGCCGGACCGGGTCCTGCTCGAACGAGCGCTGGGTCCGGCCAGATCCCGCGTTCCGGCACACGCGTGGGAGCGCGAGGTCAGCGCAGGGCGGCAGATGACCCAGGTCGAGGCGCTTTCCCTGGCGCGGCAGCCCCTCGACACGTGAGGTGCAAGCGTGGCGCGAGCGACATCCGTCGGCGGTCGTGAGCTGATCCGGGACGTCCCGGTAGCGTCATGACGCGGTGGGGTGGTCGGCGTGACCGGTGCCGCGTCCCCGTTCGGCAGGTCACCGAGTGGTAGCGGGAGGTCGACGTGGCGAAGCGCGGCCGGCCCCGGCCCGCCGTGCTCAACGTCCCGAACCTGCTGAGCCTCTCGCGGCTCGTGCTGGTGCCGGTCTTCCTCTACCTCCTGCTCGGCCCGGAGGAGGACGGCTGGGCGATCGCCGTCCTCGCATACAGCGGTGCCACCGACTACCTCGACGGCAAGCTCGCGCGCGCGTGGAACCAGACCTCGCGCCTCGGCGAGCTGCTGGACCCGGTCGCTGACCGGCTCTACATCCTGGCGACGCTCTACGCGTTCGTCGTGCGCGACATCGTCCCGTGGTGGCTGGCTGCGGTCCTCGTGGGCCGCGATCTCCTGCTCACGATCACGCTGCTCGCGCTGCGTTCGGTCGGGTCCGGCCCGCTGCCGGTGCACTTCCTCGGCAAGGCCGCCACGTTCAACCTCCTGTACGCGTTCCCGCTGCTGCTCTTCGGTGACGGCGACGGTGGCTCGGCGACCCTCGCCCGGGTATTCGGGTGGGCGTTCGTGGTGTGGGGCACCGCGCTCTACCTGTACGCCGGCGGGCTCTACATCGGGCAGGCGATCCCGGTCATCCGGCGCCGCCGGCAGCGGCAACGCCTGAGCTGACTCCCGACCCGCTCGCCTCGGGCACCGGGCGGTGCGTGGGACGATGAGGGGACACCAGCGACGGTCGACCGGGGAGGGCACGTGCACGAACGGCTCTCTGCTGCCCCGTCGAGCCGCCCGGACGAGTCGATGTCGCTGCTCACCGATCTGTTCCGCACCGCAGCGGAGGACGAGTACCGCGACGCCGCGGACCGACGAGCTGCCGCGGCGACCGTCCAGACGACTGTCCCGGCGAACGGACTGGCGATCGCGACCAGGTCGTGGCGCACGCCGCGAGTGCGCGCAGCAGTTCTGCTCACCGTCGGGATCGCCGTCCTCGGTCTCCTCCTCGCGACCACCGCGATCCAGGCGCGCCGCGGTCAACCCGCTGCCGCGGCCGAGCGGGCGTCGCTGGTCGAGCGCATCGAGACCCTGCGGGCGCAGGCGGCGGATCTGCAGACGGAGCTGGCGAGCGCGGCGAGCGCGCTCGCCGCGGCCCAGGACGATGCGCTCGTCAGCACGGCGGAGGGCGAAGCGATCAGCACCGAGCTCGACCGGCTGGCCCTGCTCAGCGGCGCCTCGGCGGTCACCGGCCCCGGGCTGGTCGTCACGCTCGACGACGCGGCCCTGGATCCCGACACCGACGCCCTTGTCGACGACACGCGCGTCCAGGACATCGACCTGCGCCAGCTGCTGAACGGTCTGTGGTCCGCCGGCGCCGAAGCGGTCTCGGTCGCCGGGACCCGGGTCACCGCCCGGACCTCGATCCGGGCTGCCGGGGACGCGCTGTTCGCCGACCTCGTCCCGCTGCAACCGCCGTACGAGGTCCGCGCGATCGGCGACCCCGAGACGCTCGGCCCGCGATTTCTCGACAGTGCCGGCGCGAGCTGGTTGGAGATCCTGGTCGCGACCTACGGCATCGGGTTCGAGGTGTCCAGCGAGGCCACGGTCGACATCCCGGCGGTGACGGCGGTCGATCTCACCTGGGCCTCTGGTGACAGCGGGACCGACCAGTGATCGCGGCCATCGGCCTGCTCCTCGGCGTCGGTCTCGGGCTCCTGGTCCAGCCGGAGGTCCCGACCTGGCTGCAGCCGTACCTGCCGATCGCGGTGGTCGCGGCGCTCGACGCGACGTTCGGCGGTCTGCGCGCGCTGCTCGATGGCATCTTCGACGACCGGGTCTTCGTGGTCTCGTTCCTCTCCAACGTCGTGATCGCCGCTCTTGTGGTGTTCCTCGGGGACCAGCTCGGCGTCGGCGGTCAGCTCTCCACCGGGGTCGTGGTCGTCCTCGGGATCAGGATCTTCGCGAACGTGGCCGCGATCCGCCGGCATCTCCTGAAGGCCTGACGATGACCGGCCCACGCGGCACCGGGCATGCGGCCCGTCACGAGCTGACCGGCCGGGCCCGGCTGCGCTCGGCCCTGGTCCCGCGCGCGAACCAGCGCCAGATCCTGGCCGGTGCGCTGTGCGCGCTGCTCGGCTTCGCCGGGGTCACCCAGGTGCAGAGCCGCGACGAGGACAGCGTGCTGGAATCCGCCCGGCAGAGCGACCTGGTGCAGATCCTCGACGCGCAGAGCCAGCTCGCCGACCGGTTGGAGGACGAGCTCGCGGGGCTGGAGTCCTCGTACGACGACCTGCTCACCGACGGCAACAAGCAGCAGACCGCCCTGGAGCAGGCGCGGGAGCGACGGGAAGCGCTCGGCATCCTGGCCGGGACGCTCGGCGCCCGCGGTCCCGGCGTCGACCTGGTCGTGGTCGATCCCGAACGCCGGGCCTCCGCGATCCGCATCCTCGGCGCCATCGAGGAGCTCCGCAACGCCGGTGCAGAGGTCATCCAGGTCAACGACGTACGCGTCGTCGCCTCGACGTACGTGCTCGACGGCGACGACGGCCCCGAGGTCGACGGGATCGGGCTCGACCCGCCCTACGTGCTGCGGGCGATCGGCGATGCCGAGACGCTCGCGACCGCGATGGGGATCCCAGGTGGGGTGATCGACTCGTTCGCCAACGACGGGATGTCCGCCACCGTGGTGCCCCGGGTCGAGGTCGTCGTGGACGCCTTGCGGACGCCATCGGCGCCTGAGTACGCTCGCCCGGCCGAAGCGGGATAGCACGATGCCGGTCAGGCGACGGGGGCGACGGAAGGTGCAGCGGCTGTGAGCACGGACGTGTCGAGCGAGACACACGACCCGAACGATCTGCGCTACACCGCTGAGCACGAGTGGATCGGCCCGGTCGACGACGACGGGGTGGTCCGCGTCGGCGTCACCGACTACGCGCAGTCCGCGCTCGGCGACATCGTCTACGTGTCGCTGCCAGCCGTCGGGGACGAGGTCACGGCCGGGGCCGCGTGTGGCGAGCTGGAGTCGACGAAGTCCGTGAGTGACGTCTACGCACCGCTCGACGGCGTGGTGGTCGCGAGAAACGACGCCCTCGACGCCAACCCCGAGCTCATCAACGCCGACGCGTACGGGGACGGCTGGCTCTTCACGGTGCGACTGACCGAACCGGCGGCGCGCGAGCGCCTGCTCGACGACGCCGCCTACCGCGGACTCGTCGGCGAGGGCTGATCCTGACCAGCGGGCGAGCACGATCTCGCCGATCTCGCCCGTCTGGTCGAGTCGCGGTTGACCCTCCCGGAGCGGGACCGTAGGTTGCCAGCAGAGCCGGTCTCGACCTCATCTCGAGGGTGAGAGAGGTCGTCACCCTCGAGGGTGACCGTCCCGTCGCACAGCGCTGACCGTCCCATCGCACAGCAGCGAACTCAACCGGAGGCCATCAATGTTCTGCACCCAGTGCGGGCACGAGAACCCGGCGGAGAGCCGGTACTGCGCGCGGTGCGGAGCCCCGCTCGTCGCCGTCCCAGGCGGCGGCATCTCCCGCCCGTCGGGTGACGGGGAGAGCGCGGTCACCTCGACCTCGACCATCTCCCACGTTCTGCCCGAGCGCGGCGACGACGCCGGTGACGCGGGCTCTGCCTACAGCGACCTCACCCCCGACGACCAGTCCGCAGTCGACGGGCTCCCGACCGCCTGCGCACTGCTCGTCGTCGCGCGCGGACCCAGCGCCGGCAGCCGCTACCTGCTCGACACTGAGGTGGTCACCGCCGGACGGCAGCCCGACAGCGACATCTTCCTCGACGACGTGACCGTGTCCCGCCGCCATGCCGAGTTCCGGCGGATCGATGACGGCTTCGCTGTCCGCGACGTCGGCAGCCTCAACGGGACCTACGTCAACCGGGACCGGATCGACGACGTGCTGCTCAGCGACGGCGACGAGGTGCAGATCGGCAAATTCCGGCTCGTCTACTTCGCCAGCCGCCGCGCGTCCGGGGAGGAGTCGGTTCGGTGAGTCGGGCTGCTCGGTGAGACGGGTTGTTCGGTGAGGCGGGGGAGCGCAGCGCCGTCGCTCTTCAGCATCGGCGAGGTCCTCGCGCAGCTCCGCGGGGACTTCCCCGACGTCACGATCTCCAAGATCCGTTTCCTCGAGTCGCTCGGCCTCGTCGAGCCGGTCCGAACGCCGTCGAACTATCGGAAGTTCACCGGGCGGGACGTCGACCGGCTCCGCTACGTCCTCGCGGCCCAGCGCGATCGCTTCCTCCCGCTCCGGCGCATCCGGGCCGAGCTCGATGCCATCGAGCGCGGGGAGCCGGTGGTCGAACCGCCTCGCCTCGGCGGACCGCGGCCGGCCGACGGTGCCGATGGACTGCCCGGACCGGAGTCCTTCGCCCGCGATGACGGTCGATCGCGCCTCAACCGCGACGAGCTGCTCGAGCAGTCCGGTCTCGACGAGGCGATGCTGACGGCGATGGAGTCGTACGGGATCGTGTCGCCACGGCAGGGCACCACGCACTACGACGGCGCCATGCTGGCCGTCGCCCAGGCCGCCGCCGGCCTCGCCGTCTTCGGCGTGGAGGCCCGCCACCTCCGCGGTTTTCGGACCGCCGCCGAGCGCGAGATGGGGTTGATCGAGCAGCTGGTGGTGCCGCTGCGCCGCCAGCGCGGGACCGATGCGCGCGGACGGGCTGACGTCGTCGAGCGCGAGCTGGCCGCCGCGTGCGTCCGGCTGCACGCCGCGTTGCTGCGCGCGGGTCGCTGACTGCCGAGCGGGTCGCTGACTGCGAAGCCGGGCCAGCGGTACTGTGAACGGGTGCTACCGCTGGACGTGGTGGGAATCCGGGTCGACAAGGCCAACAACAACCCTGTCGTCGTGCTGCGCGAGGTCGGTGGGGAGCGTTTTCTCCCGATCTGGATCGGTGCGGTCGAGGCCACCGCGATCGCGTACGCGCAAGAGAAGGTCGAGGTCCCGCGACCACTCACCCATGACCTCTTCGTCGCCGCTCTCGAGGCGCTCGGCCACACGCTCGAGGAGGTCCGCATCGTCGGGCTCGAGGACGGCGTCTACTTCGCCGAGCTCGCCTTCACCGGGGGCGCGACCGTCAGCGCGCGTCCCTCGGACGCGATCGCACTCGCTCTGCGCAGCGACGCCCGGATCGTCGCTGCCGAAGAGGTGCTCGAGCACGGTGGTGTCGGCTATCCCGCCGAGGACGAGGTGGTCGTCGAGCAGTTCCGGGAGTTCCTCGACCACGTGTCGCCCGAAGACTTCGAACCTGGTACGCGCTGACCGACGGCTAACTCTCGACTTGTGGTCGAGGGTTACGGCCGGCAAGTCTCGATCACGACTTGAGTGTCGCTCGGCGTGTCGCGGGCTCGGACGTTGACCACCCTGCCGGCCCGGCCTAGCGTGCGTCTCGGAGAGCGAACCTCGTTCGTGTAACTCCAGCGCTGTCGTCCGACGGGGACAGCGCACCCCCAGGAGGCGGCAGTGAGCAACGGCAACGTGGGTCAACCCGGCGACCAGGGCGCGCGCGACACGGCCCGGGCAATGCTGTTCGCCGGTCGGCAGGGCCTGCTCTTCGAAGGTGACACCCCCGCGCTGCCCCACGACGTCGGCTACCGCGGGCCCACTGCGTGCTCCGCCGCCGGCATCACCTACCGCCAGCTCGACTACTGGGCGCGGACCGGCCTGGTCGAGCCGACCATCCGTTCGGCCACCGGATCGGGCAGCCAGCGGCTCTACAGCTTCACGGACATCCTCGTGCTCAAGGTCGTCAAGCGGCTCCTCGACACCGGGGTCTCCTTGCAGAACATCCGTACCGCCGTGTCGCACCTGCGTGAGCGGGGCGTCGACGACCTGGCTCGGATCACGCTCATGAGCGACGGCGCGAGCGTGTACGAGTGCACCTCGCCCGACGAGGTCGTGGACCTGGTCGCCGCCGGCCAGGGCGTCTTCGGGATCGCGGTGGGCCGGGTCTGGCGCGAGGTGGAGGGCACCCTGGCTGAGCTGCCCGGCGAGCGTCCGGGGGCCGCCTTCGACCACGACGAGGCCAACGCGCTGCGCACCGACGAGCTCGCCGCCCGCCGGACCGCCCGCAAGCTCGCCTAGCGCTGGTAACCTCGGGACCTGCCGACGACACCGCACGGGAGAGTCCTGCCGCTTCGAGCTGCAGGCGCCGAAGGGGCAACCTCCCCGGAATCTCTCAGGCGATCCGGACCGGGCGGTCGAGGCATCTCTGAAGGGCTTCACGCGGCCGCTGGCCGCGCGTCAGTCAGGACAGATGGGGAGCACGAGGGACGGCGAGCCGGGCGACCGGTGCGCCGGACCGACGATCCCGCCGTCTGACGAGGTGCTCCCATGGTCGTGAACCAGCCTGACGCCACCGCCCAGCACGACCGTTTCGCCGGTCGGCACATCGGCCCCGGCCAGGACCAGCGAGCCAAGATGCTGGCCGCGATCGGGTACGGATCGATGGCTGAGCTCGTCGACGCCGCCGTACCCGCCTCGATCCGTCAGGCCGACCCGCTCGTGCTCCCGCCGGCGGCGACGGAGTCCGAGGCGCTGGCGCTGCTCCGCGCGTACGCCGCCCGCAACACCGTGCACACCTCGATGATCGGGTTGGGCTACCACGACACGGTCACCCCACAGGTGGTGCAGCGCAACGTGCTCGAGAACCCGGCCTGGTACACCGCGTACACGCCCTACCAGCCGGAGATCTCGCAGGGCCGCCTCGAGGCGCTGCTGAACTTCCAGACGATGGTCGCCGACCTCACCGGGCTGCCGATCGCGAACGCGTCCATGCTGGACGAGGCGACCGCCGCGGCCGAGGCGATGACGCTCGCTCGCCGCTCCAGCCGGACGGTATCGAACCGGTTCCTGGTCGACGCCGAGACGCTGCCGCAGACCATCGCCGTGGTGGCCACCCGCGCCCGCCCGCTCGGGATCGAGGTGGTGGTGGCGGATCTCGGCGCCGGCCTGCCGCCGGGAGAGTTCTTCGGCGTGCTGCTCCAGCTTCCCGGCGCGAGCGGCGTGGTGCGTGACCTGCAGCCGCTGGTCGAGTCCGCCCACGAGCACAGAGCACTCGTCACGGTCGCCGCCGACCTGCTCGCGCTGTGCCTGCTCGTGCCGCCCGGCGACCTCGGTGCAGACATCGCGGTCGGCACCAGCCAGCGCTTCGGCGTACCGATGGCCTACGGCGGTCCCCACGCCGGTTACCTCGCGGTGCGCACCGGCCTCGAGCGCTCGCTCCCCGGTCGTCTGGTCGGCGTCTCCGTGGACGCCGCGGGCGACTCGGCCTACCGGCTCGCGCTGCAGACTCGCGAGCAGCACATCCGCCGGGAGAAGGCGACCAGCAACATCTGCACCGCCCAGGTCCTGCTTGCGGTGATGGCCGGCATGTACGCCGTGTGGCACGGCCCCGACGGCCTGCAGGTGATCGCCGAACGCGTCCACGGGCACGCCACCATGCTCGCCGACGGGCTCCGGAGGCAGGGCGTCGACGTGGTGCACCGACAGTTCTTCGACACCGTGCTCGCACGGGTCGTCGGTCGCGCGGACGCGGTGGTGGCCGCCGCGCTCGCCGCCGGGGTGAACCTCCGTCTGGTCGATCCCGACCACGTCGCCATGGCCTGCGACGAGGTGACCACCGCGACGCACGTCGCGACTGTCCTCGGCGCGTTCCGGTCCGGGGGAGCGGTCGTGGACCGGCCCGACGGTGCCGTCGCGGACGAGCCGACGACGTCGATCCCGGCCGGTCTGCGGCGGACCTCGGCGTACCTCGAGCACCCGGTCTTCCACGCCCACCGGTCCGAGACCGCGATGCTGCGCTACCTGCGCCGGCTCAGCGACCTGGACCTCGCGCTCGACCGCACGATGATCCCGCTCGGCTCGTGCACGATGAAGCTCAACGCGACGGCCGAGATGATGCCGATCACCTGGCCGGAGCTCGCCGGCCTGCACCCGTTCGCACCGCCCGAGCAGGCTGCCGGCACCCGAGCGCTGATCGCCGAGCTCGAGGGCTGGCTGGCCGAGCTCACCGGCTACGACAAGGTCTCCGTGCAGCCCAACGCCGGCTCACAGGGTGAGCTGGCCGGGTTGCTCGCGATCCACTCGTACCACGAGAGCCGGGGCGACACCGGCCGGACCGTCTGCCTGATCCCGGCCTCGGCCCACGGCACGAACGCAGCCAGCGCAGTCATGGCTGGTTTCCGGGTGGTCGTGGTCCGGACCGACGACGCTGGCAACGTCGACCTCGACGACCTGCACGCCAAGATCGACAGCCGCCCCGACGAGCTCGCGGCGATCATGGTGACCTACCCGTCCACCCATGGCGTCTACGAGGAGTCGATCGGCACGATCTGCGCCGCGGTCCACGACGCCGGCGGGCAGGTGTACGTCGACGGCGCGAACCTGAACGCGCTGGTCGGGCTCGCGCAGCCCGGCCGGTTCGGCTCGGACGTCTCGCACCTGAACCTTCACAAGACCTTCTGCATCCCGCACGGGGGCGGCGGCCCAGGGGTGGGACCGGTCGGCGTACGCGAGCACCTCGCGCCGTTCCTCCCGGGCCATCCGTTCGGCGCCGAGGCCGGCATCGACGCTGCGCCGCTCACCGGCGTGGGACCGGTGTCCGCGGCTCCGTACGGGTCGGCGGGCATCTTGCCGATCTCGTGGGCCTACATCCGGATGATGGGCTCGGACGGGCTGACCGACGCGACCTGCGTCGCGCTGCTCAACGCCAACTACGTCGCGACCCGGCTCACCGGGCACTACCCGGTGCTCTACACCGGCCGGCACGGCCTGGTCGCGCACGAGTGCATCCTCGACCTCCGGCCGATCACGAAGTCGACCGGCGTGACGGTCGAGGACGTGGCCAAGCGCCTGATCGACTACGGGTTCCACGCGCCGACCATGTCGTTCCCGGTCGCGGGGACCCTCATGGTGGAGCCCACCGAGTCTGAGGACCTGGCCGAGCTCGACCGGTTCTGCGACGCAATGGTCGCGATCAAGGCCGAGATCGACCGGGTCGCGGCGGGGGACTGGCCGGCGGAGGACAACCCGCTGCGCAACGCTCCGCACACCGGCCGAATGGTCACCGGTGCTTGGGACCACCCGTACGAGCGAGCTCTGGCGGCCTACCCGGTGCCCGAGCTGGCCGGTTCGAAGTACTGGCCGCCGCGGCGGCGCATCGACAGCGCGTACGGCGATCGGAACCTCATGTGCAGCTGCCCGCCGCTGTCGGCGTTCGAGGTCGACGAGTCACCCGACTGAGCGAGCCGTCGACAGCGTCAGGCGAGCGCGATGATCGCGAGCGGAGTGCTGGTCGGTGCGCTCGACCCACCGTCGGGCTCGACCGTGATCGCTACCGAGAACGCCTCGGACGCGCCCTCGAGCAGCACGCTGGCGCTGCCGCTCGCCGACGGGTCGAACGTGTCCTCGGGTGTCGCATTGGCATCTGCGTCGAGCAACCACATCTGGTACGTCTGGCCGCTGCCCGGGTCGGGGAGGTCGCTGAAGGTGATCACGCCGGCCTCCTCGCTGGCTGACACGTACAGGGTGGCCGCGCCGCCGTCGGGCAGCTCGCTGGAGTATGTGCGCGCGTCGCCGGCGGCGATGACGTCACCGACCGGGTCACCCTCATCGCCGAGCACGAACACCGCACCTGCGATTGCAGCGGCTGCGGCCAGCGCACCGCCGACTGCAGCGACCCAACGCCGCCGGGTGCCACGGCGCGAGTCGAGGTCGACCACGCCGGCGAGCGGAGTGGTGACCACTGGGGCGAGCTGACGGGTCCGCTCGACCGCGCGAAGGATCGTGGCGCGCAGCTGCTCCGGCGCGGGTCGCTCGGTCAGCAGCGCGAGACGGGCAGCGGTGGCCATGAGCTCGGCAGTCTCGGTCGCACAGGAGTCGCACTCGGCCAGGTGCGCGACGAACGTCTGGCACTCTTCGTCCGGTAGCGCATCCAGCGCGTACGCGCCGGTCAGCAGATGGATCGATCGCTCGGTCATACCGTTACCCCCAGGCAGTCACGCAGTCGGATCAGTCCGTCCCGCAGCCGGGTCTTCACGGTCCCCAGCGGCAGGGAAAGAACTGTGGCGACCTGGGCATAGGTGTGTCCGCCGTAGTACGCCAGGTTGACGGA
>Ga0136615_10001309_pt1 | contig 12007 bp, 12 predicted proteins | sample AntDrymUQ2882206_2_FD_106647 | JGI IMG/M metagenome (GOLD analysis project Ga0136615, IMG submission 106647) | Polar desert sand microbial communities from Dry Valleys, Antarctica - metaG UQ288 (22.06) | ecosystem: Environmental > Terrestrial > Soil > Desert | place: Antarctica: Dry Valley...
AGCCGTGATCGATGTGAAGGTCTTCCCCGTTGCACTGCAGTGCTAGGAGGGTATCGATATCGTCGCGGTGCGAAGAGTTCAGTTCGGAGGCGCGGTAAAGCCCACTCGGCTGGAGGGACTCCACCCGTACGACCGTGCTCTCTCCAGCTCCGGCCATCTCGAGCAGGTCGCGCACGGGCACCCCGCGCCACATGACGTTTGCGCTCCATCCCTCGACGCATGAGATCGGAAGGACTGCCTCGCGTAGGGGTAGCGCCCAGAGGTCGGCGAGTGACAGAGTGAGCTCACGCTCAACGTTTCCACTGATCGTCAAACGGTAATCGAGGTCGCGCGCGATGTCGGTGACACGGGCCGACGCAGCGCTCTTGTTGACGGGGAACCCTTGCGGTCCGACGTTCGGTCGGCGCGGCGCCAGGACCGCAAGGCTGTTGAGCGGCGAGAAGGTCTGCCCGATGGTGGTCAGCGTCAAGAGTCCTGAGGTCGCGGCGATGACCCCGAAGAAACCTCGCCGGCTCAAGCCTTGCCCGCTCGCTTCTTCCAGGCCGGCCGGGTCGCGCGCGAATACTTCCCTGCGAACGATCGAGGACTTGGCGCCGATGTGCACCACCAGCGCCCCCATCGTGATCCAGGAAGCCCAGTAGTGCCCCGCCGGGAAGAAGAAGAGCCACGGATACCACAGGCCGATGTTCGCAATCCCGGTGAAGAGCAGGAACAGGCTGCCGCTCACGAGTGGAATGAGCGAGATGCGCTCGATCACATGCGCGCCACCGCGCGCTGGGGGCCACGTCCAGAGGCGCGGGTAGACGGTCCATAGCTTGGCGAGCAGGAGAGGGATTGAAGCGATGCCGGTCGCTACATGGACGCCCTGGTTGATCCGGTAGAGGCCGGCGGGTCGCGCCGGCCACGTGAACCACCCGGGTGGGTTTTGAATGAGATGGCTGAGGACGCCCGTGATGAAGCACAGTGTGAAGGCGACACCCAAAGCCATGCCGAGAACGGCGGCCACTCGCTCCGAATGGAGGCGGCTCGAGAACGCGTTCGGTCGAAACGGTCCGACGCGCAGCCGCTCGGGCGGAGTGACTAGCGACTTACGAGCTCGGCGAACCATCGCCCCTCCTCGCTCCACAGCTCGCGCACCGAGAATCCAGACCGACGAGCTAGATCAGGAGCATCGTCGGCGCCGACGACCGCCCAGGGAAAGTCCAGACCGATGCCTTCACTGGTCTCGAGCCGGGCGGTCAGCATCCGCGACGAAGCGCCGGGGACTTCGACCTCCATGAGCACCCGTCCCGCCGACCTCAACAGGCACGCGATGCGAGACAGCAGGAGCGGTGGGTCACCGCCGATGCCGATGTTGCCGTCGAGCAGCAGTGCAGAACCCCACCGCCCCGCGCCCGGAACCCGTTCGAAGATGGAGCGAAGCAGAACGGGTGCTCCCCTGCTCCGGGCCAGATCGACCGCACTGGGCGAGGCGTCGATTCCGAGGGCGAGTCGCCCAGTGCGCGCCAGCGCCAGGACGTGACGGCCGGGCCCACAGCCCACGTCGAGTACCGGGCCTGTCGTTCGAGCGAGTACGGCTCTCTCTGCGCTTGACGGCTCTGCCATCCAGCGCTCGACATCGAGGTGCATTGCGGTCCCGTCGGTTGCGATCAGCCTGGCGGTCACGCGCTCTTGCGTCTTTCGATGAGTGGTCGCAGTGAGGCAAGCCGACCTGCGAATCGTGTCCTTCGAGCACAGCCGGCGACTGCGATCGCGTCATCGAAGAAGTCGACGTCTCTAAGGCGCGGGAGCGACGCGCAGCTCAGGCCAAGACTCTCGAACCTGTGGCGTTGAGCCAGGCTCGTGCATTCGGTGCTCATCGGGACACCGTTGAACGCCTCGACGTCGGGACGATTGAGTCCAACTCCCCAGTAGCCGCCGTCCAAGGTGTCACCGAGGATCGCGTCGGCGCGACCGAGCGCGTCGAGGGCGTGGTTCAGCAAGTCTGGAGTGAGTTGCGGGGTATCCATGCCGACCAGCAGGGCTGGATCTCCCGTGTCGAGGAAGGCGGCCCCCAGTCGCTCGTCGAGTCCTTCGCCGCGCTGCGGCATGACCTCGAATCGCTTAGGAAGCCAGCTGCCGGCCTCGCCGTCGAGCGCCAGTACGAGCCGGGACGCTCGGCAGGCTAGTGCCGCCGCGAGTGTGTCCTCGAGAGCGGCAAGTGCTAGAGACGCGGCCTGCTGTGGCGTGAACGGCGGGGACAGCCTCGTCTTCGAACGACCCGGCACCGGCGCCTTGGCGAGAACGATGACGGTGGCTGGGCCCGTCATGCTCGTTGGAGCGTCTTCATCATGTCTGCGATGGTGAACGCTGTGCCCCGCAACGTTCCCGTCACCTTTGACCTTCCTACGCGCGGACGATAGGAAACCACCGCGCTGGTTATCCGCCATTGCGCCAGGCTGGCCTTGAGGATCATCTCAAGCGGCCAGCCGAAGCGGCGGTCGACGAGTTCGAGATGCAACAACGAGTCGCGACGAGCGGCCCGCATCGGTCCCAGGTCATCGAGGCAGAGGCCGGTCCGTGCGCGCACTATATGAGCGAGAGCGCGGTTTGCAACGCGTGCGTGCAGCGGCCAAGCCCCGGCCTGTGCGCGCCGCGTTCCTATGACGAGATCCGCGTGCCGGTTCTCGATGGGTCCAGTAACGAGTGGAAGCTCGCCCGGGTCGAGCGACCCATCACAGTCCATGAACGCGACCACGTCGGTGCGGGCGCCGGCGAGACCGGCGAAACACGCTGCTCCGAAGCCTCGCAGTGGTTCGTGAATCACCATCGCGCCGTACTCGGCGGCCACCTTCGCCGATCCATCCGTCGATCCGTTGTCGACGACGATCGCGCGAAATCCCGGTGGCAACGAGCCGAGCACCCAAGGAATTGCCTCCGCCTCATTCAGCACGGGGAAGACTACATCGATCATGTACATAACGTACCGACTCATGCCGTGCTTGAAGCCTCGAAGTGATTACGAAGCAAGGAACAATCTAGCTCTCCGACGTTTCAGCGTGTCCGACTGCGTAGGCTCAACGGGTGAGCGTCGGGTTGGATACGCGCGCGAGTGACCGCACCTTTGCGGACGGGCTCCGCCGGCGCGCCCTGTCTTGGTCCGGAGGGCCGGCGCTTGCGTTGTGGCTTGTGCTCGTGAGCGGCGTTCACCTGTGGGGCGAAGCCATCAACGAGCGTTTCGCAACCAAGATCCTGGCCCCCCCGTTGACCGGGCGCTTCGTTCTGCACATCCCGCCGGCCGTTCTGCTCCCCATCGCCGTGGCGGCCGGGATCGTATGGTTCGGCCCCCGCAGCGCGCGCGCTTCCGAGTGGCGCCGGCTGCTGGTCGTCGCCCTCCTTGCATCAGGCGCCTGGTCGACTTCGCTCGGACTCGTCGGCGGGACAAGTTCTCTCACCGCGCCACTCGAGGGCAGCCACGACTATCTAGTCAACGTCGACCGAGTGGAGTCGCCGGACGCGTTCGTGGCGACCTACTCCGAGGACCTCAGCGACTACTCGCTTCATGCCCAGGGCCATCCTCCCGGGCTGATCCTGCTGCTGTGGTCGATGGATCGGATGGGGCTGAGTGGCCCGGGACCTGCGACGGCGCTCATCATTGCAGCGGGTGCCTCTGTGGCGACGGCGGCTCTCGTAGCCTTGCGGGCGGCGGCCGGCGAGGACCGTGCGCGCCGGGCCGCTCCCTTTCTCGTGCTCGCTCCCGCCGCGGTCTGGATGGTCACCTCTGGTGATGCGTTGTTTGCTGCTACAAGCGCGTGGGGACTGGCGTTGCTGGCCCTCGGCGCACAGCGTCGATCCGACGGACTGGCTCTCGCGGGAGGAGGGCTGCTCGGCGCCGCTCTGTTTCTCACCTACGGTGTTGCCCCGCTGGGAGTGGTCGCGCTGGCGCTGGCACTCGTTCACCGTCGCACGCGCCCACTGTTCGTCGCAGCCGTGGGTGTCGCCGCGGTGGTGGCCGGCTTCGCAGCGGCCGGATTCTGGTGGTTCGACGGACTCGACGCGACCATCGGCCGCTACGAGTTGGGCGTGGCCGCGCAACGACCATTCGGCTACTTTGCAATAGCGAATCTCGCTGCCTTCGCGCTCGCCCTTGGCCCTGCGGTTGCCATCGCCTTCACTCGCCTGCGGGACGGGCGCACCTGGCTCGTCGTGGGGGCCGCACTCGTCGCCGTCACCGCGGCCGATCTGACGGGTTACTCGAAAGGCGAGGTCGAGCGCATCTGGCTTGTCTTCGTGCCGTGGTTCCTGCTCGCGTGCTCGGCCTTCGACTTGAACCGGGTTCGTGGAATGCTTGCACTGCAAGCCGCCGTTGCGGTGGCGATCCAGATCGGAGTGAGGACGCCGTGGTAGGCAGCCACCAGCCAACCGTCAAGGGTCACCCGCTTGTGCTCGTCGTCGAGGATGACGACACGGTTTCCGAGGTCGTGTCCCGCTATCTCCAGCGCGACGGGTTCGGCGTCGAGATCGTTACTGACGGGCTCGCAGCGGTTGAGCGTTTCGGAGAAGATGTCGCGCTGGTGGTTCTCGACATCATGCTCCCCGGAATCGACGGACTCGAGGTTTGCAGACGGCTGCGAGCTCGCAGTCCCGTACCGATAATCATGCTGACTGCGCTGGGCGAGGAGAGCGACAGGATCATGGGGCTCGAGCTGGGCGCCGACGATTATCTGGCGAAGCCGTTCTCCCCCCGTGAGCTGACCGCCAGAGTGAGATCCGTGCTGCGACGCTCCAACGGGGCCCTGTCTGGGCGGCCGGCTCAGGGGCATTTGAACGCAGGCAGAATCTCGGTTGCGGTCCAGGCGCGCAAAGTGCACGTGGGGGATGAGCAAGTCGCGTTGACCGCGCGCGAGTTCGAATTGCTCGTCTATCTTATGTCGCATCCACGGAGCGTTTTCACGCGCGAGGAACTGATGGAGAGAGTTTGGGGCTACACCCACGGCGATAAGTCAACCGTGACCGTGCACGTCCGCCGGCTGCGCGAGAAGGTCGAGCTGGACCCGGCCGATCCGCAGCATGTCGTGACCGTGTGGGGTGTGGGATACAGGTTCGACGCGTGAGCGGGTCGACGTGCACCTAAAGCGCAGTCTCCCTGCGGTGATGGTCGCCGGGACCCTCATCGCCATAGCCATAGCAGTAGCCTCGGGTCTACCGGCGCGCGATTCGCTGCTTCTTGCGACCTTAGCGGGCATCGGCGCGGTGGGAGCCGGTCTCTTGGGACTCGTCGTCATGAATTCCATGCGCAGCCGGTCGATTGCCCTGCTGTCCTCGTTCGCCGCCGTCACGACCGTGGCCGCCGTGGCGATCGGAGCGTTCGTGGCCTCGGGCGCGATGTTCATCTCCAGTCACGATCTGAGCGCACTTGCGGTCATCCTGGTTGCATCCGCCACGATCGGCATCGCCTTCGCCCTGGTGCTGGGCCAGCGCGTATCGGAGGCACGACGCTCGTTGGCGGAAACCACGCGCCGGATCGGCAAGGGCGACTTCTCGCCCTCGAACAGGCTTCCCGCACCGGCGGAGTTCGCTCTCTTGGCGGACGAACTCGAGGACATGTCCGCTCGACTCAAGCATGCACAGGAGCGTGAACGGGCGCTCGAGGCATCGCGTCGCGAGCTCGTGGCATGGGTGAGCCACGATCTACGCACACCGCTGGCCGGCATACGCGTGATGGCGGAAGCTCTCGAGGACGAGATCATCGAGGATGCCGAGACCGTGGCGCGCTACCATGCCGGTATCCGAGCCGAGGTCGACCGTCTCTCGGATCTGGTCGACGACCTCTTCGAATTGAGCCGGATCAACGCCGGCGCGCTTCGCCTGGAGCTCGAGCCGGTCTCGCTCGGCGACCTCGTGTCGGACGCGCTCTCGGCGGCGTCCTCGATTGCCAATCACAAGGGCGTGCGCCTGAACGGGGAGCTCGAGGGACGGTCACCAGAGCTTGAGCTGTCGGCGCCCGAGATCTCGAGGGTATTGCGAAACCTGCTCGAGAACGCGATCAGACACACTCCCCACGACGGCGTGGTTCGGGTTGAAACGGGTGTAGACCGCGCCCATGCCTTCGTGCGCGTCGCGGACGAATGTGGAGGAATTCCCGAACGTGATATCGACAGGGTGTTCGAGGCGGCCTTCAGGAGCGAAGCTGCGAGAACGCCCGTACACGGCGGCGCCGGACTCGGGCTTGCGATTGCACGAGGGATAGTCGAAGCTCATGAGGGCGAGATCAGTGTTCGCAATCACAACGGAGGATGTGCCTTCACGATGCGGCTTCCGATGCGTTCGTGAGAATCGTCGTCACCGGTGGTGCGGGTTTCATAGGGTCGCATGTTGTCGACCTGTTGGTCGTCGAAGGACACGATGTCATCGTGGTCGACGCGCTCCTGCCGAAGGCACACGCCGAGAGGCCGCCCTACCTCAACGAAAGGGCCACTTACGTCGAGGCGGATCTGCGCGATCGCGACGCTCTAGAGGAGGCTGTCGCGGGCGCCGATGCCGTGTCGCATCAGGCGTCCTTGGTGGGCCTCGGTGAGTCCTGGCTGGACGTGACCGACTACGTCGCCCACAACGATCTCGGTACGGCCTCGTTGCTGGGGTGTCTTCATGCGTCCGGCTTCTCCGGACGGCTCGTACTCGCGAGCAGCATGGTTGTCTACGGCGAGGGGCGCTATCGATGCGAAGCCGACGGCCTCGTCCGTCCCGCCCCCCGAAGCGAGGCTGATCTCGATGACGGTCGCTTCGAACCTCTCTGTCCACGCTGTGGGCATACTCTGATCGCAGAGGCCGTGAGAGAAGACCTGCCCGTGGACCCGCGCAATGTTTACGCGGCAACCAAGCTCCATCAAGAACATCTTTGCGAGCTGTTCGGTCGCGCCACATCGTCGTCGGTGGCGTGGCTCCGCTACCACAACGTTTATGGGCCCCGAATGCCGCGCGACACACCCTATGCTGGTGTGGCCAGCATCTTTCGGTCTGCGCTCGAGCGTGGGGAAGCGCCGCAAGTGTTCGAGGATGGACGCCAGCTGCGCGACTTCGTTCACGTCGAGGACGTCGCGCGCGCCAACCTAGCGGCGCTTGCAGCGCCTCACGCGCGCGGCGCGTTTAACATCTCGACCGGCCGCCCGCGGAGCGTTCACGACATGGCGGGCGCGCTCTCCGCCGTCTTCCAGGCCACCTCGCCCCCCGACGTGACGGGCCGGTGGCGCCTCGGCGACGTTCGCCACGTGTTCGGATCGCCAACGAAGGCCGAGCGCGAGCTTGATTGGAGGGCGGCTATGGACTTCGACGCCGGCATGCGGGACTTCGCCACTCAGCCCCTGAGGGCCGCATCCTCGTAGACGTGATCGGTCGCAAGCTTGATCATCGTCGCCCGACGTCCGGCTGCCGAGCGGAGCACGGCCACCACCTGGTCCGGCCTCGAGCGCACCGAGGCGTTCACGAACGAACGAACCATCCACAGAGACCCACTGCTTTGCGTGATAGTTTTCGGCTGATGAACAGCGGCTTTTCTGCATGTCAATGGGCTTTGACTCACGGGCATCCAAGAGGAGGATCGCTGGATCCCGAGGCTGCGACCACAACGCGCGGAGACATCACGTTGCGACTTGACGGCCTGACGCGAGCGAGAGCGGGACAACAGGGTGCCTGAAGGCTATTTCGGGAGCTACGTAACCATAGGAGTGTTCGCCCTCGTGGGGCTCGTGCTCGTCTTCGGGACCCTGGCTCTCACCCGCCTTCTCCGGCCCAGCGTCCCCAGCCGGGCCAAATCGACCACCTACGAGTCCGGGATCGATCCCATCGGCACGGGCTGGGCGCAGGCCAACGTCCGTTACTACGTGTTCGCACTCCTGTTCGTCATTTTCGACGTCGAGGCGGTGTTCCTGTTCCCGTGGGCGACGGTCTTCGAGTCGCTGGGAACGCAGGCGTTCATCGAGATGGTCATCTTCATCGGCATCCTCGCCCTCGCACTTCTTTATGCCATCAAGAAGAAGGTGCTCGAATGGCTGTGATCGAGAGGGTGAAGCTGCCCAAGCCGGTGTCCTGGGCGCTCAACTGGAGCCGCAAGTACTCGTTGTGGATGCTCCAGTTCGGGCTTGCATGCTGCGCGATCGAGATGGGTGCTGCGATCGCCACCAAGTTCGACCTCATCCGCTTCGGCGTGATTCCTTTCCCGGCCTCGCCCCGTCAGGCCGATCTCATGGTGGTCGCCGGAACCGTTACGGACAAGATGGCGGCGCCGATCAGACGCGTCTACGACCAAATGCCCGAGCCCAAGTATGTGATCTCGATGGGCTCCTGCGCCAACTGCGGCGGACCCTACTGGGACAGCTACTCGGTCACCAAGGGCGTCGACCAGATCATCCCAGTCGATGTCTACGTGCCCGGCTGTCCGCCCCGGCCCGAGGCGCTGCTGCAGGGGATCATCCGCCTCCAGGAGAAGATCGCCCAAGAGGACGTCGGCACCAGGTGGGCCGGACACACGAACGAGATTCCCCACATCCCGGAGCCCGGCCTGGCGGGAGGGGTCTAGCCGTGGTGCGGGACCGGCTCACGGCCGAGGACGCTCTCGAGCGCGTTACCGGCGCGCTGGGGGAGCGCGTCGTCGAGGCCCGCCTCAATCACGGCCAGGTGGACCTCGTCGTCGAGGCCGACCATCTCGTCGAGGTGGTCACGATCCTGCGCGACGACATCGCGCTCCGGTGCCGCTTCTTCACCTTTCTGTCGGCGATCGATCGCTCGACCTACAACTTCGACGACGGGGGTGGCGCGGGAGAGGACAAGAAGGAAAAGAAGGTGGGGACGATCGAGGTCCTGGTGCACCTCTACAGCCCCGAGAAGGTCTTTCACGTCAACATCCACGTGCTCCTCGACTTCGAGAAGCCCGTTTGTCCCTCGATAACCGGTGTGTTCGTGGGCGCGGAGTGGCACGAGCGTGAGGCGGCCGAGATGTTCGGCATCGGCTTCCCCGGTCACCCGAACCTCGTCAAGCTCTATCTGTCGGAGGACTTCGAGGGCCATCCGCTCCTGAAGTCCTTCAAGCTTCCGGCGCGCAGTTTCGTGAAGGACTGGCCGGGGGCGAAGGATCCCGACGAGGCCGCGGCGGGAGGCAGGTAACCGTGGCCATCAAGGATCCCGAGCTCCAGCACCTGCAGGACTCGAGCGCGTTCGCGGACGAGGTGTCCGAGGGGCGGCTCGTCACCGAGCAGATGCTGCTCAACGTCGGTCCGCAGCATCCGGCGACGCACGGCGTGTTCCGCCTACTGGCGACCATCGACGGCGAGCGCATCGTCCGCGCCGAGCCCGTCGTGGGCTACATGCACCGCGGTTACGAGAAGCTCGTCGAGCAGCGTGACTACCGTCAGATCACGAATCTCATCAGCCGCATGGACTGGCTCTCGGGGATCAACAACGAGCTCCCGCTGGCTCTTGCCCTCGAGAAACTCATGGAGATAGAGGTTCCGCCGCGCGCGCAGTATCTGCGGGTCGCACTCGCTGAAATGAACCGCATCCTCAATCATCTGATGTTCTTTCAGTCCTTCGCGGCCGAGCTCGGAGCGATCACGCCGACTTTCTACGCTTTCCGGGAACGCGAGGACATCCAGTACGCGATGGAGTCGGTCACCGGCGGGCGCATGCACTTCGGCTTCTTTCGCCCTGGAGGCCTCAAAGAGGACGTGCCAAAGGGCTTCATCGCGATGGCGCTTGCCTCGATCCGAAAGGTCATCGAACGACTGCCGGACTACGAGGACCTGCTCACCGGGAACGAGATCTTCAAACAGCGCACCATCAACATCGGCTTGCTCGAGAAAGAGGTCGCCTACGCCTACGGAGTCTCGGGGCCGATCGGACGCGGCTCGGACATCGACATGGACGTCCGTCGCGACGAGCCCTACCTCGTCTACGACGAGTTCGACTTCGACGTCTGCACCGCGCCCCACGGTGATTGCTTCGACCGGTTCTGGGTGCTGCTTCACGAGATCATCGAGTCTGCCAAGATCGTCGAGCAGGCTCTCGAAGCTCTTCCTCCCGGGCCCATCCTCGGCAAGGTTCCTCGCGTCGTCGAGGCACCCAAGGGCGAGGTCTACATCCGTACCGAGAACCCCCTCGGAGAGCTCGGCTTTTACCTCGTGTCGGACGGAGGCAAGAGACCCTATCGGATCAAGATCCGCACCCCTTCGTTCTCCAACGTGTCGGCGCTACCGCACGTGCTGCGGGACACGCTGGTGGCCGACATGATCGCGATCCTGGGCTCGTTCTTCTTCGTGCTGGGGGATGTCGACCGCTGATGGATATCGATCTGACTGCATGGCAAATCCTTATCGTCAAGTTGCTCATCATCCTGACCGTCGTGCCCGTCGGGGCTTTGATCGGCGGCTACGTGCTGCACAAGGAGATGGCGCACATGCAGCATCGCCTCGGCCCCATGTACGCGGGCGGCTGGCACGGGTGGGCGCAGACGCTCGCGGATGGGATCAAGTTCGCCTACAAAGAGGACATCATCCCGGCCAGCGCCGACCGGCGCGTGTTCTCGATGGCGCCGGCGGTCATCTTTGTGCCGGTGCTTCTGCTGTTCTTGGTGATTCCCATCGACCGGACCCTGATCATCGAGGATCTGGACGTCGGCCTCTTCTACCTGCTCGCAATCGGTTCGGTCGGCGCCATTGGAGTGCTCATGGCGGGATGGTCGAGCGCCAACAAGTACGCACTCATCGGCGCACTTCGCTCGGCGGGACAGCTCATCGCCTACGAGCTCCCGATCGTGCTCAGCGCCGCAGCCGTGGCCATGCTCGCCGGCTCGCTCTCTCTCGTCACGATCGTCGAGGCTCAGGACTGGCCCTTCATCCTGTGGCCTCCCGGCATCGGGCTTGCTCTCTTTATGTTGTTCATCCTCGGCGCGATGGCCGAGATGTCACTGCCTCCGTTCGACATGCCGGTCGCCGAGTCCGAGCTGATCACGGGTCCGTTCACCGAGTACACGGGCATGCGGTTCATCTTCGGGTTCTTCTTCGCGGAGACCGCTCACATGATCGCCTTCGCCGGCATCGGCACGACCTTGTTCCTGGGGGGTTACAAACCGATAGTTCCGTGGGGCCCACTCGAGGTCATACCGGGGATCATCTGGTTCTTCGTGAAGACGGCGTTCATGATCTTCCTCCTGCTGTGGATTCGCTTCTCGTTCCCGCGCTTGCGTGAGGACCAGCTTCAGAAGTTTGCGTGGAAGTTCCTCATCCCGTTGTCGCTCGCGCTGATCCTAGCGACGGGGGCCTGGATCCTCTATGGACCGGGTGGGTGAGGACTCAATGGCGTTAGATCACGTCGACGAGAGGCTCGAGCGAGCGCGCAAACCCGGTTTCGGGATCGGACTGCTCAAGGGCATGCTGGTGCTCCTCAAGCATCTCTTCAAACGCAACACGGTGATCCAGTATCCAGAGGTCAAACAGGATCTCTCGCCGCGCACGCGCGGAGTGATAGCGCTCAAGGAAGAGAACTGCACGGTCTGCATGCTGTGCGCGCGCGAGTGTCCCGACTGGTGCATCTACATCGACTCTCACAAAGAGACGCTGCCTCCGAAGCGGAAGGGCGGCCGTCCCCGCAAGCGCAACGTCCTCGACCGCTTTGCGATCGACTACGCGCTGTGCATGTACTGCGGCATCTGCGTCGAGGTCTGTCCCTACGACGCGTTATTCTGGAGCCGGGAGTTCGAATACGCGGAGTACGACATCCGCCAATTGACCCACGAGAAGGAGCGGCTGTCCGACTGGATGGCGACGGTGCTCCCCCCGCTCGAGCTCGAGGAGGGCGCCGAGCTTCCCGGGCAGGCGAAGCTCGCCACCGCGACGACGCCCGCGGCCCCCGCGCCGACTCAGGGCGCCACGGCGGGAACCCCCGCGTCGACGTCGTCGTCGGCGGCCGAGGCGCGCCCCGAGCAGGTCACAGAGGCCCCGAAGACCCCAACCGCGGTCCCCGAGGCCTCGAAGCCGGC
>Ga0136615_10001310_pt1 | contig 12005 bp, 11 predicted proteins | sample AntDrymUQ2882206_2_FD_106647 | JGI IMG/M metagenome (GOLD analysis project Ga0136615, IMG submission 106647) | Polar desert sand microbial communities from Dry Valleys, Antarctica - metaG UQ288 (22.06) | ecosystem: Environmental > Terrestrial > Soil > Desert | place: Antarctica: Dry Valley...
CGCGACGGAGCCGAACCTCGGCCTGTACCACTTCATCAATCAGGAGTCCCAGCTGGGCGGCGAGGAGAACCTCAAGCTGCGCCAGGCGATCTCGCTGGCGATCGACCGCGAGGCGATCAACGAGACCGTCTACAGCGGCGCCCGCCTGCTGCCCAGTGGCCTCACCCCGCCCGGCGTCCCTGGCTTCGCCGAGGGGCTGTGCGGCGAGTGGTGCACCTATGACCCGGAGCGCGCCCAGGAGCTCGTCGACGAGTGGGCCGCCGAGGGCGGCAGCCTCGACGCGCCCATCACCATCACCATCAACTTCAACTCCGGTTCCGGGCACGAGGACGTCGAGACCCTGATGCAGGCCAACCTCGCCACCATCGGCCTGGACTCCCAGCTCGACGGGCGCGACCCCACCACATACTTCTCCCAGATGCGCGAGGGCGCCTGCGAGCTGTGCCGCGCCGGCTGGATCTGGGACTACCCGGTGTACGACAACGCGTAGTGCTCCCTGCTGCACTCGGCGTCGATCAACGGCGACAACCTGGGCCCGCATCGACGACCCCGAGATCGACGAGGCGATCGACGAGGCCCGCGGGACCACCGACGACGAGGAGCGCTTCGGCCTGTACCGCGCGAGGCGGAGCAGCGTTGCGCTGGACGCGGTCGCGCTGGTGCCCGTGGACTGGTACGCGGGCCAGATCGTCTACGACGACTCCGTGGTGGACCTCGTGCAGACGCCGCTGCAGTTCGTCTTGTACGAGGAGGCAGGCCTGAGCGAATAGCGGAGGCCGAGGTCATGGGACCCTTCGTCGCCAGGCGCCTCCTCGTCACCGTCCCGGTCGTCTGGGGCCGCGCTCACCCTGCTGTTCGCGCTGTTCTTCCTCCTCCCCGGCGACCCGGTCGAGCTGCTCGCCGGCGGGGGCGGCTCACGGGCGGTCAGCGAATCGGTACGCGCCAACATCGAGGCGCGCTACGGGCTGGACCAGCCCTGGTATGAGCAGTACGCGGCGTACTGGGGCCGCATGCTGACCGGCGACCTCGGCGAGAGCTACGCCTCGCGCCGCAGCGTCACGTCGATCCTGGCCGACACCGCGGTGGCCAGCGCGCGCCTCGCGCTGTGGGCCGTCGCCATGGAAGTGCTGATCGGCATCAGCGCCGGGGTGCTGTCTGCGGTGCGGCGCTACTCGTTCGGCGACGCGCTCACCACCGTGTCCACGGCCGCGATCAGCGCGGTCCCGGTGTTCGTGCTGGGCTACCTGTTCGGGATCGTCCCGGAGCGCTTCGGCTACCCGGACTGGCTGCGCCTGCCGGTGCAGGCATCGGCCCCGACTCCTGGTCCTTCTTCCTGCTGCCGTCAGGGGACCAGTGGCGCCACCTGATCCTGCCCGCGGTCACGCTGGCGTCGGTGTCGACCGCGCTCGTCGCCCGGCTGACCCGCACCACCATGCTGGAGGTGAACCAGGCCGACGACATGCGCGCGGCGCGGGCGAAGGGGCTGTCCGAGCGCCGCGTGGTGTTCCGCCACGGCCTGCGCAACGCGCTCATCCCGGTGGTGACGCTGGTCGGGCTGAACCTCGCCGACCTCATCGGCTCGGCGATCCTCACCGAGACGGTGTTCAACTGGCCCGGCATGGGGTCCGCCATCGCCGACGCCATCACCCAGCGCGACGCCGCGATCATCTCGGTGTTGGGGCCTGGCGAGCGCACGGTGATCTTGGTCCTCGGGCTGCTCGGCTGGCTGGCGATCGCACGGGTCCTGCGTTCCAGCATGCTGCACGTCACCTCCCTCGAGTACGTGACCGCGGCGCGCGCCCTGGGCGCGAGCGGACCCAGGATCCTGCTGCGCCACGTCCTGCCCAACGCCATCCAGCCGGTGATCGTCTACGCCACGCTGTTCGTCGGCTCCGCGATCCTGTCCGAGGCTGCCCTGTCGTTCCTCGGCCTCGGCATCCAGGAGCCCACCCCGGCCTGGGGTCTCATGGTCAACCAGCGCCGCCGCTTCCTGGCCACCTCACCGCACCTGCTGTTCTTCCCGGGCGCGGCGATCTTCGTGATCGTCACCGCCTTTGTGTTTGTCGGCGACGGCCTGCGCGACGCCCTCGACCTCCGCCTGCAATAGCGGCTAACGCGCCGGCAAGAGCCATACACCCTGAACGCTGCGGGAGCGTCTGCACTTCCGCGATGAGCTCATAGGGGTGTGCTGCGGCCATGTCGGGTTTGTCATGATCACCACTGGGACCCTGTAATCCGCTGATACACATCGATGTACCGCTGACGGGTGGCTTCCACGATGTTGTCAGGGATCGGTGGACCGGGAGCTGTGCGGTTCCAATCAAGCGACGAGGACCAGTCGCGCACGAACTGCTTGTCGAATGCATGTTGAGTTCGGCCAGGTTCCCAGCGGTCGGCCGGCCAGAACCGAGAGGAGTCCGAGGTGAGCAGCTCGTCGCCTAGCACCAGCGTCCCGTCGTCAGCGTGCCCGAACTCCAGCTTGCTGTCAGCGATAATGATTCCCTGGTCGGCCGCGAAAGCTGCACCTCGGGCGTAGATTTCCAAGGTCGCGGCGCGGAGCTGTCCGGCAGTTTCGGTGCCTATCTCCTCCATCGCCTCGTTGAACGTGATGAACTCGTCGTGCCCATGAGTGGCTTTGGTGGTGGGCGTGAAGATCGGCTCCGGGAGCCTTGATCCCTCAGCGAGGCCCGGAGGCAGTGTCACACCGGATATCGCGCCGTGCTGCCGGTACTCCTTCAAGCCCAAACCCGCCAGATAGCCGCGCGCGATGAACTCCACCGGCAGCATCTGCAGTCTGCGACAACGAATCGCCCTGCCGATCCACTGGGCGGGAACGTCCGTGCTGGAGATGACGTGGTTGGGGAATGCGTCGGCGAGTTGATCGAACCAGAAGAGACTGAGTTGTGTAAGAATCTTTCCCTTGTCGGGTATGGGGGTGGGTAGGACGACGTCATAGACCGATACGCGGTCGGACGCGACCAGCAGGAGTTCCCCGTTGTCGTCAAGGTAGACGTCGCGCACTTTGCCGGTATGCAGCAGCCTCACGCACGTTCTCCGATCTCATAGCTGTAGGAGGTCCAGCGGTCCCGAGCCGCTGCGCTCTCGCCATACTCGATGGCCTCTCCGGCCTCGTCGTACACCCAGTTTCGTTCGTGAAGGACGGGGGATCCGACCGCCACGCCGAGATCCTCAGACTCCTCACCGGGTCGCCACGCCTGCGGACAGTTGGTCGCGCCCCATTCGCGCTCGACGACCGGTGGTTTCCTCGATGTAGGCCGAGGTCCCCTGCTTGAGCCGCGCTGCCTCCAGCAGTTGGGGTGCGCTCTCTGCCAGCGCTGCAGCGACCCAAGATGTGGAGGACGAGATTGGCCGGTCCTCATGGTAGATGATCCGGTGCCGCCGGTTACTCGTGTCTCCGCTGGGACGCCGAGCGTATCGGCCACATGCTCCTGCGCCTCGACCATCTGGCACTGGCGTGAAGGCCCGGGACAGTGGCGGCGGGCTGCGGCTGAGCGGGCGCGTCAGGCCGGGTGCCCGAGGGCAGCACCGCGCCGGTGGGGAACACCAAACCGCCATACCACAGGGTCAGCCGCAACCGCGCCCCCCCCGCCTGCGCCGCATCGCGACCCCCCTTCCCGTCCCGGGCTGCACCTCGTGGAGCCGGATCGTAGGCCAGTTCGCAACCCTGGCGACCCGTTGCGATGCGCGAGACTGTGGATGGTCAAGAGATGCTGCGGTGGATCCGAGGGCGCCCGATGGCGACGCTGAGCGTGGCGGCCGAGCCGGTCTCGTGATGGGGTCGGGAACCCGCCGGACAGCGAGCCCACCGGCTGATGTCATGGCGTCATGGCCGCTGAGACGTCCGCCGCCGTCAACACCACCTCTGTGACCGGCCAGGCCGCGAAGGCGCAGGGGTTCCACCGCTTGCACCACGACGGGGTGCTGGTCGGGTTCGGGACCCGAGCCGCGGGTCACCCGTTCCCGTCATCCCTATTCACACCTGCATCCTCAGAGAGCGGGAGAGGCCGTCGCGGGACGGGGGAGGAGTGGATGATCGACGTCGTCGTCTGGCCGTGGAGCACGAAGCGGTCGAGGATGCCCTCCAGGTCGTCCAGCGAGCGCAGCCGCAGGGTGAGGAAGAAGCAGTCCTCGCCGGTTATGCGGTGGCACTCCACCACCTCCGGGATGCGCCAGGCCAGCTCGCGGATCCTCGCCAACTGCTGGATGGCCGGGCGCACGCGGACGACGGCGGCGATGGGGTAGCCGATGGCGCGCGGGTCAACGTCGGCGTGGTAGCCGGTGATGACCCCGCTCTCCTCCAGCCGGCGCACCCGTTCGGCGACTGCCGGCGGGGACAGCGAGACCCGGCGGGCCAGCTCCGCGGTGCTCAGGCGGGCGTCGGCCTGCAGCGCGGCGAGCAGTCGGCGGTTGATCGGGTCGAGCAGCATCGATCCGGAGGCGTTGACCTCGTCTGGCCTCGTCTTCGCAGCCATCGCGTCTCCCGTTCCGTTGATCGCCCCTGTGGGCGGGACACTCCGCCGTGGAGTATGGGCGCATGGAGCGCACGGGTGAGGCGACGGCGCCGGGACGGGCGACGCGGGTGATCGCGGGGGCGCCACCTGAGGCGTTCTTCGTGGTCAGCGCGTTGTTCCACTACCTCGGACCGGCCTTCGCGGTGCTGCTGTTCGCGCGCGTCGACGTCCTCGGGGTCGCCTGGCTGCGCATCGCGAGCGCCGCGCTCGTCTTCGCCGTCTGGCGCCGGCCCTGGCGCGCCTTTCGACGGCTCGACCCCAGCCGGAGATGGACCTTGGTGGCGCTCGGCACGGTGCTGGCGGTCATGAACGCGTCCTTCTACCTGGCCATCGACCGCCTCCCGCTCGGGACGGTGGCGGCCATCGAGTTCCTCGGCCCGATCGCCCTCGCCGTGGCCGGCCTGCGCTCGCGGCGCAACCTGATGGCGCTGGCCCTCGCGGTGGGCGGGGTCTGGCTGCTGACCGACGTCCGGCTGGAGGGTGAGCCGCTCGGGGTGTTGCTCGCCTTCGTGAACGCCGCCCTGTTCACCGCCTACATCGTGCTGGGCCACCGCATCGCGGAGGGCGGCGGGGGTGGCGGCATCGACGGCCTCGCCGCCGCCATGCTGATCGCGGCGGCGGTGGCGTCGCCGATCGGCGCCGCCGACGGCTCGGCCGCGCTGCGCGACCCCGCCCTGCTCACGGCCGGCTTCGGTGTCGGCATCGCGTCCTCGGTGATCCCCTACGTCTGCGACCAGCTCGCGATGGCGCGCATGAGCCGTGCGACCTACTCGCTGCTCGTGGCCCTGCTGCCCGCGACCGCCACGGTGGTCGGCGTGGTGGTGCTCGCGCAGCTGCCGTCGTGGACCGAGGCCTGCGGGGTCGCGCTGGTCGTCAGCGCCGTCGCGGTCCACCGCGAGCGCGAGGCGCTCAGCTGACGGGCAGGCCCACGAGGCGCTCGCTGACCGCAAACAGCCGGCGGGCGGCGTCGATGTCTCGCGCCGCCGCATTGGGCTCACGCGGCGCGCTCCTGTCGAAGTACCGGCCGCTGACGCCCTCGACGTCCGGCGACGTGGACAGGTACAGCGATGTCAGGGCGCCCTGCTCCGGGGTGATGGCGAAGCGCTGCAGGACCGGCATGACCAGGCGCATCAGACTGCGGTTGTTCCTGCCGAAGTTCGAGCGCACGAAGCCGGGGTGCAGGGCGTTCGCGGTGACGCCGGTGCCCTCCAGGCGGCGGGCCAGCTCGGTGGTGAACAGAATGTTCTCCAGCTTCGTGGTGCCATAGACCCGGAACCCGGAGTAGGAGCGCGCCGACTGCAGGTCGTCGAAGTCGAGGCGACCGGAACGGTGCGCGTCGGACGAGACGTTCACGACGCGGGCGGGCGCACTCGCCTTGAGGGTGTCGAGCAGGAGTACCGTCAGCAGGAACATCGACAGGTGGTTCGTAGCGAAGGTGCGCTCGAAGCCGTCCTCGGTCACCTCACGCCTGCTGAGCACGAGCCCGGCGTTGTTCACCAGCACGTGCAGCCGGTCGTAGCGCTCCGTGAACGCCTGCGCCAGACCCCGCACCGAGTCCATCACCGCGAGATCCGCGATCAGCAGGTCGACCGACTGGTTGCCCGTCGTCTGCTCGATGCGTCGCTTCGCCTCCTCGCCCTTGGTGCGGTCGCGCGCCACCAGGACCACGGTCGCTCCCAGGTGCGCCAGTCCCAGCGCCGTCTCGTAGCCGATCCCCGAATTCGCTCCGGTGACCACACAGACCCTGCCGTCCATCTCCTGCGCCATCGCACCCGCCTCAGCCAGCATGGTCGGCGGCCGTGCGGCCGCTGCCGGGATGGTCGCACGCCGCTACCCCGGGCGCGACGAACGGTGGCGTGCAATCCTGCGGGAGGTCGTGCTCCGCCGGACGCTGGGACGGCGCGTGAAGGGTGATCGGGTCGAGGTGGTGGTGGACGCGGGGGACGGCGTCCGCGTCTACGAGGTCGAGGCGACCCGGGCGGGGCGACGGGTGGAGATCACGACCGGCCGCGGGTTGGTCGAGGTCACCGAGGTCACGCGCGGGGGCCAGTCGGTGCGCACGGCCCGGTTCATGGCGAGCCGCGTGCTCGCGCTGGTGGAGCACCCCGCGCGCGAGCGGATCCTGCCTGACGAGCGGAACTGAGGGCGGCCCGGGTCGAGCGCTGGAGGGCGGCCCGTAGCATCGGGCGATGGTCGATGAGCTGGACTCGCGGCGGCGGGCGCGGGTACGCGCGGACGCGGCGCTGGGGCGGTCGCGGCCGACGGTTCGGGCGCGGGCGCGGCACCGGATCGGCACAGCGGCCACGGAGGTGCTGCTCGCCCGGCTCGACCGCCGCTTCCCGACGTCCATGGCCCGCTCGAGCGGCTCCACGGCCGCGAGGACCTCGACGGGCTGCTCGAGGGCCCATCTGGCTCGCCCGCCTCGGCGCCTCCTGGTTGACCGAGGACTGACCGCCGACAAGGGTGCTCACCGGCGTGCTGGTGAATGGCGGGTCAGGCCGGGACGGGGCTGAGCGGGAGGTCGTCGGCGGGGACCGTGGTGGCGGGGCCGGTGAGGACCGGCAGCGGGCTGGCAGTGCGCAACGGCACCTCCAGGCGGATGGCCGTGCCCTCGCCCGGCCGTGAGTTGACGGCGAACTCACCCTTTGCAAGCGCCGCGCGCTGGCGCATGAGCGCGAGACCGTGGTGGCCGGCGCCCACGCCGTCGGGGTCGAAGCCGATGCCGTCGTCACAGACCTCGGCGACCGCCATCGACCCGACGGTGCGCAGGCGGATGGTGACGCGGCTCGCGTGCGCGTGGCGCACCACGTTGGAGAGCAGGCCGGTCACCGTCTCGGTCAGCAGGATCTCGACCGGGTGCGACAGCCCCCCGGCGAACTCGTCGGCGTCGAGCTCGACGTCGAGCCCGTGCTCGACCCGGGCCTGTTCGGCCGCCCGGCGGACCGAGGGCAGCAGGTCACCGGGGACGATCGTCTGGCGCTGGAGGTCGTCGAGCACCTCGCGCAGCGCCGAGATCCCATCCGCCACCGCGTCGCGAACGATGGACGCGAGCTTCGTGGTCAGCTCCACGTTGCCGATGCCCACCGCGGTGATGACGTTCTCGGCCTGGATGGCCGCCGCGGCCAGGTAGGGCAGGACGTCGTCGTGCACGCGCTGCGCCACGCGGCTGCGGGCGGCGCTCCCCTCGGCCAGGATCCCCTCGGCCAGTTCTGCCTCCGCCCGCTGCGACGCCCTCAGCTCCTCCTCCACGGTCAGCCGCTGCAGCGCCAGCCCCACGCTGTTGCACGCGGTGTCGACCTCCGCGATCCGCTCGATGTCGAGCTCGCTGGCCAGCCCGACCAGCGCCCGAGTCCCCGGCACCGGCCGCCGGTCGAGGTGCTCGGGCAGGTCGCCGTCGAGTGCCAGCACCACGTCGGCAGGGTCCTCAGCTCCGCTGATCTCCCGCAGCGCCGGTAGGGCGATCTCCGCCGCGTGTGCCGGATCCCGGCTCGACAGCAGCGCCGTTCCCAGGTCGTGCAGCACCTCCAGCTCCCGCACCCGCTCCGCGAGCTCGTCTGCCCGGTCGCTCGCCGCCTTCGCCGACCGCAGGGCCGCATATCCCAGCCACAGCGGCACCGCCAGCAGCACGATGGACCAAGGGGACACCATTTGGTACAGGACGACCATGAGGAGCGCCAGGAGGCCGATAAAGACGTAGTTGGTGGCGAAGAGCGGGAATGGCATGGCAGCGTACTGGATGGCCTGACGCAGGGGTGCTTGCCGATTGAGCCATATGTGGATCGTCAGGGCGACGATGTTGGCGACATCGAACAGCGGCACGGCCAGGAGGGTCCCGGCAACGACGCCCAGCGAGCGCCCATCAAGAACAATCGCAGCTCCGTAAGCGGCTAGGCCAATCTGGACGTGGTTGTAGACGATCTTCCATCGGCTGACCCCGGGACGAAGCTCACGAATGCTGACCAGGGCGAGAAGGTTGACCAGCAGGGCCGTGAGCGGGTCGAGCACCATGACACTCGCGATGCTGACAGGGGTGCGCAGGCTTGCCTCGACGTCCAACTTCGGTACCGACGCGACGGACATGAGGCTGGAGATCGACGTGATGGCCAACCAGAAGATGGCTTCCACGGGTCGTTGAGCGGCGGCAGCGAGAGCATCGGGCAGCAGGAACATCACCACGGCGCTCACGCCCAGGGTGGCGATCCGGTAGGGCCAAGGGGGCCCCGGTGATCTCGGCTGCTGTGCCGCCACGCCTGTCATAGCCCGCTCCTCACCCGCCAGAGTCCCACCCGCCGAGGATCGTCGGTTGGGGGAGGCGCTGCAAGGGCGGCGGGGAGCTTGGCCTCACCTGCCGGTTGTCGGTCGGTGAGCCACAGCTCCTTAGCGGCGAATGGGCCGCGCCGAGGCGCGGCCCATGGATCAGTGGAGCAGGGTCGTGTGGACGCCTACCAGCCGGAGCGGACCGTGGCGGCGCCGGCGAGGGTGGGGGCGGGGACGGAGAGGGACTTCAGGAGGTTGACGAGGCGAGCAAGCATGGGAAGGGCTCCTTTGGTTTCGGGAATATCACTCAGGGTGAAGAAGGAATGACTGCTCACGCGATGTTCTGTGTGCTCAGTCTGGGGCAGATGAGCGTTCTGCCACACGTCCTCTAGTCCGGTATAAATCCTCTGAATCTACTTTGTCTAGGATGCATTATGGAAAGTTTCACTCCGCTGGCCTTGCGTCCGATTCATGCAACGTAACGCAACGCAATAACTACTAAAAGTAAAATGCCGCGACACGGAGTAAGCCCTTTGGCGGATGTGTACTAGCCAAGAGGTGGAGCGGCGTTCCCCCGTGCGCGAGCGGGCGGTCGGGTCAGTGCCAGAGGGCGGCGAGGACGTCGCCGACCGCCGTGGGGGTGTGGGTGAGGCGCGGCGGCTCCGGGTCCGGTGCTGTGGGGCCGGTGAGGTCGAACGCTGTGCGGGCGGGGCCGGTGAGGAAGCGGCTGACCTGGGAATAGCCGTGGGTGTCGCGGGGGCGGTAGCGCTGGTGGTAGTAGCGCAGCGGCGCGTAGAGGGTGAGCTGCTCGCGCGCGCGGGTGAGTGCGACGTAGAGCAGGCGCCGCTCCTCTTCGATCTCCTCCACGCTGCCGCAGGCCATGTCCGAGGGGATCATCCCGTCCGCGGCGTGCAGCACCGCTACCGTGTGCCACTCCAACCCCTTGGCGGAGTGGATGGTCGACAGGATCAGGTAGTCCTCGTCGAGCAGCGGGGGACAGGCGAGGTCGGAGGTCGCCGACGGCGGGTCCAGGACGAGGTCGGCGACGAACGCCGAGCGTGACGTGTAGCCCGCCGCCACCAGCTCGAGCTGCTCGAGGTCGCGCAGGCGCGTCGCGGCGTCGTCGTGCACCCGCCGGCACACCGGCTCGTAGAACCGTCGCAGCCGCTCCACCTGGGACGCGACCCAGCCCGGCCCCTGGGCCGCGCCGGCGCCCGCGCAGTCGGCCACCGCCGAGCGAAAGGCCGCGAAGTCCTCGGCGGCGGCCGCGGGCACCGGCGGTGGGTCGTCGAGCAATTGCGAGATCGCCGCGTCCGGTGCACCGTCCTGCAACGCCGCGAACACCCGGCGAGCCGTGGCCGGGCCCACCCCCTGCAGCAGCTGCAGGGCGCGGAACCACGCGAGCTCGTCACCGGGGTTGTCGAGCAGCCGCAGCAGCGCCAGGAGGTCCTTCACGTGTGCCGCTTCCAAGAACTTCAGGCCGCCGTACTTCACGAACGGGATTCCGCGGCGCGACAGCTCCACCTCCAGGTGGTCGCTGTGGTGCCCGGCCCGGAACAGCACCGCCTGCTCCCGCAGCGGCGTCCCCTGCTCGCGGCAGGCCAAGACCGCGTCGCAGACCCGCTCGGACTGCTCGGCCTCGTCGCGGCAGCTCGCCAGCACCGGCCGTCCCCGGTCGGGACGATCGGACCACAGGCGCTTCTCCCAGCGCCGCGGCGCGCCCGCCATCACAGCGTTGGCGGCGTCGAGGATGGGCTGGGTCGAGCGGTAGTTCTGCTCCAGCCGCACAATCGTGGCGCCGGGGAACTGCTCGCCGAAGCGCAGGATGTTCTCGACGGTGGCGGCCCGGAAGGAATAGATGGCCTGCGCGTCGTCGCCCACCACCGTCAGGTTCGCGTTCGTGGCCCGCAGCCGGGTGAGGATGTCGGCCTGCAGCGCGTTGGTGTCCTGGTACTCGTCGACCAGGACGTGGTCGAACGCGTCGGACACCTGCTCGCCCACCCCGGGTACGCCGAGCAGGGCCCACCACCACAGCAGCAGGTCGTCGTAGTCGAGGACCTGGCGCTCGCGCTTGCGCTCGGTGTAGGCACGGAAGACCGCGATGATCCCATCGGTGGCGTCGCGGCACCACGGGTAGCTGCGGTCGACTACCTCCGACACGGGCTCCCGGGCGTTCACCGTGCGCGAGTAGATGGCGGCCAGGGTGGTAGCGCGCGGGAAGCGCTTGGCGCCCTCGGCCACGCCGAGGTCGGAGCGCACGAGGTCGAGCAGGTCGGCGGCGTCGCCGGCGTCGACCACCGAGAAGTCCGGGCGCAGGCCGATGGCCTGGCCGTGCAGGCGCAGCAGGCGGTTGCCGACCGCGTGGAACGTCCCGCCCCAGACCCGCGAGGCCCCGGCCGTGGGCCCCGCCGCCGCGGCCACGCGTCGCAGCATCTCTGCCGCCGCCCGGCGTGTGAAGGTCAGCAGCAGGATGCGCTCCGGGGCGACCCCATCCGCCAGCAGCCGCGCTACCCGCGCGGTCAGCGTCCTCGTCTTGCCCGAACCCGCCCCCGCCAGCACCAGCAGCGGCCCGTCACCGTGCCGCACCGCAGCCAGCTGCGGCGCGTTCAGCGCCTCGAGTGGTCCTTTAACGAACATCCGTTCGCTGGACACTAGCAGTGTCATTCGTCCGATGGGTGCGTTCCTTGACGCCGGGGGGTCGACATCTGCCAACCGCCGGAGGCGCGCTCAAGACGGCTCAAGGTTGGTCGGATCCTGCCCGCGGGTGTCGCTCGCGGCGCCAGGTGCGCAAGTCAGGCGGACCAAGGCATCGGAAACCGTGTCGGTGCGCACCCGTGCGTTCGGCCGCGGCGCTCCTGCCACGCAGGCGCCCACGCCGACCAGCGCCCCAGTCGTCGCGCCGGTGCTCCACAGCCCGTGGAACGAGGTGAGGATCGGCCGCTCGTAGCGGCGCTCGACCAGCACGCCGTGGGCGTTCATCGCCACGTCCATGACGGCGTCGATGGCGCCGATGGCGGCTAGCGCCGCGGCCAGCGCGAACCATGACCCGGCGAGACCGGGCAGCACGAGGCTGGCCGCCAGCGCCAGGCCGGACACGACGGTCACGGTGCGGCTGCCGACGCGGGCCACCAGCGGCCCATCCGTCAAAAGCTGCCCACCAGCCCGCCGACCCCGCTGCCCAGCAGGGCTGTCCCCAGCGCCAGGTCGCCCAGGCCC
>Ga0136615_10001312_pt1 | contig 12001 bp, 11 predicted proteins | sample AntDrymUQ2882206_2_FD_106647 | JGI IMG/M metagenome (GOLD analysis project Ga0136615, IMG submission 106647) | Polar desert sand microbial communities from Dry Valleys, Antarctica - metaG UQ288 (22.06) | ecosystem: Environmental > Terrestrial > Soil > Desert | place: Antarctica: Dry Valley...
CAGTCCGCGGGCACCTTGTCCGGCGGCGAGCAGCAGATGCTCGCGATCGCCAGGGCGCTCATGAGCCGCCCGCGGCTGCTCCTGCTCGACGAGCCGAGCCTCGGACTGGCCCCGCGCCTGGTGCGCGAGATCTTCGACATCGTCGACGAGCTGCACGAGCAGGGCGTGACCATCCTGTTGGTCGAGCAGAACGCCACCCTCGCGCTGTCCCACGCCGACCGCGGCTACGTCCTGGAGGCGGGTCGGATCACGCTGTCCGGCCCGGCCGCGACGCTCACCGACGACGAGCGGGTCCGCAAGGCCTACCTGGGATGACGCATCCGGGCGATGCCGACCCGGGGACGGCCGGAGTGCCTGCAGCGGCCGGGTCGGCGCCCGCGGCGCCCGCGGCGCCCGCGGCCCGGACCGGGACACTGACGGCCACGCTCGCCCTCGGCATGGCGGTGGCGCTGCTGCCGTCCTACACGCTGGGCGTGCTCGGGCCGTTCCTCACCGCCGATCTGGAGATCTCGCGGACGGCACTCGGGGCGCTCACCACGGTGCTGTTCACGGTGGGTGCGGGCCTCTCACCGGTGGCGGGCCCGCTGGTGGACCGCCTGGGCGGCCGCTTCCTGCTCGCGGTCATGTTCGCCGTGGGCGCGGTGTCGACCGCCGCTGCGGCGGCCGCGCCGAACTATCCCGCCCTGCTGGCCGCCGTGGCCGTCGCCGGGGTGGGCGTGGCGTTGGGCAACCCCGCGACCAACCAGCTGGTGGCGGTCCACGTCGCGCCGCTGCGCCAGGGCCTGGCCGTCGGCGTGAAGCAGTCCGGGGTGCAGGCCGGCGCGTTCCTCGCCGGCGCGGCCCTGCCCGCCGTCGCCACCACCCTCGGCTGGCGCGCCGCGCTCCTGACAGGCACCGTCCTCGCCCTGGCCGGCCTCCTCGCCACCGCCTTGCTCGTCCCCCCCGCCTCCCCGCAAGCCGCGCCCCCAGCGGCGCCTCTGGCGCCCCCGTCCGCCGGGTCGTCGGGGAGGGCGCCGTTGCCGGCCTCGGTCGGGTGGCTCGGTGTGTACGCGCTGCTGATGGGCATCGGCGTGGGAGCGGTGGGGGCGTACCTGCCGCTCTACGTCGTGGAGCGGCTCCAGTTGGGCACGGGGGTGGGTGGGCTGGCGGCGGGACTGATCGGTCTGGTCGGGATCGTCGCGCGGGTGCTGTGGGGCCGGCGGGCGGACGCGTCGGCAACGCCGGTGCCGGTCTCGCTCGCGTGGCTGGCGGCGGGGGCAGTGCTGGCGGTGGCCCTGCTGTGGGGATCCGCGGTGCTGGGCGTCTGGGCGCTGTGGGCGGGGGCGGCGGCGTTCGGTGCGACGGCGGTGGCCTGGAACGCCGTCGGCATGCTGGCCGTGGTCCGCGACGTCGCGCCCGGCGTCTCAGGGCGCGCCTCAGGCCGGGTCCTGTTCGGCTTCTACGCCGGCTTCGTCGCCAGCCCGGTCGGCTTCGGCTGGACGGTGGACCGCACCCGCACCTACACCCTCGGCTGGGCGCTGGTGACCGCGGCCTTTGCTGCAGCCGCGCTCCTCGCCGTGCGCTGGGGCGCCGGCCTGCGCGGCCCGCATCCCGTGGCCTCGGACTAGTGAGCTGCCCGCTCGGCGTGGCGATCGTAGGCGCCGTGATGATCGTGCAAGCGGTGGCCGAGGGCGCGCGCTACCTCCCCGTCACCTGACACACTGGCACCATGGGGGCGTGTTCACCTTTCTGCGTTCCCCCAAGTGGGTCATCGGCACGCTGCTGGCCGTCGTCGGCGCGGCGGTGTTCACCTGGTGCGGGTTCTGGCAGCTGCGCCGTCTCGACGAGGTGCGCACGTACAACGCGGCCTTCAGCTCCCGGCTGGCCGAGGCGCCGACCGACCTTGGCGCACTGCTCGCACAGGTGGGGACCGACGACGAGGCGCTGGCCTACCGGCGGGTGACCGTCTCGGGGACCTACCGCGTCGACGAGGAGACGCTGTGGTCCACCGTCTCGTATCAGGGCACCCCCGGCCATCACGTCCTGACGCCTCTGGAGACGTCCGACGGCGCCGGGGTGATCGTGGATCGTGGCTGGGTCCCGCTGGAACTCGACACCCCTCCGGTGGCCCAGGCGCAGCCCGTCGAGGGCGAGGTGAGCATCGCCGGCGTGCTGTTCCCGTCGCAGGACGACGGCTGGTTCACACCTGAGCCCGGCGAGGGCCGGTCGCCGTACGTGCGCCGCGTCGACTTGCGGCGGCTGCAGGAGCAGGTGGGGGTGGCGCTCGCGCCGGTCTACGTCCTGGCCCAGGAGAGCAGCCCGGCGGCGACGGCGGACCTGCCGCTGCCCGGCGACCTGCCCGTCCTCGACGAGGGCAACCACGCCAGCTATGCGGTGCAGTGGTTCGTTTTCACCACCGTCGTGGTGGTGGGCTGGCCGGTGCTGATCTGGCGTACCGCACGCGACCGCGCCCGGGTGGGTGGGGATGACCAAACCTGGCCGCAGCGGGAGCGCGTCGCCGCATCCACCGGCACCCGCACCCCGGCGTGAGCGCCACCTCCGTCCACCTGGTCCCCGCGCACGCGAATGTCGGTTCTCGACAGACTTGATCCGCATCCGTGTGAAGACCGGCAGCGGATCACGTCAGAGGGACACAAGTCGTCGTCGCGTCTTCCCGAGCGAGGGCTTCGAGGAGGTGGAGCAGCGCCGGGATGGGCGGACCTGGCTGGACGGCGAGTGAGGTGGTGATCGCGGGTTCGGCGAGTGGGCGGAAGGCGATGCGGCCGACCGGGGGAAGGCCGGAAACCTCGTAGAAGACCGTCCAGGACGGGGCTGCCGTCCCGATCTCGGTGAGGGTCTGCTGGAGGCTGGTGAACGGCGGGCCTGGCGGCGGCGCGATCCCCGCGGCCCGGCAGGCGTCCGTGATCAGGTCGTGGAATGGCGGGTTCCTCTCACGCGGCGCGAGCCGAAGCGGCAGTTCGGCCAGCTGTTTCAGGTGCAGCACGGGCCCGGCGGCCAATAGATGATCGGCGGGCAGCGCGACGTACAACGGGTCAGTCCAGACCGGGAGCAGCTCCAGTCCAGGGGCCGCGGGCAGCGCGCGGACCAGCGCGGCGTCCAGCTCTCCGGAGCGTACGGCCGCGATCCGGTCAGCCAGCGCGGCCTGTCTGAGGCGGACCTGGAGCCGCGGCGCGATCACGGCCAGCCGGTTCAGGGTGCCATAGAGCCGGTCGCCGGGGCCCTGAATGACGCCCAACCGCAACACGCCGTCGGTGCCAGAGACGATATCGGCGGCCACCAGGCGGGCCCGGTGCGCAGCGGCAAGCACGGCACGGGCCTCGGGCAACAGCCGCTCCCCGGCGCCGGACAGATGGACGTGCCGGGTCGACCTGTCGAAGAGCGCCACCCCGAGTTCGCGTTCCAGCCTGCCGACCTGCTGGCTGGCCGCCGACTGCGCGATGTTCAGGCGCTGGGCGGCCCGGCCGAAGCCACCCTCCTCGGCGACGGCGACGAAGTACTGCAGTTGCCGGAGCTCCATCAACCCCCCCAACCCATCACGATCGCTGATTTCTGCACGCGACAACTGTTTCTGGTCCGCATCTCCTTCCCGCGATCAACTGGGCTCCCCGATCCCAAGGAGCAGCTGCAGTGTCTATCACCACCCCGAACGCAGGGCACGCCACGGTCGTGGCGGCCGAGGCCGCAGAGCTTGTCGAGATGCCCTCCGGCCCCGCCTTCCAGTTGCTGGCCGACGCCAGCGCCACCGAGGGCGCCCTGGGCGCCAACCGCCTCAGCCTCACCACCGGCGCCGACGGCGCCGAGCCGCATTACCACGCGCTGTCTGCGGAGCTGTTCTACGTGCTCGATGGCGCGGCGGAGTTTCTCCTCAAGGATCAGATGATCACCGTCGTCACCGGCGGGCTCGTCGTCGTGCCGCCCAGGATGCCGCACGCGTTCGGCGCCGCGCCCGCCACCAGCGCCGACCTCCTGGTGGTCATTGCCCCCGGCATCGAACGCTTCGGGTACTTCCGGCGGCTCCAGCGCATCGCGCTGGGCCTGGATCTGGCCGAGAGCCTCCTGCCCGAGCAGGAGCGGTACGACGTTCACCTCGTCCAGAGCGCGGCCTGGCAGACCGCCCGCACCACCTGACCAGCTGTAGTGAGAGCGCACACTCGACGCCGGCGGTGTGCCCCGGCGCCTCGCGCTGTGGTCGGGCAAAGGGTTAGGTGGTGTCGGCGGCGCGGGCGCGCAGGGCGCGCAGAGTGGCGTCGCGGGCCTCGGCGATCATGCGCTTGCCGGGGTCGGGGACGTCCTCGCGATCGAGGGCGCGGTCCGCCAGGGCGACGGTCGCCTCGTCCACGAGGGTCGACGGGTACAGGCCCTCGGTGAGTTCGAGGGCCTCGTCGGCGTCGCGCTCCGCCCAGATCCGCCCGACCGCATCCGGATAGCGGTCGGCGTAGGGCCGCAGCAGGTCGTCCTGGCCCGGCCGGAACAGCCCGGCTAGCAGCGCGCGCATGGTGGCCAGCGGCAGGGTGCGGTCCTCCAGGAGCGCATCCCAGGCCACGTTCTTCGCCTCGGCGGTCGGGCACACCGCGCGCGCGGACATGGCGCGACGGATGCCGATGTCGGTCGGGTCGCGGCGCTCCTCGGCGGCGATGGCGTCCTCGCCGGCCACCCCCGCCTCCGCGAGCGCGCTGAGCAGGTGCCAGCGCAGGTCGGTGTCCACCGCCAGGCCGGGGAACTCGCGGGACCCGTCCAGGAGCCCCTCCAGCACGGCGAGGTCCTCGGGCCGATCAGCGGTGGACGCGAACCCGCGGCCCCACAGCAGCTGCGCGTCGCTGCCTGGCTCGGCGGTCTCCAGCGCCCCGCGCGACTCCTCGGCGAGCAGCGCGCGCAACTCGGCCCGCAGGCCGGGGTCGGCGTAGCGGTCGACCGCTGCCTCGGCCTGGCGCTGCAGGGTCTGCAGCAGGCCGACGTCAGTCTCGGCAGCGGCGTGCTGGGCGACCAGCGCCACGAAGCGCCGTGCCGGAAGCTCGGCGTCGCGGGTCATGTCCCAGGTCGCGCTCCAGCACAGTGCGCGTGCGAGCGGGTCGGCGACCTGCCCGAGGTGCGCGGTGAGCGTGTCGAGCGACGCCGGGTCGAGCCGGATCTTCGCGTAGGCGAGGTCGTCGTCGTTGACCAGCAGCAGCGCGGGCATCCGTTCGCCAGCCAGCTCGGGCACCTCCGTTCGAGCGCCGGCGATGTCGAGCTCCACCTGCCGCCGCCGCTCCAGCCCGTTCGCGCCGAGGTCGTAGAGCCCCAGCGCCACGCGGTGCGCGCGCAGGGTTGGGTACTTGGTGGGCGCCTCCTGCAGGATCGTGACCCTGCCGAGCGTGTCGCCGTCCAGGGTCAGGTCCGCCCGCAGTGTGTTGATGCCTGCGGTCTCCAGCCATTGCTTCGACCAGTCGCCGAGGTCGCGGCCGGACCCCTCCTCGAGCGCCGAGAGGAAGTCGCTGAGCTCGGCGTTGCCGAACTCGTGGCGCGGGAAGTAGCCACGCAAGCCGGAGACGAAGGCGTCGCGGCCAACCCAGGCCACGAGCTGCTTGAGCACCGACGCACCCTTGGCGTAGGTGATTCCGTCGAAGAAGACGCGGATCGCGTCGGTGTCCACCATGTCCGCGGAGATGGGGTGGGTCGACGGGAGCTGGTCCTGCGCCGCGGCCCACGACTTCATACCGGTGGCGAAGGAGGCCCAAGAATCAGTGAAGCGGGTTGCTTCGGTGGCAGCCAGGTAGGAGGTGTAGGTGGCGAAGCTCTCGTTCAGCCACAGGTCGTCCCACCAGCGCATGGTGACCAGGTCGCCGAACCACATGTGGGCCATCTCGTGCAGGGCGGTGTTCGCGCGCGAGCGGCGGGCGGCGTCCGTCACCTTCGAACGGAAGACGTAGCTTTCGCTGAAGGTGATGCAGCCGGGGTTCTCCATCGCGCCCGCGCTGAACTCGGGCACGAACACCTGGTCGTACTTGCCGAAGGGGTAGGGGTAGGCGAACGTCTCGGTGAAAAAATCCAGACCTTGCCGCGTGATGGTGAACATCTCTTCGCGGTCGAGGTGCTCCGCCAGCGACTCTCGGCAGTACAGCCCGAGCTCGATGTCGCCGTGACGCGAATGTTCCACGTGAAACGGACCGGCCACCATCGCGGTGAGGTAGGTCGGTAGCGGCAGCGTCGGCGCAAAGGTCCAGGTTCGCGCGTCGCCGGTCTGCTCGGAAGTCCCGGCGCTATTCGAGACGACCTCCCACTCGGTCGGCGCGGTCACGGTGAGGGCGAACGGCCCCTTGAGGTCGGGCTGGTCGAAGCAGGCGAAGACCTTGTGGGCGTCGAAGGGCTCGAACTGCGTGTGCAGGTAGACCCCGTCGTCCACCGGGTCGGCGAAGCGGTGCAGCCCCGTCCCGTCGTGCCGGTACTGGCAGCGAGCCACCACCACGACCTCGTTGTCGGCGGCGAGGTCGTCCAGTGCGATGCGTCCCGACTTCACCGCCTTGTCGAACACGACCGCGCCGTTCAGCTGCACCTGCTCGACCGTGTCCGCCTCGAAGTCGAGGAACGCCGCCCCGCCCGGCTCGGCGCAGCGGAAACGGATCGTCGTGGTGCTCCCGAACGTGGGACCGTCACCCATGAGGTCGAGCGCGACGTCGTAGCGCACAGCGGACAGCAGGCGCGTGCGGGCTCGGGCCTCGTCACGGGTGAGCGCGGTCTGGGGCATGGGTAGAGCCTCCTCGCAGGCGCGATGACAGCGCGGCAGGGCCGCACCCTGCGCCAGCATGGCACAAGCAGACGGCGGAGGACCAACCGCCGCGTAGGGTTCACCTGCACGGTTCTCGCTGCTCAGCCGCCGTGGGCGAAGTCGGCGTAGAGCGTCATCCCGCCGTCCACGAACACGGTGGTCCCGGTGAGGTAGCTCGCCTCGTCGCTGACCAGGCTGACCAGGACGGCGGCGACCTCGTCGGGCTCGCCGATCCGGCGCGCGGGGATCTTGCGCTCGAGGTCGGCGAGGCCCTCGGGGTCTTGCCAGACGTCGGCGTTGATCGGCGTGCGGATCGCCCCGGGCGCGAGCGCCACGACCCGCACCCCGTACTCGGCCGTCTCCAGCGCCAGCGTCTTCGTCATCATGCTCACCCCCGCCTTCGCGGTGGCATAGGCGCTGTACCCGCCCCACGGGATGACCTCGTGGACGCTGGAGATGTTCACCACCACCCCGTGCCCGCGCGGCACCATGCCGCTCAGCGCCTCGCGGGCGCAGTAATAGGCGCCGAACAGATTGATCTCGATCGTCTTGGTCCAGCTGTCGGCGTCGATCTCCCAGGCGCGGCCCCGCTCGCCGTCGACCCCGGCGTTGTTCACCAGGATGTCGACGTCGCCGAGCGCCTCACCGACCGATACGAACATCGCCTGCGCGCCGCTCTTGTCGGCGAGGTCGGCGCTGACGGTGTGCGCCCGGCGACCCGCCTGCCGCACCTGCTCGGCGACCTCGTCCGCCCGCTCGGGGTGGGAGTGGTACTGGATCGCCACGTCCGCGCCCTCGCGGGCGAGCGCCGCCGCGAACGCCGAACCGAGCCCGCCCGATCCGCCGGTCACCAGCGCCACCCTGCCGTCGACCCTGCCCATCGCCGCACCATCCTCGGTCTGCTCGACGTGCCGGGGTGCGCCACCCCTCGCCGCTCACGATGTCCAGCGCCGCCGAGACGCAAGCACGCACATGTGGCCGGGCGCTGCCGGGTAGGAGACCCGTCGTCGGATGAGCGAGGCTGAGGAGGTCTGCGTGCGGGCGCCGGATGTGGTGGCGCGCTTCGCGGATCTGGTCGCCCGGCCGGAGCACGAGGTCGACCTCGGTGCCGCCGCCATGGCCCTCGCCGCTGGCGCCTATCCCGACCTCGACGTCGCCGCCCGGACCCGGGACCTCGAGCGGCTCGCCGACGGGGTGAAGGACCTGGACGGGCTGCTCGGCCGTCTCTTCGGCGAGTTGGGGCTGCGCGGCGACACCGAGCGCTACCACGACCCCGACAACTCCTTCTTGCATCGCGTGCTCGAACGCCGGCTGGGGGTTCCCATCTCGCTGTCCGTGCTCACCATCGAGGTGGGCCGGCGCGCGGGCCTGACCGTCCATGGCATCGGCATGCCAGGCCACTTCCTGATCTGGGCCGACGACGAGCAGGTCTATCTCGACGCCTTCGCCGGCGGGGCCGTGCTCGACGAGGCCGGCGCGGAGCTGCTGTTCCGCAGCAGCACCCGTGCGGGCAGCGGCATCGCGTTCGGCCCCGCACTCCTGCCAAGGGTCGGCGCGCACGGGATCCTCACCCGCATGCTGGCCAACCTGCGCGCGGTCTACCGGGCCACCGCGTCGGCGCCGGACCTGGAGTGGGTGCTCGGCATGCGGCTGGTGCTGCCGGGCGCGACGTCGATCGACGTCGCCGAGCTGGGCGAGGCCCTCGCCGCCCAGGGTCGCTACGTCGAGGGCGCCGCCGTCCTGGAGCGCCGCGCCGCCGTCGACCCGCGCGACGCCGACCAGCTCGAGGGCGCCGCGCGCCTCCTGCGCTCCCGCCTGAACTGAGCTGCCACCGCCCGGCCTTCGGCCGTTGGCCCGGCGGCGTCCTCGCGTCGTTGTGCGCTGAAGGTCGCCCTGGCGCGGCAGGGGTGCACATTGGGCGGGTAGCCTCGGTCTCGTGGGGTCGGGTGATCGAGGCCAAGGGGCTGGTCCAGCGCTTCGGATCGTTCACCGCGGTGGACGGTATCGACGTGCGCGTCGAGTCCGGCGAGGCGTTCGGGTTCCTGGGCCCCAACGGCGCGGGCAAGAGCTCCACGATGCGGATGATCGGGGCGGTCTCGCCCCCCACCGCGGGCTACCTGCGGGTCCTCGGCAGCGATCCCAACACCGAGGGTCCCGCCATCCGCGCGCGGATCGGCGTGGTGCCCCAGGAGGACATGCTCGACACCGAGCTCAGCGTGGCGGACAACCTGCTCATCTACGGCCGCTACTTCGACCTGCCGGTGCGCGAACTGCGCCCGTGGATCGCCCGGCTGCTCGAGTTCATGCAGCTCGCGGACCGCGCCCGCGACCGCGTGGACCCACTGTCGGGCGGCATGAAGCGCCGTGGCGCTCGCCGCCGCCGCGCTCATGGTGGCCCGCCGCCGTCTCGCTCGCCTACTCCTGATCTAGTCGGGTTGGTTCCGGCGCGGGTCTGCGTTGCGCCGAGCGCACGCCGTGCAGTGCGGTCCGCGCAGCTGTTTCGGGCCACCTGAACGCTGGCGGAAGCGGTCGGCGGGTTCAGGCGTAGCGCAGTTCGTCGGCCTGGGTGTCGGGGACGTCGACTGAGCAGGTGGGGCAGTACCAGCGGGTCTCCAGGGGGGTGCCGCACAGCAGGTGGGCGGGAGGATCGGCGGCGTCGCCATGCAGGGCGCCCCATGAGGAAAGCAGGCGCAAGGGGCCGGCCAGCTCCTGACCGGCAGCCGTCAGCGCGTAGGCGAAGCGGGGGGGTCGCTGGGAGTAGGCGCGGGCCACCACCACGCCCTCGCGCTCGAGGTGCTTGAGCCGCTGGGACAGCACGTTGGGCGCGATCCCGCCCAGCGCCGCCGACAGCTCGTTGAACCGCAGCGGGCGGTCCAGGAGCGCCTCGACCACGAGCAGCGACCAGCGGTCGCCGACCTTCGCGGCCGCGGCGGCGAGCGGGGAGGGTCGGGAGGCCATTCCCGCATTGTAGGTGGGGTCAGGCCGCCCGATCCGGTTGTCACCGCGCGCAAGAGCCAACGCGCAAGAGCCAACAGAGGTGGCGCCAGAGGACAGTCCCCGCTCCGAAAGGTGGCTGATCTGGAACGCGTCACCGGCATCGGCGGCTGTTCTTCTGCTTCCGGTCGAGGGACCCCGAGGCGGTCATGCGGGGGTACGCCGAGCATCTGAGCTTCACCGAGGATGGACCGGAGCCGCCGTGGCGCCTCGGCCGGGTCGCTAGTACATTGCAAGTTACTAGCCACCGAGACCTCTAGGAGCGCTGCAGATGAATCTCCTCTCCGACCTCGCCGAGGCCTCGGCCGCGGTCACCGAGCGTGCGGGCACGTCGGTCGTGTCGCTCGGCCGGGACCGTCGCGGGTCCGGCGTCGTCATCGGCGTGGGCCGCGTCCTCACCAACGCGCACAACCTGCGTGATCGCACCACCACCGTGACCTTCGTCGACGGCCGCACCGCCGACGCCAGCGTGACCGGCTGGGACCTCGACGGAGACCTTGCCGTGCTCGAGGTCGACACCACCGGCGCCGCCGCCATCGAGTGGCCCGAGCAGCTACACCAGCTCGCGCCAGGCACACCGGTCTTCGCGCTGGCGAACCCGGGCGGGCGCGGGCTGCGCGCCACCTTCGGCACGGTCTCCGCCGTCGGACAGTCCTTCCGCGGGCCGCGCGGTCGCCGCGTCACCGGCGCCATCGAGCACACCGCACCGCTGGGCCGCGGCTCCTCCGGCGGTCCCGCCGTCGACCTCGAAGGCCGCTTCCTCGGCCTGAACACCAGCCGCGTCGGTGACGGCTTCTACCTCGCCGTGCCCGCCGACGCAGAGCTGCGCCGGCGCGTCGACGCGCTGGGACGCGGCGAGAGCCCGACCCGCGTGCGCCTCGGCGTGGGGCTCGCCCCCTCGCAGGTCGCCAACCGGTTGCGCGCCTCGGTGGGTCTGCCCGAGCGCGAGGGCCTGCTGGTCCAGTCCGTCGAGGACGGCGGTCCCGCAGACCGTGCCGGGCTGCGCCGCGGCGACCTGATCGTGGAGGTCGCGGGCAAGCCGGTCAGCAAGGCCGACGACCTCATGGACACCCTCGAGGGCCTCACCCCCGACGCCACGCTCGCGCTGACCGCGGTCCGCGGCGTCGAGGAGATGGCCGTCTCCGTCCGCTTCGAGGGCGAGGTGCGCACCGAAGGCTCGGCGTGACCACCCTCGCCGACCGCACCGTGGATACCCAGGCGCTCGATGCCTACTCGACCGTCGTGACGTCGGTGGCACGGCGGCTGCTGGGCTCGGTGGCCAGCCTCCGCGTCACTGTCGTGGCGCCGGGCGGCCGGCGGACCCGCGGCTCGGGGTCCGCGGTCGTGGTCACCGAGGACGGGGTGCTCATCACCTCGGCCCACGTGGTCGAGCGGGCCGACGGCGGTGTCGCCACCTTCGGTGACGGTCGCGAGATGGACTTCTCGGTGGTCGGCACGGACCCGCTCAGCGACCTCGCGGTCATCCGCACGGAGCGCGGCGGTCTGGAGCCGGCCGAGCTCGGCAACGCCGACGACCTGCTGGTCGGCCAGCTCGTGGTCGCCATCGGCAGCCCGCTGGGTTACGCCGGCTCGGTCAGCGCCGGGGTCGTGAGCGCGCTCGGCCGGTCCTTCGCCGCGGGTTCCGGCGCCGGCGCCCGTCTGGTCGAGAACGTGATCCAGACCGACGCCGCGCTGCACCCCGGAAACTCCGGTGGCGCGCTGGCAGATGGGCGCGGCCGGGTGGTCGGCGTGAACACCGCCGTCATCGGCCCGGGCATCGGCCAGGGCCTGGGCCTCGCCGTCCCCGTGAACGCCACCACCACCCAGATCCTGCACGCCCTGCGGACTGAGGGGTGCGTGCGCCGCGCCTACCTCGGCATCGCCGGCGGCGCCCGCCCGCTGCCCCCGCGGGCCGCGCAGTCCACCGGCCGCACGCAGGGCTTGGAGGTGGTGTCGGTGGTGGCCGGCAGCTCGGCCGCCGCCGGCGGCCTGCGCCCCGAGGACGTCATCCTCGACGTCGACGGCGACGCGGTCACCGCCGTCGGCGACCTCCAGCGCCTCATGGGCGCCGAGCGCATCGCCCGCCGGATCACCGTCCGCGTCCTGCGCGGCGACCGCCAGCTCGACATTCCCGTTACACCTACAGAGTTGAGCTGACCGCGCACTCAGGTCTCCCCGTCCAGGTAGTCCTGGGCGGCTCGCGCGAAGGCTTCCAGGTCGTCGAGCCGTTCGAGGTGTGCCCACACTCTGCTGGGGTCAATGTCG
>Ga0136615_10001313_pt1 | contig 11994 bp, 9 predicted proteins | sample AntDrymUQ2882206_2_FD_106647 | JGI IMG/M metagenome (GOLD analysis project Ga0136615, IMG submission 106647) | Polar desert sand microbial communities from Dry Valleys, Antarctica - metaG UQ288 (22.06) | ecosystem: Environmental > Terrestrial > Soil > Desert | place: Antarctica: Dry Valley...
CTCACCCGTTCGCCGGTCTCCACACCCCGAAGGGTGCTTCTCCCTCGACTTGCATGTGTTAGGCGCGCCGCCAGCGTTCGTCCTGAGCCAGGATCAAACTCTCCATTGGAGATCTATCAAACGCGAGCCCGAAGGCCCACAGCCTCATCAGATCCGTGGATGAAGAGCCAACCGTGCGTAGCGCCGCAAAGGTACGGCAGTGCTACCTGGCCACGGTTGTTTGGTGATCCGGTCCAAGGACAGCTGGTGTAAAACTGTCCGGAACCAGAGTCATACGTCCACCTTATTTCACGGTACTGATCCACCGGGCACGCCGGAGCGTTATCGGTGGGACCGATCCCAAAGGCGGGGTTGCATATGCACTGGCTTTTGGCACACTGTGCAGTTTTCAAGGAGCGGGATGCGCTCGTTCCGAGTTCCTACCGCCTGCGCAGCTTCAGTACGCTGCGCTGGGTAGCGGTGGGCTTTCGGTGTCGTACGCGAGGTCTCACGACCCTCAGTTTATCGCTCAGCCGGTTACGGCCACGAGCCGCCGGACTGATTCGGTGTCCGATGCGACGGACCGAAATCTACGTCCAGTTGGTCGCCGGTGTCAACCTCGCTGGGTAAGCCGTAAGCTTGCCGCAGCGGGGCATGGTCCCCGCCGACCCGAAGGCCAACGGTACCTGTCGAACCGGACAGCTGCAACTCGTCCCGGCGGAAGCCCGGACCCTTGCCGGCCATCGCTGGGGTCCGACGCTAGCGTACGGAAACCCCTGTGTTGTCACGCACAACTGCGGCGAACCGCAGCGAACCGCCCATGGTAGAGGCGGCAACCGGCAGCGTCAACGCCCGGCGCGCTTCCCAGCGGTTGGCTCGCCTTCTGACCTGGAAGATGCGCTGCTTGAGCACCCAGGAAGGATGCGCGCCAGGGGCGCCGCGGGGACCGCCTCAGCCCGCTAGCCGGGCAAAGCGTCGCTTACCGACCTGCAAGACCTTGCCGGCAAGCTCGCTGCCCGGCAACCGTGTCCGCCAGTCACCCACGGCCAGTCCGTCGAGGCGGACCGCGCCTTGTGCGCTGAGCCGCTTGGCTTCGGAGGTGCTGGCGCACAGGCCGGCGGCCACCAGCAGATCGGCCAACCCCCACTCGGCGCGATCGCCGAGCTCGAAGACGGGGATGTCTGCAGGGATCCCGCGGTCGCGGAACTGCGTGTCGAAGCGCGCCTCGGCCGCTGCTGCGGCCTGCGCCGAGTGGTACAGGGTGACGATCTCGCGCGCCAGTCGCCGCTTGGTCTGCCCAGGGTGCAGTCGGCCAGACGACAGGCCGGCGCTGATCTCGGCGACCTCGTCAGCACCGACGTCGGTGGCCAATCGGAAGTACTTGTCCATCAGCGTGTCCGGAATCCGCATCACCTTGCCGAACATCTCGGCGGCCGGCTCCTCCACGCCGATGGCGTTGCCCAGGCTCTTGGACATCTTCGCCGAGCCGTCGATACCCTCGATGAGCGGCATGGTGAGCACGCACTGGGGGTCTTGGCCCTCGCCGGCCTGCAGGTCGCGCCCCACCAGCAGGTTGAAGGTCTGGTCGGTGCCCCCGAGCTCGATGTCGGCGCGCACCGCCACCGAGTCATAGCCCTGCAGCAGCGGATAGAGGAACTCGCTGACGGCGATGGGTTTGCGCTGTGCGTACCGCGCCGCAAAGTCGGCACGCTCCAGCATCTGCGCCACGGTCATCCGAGCGGTCAGCCGCAACACCTCGGGCATGCCAAGACCCGACAGCCAGTCGTGGTTGTTCACGATCTGTAGCGGGTCGGCGTCGATCACCTTGCGGACCTGCGCGAGGTAGGTGGCAGCGTTGGTCTGTACCTGCTCGGGCGTCAGCCGGGGGCGGGTGGTCGAGCGATCCGACGGATCGCCGACCTGTGCGGTGAAGCCACCGATGATCAGCACCGCCGTGTGACCCAGCCGCTGGAAGTCGCGCAACTTGCGCAGGACCACCGCGTGGCCGATGTGAATGTCGGGGCTGGTCGGGTCGACGCCGAACTTGACCCGCAGGGGCGGGCGGTCGCCGCGGGCCGTCGCGGTGACCTTGCGCTCGAACTCGTCGGCGGGCAGCACCTGCTCGACCCCGTCGAGCAGGACACGCAGGTGTTCAGCCGGGCTGGTCATGTGCCGAGGCTATACAAGCGGGTCGCTTTCCCCGCGCCCCGCTTCCCCCGGCGACAGGGCCTTTGAGAAGATGGCACGCACCACCCCGCGCCGCATGGTTGCCGCAGCGCTCGTCGTGGCGGCCACTGTGGGCTGCGCGCCGGTGCTACGCCTACAGCCCACCACGGGGGTGGACCTGGCGCCGCCGCCACAGACCAGCCAGGTGCTGGCCGCTGACGGCTCGGTGCTGGCCGAGCTGCATGGCGAGCAGGATCGCGAGGTCGTCGCACTGCAGGATGTTGCCCAGGTGCTGCGCGACGCCGTCATCGCCGTGGAGGACGCGCGCTTCTATGACCACGGCGGTGTGGACGCGCGTGCGATCGCGCGCGCGATGGTGCTCAACGCGCGCGCCGGCGAGATCCACCAGGGCGGCTCCACCATCACCCAGCAGCTGGCCAAGAACGTCGTGGTGGGGTCGGCCAAGACTCTGCGCCGCAAGCTGTCGGAGGCCGGCGTCGCCTTGCAGCTCGAGCAGCGCTACAGCAAGGACGAGATCCTCGAGCGCTACTTGAACACCGTGTACTTCGGCAACGGTGCCTACGGGGTGCAGACCGCGTCGCGTCGTTACTTCGGCATCGACGCCGGCGACCTGGGGCTGGGGCAGGCGGCGCTGCTGGCGGCGCTGCTACGGTCACCGGCGATCTACGACCCGTACCGTCACCCGCAGCGTGCCCGGGCTCGACGGGACCTCGTGCTGGATCTGATGCAGCAGCAGGAGCTGGCCGGCGGCGCCTCGGTCGCCGCGGCCCGCTCGGGTGAGCTGGGCCTGGTAGCCGCGTCGAGGCGCGACGATTGGCGTGCTCCGTGGTTCGTTGACCACGTCCTGGACGAACTCCAGCACAGCCGCCGCTTCGCGGTGCTCGGCGCCGACCCCGCCGAGCGGGCGTCGGCGTTGTTTCGCGGTGGGCTGCGGATCTCCACGACCTTGGACCCTGCATGGCAGGCCGCCGCCGAGCAGGCGGTCACTGACACACTGACCTCAGTCCGCGACCCGCACGCCGCGGTTGTCGCCATCGACCCGGCGACGGGTGGGATCCGGGCGCTGGTCGGCGGCCGACGCTACGACGGCGACACCCCCTACGCCCGCTTCAATCTCGCGACCGACGCGGCACGCCAGCCCGGCTCCACCTTCAAGCAGCTGGTGCTGGCGACCGCCATCGCCCAGGGCCACGAGCTGGACGACAACTTCCCCGGCGGACGCCGTGTGGTCCTGCCGCCACGGCCGGGCGAACCCGAGCCGTATCTGGTCGACAACTATGACTCGCACGACTACGGACGGCTGAGCCTGCGCGACGCCACCGCCTACAGCGTGAACGTCGTCTTTGCCCGTCTCATCGCCGCTGTCGGGCCAGAAGCGGTCGTGGAAACGGCTCGGCGGGCAGGCGTGCGGCGCAATCTGCTTCCCCTGCGCTCGCTGGCGCTGGGGACCCAGGAAGTGTCACCGCTGGAGATGGCTTCGGTGCAGGCCACGCTGGCTGCCGGAGGCATCTACCGTCCCCCGACGGTGGTCACCCGCATCACCGCTGCCGACGGAACCGTCCTGTACGAACGGCGTAAGCCGCGGGGAAGGCGGGCCATCGGCCGTCCCGTCGCGTGGCTGACGACCCAGGCGCTGCAGGAAGTCGTCGAGCACGGGACCGGGGTACGGGCCAACCTGCAGCGGCCTACCGCCGGCAAGACGGGCACGACGCAGCGGGGCGCCGACGCGTGGTTCGTCGGCTACACCCCCGACCTCGCCGCGGCCGTATGGGTGGGGTTCCCGCGAGGCGCCGTCGCGATGGAGCCGCCGCGTACCAGGATCCGCGTCGAGGGTGGCACCTGGCCCGCCGAGATCTTCGGGCGATTCGGCAGCCGTGCCCTGGCCGACGTGCCGGCGCACGACTTCCGCCCTCCTGCGATGGCATTGCCGACCGTGACGGTTCACGTCAGCCGCAACTGCCTGCCCAACTCCTACACGCCGCCCGAGCTGGTGTCCCAGCGGTCCTACCTCAAGGGCACCGAGCCGACGCGGATCTGTCACCAACCCGCCAGTCCACCGACCACTGATGTGCCGGACGTGACCGGTCTGCCGCTGCCCACTGCCCGGCGTGTGCTGCGGGGAGCCGGCTTCGATGTCGAACACCGCCCCGAACGCAGCGCCACCCTGCCACCCGGCTACGTGACCAGGCAGGACCCCGCGGCCGGCCGGAGTCAACGCCTGGACGACGGCTACCTCGTGCGCATCCACGTGTCGACGGTCGATCCAGCGACCGTCATCGTCCCCGACGTGCTCAACACCGGCCTGTTGCGGGCCAGCGCCGTTCTGCAGCAGGCGGGGTTCGTCGTCGAGGTGCACGACGAGTGCCCTGGCGCCAATGCCGCCTGTACTGGCTCCGCGACGCGCCCCGGCAGCGTCTGGGAGCAGCAACCCGACGCCGGGGCGATCGTGCCGGTGCACTCGGCCGTGCGGCTGTTCGCCTACCCGACCGGCTGAGCCATCCACAGGAGAGCGGCGCGCCGTTACTTGAGCGTGGCGGTCACCGGGGCGCCGGCGCGCGGGGGCTGCGTTTGTAGGACGAAACCCAGGGTGAGCCGGGAATCCAGAACCGCCACGGGGTGTCGGCCGCGACCGAGACGCCCACCCGGGGGCCGCTCATTATCTCCGACCTGAAGCCGTCGTCGACAAAGCGCAGCGGCCCACCGCCGCACACATCTTGGCCGCTGTGCTCGCGCTGCAGGCCGTAGGCCTGCCCCAGCCGACCGGGCCCGCGCAGCAGGTCGCGGTCGCGCGCCGCGCCGCGGCGCTCGGACATGCAGGCCCGGCCCTCCAGCGGCTCGGCGGCCCGCAGCAGGCAGCCCTCGGCGATGCCGTCGACACCCGTCGCGATGTTCAGACACCAGTGCATCCCGTAGCTGAAGTAGACGTAGGCGTGCCCGGGCGGTCCGTACAGTGGCTCGTTGCGCGGCGTGCGCCGCTGATAGGCGTGGCAGGCAGGGTCGTCGTACCGGTAGGCCTCCGTCTCCACGATCCGTGCGACCAGTCCGTCGCCCGGCTTGGTCAGCAGCTTGCCGAGCAGGTCAACTCCGACCTGCGGAGCGGGGCGCGCGAAGAACTCGCGGTCCAGTGGCTTCACGGGCGGTGACCCCACGCGCCACCGGCTCCGGCCACTCGAGCGCGAGGGGTCACGTGCGCTTGGCTTGCGTGAACGACAGGATGCGGTCGAGGTCGCCGCAGTTGAGCACGCGGTCCGCGGTCGCCCAACCGCGCTGCGCCGTGGCCACGCCGTAACGCATGCTCGCCAGGTCGCCAACGCTATGCGCGTCACAGGAGATCGTCAGGGTCACGCCCGCGTCCACCGCGCGGCGCACCATCTCCCCGGACAGGTCCAGGCGTCGCGGTGAAGCGTTGATCTCCAGGGCCGTCTGGGTCCGCAGAGCTGCCTCCAGGATCGTGTCGAGATCGATGTCGTAGGGCGGGCGCCGCCCGATGATGCGCCCCGTCAGATGACCGATGGCATGAACCTGTGGGTGCTGCATCGCGGCGACGATCCTGGCGGTCTGCTCGCGGCCGGACCGGTTCATCAGCGTGTGCACGCTGGCGACGCACCAGTCGAAGGAGGCCAGAAAGTCGGGGTCGTAGTCGACGCCGCCATCCGCGTCGATGTTCAGCTCGGCACCTTCGAGGATGCGCATCTCGTAACGCTCCTGCAGCGCCGCGATCGCGCCCCGCCGTTCCAGCATCCGCTCGCGGCTGAGGCCGTTCATCGGCAGGTCCTCGGCGTGGTCGGTGACCGCCCAGTAGGCATAGCCGCGCTCGGCGGCGGCGGCCACCATCTGCTCCAGCGTCGCCTTGCCGTCGCCTGACCAGTCGCTGTGCCCGTGCAGGTCCCCGCGCACGTGGGCCAACTCCACCGTGCGCGGCAGCGTGCCGTCCGCAGCGGCCTCGACCTCGCCAGCGTCCTCGCGCATCGGCGGCGGCACCAAGGCCATGCCCATCGCCGCATACACCTCGGCCTCGTCACGGCTGGCCCGGCGTTCCCCCGACTCCGGATCGAACAGGCCGTACTCGTTGAGCGTCAGACCGCGGCGGACCGCGCGCTCGCGCACGCGCACGTTGTGTGCCTTGGACCCGGTGAAGTAGACGAGCGCGGCGCCCCAGGCGTCGGGCTCGACGACCCGCAGGTCGGCCTGCAAACCCACACGGGTGATCACCGTGGTCTTCTTGTCGCCCGCGGCCAGCACCTCGGTGACCAGGTCGCTATCGCGGAAGGCCGCGTGTACCGGACCCGGGTCGTCGCTGGCGGCCAGCACGTCGACGTCGCCCACCGTCTCACGCAGGCGCCGCAGGCTGCCGGCGAAGGTGACCTGCCGCACCTGCGGCAGGCGAGCCAGCCGCAGGCACAGCTCCTCGGCGATGGCGATGGCGTCGGCCATAGGCCGGCGCCCGGTGTCCTTGTCCCCCAGGCGGGACAGTGCCTCGCGCAGGTTGACCTCCGTTTTGGGCCCGAGGCCGGGAAGGCCCCGCAACCGCTCCTCGTCGATCGCTGTCCGCAGGGCCTGCACCGAGTCCACGCCGAGCTCGTCGTACAGCAGCCGGGCGGTTTTGGGGCCGAGTCCCGGGATCCTGGTCAGGGCGATGAGCCCGGCCGGCACGCCCGCGCGCAGTTCGTCGAGCATCGCGATGGAACCGGTCTGCAGGTACTCGGAGATCTTCTTGGCGGTCGAGGTGCCGATTCCCTTCAGCTGCGACATGCCCGCCTCGTCCAGCGCGGACAGGTCGGCGGTCGCGGCGCCGATGGCCCCGGCGGCTCGCTCGTATGCGCGCACGCGGAAGGCGTCGGCGCCCGACAGCTTCAGCAGGGTCGCGATCTCGGCGAACTGCCTCGCCACATCCTCGTTGGTCCATGCCATCTGCTACTCCGCCCTTCGGCGAGGACGCCCGACCGGCCCGACAGCGGGATCGTCCTGGGTGCACGAGCCACCAAGCCTAGGATGCGTGCATGGCTGATCAGCAACCGACGCTGCGCATCGGCTCGTGGGCTCGTTCGGGCCAGTTGCTCGGCCTGGTCGCGGCCATGGACGACGACACCGTCACGCTGTTCGACCCCGGCCAACGTCAGCAAGCACAGGTACTCCGCAGCCTGGCCGAGCCGGTGCCCGCGGGCGCGGTCACCGTCACCGTCCGCGTCCAACTGCCGGTCCCGCACGGGGTCGACGAGACCGTGCTGCGCCGCTGGGTCGCGACCTTGACCGATGAGGTCGTTCGGGAGCGAGCGTACGCCGCGCTGGCCGAGGCGGGCCTGGACGAGGGCGCCGCCCTACCCGTCGTGACCGTGGACGTGGAGCCGGTGGCCTCGGGATCGGTCTGCCTGTGCGGCGCGCGGACGCCGGTGCCGCCCGGCACGCAGCTGCAGTGCGCGGCCTGCGGGCGCACTGCAGTGGGAGCGCCCCTTGCGCTCAAGTAGCGAAGCGGTAGCGCGTGGGATTGCGCTCAAGTAGCTACAACGCAGCGGATTGCGCTCAAGTAGCCGCAGGTGTTCCCTCAACGCAGGGGCAGGGCTCGCGGCTGCGGCGAAGCCTCGGTATCGGCGTCCTGGGGATCGCGGGCCCCCGGAACGAACATCAGCCCAGCGATGATCAGAACCCCCAACAGCGAGCCAGCGATCAGCACCGACCGCGAACCGAACGTCGCGGCCAGCGGCCCAGCCACCGCGAAACTCAGCGGCAACAGGCCCAAGGAGGTCAGCCAGTCCACGCTAGACACCCGGCCCAGCAGCCGCCGAGGCACATGCCGTTGCAACAGCGTGATCCAGGCGATGTCGGCGTAGGCAAACATGCTGTTGAGAATCAGGCTGGCCAGGACGGCCTGCCAGACCGCCGTCATGAACCCGTAGATCGCCAGCATCCCCACGCCGACGATCTCGGCGAGGTACATCGTCGTGACGAAGCGCCGTGGCAGGTCCAGCTGGCCGACCAGCAATGACATCGTGATGGAACCCACCCCGCCGAAGGCCAGCACGGCGCCCAGGTAGTAGGCGGCCTGCGACGGCGTCAGGCCCATCTCGTTGCGAAGGATGAACGGCAGCAGCATGTCCACCGGACCCGTGTAGGCCAGCAGCCCGAACAGCGCGCCGACCAGCCAGACCCAGCACCAGCGGTGCGAGCGCACGAAGCCAAGGCCCTCGCGGACACCGGCCAGCGTGCTGGCCAGCGAGCGGTCGGCCGCCAGCTCGACGGCGGCGGGCTGGTTGCGCATGCGTGCGAGCAGCACCGCCGACAGCGCAAAGGTCACGGCGTCGAGCAGGAAGGCGCCGCCGGGACCGGCCGCTCCCACGATCGCGCCACCCGCTGCCGGACCGAGCAGCCGCGCCATCGCCGGCCTGGCGGTCCCGAAGAAGGCGTTGGCCTGCGGTAGGTCGGAGTCAGGGATCAGGTCCGGCACGATGGAACTGGCGGCCGGGTTGAAGAACGCGTTGCTGGCTCCCACAAGCGCGCCGAGGATCAGCAAGTGCCACAGCGCCAGCGCTCCGATGACCGACAGCACGCCGATGACGCCCATAGCCACGGCGCGCACCACGTCGGCGGCCATCATCAGGCGCCGGCGCTCGAAGTGGTCGCTGGCCCAACCTCCCACCAGCAGCATCGAGACCTGGGCGCCGGTCCAGACCAGCCCGACCATCGCCATCGCGGTGGGGATGTTGCTCAGGGCATAAACCTGCAGCGGCAGCGCGACGATGAAGACGCCGTCACCGAACAACGACACCAGCGCTCCCCCGACCAGGAACCGGTAGTCACGGTGTCGCAAGGGCCGCAGGATCCGGAAGCGCGCGGTGCTCAACGCCCAGTCACCGGTGCGGGGCCTCGCACGTGTTGTCTCCTTCGAGCGACGTCTGTCGTGTAGCGAAAGCGCCAGGGCCCTGTGGTGTCGCGGCTTTGTCGCGTCAGCGTTGACAAAGTCGCGGGACCCCCGGGTCCGTCACCCTTGATCTCGCCTTCCCGGCGAGGGAAACGCATCGCGGGATGGCACCGACGCCGCCGGCCAAGCATCCCCCGTTCCCGAGCAGTCTAGTGAAAATGGGCCACGCCCGGTATCCGGCTCAGCGGTAGCGCAGCGGCTAGCGCGCAGCCTGGAAGGCCGCCCGTAGCTGCCGCAGCTGGCGGTGCACCGCAGCCGGCCCGGAAACGGTGTCCCGGCGGGTGACGGCGGCCCGGGCGTCGAGTAGTGCTTCGACCCCGTCCAGCTCGGGCAGCAGTGCGGCCAGCTCTGCCGATGTCAGGTCCCGCAGGTCGATGCCGCGCTCGTCACAGGTCGCCACCAGGGCGCCGACCCGCTCGTGGGCGACCCGGAAGGCGACCCCACGCCGGACCAGCTCCTCGGCGACGTCGGTGGCCAGCGCTCCCCCGCCGGCTGCGGCAAGCGCCAGCCGCTCGCCGTCGAAGCGCAGCGTCGCCACCATGCCGGCCATGGCCGGCAACGCCAGTCGCAGCGTGTCCACGGCGTCGAAGACGGGTTCCTTGTCCTCCTGCAGGTCCCGGTTGTAGGTCAAGGGCAGGCCTTTGAGCGTCACCAGCAGCGACACCAGATCACCCAGCAGGCGGCCGGTCTTGCCGCGGACCAGCTCCGCCACGTCGGGGTTGCGCTTCTGCGGCATGATCGACGAGCCGGTCGAGAACGCGTCGCCGACCGTGACCCAGCCGAACTCGGTGGAGGACCACAGCATCACCTCCTCGCCGAGACGGGACAGGTGCACGCCGACCAGCGCCGCCGCCGCCAGGAACTCCACGGCGAAGTCGCGGTCGGCCACCGCGTCCATGGAGTTGGCGGCCACGTCGGTGAAGCCGAGGCGCTCGGCATAGCGGGCAAGGTCGAGCCCCAGCGTGACTCCGGCCAGCGCACCCGCACCCAGCGGTGAGGCGTCCAGGATTCGCCGGCGGGCGTCACGCAACCGCCCGCAGTCGCGCTGCAGCGCCCAGGCGTGGGCCAGCAGGTGATGCCCGAGCGTGACGGGCTGGGCGCGCTGCAGGTGGGTATAGCCGGGCACGAGCCAGTCCGCGGCCACCTCGGCCTGGGTGGCCAGCGCCTCCTGCAGGGCCCGGATGTCGCCGGTCAGGTCGTCGATGGCGTCGGCCAGGTACAGCCGCAGGTCCGAGGCGATCTGGTCATTGCGGCTGCGGCCTGCCCGCAGCCGCCCGCCGGCCTCTCCCGCCACCTCGATCAGCCGCCTTTCCACGGCACCGTGCAGGTCCTCGTCACCGTCGGCGAAGGCAAACCGCGCCGCCGCCAGCTCTTCGCCGATCGTGTCCAGCCCAGCCGTGATCGCGCGGTGGTCGTCGGCGATGAGCAGTCCCAGGCGGAGCAGCTCGTCGGCGTGCACCCGTGACCCCGCCAGGTCGTAGGGCCACAGCCGCACGTCGAAGTGCACCGAACGACCCAGCTGAAAGGCTGCGGCATCGGGCTGCTCAGTGAACCGCCCACCCCACAGCCGTCCTTCGGTCACGGCTGCCCTTTCAGTGGCGCTCCAAGACCAGTTGCGGGTCCCGGGGGTCGGCGACGAGGCGCGCGGCGCCGCCCACGGGAAAGGTGAACAGCGGGTTGGTGTGGCCAACGTCGGCGTTGGCGACCACCGGCACGCCGCGCAGCTGGGGAGTGCGCGTCACAAGCTCGGTCAACGACTGCCGAGTAACACCGCTGGCCCGCTGGAAGCGGCCGATCAGCAACCCGGCCAGTTCGCCGGCCTCGGGCTGGTGCAGCAACGACTGCAGCCGGCGGGCGAAGTCGTCGGTGTGGCTCTCCTCGTCATCCTCGATGATCAGGACGGCAGCGGCCAGCGGCGGCCACCAGCGCGTGCCCTGCAGCAATGCCAGCGTGGACAGGTTGCCGCCCAACAGCCCGCCCTGCGCCACGCCGGGCTGCAGGACCCACCAGCCGTCGGTGTCGAGGACTTCGCGATCATCCTGCTCGGCGAACCAGGCGTCGTCGGTCCAGCCGCGTGCCGGCCGGATCACCACCGGCGCCTCGTCGAACAGGCAGGCGCGGAACCATTCGAGGGTCTGCTCGGCGTGGTCGCGCATCCCGAAGGTCGACCAGTGCGGCCCCGAATAAGTCACCAGATCGGCGCCGGCGAGGATGGCGTGCTGCAGCACCGTGATGTCGCTGTAGCCGCAGAAGGGCTTGGGGTGCGCCCGGATCAGCTCCAGGTTCAGGCCGTCCAGCAGCTGGTTGGCGTTGTAACCGCCGATGAACGTCAGGATCCCGTCGACGGCAGGGTCGGCGAAGGCGGCGTGCAGGTCGGCCAGGCGGGACGCCGCCGACGAGGAGGCGAAGCCGTCGAGCTCGTCGACGTGGTCACCAAAAGACACCTGCAGTCCGAGGTCGGCGGTCCGCTGGTCGGCGACCGCCCGCCAGGGCTGCGGGATGGCCGCCACCGAACGCGATGGGGCCACCACGCGGACGTGCGCACCCGGTCGCAGCTTGGACGGGATGGTGGCGGTCACCGCGAACCCTGGCGGCGGGCCCATACCTTCGTCGGCAGCCCCCACAGCTTGACGAAGCCCTCGGCTTGCGTGTGGTCGAACCGGTCCGACGCGGCGTAGGTGGCCAGGTCGTGGGCCGCCGGGGCGGCGCCGAACTCGTCGAAGTCGAGTACGACCACGCGCCCGTCCCGGCGGCTGTCGCCCGGGACGATCAGCTGGCGAACGTGGAAGTCGCCATGGCTCGCCACCAGTGGTAGGGGCGGCGGCATGGTGGCGGCCAGGCCGGCCACGATGGTCTCGGTCCGCTGGGACAGCGAGGGGACGATGGCCGCCACCAGCTCGGCCGAGGCAGCC
>Ga0136615_10001314_pt1 | contig 11993 bp, 12 predicted proteins | sample AntDrymUQ2882206_2_FD_106647 | JGI IMG/M metagenome (GOLD analysis project Ga0136615, IMG submission 106647) | Polar desert sand microbial communities from Dry Valleys, Antarctica - metaG UQ288 (22.06) | ecosystem: Environmental > Terrestrial > Soil > Desert | place: Antarctica: Dry Valley...
AACCCGGTCGGCACCGGCGCCTTCGCGTTCAAGTCATTCGACCCCGGCAAGACCAGCACCTTCACCAAGTACGCCGACTACTGGGGCGACCCGGCGTTCGCCGACGAGCTGCAGATCCAGGACTTCAGCGACGACAGCGCCAAGGTCAACGCGCTCCAGGCCGGCCAGATCCAGACGGTCGACAACCTGCCCTACAACCTCATCGACACCATCAAGGGTGCCGGCGGCGGCGTGCTCGTCGCCGAGACCGGCGCCTGGGTGCCGTTCACCATGCGGGTCGACTCCGCACCCTTCTCCGACGTCCGGGTGCGCCAGGCGATGCGCCTGATCGTCGACCGCCAGCAGATGATCGACCAGACACTGAGCGGCTACGGCTCGCTCGGCAACGACCTCTACGCGCCGTTCGACCCGGCGTACGCCAGCGACCTACCGCAGCGCGAGCAGGACATCGACCAGGCCAAGTCCCTGCTCAAGGAGGCCGGCCAGGAGGGCCTGCAGGTCGAGCTCTTCACCGGTGACGACATCGGCTCGGTCGCGCCGGCCGCGGCCAACCTCTTCGTCGAGCAGGCCAAGCTGGCCGGCGTCGACGTCAAGGTCACCAAGAAGACGCCCTTCTACGACGACAACTATCTGTCCTACCCGTTCGCGCAGGACTTCTGGAACACCCGCAACTACATTCCGCAGGCCGTGGTCGGCACGTTCCCGCCGGACCAGGGCGGCACCTACAACGAGACCCACTGGGACAACCAGGAGCACCTCGACCTCGTCAACCAGGCGGCGCAGACCCTCGACGAAGCGAAGCGCACGGAGCTGCTCCACGCCGCCCAGGAGATCGAGTACAACGAGGGCGGCTACATCATCTGGGGCTTCCGCCAGCAGGTCGACGGCTACGGCACCAACGTGCAGGGGCTCGAGCCCAGCAAGTACCTCCCGCTCGGGTCCTACAAGTTCCACAAGGTCTCGGTCTGACATGACCGACGTGGCGACGCTCCTCCCGGACCCGCCGGAGGAGGTCGCCCCGCCGCGGCGCCAGCACGGCGCCGCGGCCTGGGCCGTGTGGCTCGCACGCCGACTCGGTCTGGCCGTGCTGACCCTCTGGCTGGTCTCGGTCCTGGTGTTCTTGGCGACGGCGGCGCTGGGCGACCCGGTGCGAGCCATCCTCGGTCGCGACTACAATTCCAACCCCGGTCGCGTCGCCCAGCTGGAAGAGCTGCTGAACGCCGACCAGTCGATCGTCTCGCGCTACTTCGACTGGCTCGGCGGGCTGCTGACGGGTGACTTGGGGGTCTCGCTGGCCAACCAGCGGCCCGTGTCGGAGCTCATCTCCGCCAACGTGGTGAACACGCTGGTGCTGGTGCTGCTCTCGGCAGTGCTGATGATCCCGCTCGCGTTCGCGATCGCGATGATCTCGGCGCACTACCGGCGCAAGCGGCCCGACACGGTGATCCAGACGATCCTGCTGGCGATGGCCGGACTGCCGGAGTTCGTCATCGGCGTCCTGCTGATCGCGCTGCTGGCGACGACGGTGTTCAAGGTCTTCCCCGCGGTGACGATCAGCTCGCCGACCGGGCACCCCTGGGACAACCCGGACGCCATGGTGCTGCCGACGCTGACACTGGTGCTGGCGGTGGCGCCGTACGTCTCCCGCATCGTCCGCGCCTCGCTGCTCGAGGTGATCGACAGCGACTACGTCGAGCTCGCCCGCCTCAAGGGCATCCCCGAGAAGGTCGTGATGCGCAAGCACGCGCTGCTCAACGCGATCGTCCCGGGCATCCAGGTCATCGCCCTGCAGCTCGCCTGGCTGGCGGGTGGCGTCGTGGTCGTGGAGACGCTGTTCTCCTACCCCGGCGTCGGCCTCCAGCTCGTCGACTCGGTGCGCAACCACGACGTCCCCATGGTTCAGGCGCTGAGCATGATCATCGCCGGTGTGTACGTCGTCGTGAACGTCGTCGCCGACGTCTTGTCCATCCTGCTGACGCCACGCGCGAGGACGGCGATCTCGTCATGAGCACTGACACGGGCCCTGGGTCTGCACCACCTCCTCCGGCGATCGCCCCCGCGGAGCCCTCGACGCTCCGCAAGGCGATGCGGCAGAAGCGCTTCACGGTCGGTCTGGCGATCACCCTGCTGCTGGTGGCGTTCGTCATCGTCGCGCCGTATCTCGCGCCGTTCGGCGAGAACGAGGTGGCCGGCCCTCCCTTCAGCAAGGACGGATTCCTCGGCACCGACTACCTGGGGCAGGACGTGCTCAGCCGGGTCATGTACGGCGGCAAGTCGATCCTCGTCATCGCGGTGTTCGGCACGCTGCTCGGCATGGCCCTGGGCATCGCGATCGGGGTCGTGGCGGCGTACGGCGGCGGCTGGTGGGACGAGATCATCATGCGCGCCAACGACGTCGTCCTGTCCTTCCCGCAGATCCTGCTGGCCCTGGTCGTGCTGACCGCCATCGAGCAGCCGACGGCCTGGATCCTCATCCTGCTCGTCGGCGTGTCGCACGCCCCGCGCGTCGCGCGGCTCGCACGCGGCGTCGCCCTGGGCATCGTGTCGCGGGACTTCGTCATCGCGGCCGAGGCGCTCGGCGAGAAGCGCACCCGCGTGATCCTGGCCGAGGTGCTGCCCAACATGAACGCCCCGCTGCTGGCAGAGGGCGGGCTGCGGCTAACCTACTCGATCGGGTTGATCGGGGCCTTGGGCTTCCTGGGCTTCTCCGCGGATCCGGGCGCGGCGAACTGGGGCCAGATGATCCAGGAGAACCGCCTGGCCCTGTCGACGCAGCCGTGGGCGGTCCTCGCGCCGGTGCTGGTCATCGCCATCTTCTGCATCGGCACGAACCTGATGGCCGACGGCATCGCCCAAGTCGCCCAGCGGGGAGACAACTGATGACTGCCACGACCCAGGACACCGCCGCCGAGAAGGTGCCGACCGGGGGCCTGATCGTCGAGGACCTCGGCGTCATGCTCACCGGCCGCGACGTCGACGTGATCGACGACATCGACCTCGTGCTGAGGCCCGGCGAGGTCGTCGGCCTGGTCGGGGAGTCCGGTTCCGGCAAGACGACGGTCGGCACCTCACTGCTCGGCTACGCGCGGGCCGGCGCGCTCATCTCGTCGGGCAAGGTGCTCATCGAGGGTCGCGACGTGCTGAAGATGCCGTGGCGCGAGGTCCGGGGGGTGCGTGGCGAGGAGATCGCGTACGTGCCGCAGGACCCCGCGTCCGCGCTCAATCCGAGCATCCGGATCGGCAAGCAGATCGTCGAGCTGCTGGCGCTGCGTGGCATCGGCACGCACGAGTCGCGCATGCAGGGCGCCCGCGACGGCTTGGCCGAGGTGGGGTTGCCCTCCGACGACGAGTTCCTGAGCCGCTACGCGCACCAGCTCTCGGGAGGGCAGGTGCAGCGGGTCGCCCTGGCCATGGCCTTCCTGCCGAAGCCCAAGGTGCTGGTGCTCGACGAGCCGACGACTGGCCTCGATGTGACCACGCAGGCGATGGTCCTCGAGACGATGGCCGAGCTGTGCCGCACGCACGGCGTCAGCGCTCTCTACGTCACTCACGACCTCGCGGTGGTCGCCAACATCGCCGACCGGGTCGCGGTGATGTACGCCGGCCAGATCGTCGAGCTGGGTCCCAAGGAGGCGATGTTCAAGCACCCGTCGCACCCCTACACCCGGGCTCTGCTCGACTCGATCCCGCACCTGAGCCAGGCCCGCGCGCTCACCGGCATCCCCGGCCGCACGCCCGCGCCCGGCGCCCGTCCGGGAGGCTGCCGCTTCCACGACCGCTGCTCGTTCGCCGTCACGGCGTGCGCGGAGTCCGTGCCCGAGCTGCGTCCGATCGCCATCGACCACGACGTGCGCTGCATCCGGGCGGACGAGCTCGGCGCCTGGGACATCTCCCGCGGCACGGTGCCGGACGCCGACCCCGACAAGCCGCGCGAGATCATCCTGTCGGTCCAGGGGCTCAACGTCTTTTACGGCCGCAAGCAGGTCGTCTACGACGTCAGCTTCGACCTCGCCAAGGCGGAGGTCGTGGCCCTGGTCGGTGAGTCGGGCAGCGGCAAGACCACCATCTCCCGCTCGATCGGCGGACTGCACAAGGACTGGACCGGCACCATCGCCTTCGAGGGCGACGCGCTGGCCAAGAGTGCTCGCCAGCGCAGTGCGGCCAACCGGAAGCGCCTGCAGTACATCTTCCAGAACCCCTACCTCTCGCTGAACCCGCGGTTGACCATCGAGCAGATCGTCAAGCGGCCCATGGAGCTCTTCGGGATCGCCTCCGGCAAGGAAGCGACCGACCGCGTCGTCGACCTCCTCGCCCAGGTGGCCCTGGGACCGAGGATGCTGAAGTACCAGGCCAGCCGACTCTCCGGTGGCGAGCGCCAGCGCGTGGCGATCGCCCGGGCCCTGGCCGCCGAGCCGGACGTGCTGATCTGCGACGAGATCACCTCGGCGCTCGACGTGTCGGTGCAGGGCTCGATCGTCGCCCTGCTCGAAGGGCTCCGGCAGGAGCGCGGCATCAGCATGCTGTTCGTGACCCACAACCTGGCCCTCGTGCGTTCGATCGCGGCCCGCGTGGAGATCCTGCAGGCGGGACGGGTCGTCGAGGCCGGCTCGGTCGTGACGGTGATGGAGACCCCGCGGGAGGAGTACACCCGCACGCTCCTCTCCAAGAGCCCGAGGATCGACTGACGCCGGTGCCCACCTCCACCGTGGGGTCCCGGCTCGCCGGTCTCACGTTCACCGACCCCCAGGACGATCCGGGGTGGAGCCACGCCCGGGTGCCGGCTGCGGACGGCCGCGCGCTGCCCTCGGCGGCGCGGGCCCTTACGGTCGAGGTGGTGGGAGCGGGCCGGTCGCGCGGGCTCGAGGGGTGGGTCACCGAGACGTCGGCGACGTCCCTCCGCGTGCTCGACGGCTCGCTCCACGGGGGCACCGTCCGTCCACGAGTGGTACGCCGAGGGGCTGGGCGCCGGCACGATGTTCCTCGGTGTGTCGATGACCAAGTCGGTGCTGGCCCATCTGGTCGGCCGGGCAGTCCGCGACGGTGCACTTGCGCTGACCGACGCGGTGACCAGCCACGTCCCCGAGCTGGCGGGCACCGGGTACGACGGCACCCCGGTGCTCGACGTCCTCACGATGACCACGGGCGTCGACTGGTCGAGGACCACCGGAACCCCGAGAGCCTCGCCTCCCTGCTGCTCGGCTGCTTCGCCGACGCCGGCGACTCGCGGGGCCTGCTGCGCAGCGTGCGACCAGGCGTTGCCCCGCGCAGCAGGTTCAGCTACTGCACCGCCGACTCGCAGGTGCTGGACTGGGTCCGCGAGCGCGCGACCGGGTTCTCCTACGTCGACGACGTCGCGCGATTGTGGAAGGCGCTCGGCTGCACTCGCGACGCCTACGTCGCCGTCGACGGCACCGGCGTGGTCCTGGCCGGTGGCGCGCTGGCGGCCGCCACGCGCGACTGGGCGAAGGTGGCGCTCCTGGCCGTGGACGGCCGTACCGACCAGGGCGAGCGGCTGCTGGACGCCGACTGGGCCCAGGCCGCGGCCCGGCCGGCGTACCCGTTCCTCACCGTCGGCCGGTTGCCCAGCAGCATCACCGCGCACGCCGGGTTCGGCTACCACTGGTGACCGTTGGACGACGGCCACGGGCTGACCGCCGACGGGAGCCGCGGCCAGTTCGCCTGTGCCGACCGGCGTACCGGCGCCATCGTGGGCAAGACCTCGCAGTGGCCCTACGACGACTTCCTGGTCGACCGCCAGGCGCGCGACCTCAGTTACCTCGGCCTCCACGCCCTACTGGACGCCGTCGGCACCCATCCGCAGACGACGAAGGAGTACGCCCCGTGAACCGCATCGTCATGATCACCTGTGCGCTGACAGGTGCCGGCGACACCGTCGGCCGCTCCGAGCAGGTGCCGGTGACCCCGGAGCAGATCGCCGAGTCGGGCATCGCCGCGGCGCGCGCCGGGGCCACGATCGTGCACATCCACGTCCGCGACCCCGAGACCGGGAAGGGGTCGCGCGAGATGGCGCTGTACCGCGAGGTCGTCGAGCGGATCCGGGCCTCCGACGTGGACGTCATCATCAACACGACGGCGGGCATGGGCGGCGACCTCGTGCTCGACCCGCACGACCCCACGACGTTCCTCGACGGCACCGACCTGGTCAGCGGCGTCGACCGGCTCCCGCACGTCGAGGAGCTGCTCCCCGACATCTGCACCCTCGACTGCGGCAGCCTCAACTTCGGCGAGGGCAGCCTCGTCTACGTCAGCACGCCCGACATGCTTCGCGAGGGCGCCAAGAAGATCCAGGAGCTCGGCGTCCGGGTGGAGATGGAGATCTTCGACACCGGCCACCTGTGGTTCGCCAACCAGCTGGTCGAGGAGGGGCTGATCGACGCACCGCCCATGTACCAGCTCTGCATGGGCATCCCGTACGGCGCGCCGCCCGACCCGCTGCTCCTGGCCACCATGGTCAAGCAGCTGCCCGAGGGGGCCGTCTGGGCGTCGTTCGCGCTGGGTCCGATGCAGATGCCGTGGGTGGCGCAGTCGGTGCTGCTGGGCGGTCACGTGCGGGTCGGGCTCGAGGACAACCTGTACCTGAGCCGGGGGGTGAAGGCGACGAACGCCCAGCTGGTGGGGAAGGCCAGGACGATCGTGGAGAGCATGGGCGCGAAGGTGGCCACCCCCGACGAAGGGCGCGAGATCCTCGCGCTCGAGCCGCGATGAGCCGGCTCGCCCCGGAGGAGGTCCGCACCGTCACCTGCGTCGGTGCCGGCGTGATCGGTGGCGGCTGGGCCGCCTACTTCCTGGCCCGCGGCTACCGCGTGGTGGCGTGGGACCCGGCCGAAGACGCCGAGACGCGGCTCCGGCACCTCGTCAGTCAGGCCTGGCCGGCGCTCACCGAGGTGGGACTCGCCGAGGGTGCGAGCACGGACAACCTGGTCGTCGAGCCCGACCTCGCGACGGCCTGCGCGCAGGCCGACTTCATCCAGGAGAGCGCGCCGGAGGACCTCGAGCTCAAGCGCACGTTGCTGGCCGACATCGACGCCGCCACGCCTGACGACATCGTCATCTCGTCGTCGACGTCGGGCTACGGGATGACCGCGATGCAGGACAAGTGCGCCCACCCGGAGCGCACCGTCGTCGGCCACCCCTTCAACCCGCCGTACCTCATCCCGCTGGCCGAGGTCGTCGGGGGCACCCAAACCTCGCCCGAGGTGGTTGCTTGGACCTCGGACTTCTTCCGGCACGCCGGCAAGTCCGTCATCACCATGGACCGCGAGGTGCCCGGCTTCATCGCCAACCGGTTGCAGGAGGCCCTGTGGCGCGAGGCCCTGCACATGGTGGCGGTCGGCGAGGCGACGGTCGAGCAGATCGACCTCTCCATCACCGATGGCCCCGGGCTGCGCTGGCCCATCCAGGGCCCCATGCTCACCTTCCACCTTGCCGGGGGCCAAGGCGGGATGGCGCACATGCTTGACCACTTCGCTCCCTCGCTGCTCGCCCCGTGGACGCGGCTGCAGGCGGCTGAGCTCACGCCCGAGCTGCGCGACGCCGTGGTCGACGGCTGCGAGCGTGAGGCCGACGGCCGGACCATCGACGACCTCGTGGCGGAGCGGGACCGCGGGGTGATCGCGGTGATGCGTGCCCTGGGCCGAGCCTGACAGCCGGGCATGAGGGACTGGGCATGACGGGCTGGGCGTGACCTTCTCCGTCTGGCGGGAACCGGTAAAGGACGCCTGGATCGACTACAACGGCCACCTGTCCGAGGCGTATTACGTGCTGGTGCTCGGGCACGCCACCGACGCGGTGATGGACGCGGTGGGTCTCGGCCCGGAGTACCGGTCCGCGAACGACGCGTCCCTCTACACCGTCGAGGCCCACGTCCGGTACCTCGAGGAGGTACCCGCGGGCAGCGACCTCGAGGTTCGTTCGTCGGTCATCGGCGTCACCGCCAAGCTCGTGTGGATCTGGCACGAGCTATGGGTGTCCGGGCGACTGCGTGCCACCGAGGAGGTGCTCGGCGTGCATGTCCGCGCCGGCTCCGCGGCACCGCTCCCCGGCGACGTCGCCGCCCAGGCCCGCGACGTCTGCGTCACCCCGCCCGCGCACGCGAGCGGGCGGATAGGGCCGATCCCGTGGGTGCGGCCCTAGCCCTGACCGAGCCGCCGATCGGAGCTGAAGTCCCGCAACCCCGCGAGCATGTGATGCTGTGCCCCATCGCCGAGGATCGGCCGCCCGTCGACCGCCCACTCGACCCACGACGCTTCCCGCTCGGTGAGGTTGCTGAGCCCGCCACGCCGCGGGTGCGCGGTGCCGGAGTCCGCCGAGTGCGGGCGGAGACCTGATAGGGCTGGGGCCCTATTGCCCCATAGTGGGCGCTGTGACGCGGGACGACCGTGAATGCGGCGGAGCCGTTTCGGCTAGATTGCGTCGGGACTGAGGGGATTAGGCCTCTCGAGCGGTCAACGCGCGAGCGAGTTGATCTGGGCCGCCAAGGCCCCTTGCACTTTGCACTCTCCCTTTTGTGTGTTGGCCGGCGAGACCTACCCCGTAGACATTGGTGGCGGTTGAGCGGGGGAGTGCACATCACCGCTGTTGGTTCTCCGAGACAGCTGCCACAATGACATTCAAGGGATGGCCCGCGAGGTCAGGATTGAGCATGGGACTTAGCCAGGCTTCTAAGCCGACGTAATGACGCGGCCCCTCAGCGACCGGATCGCAGAAGCGGACGTACCGACCGCGCAGCGAAGGCGTAGTCGACGAACCGAGATTCGCCGCGGTGGGAACGGCCTCGGCGGTCGTGACGTCCCATACTTGTGTTCGTGCGCCCCGCTCTCGCCCCCGCCCTCGCGCTCGCCCTCGCCCCGTGGGCTCTTGTCGGTTGCGGCGAGGCTCAAGGCGTAGACCCCACTCCGCACCCGGAGGTGACCGCAGCCGACGCGGACGTTCAACTCGTGGGGAAGGAGCAGGCAGACCTGGTGCTCTACGCCAGCAACCAGTCCTTCGATGACGAGAAGGTCCGCCTGACGGTTGCGGTGGACGGCGTCACCGTGGTCGATGGCGACTTCCACGTCGAGGACCAGCACAACTGGATAAGTTTCCCCCTGAGTCTGTCTCCGGGCGTCCACGAGGTCACCGCGAAGTCCGACTCCGGGGCGGCACTGAGCAAGTCATTCCGGGTGCCGGGCGACAAGACCCGCTACGCGGTCATCGACCACTGGGGCGAGGACGACTCGGCGGACCTCTCGTGGTCGTTCCAGCGGCAACCAATGGCTTTCGGCTAATCGGGCTCAAAAAAAACGCGCCGCGTCGGCGTACCCGCTCATCGGCAGATTCGATCGGTGGCTCCTGATCAGCTTGTGTTTGGCGCCGCGCTCGACCAGGGCGGCTTTGAAGTCAGAGGAGTATCGGTAGTTCATCGCGTTGTCGGTCATCACCCGTTGGATCCGATGGAGGCGGACGACCAATTGCAGCGCGACGCTATTCACCTGGTCGAACGAGGCCATGCTCGTAGGCCAAGACAACGGCTTGCACTCGGTCACGTAGGCCGAGTTTTGCTAGCATTCGGGCAACGTGCGTCTTCACGGTCTGGACGCTGACGAAGAGTTGTGACGCGATTTCGGCATTTGGACAGCCCCCGTGCCACGAGGGTGAGCACCTCGGATTCACGCTCGGTCAGGTGGTCGTAGCCCTCGGGTTGGCTTTGCCGGGCGGCCCGAGTGAACTCCTCGATCAATCGCCGGGTGATGCTCGGTGCCAGCAATTCCTCACCGCGCGCCACCGCGCGCACCCCACTCACCAGATGTTCGCTCGGAGCGTCCTTGAGGAGGAATCCACTCGCGCCGGCAACCAGTGATTCATAGACGAGCTGCGATCGGTCGAAGGTCGTCAACGTGACGACGCGGACATCGGCCAATGACCGGGTGATCCGCCTGGTGGCCCCGATGCCGTCGAGGCCGGGCATTCGGATGTCCATGAGAATCACGTCCGGGCGCAGCGAGTGGGCGAGGTCGACGGCCCCGTTTCCGTCGGCTGCCTCGCCTGCGATGGTGAAGTCGTCCTCGGCAGAGAAGATCATGCGCAACCCCGTGCGGACGAGCTCCTGATCGTCGGCAGCAGGATCGACATCACGGGGCGTCACCCGGGATCGTCGCGGCGACTCGGTACCCCCCCTCTGGGCGGGCGCCCCACGCCATGGTGCCACCCGACGTTTCCACGGCCGTGGCCAATCCCGTGAGCCCGGTGCCGGTTCCGACGCCGGCCGGAGCGTTGGTGCTGCCGCTGTCGGCGATCTCGATCGAAACGATGCCGTTGTCCCGCTGGACGGTTACGGTGGCGCTCGCCCCAGGCGCGTGCCGGGCAATGTTGACGATCGCCTCACGGACGACGCGGTACCCGAGGAGAGCTGCCGCTCCGCTGACCTCAGCCCCCACCAGTGCGACATCCACCCCCATCCGCCGCCCGACGGCGGCGATCCGACTTGGCTCCAGCGGGTGCTCGACCGATTCGAAGGCGTCGATGCCGTCGCGCAACTCGGCCAAGCTCGCCTCGGCGGTGACGCTGATGGTCTGCAGCGCGCCCGTAGCGTCGCCAGAAAGATGGCGACCGGCGCCGGCATGGAGGCACACCACGGTCATCGCGTGAGCCACCGTGTCGTGCAACTCCCCGGCAAGGGTCTCGCGTTCGCGCGCCGTGGCAAGCCGGACCGCCGCGCCGCGTCCACGCCTGAGCCCGTCGACGATCGATGCAGTGCGGCGGGCACGCGCCTGCCAACCAGCAGTGATGCGTCCCAGCGCCACGGCCGCGACTGTCCAAACAAGCACGATCCAGAGGTCGTCACCCTCATAGGCGTCGTCCGCTAGCGGGAGTTTCCCCGGTAGCTCGGTCGTGACCGGTGTTTGTGCTGGTCAGTGGTGGTTTTCGGTGTGGCCGGGTGTATTACCTAACTGGCCGCTGGTGGGTCAGCGGGTGGGTGCGTAGCGGTCGATGCCGAACAGGTCGGCGAGGCGTTGCTGGACGGGGTCTTGGTCGGTGAGCATGCGGCGGGCGCGGGGACGACCTTTGCCGCCGGGGTGGTAGAGCAGCACTGTCTCCTCGATGCCGGCCAGGGTGGCCAGCAGTTCCCGCACTGAGAGGTGCAGTCCAGCCTGTTCGGCCTCGCGACGCATCAGGTGCGCGATGGTCAGCGCCAGGACGCAGTAGAAGACGTGGACCCGGATCTTGGAGTCGGTCCAGTGGTGCATCGGCCCGAAGGAGACCACGTGGGGGTCCTTCATCTGCCGGAAGGAGGACTCGACCTCGGACTGGGAGCGGTAGGCGGCCACCACCTCGGCGGTCGACCATTGGTCGCGGTTGGTGAACAGGATCCGTTTGCCGAAGATCCGGTCTTCGAGGCGTTGTCGGGCGCGGGTGTCGGTGCGCCAGGTCAGCCGCAGCTGGTCGGGGTCGTCGCCGACGAGGGTGGTTTTGATGACCTCGCGGACCCAACGAGGTTTCGTGATCGCCTCGATGTCGGCGGTGACCGCGGCCCGGTCGCGGCGGGTCTTGCCGCGGGCGAGCCGGGCCTGGAGCTCGGTGAGCCGGCGGCGGGCCTTGGCCAGGGTCTGGTCGAATCCTCGGGACTGGGCCGCGTGCAGGGTCGGGGAATGGGTGAGTACCGCGCGGCGGGTCACCCCGAGCGCGGTGACCTGGGTGTCGAGACACCTCAGGCCGGGATAGGTCTCGGTGTCGACGTCGCGGTAAGCGCTGGCCGGGATCGCCAACAGGTGTTCCTGGCCGGAGGGTGGCAGCGACCCGACGAACCCGATCCCGGCGTCCTCGACGAGCTCGTGGTTGGCGGCGGAGTTCTGGCCGGCGTCATAGACCACGGTCAACGACTCCACGCCTTGGCTGAGGTCGCGGTACCGAGAGACCAGCTGGTCGATCAGCGACCCGAACTGGGTGACGTCGGGCCGGTCGCCCGGATAGGCGTGGGAGAGCAGCGGGATCGC
>Ga0136615_10001315_pt1 | contig 11977 bp, 10 predicted proteins | sample AntDrymUQ2882206_2_FD_106647 | JGI IMG/M metagenome (GOLD analysis project Ga0136615, IMG submission 106647) | Polar desert sand microbial communities from Dry Valleys, Antarctica - metaG UQ288 (22.06) | ecosystem: Environmental > Terrestrial > Soil > Desert | place: Antarctica: Dry Valley...
CAGCACCCCGATCTCGCGCGTGCGCTCCGTGATCGTTGTGTACATCGCGAGCATCACGACGAGCGCGCTGACAACTGCCGCCAGCCCGACCAGCGTCCGCAGAAAGACGCCGAGGTAGGGAATGCTCTTCTCGATGTTCAGCACCAGTTCGTTCGTGAACTGAATCTTGTTACCGGGCAGCGCCGCGTCGATGCGCTCAGCGATGACCCGCTGCTCGTTCGCGTCCCGGCATTTGACCAGCACGTACGAACACTTGTTCGGCGTCTCCAGCGCATCCTGCATCGCGGCCAGCGACATCTTGATGCGCGCCCCCGATTCGGGGCTGTAGACACCGACGACACGGTATGCACGGTTGCCGAAAATCTGTATCTCGCCGCCGACGCCGACCCGGTTGTTGCGCGCTTTAGTTTCGTCGATGACGACTTCGTTGTTCCCTTCGGGCGCGCGCCCTTCGATCAGACGCATCCCGTTCATCGCAGCGTACGGCGCCCACTCGACGCCCTCGACCTGCTCGATTCCGAACCCGCGACTGCCCTGCGAAATGTAGCGGATGACCGGCACCGCCGCTTCGACGCCGGCGATTCTTTCCAACTCTTCGACGTAGCGCGTGCTGAGGTTGACGGTCGAAGTCATCAACTCTTTCGAGCCGGGGCGGGTGAAGAGAATCTCCGCGCGCATGTTGGACGAGCGCCGCTCCAGGTCGTTCGACATCCCGCGCGCCAGGCCGGTGAACAGCATCACGAGGCACACGCCGAGCGCGACCCCCGCGACGCTGACGAGCGCGCGCACCGGGCGCTGGAGGATATTGGCGGCGACAAGACTGTCAAACATATTGTGTCGCAAGACTGTCAAACATATTGTGTCGGATGTTAGATGTCTGACGCTGGAAACTCGAAGATCAGTCGCTGGTTATTGACTGACATCTGCCATCGAAGCACCTGACATCTACGGCTTTTTTGCGTCGAGGTCGACTTCCGGCAGTTGTGATTTATTCTGAAGGACGAAAACATCGCCGTCGTACCCTTGATCCAGCTTGACCGCTTCCGGTGTCTGGTATGAGATGCGCAGCGAGTAGCGATCCTGCGGGCGCGTCAACTCGACCAGCGAAGGCAGTTTGTAACGACCTTCGACGCCGAAGTTTTTCGGCTCGCGGTAGACGACATCGGTCGTCAACTGCCCGCGCTCGTCGTATGTTTGCAGGCGCGCCAGACGCAGTTCGCTGACGCGGTCGAACCAGAATCGGCGCAGCACGCGGGCGCGCCCCGTGCCCGCCGGCGTAAACTCTTCCAGCACGTAATAGCTGCGAACCAGGCGCGCGTTCTTTCTCGCGGCGGGTCGTGTGTCAGCCTCTTCTTCAAAAGTCTCGGTCTGCGCGTACAGCACATTTGATTCGTTCGGGGCAGCGGGGCGAATCAGCAGCGCGTCAGTAAAGTGCTGCGGGCGCAGGCTCGACAACGAACTAATTCCGCGCTGCATGCTCGCCGCCTTCTGCTTGTCGCTGTCGCCGCCGCAATCCACTTGTGGCGTGTTGCCATTGCTCTCCAGTTTTTTATAGACGGCGTTGTTCGTCCCGCGCACAAAACGCCGGTACTTCTCGTCGCCCTGAAAAACGGCGACGCGGAATCGCTCGCCATCCGAAGTCATCTCGGCGATTTTGACCACGCCGAGCGGCGCTTGGATCACCAGATAAACCTGGCCGGGGCGCTGGACGGTCACTTCGCCGTCCGCCGTTCGATACTTTTCGGCGACGCCACATTCAGCGAAGGACGTGTCGAGGAATTGGATGTCGATTTTGCCGCGGATCGAGCGTACGGCGGCGAGGCGGTTGATCTCTTCGATGAGTCGTGACGTGTCGGCCTCAACCAGCGGGGACAAAAGCGGCGGCACCGACACCTTGCTCTTGGTCGTGCAACCGCCGCCCACAACCAGCAGCGTGAGTAACAACGTAACTGACAAGAAGCGCGCCCGTGATGGCTTCTTCGCAAAAGAAAAATCAAGCATCAAGAAAGTGAAACACCGATTCATTAATTCGACCAGAGAGAACGTTCACAATAAATTAACACGGAAGCTAACAAACGCACTTCGCCCTTGTCAACGCGAGGCGAGATCAACGTCCGCGCGCCCGGCGCGTCGCCCTCAACCGGCGTGTCGGCTTCAACTTGTGAAGGGATTTTGATTTCATCAACGCCCCGACTTAAGGGACGGCAAGTGGTGTGTCACGCGCACCGACGCCCTTCGCCGCAATGCGCGTCAGGTAGTCTTCCAAACCACTCAAGCCGAAGTCCGCGGCGACACGCGCGATGTGCTCCGCATGCGATCCGGCAAGCGGTTCGTCGAGCGCGGCGGAGGCGTGAAAGATCGTCGTCAAGTCGCCGCCGGCGCGGGCGCGCTGAATGCCGAGCAGCGCCAGCACGTGACAGATCGCGCGGTAGAGAAACCAGTAGCCGATAATGTTCGGCCCCGGAATCGGCGCCAGCAACAGCGACACCGGAGTGGTCAGCAGATTGGCCGTCAGCCAGATTCGGTGGTAGCGTTGGCGACGCGCGAGATAATCCGACCACATTTCGCCCGCCCGCTCCGCCGTCAATGTCGCCGGGTGGAACAGTTCAACCGATGAGACGTTACGCAGGCGCCTGAGCAAAACCTCTTCGGGCGAGGTGCGACGGTGCAGCCACTCCCACACGCGCCGCATCCGCAGACCGATGCCCTGCTCCGACTCGTTCAGCTTCGTCTGCAAGCTCTGGAACTTATGTTCCACCCACCCGCGCGCGTCACCCGGCGGCGCGACCGTCGCGTCCGACTCTTCGGCGTCTCCTCGCTCCGGCTCCTCCGAATAAAAGATCGTTCGCGTTGCATCGAGGTGTAGCAAATATACTTTTAACAACTGTTCTCCATCCTCCGCGATCCTTAAAGAGTTTTCAGTTTAGAGTTTTCGGTTTTCAGCTCAAAACTGAAAACTCTTTACTGTTGCCTTCCTAATGATGCCGTGGGTCATCCGCGACGCGCGGCGACGAGCGTGCGGATCATTCCGCCGACGATCTCTCGCGCCGCACCTTCCAAGCCGAAGTCACGTTCCTCCGCGCCCTCCCAGAACTCGCCCAAGCCCCGCGCGCCGGACTGCTCGAACTGCAACGCCTGCGCCAGCAAATCAATCACATCCGCCGCTTTGACGAGCCGCGACTCGATGCTGTCCCGTGCTTCGTACTCATCATGCAGTTTACTGTAACAGTTACTGAGCGACGCGCTGAGAGTTCGCATCACATCGTCGAATGCCGCGCGCTCCGCCCTCGTGCGCGACTCAACGCTATAGTAGATGGCCGCCGTGCGCGGCATGTCGCCGGTCTTCGCCTCGGCCAGATCGTGCAGCAGCGCCAGCCGCATGACACGCTCGACATCAACCGGCATACCCCGCTCGCGAACTTCGTCGGCCAGCAGCATCGCCGTCAACGCAACGCCGTAAGAGTGCGCCGCGACCGACTCCGCACCCGGCGCGAGTCCGCGCAAGACCCAACCCGTGCGGTCGAGCCGCTTCAATCGCTGTACCTCGATGAGAGTTGAAAGCATCAGGATTTTCGATTGGCGATTGCCGATTTGCGACTTAAGACAAAAAGCTCATTGCCCGATGCTTCTTTTCAATCGCAAATCTAAAATCGCAAATTCATACAAACATCTTTCCCGGATTGAGTATGCCGTTTGGGTCGAGGGCAATTTTGATGCGCTTCATCGCGTTGATGGTCGGCGCGCCAAGCGCCATTTCTAAGTAGGGGGCTTTGACGTAGCCGATGCCGTGCTCGCCGCTGATCGTGCCGCCAAGTGCGACTGAGAGCGCGAAGGTTTCGCCGACGGCGACGCGCGCGCGGCGGACGGCTTCCGTGTCTTCGCGGTCGCACATGAAGTTAACGTGGATATTGCCGTCGCCGAGGTGTCCGAAATTGACGACGAACGTTTCGTGGCGGCGACCGATCTCGACCACCCCCTCGATTAAATCCGGAACGCGCGAGCGCGGCACCACCACGTCTTCGTTAAACTTCAACGTCCCAAACTTTTTGATCGAAGGCGAGAGGGCGCGCCGCACATCCCACAAACGGTCTTCTTCGGCGCGCGTCTCGGAGCGGAGAACGTCGTACGCGCCGCCTTCGCGCACCACACTCTCGACGACGCGCGCGGAGCGTTCGACCTCTTCCACCGAACCGTCGACCGCGACGAGAAGAAGTGCTCCGGCATCAGGGCCGAATCCGAACGCGAACTCAGATTCGACTGCTTCGATGGCGTTGCGGTCGAGCACTTCGCACGCGACCGGCGTGACGCGCGCGCGTGTGAAGCCCGGCACGCAGGCGCAGGCTTCGCGCATCGTGTGGAACGTCGCACGCACGGTGCGCGTCGCTTCGGGAAGCGGCAGCAGACGGAGCGTCGCCTCGGTGATGATACCGAGCATCCCTTCCGAGCCGCAGATCAGCCCGGTCAAGTCGAAGCCGACGACGTTTTTGCTTGTCCGCCCGCCGGTCTTAATGATCTCGCCGGTCGGCGTCACGACTTCGAGTCCGATGACGTAGTGCTTCGTCACGCCATACTTCGCGGAGCGGATGCCGCCGGCATTCTCGGCGATGTTGCCGCCGATGAAAGAGGTTTTGTAAGAGGACGGGTCGGGCGGGTAGAAGAGTCCGTACGCCTCGACCGCCTGTTGCAGTGCGTAGGTCGTCACGCCCGGCTCAGTCACGACGTAAAGATCGTCGGCGTTAATCTCTCGAATGTGGTTCATGCGATCCGTGCCGATCACGATGCCGCCTTCGAGCGGCACCGCGCCGCCGGTGTAGCCGACGCCGCCGCCACGCGCCGTCACCGGAAAGTGTCGCTCGTTAGCCAGCAGTATGATTGCAGAAATTTCTTTTGCCGCGCGCGGCAGCACGACCGCTTCCGGTGGGAACTTCTCCTTCACCGCGTCCTGCGCGTACGGCTCCACTTTGTCAGGGTCGACGAGGACGTTCTCCGCACCGACGATCTCGCCGAGCCGCGCCACAACGTCCGGGGCAGAGGCCGCAGTGCGTGTACGGCGACCACTGTTGATGGCGGGATTTAGTGAACAGCTCATTCCGTATCGCTAACCTTTCGCCCACTACTGTAGCGCGCACGTCGGCAACACTACAACGCGCGAAACGATGATGCGTTTCGCGCGCTGAACAAATCATCTCAGTTACTCAAAAGTGACGGGTGACAGGTGACAGGTGAGAAGTAAGGAATTCCTGATACCAACGGAATTTGTGGTTAGCAATCAAAACCGAGAAAAACAAAGGATGATTCGTTACTATGCCTTCGATTGTGGAGTGTCCAAACAACACCGCAGAAGGCACCGCGAATCATCCATGTCAAAGCATATCTGTTTACCCTTTGTGAGTGAAGCCCAGGACAAGGCTGTCGTTGATGATGTCATGCGAGAGCGAGACTTTTTAACTCACAGCTATGCTTGGCATCCCGCACTGTTTCCCACCGCGTGGGAGCAGGGCTTCACTTTTCACGACGCTTGAAGAGGTACACTCATCCCACGTCGAGCTACCGCTTACTTCTCCATCACTCAGCATCAGCGCGGGTCGAACCCAAAACAGAACCAGACGATACGCTATCGCATCCCTGCTTCTGGTCACCTTCGTATCGTTCTCTTACTGGTGGGTATTGAGGAAACCCGGATCGTTCGGAGATGGTGTGATGTTTCACTCAATCGCCGTTCTTCCGTTCAAGCCGATTGGCGCTGAGAGCAGAGACGAACATTTGGGGCTGGGGATGACCGACGCCACGATCACCAAATTGAGCAGCCTTCAGCAATTCACCGTGCGACCGACGAGCGCCATTTTCAAATACACGGAACAGGATTATGAAGCTCTCAAGGTGGGGCGAGAATTAGGCGTTGACGCGGTGTTGGAGGGAACGGTGCAGCGCGTCGGCGGCGGCGTGCGTGTAAGCGTGCAGTTAATAAGTATTCGCGAAGGTAAGCCGATCTGGGCAGAGAAGTTTGACGAACGATTTACCGACATTTTCATCATACAGGACGCGATTTCAGCGCAAGTGGCGCAGGCTCTGCGGCTGAAGCTCATCAGGGATGAAAGAAGTCGTCTCGCCAAACGCTACACAGATAACCTCGCAGCGTATCAGTCTTACGTGAGGGGTAATTATTTCTGGAGCAAGCGCACCGAAGAAGGTATCAGGAAAGCCATCCAATACTTTAAGCAGGCGATTGATATGGACACAAACTACGCGCTCGCGTACGCCGGGCTTGGGGACGCTTACGGCATCGTCGGCTACTACGGTTATGAAAACATCATGAAGCGAGCCGAGGCGTACGAAGAAGCCAAAGCGATTGCCACTAAAGCACTCCGACTCGATGAGATGATCCCGGAGGCTCACGTCGTGCTGGCCTTGGTTAAGTCCGAGCACGATAAGGATGATGTCGGAGCTGACAGAGAGTACAAGCTGGCCCTCGCATTAAATCCTGACTCGGCTTTGGCGAATCATAGGTACGGCGTTTTCCTTTTAGAACGGGGTAGGGTCAATGAAGCGAGCATTGTCAGCCGTAAGGCGTCGGAACTCGATCCGCTCTCGTCGGTGATCTGTGCGAACTACTGTGCGACGCTCTATTTCAAGCGTGAGTATGACGCGGCGGTGAAGTGCAGCAACAGGACTTTCGAAATCAGCCCCGACATGCCTCAAGCACTTCTCATCCTCGGATTGTCACAGGGGCAGCTGGGCAGGCACGAAGAAGCCATCGAGGTGCTTAAGAGGTTTAGCGTATCGACAGTCGTCAGAGGCGACCGCATCGAATCGTTGAGGTCGCTCGGTTATGTTTACGCACTGGCGGGTCAGAGGACCGCAGCACAAAATATACTCACGGAGTTGGACGAGTTGTCTCAACATAACGGCGAAGCGCTCTTCAGCAAGGCACTCATCTACGCCGGGCTCGGTGAAATGGTTAAGGTGTTTACAGTTCTAGAGAAACGTGCGCCTTACTGGACGGAAGAACCTGGCGGGCTCCGGATCGATCCGAGGTACGATAGGATCAAGGCTGATCCCAGGTATGCGCAACTGCTCAAGCGGCATTTCGCTTCTCTTTAATCTTCGGTGCTCTTCTCCAACACATCCGCGCGTTTCAGCTTGAGAGCGGCGATCTGGCTTTATATGTACGTGTCAGGCTGTCGCGGTCGCGTCTCTTGAGAATAAACTGAGAATTTATTGAGCCAGCATTGAGCCTCCTCTGAGTACAGACGGGTTCCGGTTGCATTACTCTCGTAAGAACCGAATTAAGGAAAATCTCTGTGCCCTCTAAAAGACGACCGAAGCCGCCGATGACCGTTCGTGAAGAAGAGATGGCGAGATACATCGGCGTTTATCTCAATGGCGAGCGACGATGGGAGGTACAGACAAAAGAGGGTAAGTTGTTTCTCAAACATCAGGACGCTTTGATGACATTAACCAAGATCGGTGATTCACGCTTTTCAATCGGAGACTTAGGCGGCGGCGCCCTGCTGTTCGTGCCTGACGAGAGCGGCACGATTCAGTATCTACACCTCGGTTTGTACGCGGCGCAGAGAGTAATAAATCCGAAGTAGGCTTAGATCCAACAACGCTGTTATGTGCCGCATAGAAGCCTGTCTCAAAACCCATTCTCATATGAGAAGTATTGAGATTTTGAAATTGAGGCGGTTTTTGACACAGCGCCGCGTACATTTTTCAGCGTCTTGACTGCGGCAAAGCGAGCGGCCGGGTCACAGTGAGCTGTCGGCTTTCAGACGCTGATCTTGATCTGCGCGCGGTCCAGTTTAATCATCAGTTCCGCTCCATAGCTCAGGCCTTCGACGTCCAACGTCATTACCTCAAGCACGTCAACGGGCCGGAAATGCATCGGCTTCGTCTCCGGATGCGGGTAGTAGATCAACCTAAAAAAGAATTACCATGAAAAAACCATCGTTGGTATGTGCATCTCAATCTTAATCGAGACGCTTTCCGTTTAAGGCGCGTTTGCTACTTCAACTTATCTAACACTGCGCGAATAGCCTTGTTGGCCGGCCGCTTTTTGTAGTCATCTTCGACTTGTGACCAAGCGACGCGCCCTTTTTTGTCGATCACATAGATAGCCGGGTGCGGAATGCCATCAAACTTCTTTCCTTTGTAAGCGGGATCGAGCAGACCGTAGGCGTCAATCGTTCGATGATCTGGGTCGGACAGCAACGGGAACGTGATAGTGCCGCGACCATCCGATGCAATCTTGGCTGCAAACTCTTTCGTCTCCGAGTGCCCGTCAACGCTGATGGCGTAGAGTCGTACTTTCTCTTCCGGTTTGAGAAGGAAGCGCAGCTCAGCTAACTGCCGAGCACAGTAGGGTCACCAGTAGCCACGGTAGAACACAAGCACCGCCGGCATTTCCCCTTGTGCTGTGGAGAGCGTCACCTTGCGGCCTTGCTGATCTTCAAGCATGAAGTCAGGAGCCATCTCGCCGACTTGCAGGGGCGAGCGGCGGCCGGCAACTCCGGCTGACGGAGTGACTGAAGACTGTGGCGAAGCCGCGTACACGAAGTTCGCGATGACAAGGATTAGCGGTAATACGACTTTCAACTTCATCAGATATTCTCCTGTTAATCTGTAGGTTGTTTCTTTAGTCAATCGAGATGTCAGCGCCCAGCGATTATCTCTTCAAAAGTTCTTCAATGTGACCGGCTGCGCCGACCGGACCGCGCCCATTCGTTGGCTTTGCATCGCGTTGAGCGCGCCACCGCCGTCATACGTTGCCGGCGATGCTTCGCTTGATGTGTTCTGTTGGGAGAAAGGTTGCGCATAATTCTATTTCCTTTTCAAACACGCTCTGGTGCGCCATTCTGTTGCAGGAGTTTGGCGACAAGTCCGGTCCAGCCGGTCTGATGGCTGGCCCCTAATCCGGCGCCGGTGTTCCCATGAAAATATTCGTGGAAGAGAACGAGGTCGCGCCAGTGCGGGTCAGTTTGAAACTTGGCTGTGCTCTGTAAATGGTTATAGACGGGTCGGCGTCCATCACCGTCAGCGAGGAAAATGGCAGACAGCCGATGCGAGATTTCAGTAGCGACTTCCCACAGCGTCATCATCTTGCCTGACCCCGTCGGACACTCAACACGGAAATCATCGCCAAAATAGTGATGAAACTTTTGCAAGCTCTCAATGATCAGATAATTGACCGGAAACCAGATGGGGCCGCGCCAGTTCGAGTTTCCACCGAAGAGTCCGTTCGATGACTCGGCGGGTTCATAATCAACGCGGTACTCTGTGTCGTCCGTGCGCAGCGTGTAGGGATGTTCCTTGTGAAAGCGCGAAAGCGCGCGGATACCATAGGGCGAAAGAAACTCCCGCTCGTCAAGCATGGTCGATAGCACGCGGCGCAGGCGTTCTTCATACACGACCGCGAGCAGACGCCGTTCGCCTCTGCCCGGCGTCCTCATGCACGCGACGTTGCGGGTTAGGTCTGGACGATTTTCGATGAACCATTCGAGACGCTTCTTGAATCCGGGCAGGCGTTCGAGCATCTCTGGCTCTAACGTCTCGACGGCGAAGAGCGGAATCAGCCCGACCATCGAACGCACCTTGAGCGGGAAACTGCTTTCGCCCGGTAAGTGCAGCACGTCGTAAAAGAAACTGTCCTCTTCATTCCACAACTCGACCTTGTCCTGACCGATCTTGTTCATCGCATCAGCGATGTAGATGAAGTGCTCCCAGAACTTGCTCGCGACATCTTCGTAAGTCGCGTCCTCACTCGCGAGTTCAAGCGCAATCGCCAGCAAATTGAGCGTGTACATCGCCATCCAACTCGTGCCGTCGGATTGCGCAAGATTCCCACCCGTCGGCAACTGTTGGCTGCGGTCAAAGACACCGACGTTATCCATGCCGAGAAAACCACCCTGAAAAATGTTCATCCCGTCAGCATCTTTGCGATTGACCCACCACGTAAAGTTGAGCAACAGCTTATGAAAGATACGCTCCAGGAATTGTCGGTCGCCATAGCCTTTCCGCTTCTTCTCGATCTTATAGACGCGCAGCGCCGCCCACGCATGAACCGGCGGGTTGACATCGCCGAACGCCCACTCATAAGCGGGTAGCTGCCCGTTCGGATGCATGTACCATTCGCGCAGTATGAGTATGAGCTGCTCCTTCGCGAAGTCGGAATCCACAAGCGCGAGCGGCACACAGTGAAACGCCAAATCCCACGCTGCATACCACGGGTACTCCCACTTGTCCGGCATCGAGATGACATCCGCATTGAACAGATGGCCCCATTCGTGATTGCGCCCGCGCTTGCGCTCTCGCGGCGGGTTAGGTTGCTGCGGGTCGCCCGCAATCCAATCTTTGACGACGTAGTGATAAAACTGCTTCGACCACATGAGTCCGGCGAAAGATTGCCGCATCACGTTCTTCGCATCCGGCGACAGTTCTTTCGGGATGACGCCAGCGTAGAACTCATCAGCTTCACGTTGGCGCTCACTGAAGATGCGCTCGAAGTCGTCAGTTAAGAAGCCTTTCGAGACAGGTCCCATCTCCTCAGCCGTCAACCGCAACCTGACGGACGCCGTCTCACCCGCGCCGACATTCAAAACATAGTGTGCGGCAACCTTCGTGCCTTGCTGTTCTGGATTGATCGTTCCTGGCGTGCCATTGACGACCGCCTCGTTGATGCCGTCTTTGACGTAACTGGAAGTGTTATCGCTTGCGTAGAGCCGCCTATCGTTGGTGTCGTTTTCAGTAAAGAGCAACTCCGGCGTGCCTTCGCAATGAAGCCAGCGTCTGCCGTACTGTTGATGGTTTAATTCGATGACGTTTCCCGCTGCCGTTTCCGCTCGCCGTACACTCGGTCGCGCCGTCTCGCCGTTCCAGGACCATGTGTTGCGACACCACAGAGTCGGCAAAAAATGTAACGGTGCCGCCTCGCCACCTCGATTCACGGCGCTGATGCGAATGAGGATGTCTTCCGCGTCAGCCTTCGCATATTCAACGAACACATCGAAGTAACGATCATCGTCAAACACGCCGGTATCGAGCAGTTCAAACTCGGCTTCGCCTTTCGAGCGGCGGCGATTCTCTTCGACAAGCTGCGCATACGGGAATGCACTGTGCGGATACTTGTAGAGAAACTTCATGTAAGAATGCGTCGGCGTCGAGTCGAGATAGAAGTAATACTCTTTGACATCCTCGCCGTGATTGCCTTCGCTCCCCGTCAGTCCGAAGAGACGCTCCTTCAAAATCGGGTCATGCCCGTTCCACAGCGCGAGCGCGAAGCACACCAAGCCGTGACGGTCAGAGATTCCGCCTAACCCGTCTTCGTTCCAACGGTACGCACGCGACCGCGCATGGTCATGCGGCAGGTATTCCCAAGCTGTACCATGTGGGCTGTAATCTTCGCGCACCGTGCCCCACGCGCGCTCGCTCAAGTACGGTCCCCAACGCTTCCAGTGCGCCGTGCGTTCGCGGGCTTCCTGTAATCTTTTCTCTTCAGCAGTCATGGCTCTTCCTCTTCCTTCGTCAATCAAAGTATGCCGGGATAACCGAACGAGCGGCGCGGGTGCTGCGGCGCGTTGGCCTGCACGAGTCGCATCTGCAACATCGTCTCGCTTCACTCCGTGAGGTTGCGCGACGCTTCAACCCCGCCGGCTTTCCCGCCCGTCGCTTCAGGTTTTTAATTTGGCGCGCTGTGACTTGATTCGTTTGTGTTTTGGCTCATCTTCTCGCCACATGACTGACAGATCATTTTATTGTTCGGCATACATACCTCCCGAAAGGATGAAGGATGAAGGATGAATAAGAGGCAAGCTGTTTAAACTTCATCCTTCATCCTTCATCCTTCATCCTTCCAAATTGATGTTCTCGCGCCCGTAGCGAAGTGTCTTCGCCATCCAAATCAGTTCCTTCAAAAACTTGTCCATGCGCTGCACGTGTGAGTTGTCCAACAGGTTTCCGCTCTCGTCGAACAGCGTGC